>Ga0210394_10002844_pt1 | contig 22922 bp, 27 predicted proteins | sample IncBWC12MmetaG_FD_160121 | JGI IMG/M metagenome (GOLD analysis project Ga0210394, IMG submission 160121) | Forest soil microbial communities from Barre Woods Harvard Forest LTER site, Petersham, Massachusetts, United States - Inc-BW-C-12-M | ecosystem: Environmental > Terrestrial > Soil >... | reverse complement strand
GTGGCGATCCGGTAACGTTGGTTCGCTCGCCGATGTTCACAAAATTTGTGTCTGGGCGAATCACCAACGCTTCGAGTCCGCTGAATCGCGAGTAGGACTCAACCTTTGGCATTACGCGCGGCGCTGCGCCGCGAATCGCTTCGCCGATCGTGCGAATATGCTCTGGCGTCGAACCGCAGCACCCTCCCGCGATATTCAGCCAGCCGTTGCGCGCAAACTCCCCCAGGTCGGCAGCCATACGCTCCGGGGTTTCGTCGAAACCGCCAAAAGCATTTGGCAGGCCGGCGTTTGGATAGCACGTGATGGGAATAGGTGCGAGCCGCGAAAGCTCTTCGATAAACGGGCGCATCTCCTTTGCGCCCAGCGCGCAGTTCATTCCCACGCTGAAAAGCGGCATGTGCGAAACGGAAGTCCAGAACGCTTCGACCGTCTGCCCTGAAAGTGTCCGGCCGCTGCGATCCACAATCGTCACCGAAACGATCACCGGAACCCGCCGCCCCGAACCTTCGAAATATTCCTCGATCCCAAAAAGCGCGGCCTTGGCATTCAGCGTATCGAAGATCGTCTCCAGCAGCAGAAGATCGACGCCGCCCTCGACCAAAGCTTTCGCCTGAATCCCATACGTCTCGCGCAATTGGTCGAAAGTGACCGGCCGTGCCGCCGGATTGGAGACATCATTCGAAACTGAAGCCGCTTTCGACGTCGGCCCCATGGACCCAGCCACGAAGCATCTTCGCTGCGGATGCGAGGCCATGTAGCGGTCGACTGCCCTGCGGGCGATTTGCGCTCCAGCAAAATTAAGGTCGGTGACGCGGCCTTCAAGTGCATATTCCGCCATCGACACCGCGGTCGAGTTGAACGTGTTCGTTTCGATGATGTCGGCGCCCGCATCCAGATACTGCGTGTGGATTTCCTCGATGATCTGCGGCTGCGAGAGATTCAGGGCGTCGTTATTCAGGCGCAAATCCCTGCTGTGCCGGGCGAATTCTTTGCCGCGGTAGCCTGCTTCATCCAGTTTGCGCGCCTGGATCATCGTGCCCATGGCTCCATCGAGCAGCAAAATGCGCTCGCGCAGGAGCGCGTTGAGTTCGTCGCGGATGTGGTCGCCCTGGCTCATCTATTCAGCAATTCTCGGCAATACCTCAGTCGCGCGGCAACGCAATGTTTTCTCGACACTTCGCCCCCAAAAAACAAAGGCCGCACAAAGTTTATCTTGTTTGGATGTCCGAAACGGTTTAGAGCGAAGGTGTAGGCCAGCCTTTTCGTGACGCCACGATGCTGTGCTAATTATAGGGCAGAATGCCGTTTGCGTGAAGCGCCCTGCCGCTATTCATTCGGTAGCCTCACTCAAAAATTCCGCTTTAGCGGGTCCGGGAATCAAGCCGGCGTCAAAACCGCGATCGAGTAGTTCCTGCACCGCGGAGCGGCCGCGTTCCCCGTAACTTAGCGTCCAGCTATTCACGTACATCCCCACAAACTTATCCGCCAAGTCTGTATCCATATCCCGCGCGAACTGCATCGCGTAGTTCAACGCCTCTTCCCGGTGTTCAAGCGCGTAGGCCACGCTTTCTCGAATTGCTCTGGAGATCTGTCTACCCGTTTGTTCTCCGAGGGCGCGCCGCACGGCATTGCCTCCGAGCGGAAGCGGCAGCTTCGTGGTTTCCATCCACCATTGGCCGAGATCCACCACGCGATGAAGTCCCATTTCCGGGAATTGCAGCTGCCCCTCGTGAATGAGCAGGCCCGCGTCTGCCGTTCCCGCCTGAACGGCATTAATGATTTGGTCGAACGGGATCGGCACTGGCTCGAAATCAGGCTGATAAAGCCGCAGCGTTAGATACGCCGTGGTACGCAATCCTGGAACTGCCACGCGGCTGCCGGCGAGCTGTTTTGGCGTCATCGGGTGGCTGGCCACGACGATAGGCCCGTATCCTTCGCCGAAGCTTGCACCGCAATCGAGCAACACGTATTTGTGTCGCAGGTAGGCGTAGGCCGAGAAGCTGATCGCCGTCACGTCGTAGACTTCGCGATCGGCAACCTGGTTGAGCGTCTCGATATCGGAAAGAACGTGCGTGAATTTCAGGCCGGGGGCTTTGACGCGATTCGTGGCCAGCGCATAGAACATGAATGCATCGTCGGAATCCGGCGAATGCGCCAGCTTGATCTCTTGCACCTGTGTTGTTGCTTGCCGGGCCGGCATGGGCGCAACTCCTTTTCGAGAAACCCGACTCGCTCTGCTGGACGATTTCTCAGCACTCGACGCAAAGCGCATCGCGCCTGGGCTGATGCTCGCAGCTAAAATGCCCAGAGATACTTGCTCCGCCTTGTTGCTTCTCACGTTTGGCTCTCTGGCGGAGGTAGGAGGCCTGAGTTTGAATCGTTCGGAAGATCGTGTATGAGCCGGCGAAAGACTAGCACATTTGCGGCAGCGATCCAACCTCCACGCCCGACAACCCGCCCGTATCAAGCCATCGCGAGGCAGACAGGCCAAAAGCGACCCGCAGCCGATTATTTGCTCAGTTTTTCGCGCAGGACTTCTACTTCCGAGTCGCTCAGGATCCGCTTCACTCGCAGCAGCGATATGAGTTCCGCCAGCGCTCCAAGAAGACCCGTGTCTTCGGCCCGCGCTATTGGCTCGTCGATTGTCACCTCCTGAACGTACGGCCTGGTCGCCTCAGGCGCCTGGGGTTGAGCCGGTTGCCCATTGAGCTCACGAAGCCAGACCGTCAAATTCTCTTTTTGTTTCGCCGTCATTTCGGTGAAAGCCAGACCCATGCCCATCCCTGTCCTTGAGTAGACCACATTGGCTTTCACGTGGACGTTGCGGCTTTCGCTAGTGAGAGTCAGCATGACCGATGCGCCTACCGGAAATGGGCTTACTGTGTCGATGTAGCATCCGCCTGGGCTCAGATCGGAGGCGCGGCCACTGAGGCGCGTACGCGTGCTCAACTCCAGCATCTCTGCCGATGCCGACACCGGAAACCGCGCATCTTTTCGCCGTTCGTCGCCCTGAACCGCCTCTTTCGTGATAGTTGCCGGATCCACTAGCGGCCCAACGACGAGATCCTGCTCTTTCAAAGCAAGCTCCCGCTGCCTTAAATGTCGATTTTTTCTTACGCCCGTCACACGAAACGTGCGCGAATCAGGAAGGGAATTTAATTCTCTCGGTTTTCCAACTCTAGGGCAAGCAAAGAGTTGCAGCGTGCTCAGCAGGGTAATGCTAGGGCTGCGTCTCTTCGCTTCCGATGGAAGGATCGTCTGCCGTCGCTACTGCCCCATTCTTGTCGGCTCCCCGAAGCGTACCGCCGGCATCGAGCAGAAACGATCGTCGCCCATCTTTTCCATAAACGACAGGTGTTGCAGCAAGCATAAATCCGGCAGCCTTGTTCCGTTCCGATTCATTCTCTTCACCGGTTGCCGGAACGATGGAATACCTCAGTCGATAACCGCTTGCCAAGCCCTTCGCCAGATCGGAATCGAGCAATCCCGCCATTTCCGGCGAAGCGCCGCCTTGCCCGGGCGGGCCTAACTGATCGAGCGTCTCCGGCAAGTTGCCGTAAGCGGTCTGGTACAATTTCAACGCGCTAGCCACCTTGCGCATTGCGGCGACGGCATTCCGTTCACGATCTTGGAGATCGGCTCGCTCCCATTGGCGGCCTAAAGCTGGGATATCCAGCATCAGCAGCCCCACGGAGAGCAGTTTCCATTGGCCCGATTCCCTGACGAGGCCAAAGCGGATGGATTGCGTGTCGGCGCCTTCCGGTACGGTCACCGGGATGAAGGCCAGATTCTCTCGCACTTCGGCTGCGCCAAAGCGCATCTCCGTCGTGACGCCGCCGGTTTCGCAGCGAACCACTGGGCTGCCCTCCAAGGCAGAGAGCAAGGGCCTGCCGGGATCGTCGAGAAGCACCAGACGCCTTAACACCGCCACCCGCTCTTCCTGGGGCAGAGCGCGATAGGCTTGCGCGCTATCGCTGGTCAGATGACCTGCGAAGGCCGCTTCATCGTGGCGGCAAGCCGCCGTCAATGTATCCTGCAGGGCCCCCGCGGGATCGGATGCCGGTAGCGCGGCCGAACCCGCGGCTCGTTGTGCGAAACCGTCACGAGCAAAGACGCCGAATAACAGTGCCAGCAAAATTCCCCCAGCGGCCCAAGTTGGGCGCCTATAGCGAAAAAAAGCGGCGGTGCGGTTCGAGTGATGGGGTACAGCGACTGTCACGATTTTGCTTGGCTTAAGATTTCTGAAAGATTCGCCGTGAAGCTTGATCTTGGCATCACCTGTTTGCAGCCAGCGGCGCGGGCCCGCTCAGCCAGCTCGGTCTGTACATGAGAGAGAAAGCCGATAATGGGTATCGGGTTGCCTGAACGCTGCAACTGCTCGATGGCTTCCACGGCGCCTTGGCGTGCATTCAGGTCCACAATAACGAGGCGCGGCAAATCGAGGCGAGCACCGTCAGGCGCCGCTTCCAGCATTTTGGCCAACGCAGCGCCGCTCGAAACCGTTTTCAGCGTCACTCCGATTTTACGAGCCGTTTCCGTCAGCTTGGCCTGAAAAAACAAATCGTCGACAAGTGCCAGCACATCCGTGGCGCCGTTCGCGTTTTCATTTACCATAGATATTCATCGTAGCAAGCCGCTCACCGCCCCGAAAGAGGCTCGATGCAAGAGGACGAAAAATCTCCGCCCGATCCGCTGCCAACGGACCCGCTACCCACGAAGCCGTTGGAAGTCACGCTCTATACGCGCCGCGGCTGCCATTTATGTGACGAGGCGAAATCGCAGATAGCGCCAGTGCTTGCTGAATTTGGCGCTCGATTGCGAGAGGTCGATATTGATGCCGATCCCAAACTGCGCGAGCTTTACAACCTGGATGTGCCGGTGATTTTTCTGGCGGACCGCAAGATTGCCAAGCATCGCGTCGATCCCGGTCATTTCCGGCGTCAGCTCGCAGAGGCTCGCCGCCGATCCGCACAGCGGGACTGATCCGCGGCGCGTCTGCTTACAAGCTTAATGAGACTCGCCGCCTGCCTTGACTCCCACACTGCTGTCGGGGATGGCGCCGGGCCGTCCCTGCACGCGGTCATATTCCGTGACTTGGGAAGTCGAGCCTAAGGCATCGTTGTAGTAGGTGGGCACGCCGAGCGCATAGCGCAGCTCCTCGTTGAATTTGCGCAAGTTCTCGAGTTGCTGGGCGGTTGCGGGAAGTTTCTGCCTCTCGTCGGTGATCAGGAATTTCTGATATCCGGCGTCCCAAAGCCGCGTGAAATTTCCGTCGTGAACGATGGAGGGCATGATGGTCATTTGAAAACGCCCCTTCGGCACGCGCCGGAATTCCGCACCAGAGCCGTATTTCTCAACGCGTACCACGCCTCGCGTGCTGCTTACCTGGAAGCCTTTCGAGGGCAATGCTTCGAGAGTGGCCGGATCGAATAGCGCATTGACGTTCCACATAGGCCTTAAGCATTCACGTATGCGTCACGCTTGTCAAACCCTCAGTAGAATCAGTGCCTTGCTGCGGGTTTTAAGTTGGCTGCCGCATGTCCTTTCGATTAAGCTCGGGTAGCGCCTTGAATACATTGGGCGCCCTGCCGCATCTATTCACGTGGGGATAGGAAAGGGAGTCCCGTCCCGCAGGGAGCCAAACTCAGCTATCGCGCGCCCAAATTGGCGGAATCTATTGTAAACTCATGGCTTTTGCGAAGAGTTCGGTTTTGACCACAACGCCTGAAAACGCGCGAAAAATAGGTGTCGGCGTGCTCGAACGCGTCGGCAATACGCCCCTGTTGCGCCTGGAAAGGCTGGGCCGCGAATACTCCCACGTCGAGTTTTATGCCAAAGCGGAGTGGTTTAATCCCGGTGGCTCGGTAAAGGACCGCGCAGCATTGAGCATGGTCCGGGAAGGCGAGCGCACCGGCGCGCTCCGTCCTGGCAAAACCATCCTCGACGCCACCAGCGGGAATACGGGAATCGCTTACGCCATGATTGGCGCGGCGCTCGGATATCCGGTGTTGCTGTGCCTGCCTTCGAATGCCAGCGCGGAAAGAAAGCGCATATTATCCGCCTACGGCGCCGAAATCGTTTTGACGCCCGCTGATGCAGGCTCGGACGGGGCCATTCGCCGGGCACGCGAGATTCACGCCAGTGATCTGCAAAAATATTTCTATCCCGATCAGTACAGTAATCCGGCCAACTGGCGCGCGCATTATCAGACGACAGCAATGGAGATCTGGGAGCAGACCGAGCACAGCGTCACCCATTTTGTGGCGGGACTCGGTACGAGCGGCACTTTCGTTGGCACCGCGCGCCGGCTGAAAGAGCTGAATCCGCGAATTCAATGCATCAGCCTGCAGCCGGATGCGGCCTTTCATGGGCTGGAGGGATGGAAGCATATGGCTTCGGCGCTCGTTCCCGCGATCTATGACGCGCGAGTTGCCGATCGCGATTTTGTGATTCGCACCGAGGACGCCTATCTCATGGCCAGGCGGCTGGCGCGCGAAGAGGCCATGCTGGTGAGCCCTAGTGCCGCCGCGGCATTCGTAGGGTGCCTGCAGGTAGCGGCGTCGCTCAATCGGCACGAACGCGCCGTTATCGTGACCATCTTCCCCGATGCCGCTGAGAAGTATCTAAGCGAGCGTTTCTGGGATGAAAGCGAAGGCTGCTAGCGCGGCTCGGGCTTGCTCGCCAATCGTATGCTCATCGTCAATGCGGACATTGCACAAAGCATTCGCGGATGCGGCGCCAGGGATTATCCCAACGAGACCTGCGGCGCCATGCTGGGCGTTGACGGCGAGGAAGGGCGGGAGGTGCGTGCGCTTTTTCCCCTCACGAATCGGCGCGACGATTCCCCGCGGAATCGCTTTTCCATTACCGCCGACGATTTTCGCGCCGCTGAGCGCGCCGCTAAAGAAAAGGGATTGGACCTGGTGGGCTGGTATCATTCCCATCCTGATCATCCGGCCAAGCCCAGTGAATACGATCGCGAGCACGCTTGGCCCTGGTATAGCTACGTGATCGTCAGCGTTGCGAGCGGCGAACCGCGGGATATGACTTCATGGCAGCTTGCCGACGATCGCTCTGCTTTTCAGCCGGAGGAGATTGCCTGGGCCGTTCCACCCGGCGCGATGAAGTGAGAGGCCACTGATGTCCGGAAGCGCCTAGAATTTGAGGACGGCGGCTCGAGTTCGATTGCGGAGTTACACTGGAGGCGAGACGAAATATGGCAGTGAAGATGGAAATTCCCACGGCCCTGCGGCAGTTCGCGGGCAAGCAAGCGAGCGTGGAGTTCAATGCGGCCACCGTCGGTGAGGCGCTGAAACAGCTTACGGGAGCCTACGCGGACTTGCGCAAGCATCTTTACACCGAGGACGGACGCATTCGCAGCTTCGTGAATATCTATCTGAATGACGAGGATATTCGCTATCTGCAAAAGGAAAACACGCCCACCAAAGACGGCGATACGATCAGCATCGTGCCTTCGATCGCCGGTGGCGCCGAAATTGTAAAGGAAGCTATGAGAGAGAAGTCATAAAAGATCGGAAGGAGACGAGTCATGCCAGTCATCACCGGCACGCCCACTGTTCCGGACACGGGGCGCACACTTTCAAAGCAGGAGATTCAGCGCTACAGCCGCCACTTGATCATGCCCGAAGTCGGCATGGAAGGGCAGCTCAAGCTCGCTAAGGCAAAGGTGCTCATGATCGGCGCGGGTGGCCTTGGCGCGCCTCTCGGACTCTATTTGGCCTCGGCTGGAGTCGGGCGCCTGGGCATCGTCGATTTTGACGTGGTCGACTTCACCAATCTCCAGCGCCAGATTACGTTTTCCACCAGCGACGTCGGCCGGCCCAAGATTCAAGCTGCCAAGGAACGCCTGGCCGGCATGAACCCGCAGATTCGCATCGATACTTACGAGACGCGCCTGACCAGCGACAATGCTCTCGATCTGTTCCGCGAATACGACATCATCGTCGACGGCACCGATAATTTCCCCACGCGTTATCTGGTCAACGATGCTTGCGTTCTGCTGAATAAGCCTAATGTTTACGGCTCGATCTTTCGCTTTGAGGGCCAGACCACCGTCTTCCATTATCCCGGCGGGCCGTGCTACCGCTGCCTCTATCCTGAGCCACCGCCGCCCGGCCTCGTGCCTTCGTGCGCCGAAGGGGGCGTCCTGGGCGTTCTCCCCGGCATCGTGGGCGCGCTCCAGGCGATGGAAACGATCAAGCTCATTATCGGCATCGGCGAACCGCTCTCAGGTCGTCTCTTGCTCTTCGACGCGCTGGGCATGCGCTTCCGCGAGCTGCGGCTCCGCAGGAATCCGTCTTGCCCGGTTTGCGGCGACCACCCTACAATTCATGAGCTCATCGATTACGAAGAGTTCTGCGGAATACGTGGAGAGGAGTTTGTTCCCGTGACTACAGGCATTCCCGAAATTACGCCTCGCGAACTGAAGGCTCGTCTTGATCGCGGCGACGATCTTTTCATTCTCGATGTGCGCGAACCGCACGAGTACCAGATTTGCAATTTGCAGGGCCACCTGATTCCGTTGGGCGACCTGCCGAAGCGCGCGAGCGAGCTCGATAGCTCGCGGGAAATTGTGGCCCACTGCCGCAGCGGAAAGCGCTCCGCCGACGCGGTCCAGTTCTTGCAGCAGGCCGGCTTCCGCAAGATATGGAATCTCAAGGGCGGCATCCTGGCCTGGTCGGATGAAGTCGATCCGTCCGTACCCAAGTACTAATCGAGTGTGGTCGAATTCATCGTTGTAGCCCAGGGTGCGCTCGCGTATCGGGCGAGCGGCCCTGGGGAATTTCAAGCTCTTTGGAGCTGTCATCCGAGCGAAGTCGAACGTCGCAGGATCGAATTAAAATTCATTACTCCACCGGAGGCAAACTGATGGCGCAAATTAAAATCATGGCGAGAAAAAACGGGCCGTTCCGCGTGGACGCTCCCGAAGGCTCGGTCGAGCTCGTAGACGCCGATGGCCAGAAGTATGATTTGACCGGAAAAACAAATTTCGCGCTCTGCCGCTGCGGCGGCTCCGTCAACAAGCCGTTCTGCGACGGCACGCATAGCCGCCTCGGTTTCCAGGCCGCCGAAGCCGCCGTCCGCGCCGAAGACCAAGCCAAAGACCAACAGAAACCAAAAGTTTGAGCCTTGTCTCCCCTGCCAACAAGAAGAGGCGATAGAGTCTTCGAGTTTTAGGGCGATCGCCGCCCTGGTGCAGTCGGCGGACCATGATCCCAAGATCTGTGCCCGCTGGTTTTTAATGAGTACTACGGGAACCACCTGACTCAATCCGTAACATTTTGAAACTCCGCCCCGGCACTTTTGGGATTTTCCCGCCATGGCCTGGCTTGGACCCGTTTCCCAATCCTCTCTTTTTCAATACCTTGCGTGGCTTTCCGAAGACGGAACCGATAAGGCACCGCACGTGCTGTATCCACCAATACCCAGCGTTTCTTTTTGGGGCACTTCGGGGGAAGGGCTTCGGGGGCGTCGTGGTTGGCGAGCGAAAAATCGGCCGGTACCTTTCGCGGTATCACTGGACACTCGGCCTCATCTCGGTCACCGGCATCTTGGCACTCTCCTGCTGGCTACGACAGCGCGATTTTTCCTCCGGTTTCGTACTCTTCTGCTATTTGGAAATCGTCGGCAGCCTTCTCTGCTTCACTTTTGTCGCCAACGCCTTGGTGCACTTCCGCGGTACGCGTGACCGTCTGACGCTGATTCTTGCGCTCGGATTTCTCCTCGCCGGATTGATCGAGACTTTCGCGATCTGGGGAATTTATGGCGGTCCCATGACGGTTGCGGAAGACTCCGGCGTTTTCCTCACCTGGATGATCGGCCAAACGGCCCTCGCGGGCCTGCTCGTCTCCGCGCTCGCGCTGGAGCAGCGTGTGCCGCATTCGCGCCATCCGCGCAGCGAAATTACCGTCTCCCTTGTGTTGGTCGGCGTCGTCACTTACCTGACGGGTGCTGCCTACCTCAGCGGCGTGATCAACATCGCCACTCATCCTGCAGCTCGGCTGGCTCGCGCTTCGGAGCTGATTCCGGCGGCGCTCTTCCTTGTAGCAGCGATTGCCTTTAGCCGTGCCAACCCTGCGCGCTTTGGCTTCAAGCGCACGCTCTGTGTGGCGCTGTGGATCAACGTCGCATGCCATGTGGCGGCCACGCAGTCTTTGCGCGCCTATGACGCGCCGTTCACTCTGGCCTTGGCGCTGCGTACCGGCAGCTACGCCCTGATCCTGGGCGGCACGCTGCTCGATAATGCCCGCCTTTTCGAACAGGTGCGGCAGCTCGCCGTCAGCGATTCGCTTACCGGCCTCGGCAATTATCGCGCCCTGCTGAACGCGCTCGAGGGCGAGATCCAGCGCTGCAGCCGCAACGGCCGCGGCTTCGCCTTGATCTTGATGGACCTCGACAATCTGAAGCAGATCAACGACCGCCACGGTCATCTGGCCGGCTCACATGCCATCTGCCGCCTGGGCAAAGTGCTTCGCGTGCATTCGCGCGCCATTGATACGGCCGCGCGTTACGGCGGAGACGAGTTCGCTCTGGTGCTTCCGGAAGCAGGCGCGCCTGCCGCACGCCGCGTCGGCGAACGAATCCGCGAGCGCCTGGGCTCCGACGGGGAATATCCGGCTGTCACCGTCAGCGTCGGAACGGCTGTCTTCCCGCAGGATGGCCGCACTGTTGAGGAGTTGTTCGACGCCGCCGATCGCAGCCTTTACGGGATGAAGGGGAACGGCAGACTCATGGGGTTATCGCGTATCGCGGCCTGTTTGTAGGCCGGGTTTTCAGTTCGCTTGTTGCTGGGGGAAAGCGTGCAAAAAACCTATAGCGCACCGCGGGTCGAGAAAAGAGTTCCGATGGCCATTGCCGTTCACATCTCGGGTCACCAGGAGCTTCCTGGTGTCGAGACTACGTTCACGGAAAACGTCAGCGCTCGCGGCGCCCGTGTTCTTTCCGTCCGCCGCTGGAATCGCAACGACCATCTTTCATTTGAATCGCTTCCTGGCAATTTTCGCGCCAAGGCCCGCGTCACTTATTGCGAGCGCCTGCGCGACGACGGCTTTGCCGTCGGCCTCGAGTTCCTGGAACCGGTGGGCCATTGGGTTCTTGGCCCGCTGGCCGCTTCGGGAAATAACCTGCACGGATAAGGAGGACGAAAGCGAAAAGAAACTGGCGCAAGTTTTTCAGAGATTAGCGCCGGACGCCCTGGCAGAGGGTTCCGGCGCTTTTTTCTTTTCGGAGCGCGCAAATCTATTGGCGCGGTGCGCTTCCCGAGATCAATCCCTCGAATATCCGGGCAGTGTCGTCAAGCATCCGATCGACCGAATACTTCGATGCAACGGTTTCCCGCGCTGCCAACGAGAGGCGCTCTCTAAGTTCCCTGTCTCCCAGCATCCCTTTGGCCGCCCAGGCCAAGCCTTCAGCGCTCGGTTTCGCCACTAAGATCCCATTTCGTCCGTCTTCAATGATCTCGGTTACGCCGCCGCGAGCGAGCGCCAGCACCGGGAGACCAAAAGCCATCGCGCGCAGCAGAGAAGTGCCCGCGCCTTCATGTAGTGAGGGAAAAACAAACAGATCGCCTGCGCGATAAACCGAATCCACATCGGAGACGAAGCCCGCAAAGGTGACCGCGCCCGCGAGACCCGCTTCTTGCGCCTGACGCTCGAGGTGCGCACGCAGCGGCCCGTCGCCCGCGATGAGCAGCCGGCAGGTCCCTGATTCCCGCTGCAATCTGGCGAATGCCTCGATCAGCAGCGCGTGACCTTTTTCGGCGCTCAACGCGCCTGCGTTTACAATAACGGTTGCGTCCGCAGGTAATCCCCAGCGCTCCCGCGCGCGCAGGCGCGCTTCGGGACGTATTGGATCGGGAATTTCCACCCCATCGGGAACCACCTCGATGCGCTTCGCATCGAGGCCCGCCGCGAGCAGCTCGCTGCGCACAGCCTGCGAGATCGCCACAATTCGCGCTGCAGCGCGATAGCGTGCCAGCGAAATGGGGCTGCGCGAAAGGGGGAAAGCGACGCGGCGAGCCGCTGCCAGCGGCACATGGCTATGCGCGCGCGCAAGCCACGCCGCGGTGAGCGCGTGCGCTTCGTTTGCGTAGACCAGATCGAAGCGCTTCTCGCGAATCAGTTGCCGCAGCCGCCGCGCCGCGCCAATCCTGCGCGCGCGATCGGCAACGGCATGCACTCGAATACCCGCGGCTTGCGCCCGCGACGCAATCGCGGAATCGCGCACCGCTACGAGTTCCGCGCAATGCCCGCGGCGCTTGAGTCCGGTCATGAGCAGAAGCGCCTGCTCCTGGCCTCCGCGCCACACCCGTTCCAGATCCGCCACGAGCACGCGTACCACGTCAGACGTCCCGAGCTTGCGGCCAGGCGCGCGCTTCGAGCTTCCCTCCTCGCACCAGCACGCCCAGCTTGCGGTACTTCAGCCAAACGTAACGCGCCGAAGTCCAGGCGATCAGCGCGCCGCGATATCCGTCGAGAAACCCAAGCTGAAAGAAAAATCTTTGCAGCAGCGTCCAGGGAGCCGCCACCCACATTCCGCCGCGCCAGTGCCGCCGTCCTCGCGCATACAGATCCTCGGCCGCCCGTGTCGTAAACGCTTCCATCTTGGCGTAATGTTCCCGCAGCGAACGGATGGTGTAGTGCAGAAGTTCGCCGCGCAGCCGCCCCACGCCCCCGCTCACCCGCACGCTTTCGTGCAGCGCACCCACGAACCCCGCCGAATCGCGCCGGTAAAGCCTAACGCAATATTCCGGGTACCACCCCGAATGATTGATCCAGCCGCCTAGATAATTCGGCTTGCGGTTAATCTCGTAGGCGGCATATTCCGGCTCGCTTTGCTTCCACGCGGCGATGGTTTGGCGCAGTTCGCCGCTCAGCCGTTCATCGGCATCGAGCGAAAGCACCCAATCGTGCGCTGCCTGCGCCGCCGCGAAATTCTTTTGCTCGCCAAAATTGGTAAAGGGACGCGGAACTACGCGCGCGCCAAGCTCTTGCGCAATTTCGCGGGTCCGGTCCGTGCTCCCGGAATCAACGACGACGATTTCGTCGGCGATTCCGCGGAGCGACTCCAGTGCGTCGGGCAGATCGGATTGTTCGTTATAGGTGATGAGGATCGCGCTGATCGCCGGCATGCTCGTGCGCACGAGCCTATCTTAGAATCCGGTCAGCCGCAAAATTCTTCCGGCGATATTTCTATTGCACGAATCCCACGTTCGGAGGCGGCGTCGTCGCCGGCGATTCGCGGATGGGCCCGAATTGCGCCTCGAATCGCGAGATGTTCTCTCCCAGCGCGCGCCATAGGCGTTTGGCGTGGCCCGGGCTGACGATCGTGCTGGCGACGAGTTTCCCGTGGGTGCCGTTCGTAAACACGTAGATGAAGTGCATGGTGAACTCTTCCGGATTGTGATGAATCATAACCAGATTGCTGAAGCTGCCGACCAGTTCCTTCTCGTCGGCTTTGATTTGCACTTGAGGCGCTTGCTGCTGTTCAGCCATTTTCCCTCCGTGGGCCTGCGCTTCAAGCTAACACAAATGCTGTGACGCAAGCACTGCCGCAAATCGTTGCCGCAAATCCTGGAGCGGCACGCATGGCGGCGCAATTGATCGGCGCGTGCGTTTCACGCAACTCTCCCAGAGAACCTGTATTGACGGTGTTAAATGTAGTTTATAATCTACGTTTATCTAGGTTAAGATCATTGAGCCCACTGTGAATCCCGTCTCCGAATCTTCGCCCAACGCCGCGGGGCTCGAATCCTCAAGTCCCGCTTTGGCACTTCAACAAGCTCAGAATGCAAAGTCCGCCGCGATGCTGCCCTCCTTGCCGGAGGTCTATCGCAGCGTGCCGATTGCCGGCGGCGCGTCGGTCCTTCGCAAGATGTTGGCTTTCGCCGGCCCCGGTTACCTGGTGGCGGTCGGTTACATGGACCCGGGGAACTGGGCCACCGACATCGGCGGCGGCTCCCAATTCGGCTACGCCCTGCTCAGCGTCGTGATTCTCAGCAGCTTGATGGCGATTTTTGTGCAGGCGCTCTCCGCCAAACTGGGCATCGCCACCGGCCGCGATCTCGCGCAGGCCTGCCGCGAATCGTACTCGCGCCCAACGGCAATTGCCCTGTGGATTCTCGGCGAAATCGCCATCGCCGCTTGCGACTTGGCCGAAGTCCTGGGCTCGGCCGTCGCCCTGAAGCTCCTTTTCGGCATCCCGCTGCTCGTTGGCGTCTTGATCACCGGCGCTGATGTCTTGATCGTCCTGGCGCTGCAAGGCCGTGGGTTCCGTTGGATAGAAGCGCTGGTGATCACGCTTATTGCGACGATCGCCGCCTGCTTCGCCTACGAGATCTTTTTCGCGCAGCCACTTTGGCGCGAAGCGGCCTCGGGCCTGTTGCCTCCGGCGGGCCTGCTACACAACCGCGACATGTTGTATCTCTCCATCGGCATCCTGGGTGCCACGATCATGCCGCACAATTTGTACCTGCATTCCAGCATCGTGCAGACTCGCGCCTTCGGGCTCAGCGGCGGCCAAAAACGCGAAGCCGTCCGTTATGCCACCCTGGACTCCACCATCGCGCTTGGATTTTCGCTCTTTGTGAACGCCGCCATCCTGGTCCTCGGCGCGGCCGCCTTCCACCATCGCGGCCTCACCACTGTGGCGGACATCAGCCAGGCTTACCAACTGCTTACTCCAGTTTTGGGCGCGGGCTTGGCCAGCACTCTTTTCGCCGCGGCGCTGCTTTGTTCCGGACAGAATTCCACGCTCACCGGCACGCTCGCCGGCCAGGTGGTGATGGAGGGATTCCTCCACCTGCAGATCAAGCCCTGGTTGCGGCGATTGATTACGCGCTCGGCGGCCATCATTCCCGCGGCGCTCGTGATCGGCATCGCCGGCGAATCCAAGGCCATGGGCCTGCTCATCCTCAGCCAGGTCATTCTGAGCTTTCAGTTGCCGTTCGCGCTGGTTCCGTTGGTGCAGTTCACGGGCGATAAAAGCAGGATGGGCCAGTTCGCCAACTCCTGGTGGGTCGCCGCGCTCGCCTGGTTGACTGCCGCCGTGATCATCGCGCTGAATGCTTTGCTGATCTGGCTGATCTTCCGCGGCAACTCCTGATCCGCGTACCCTCATCGCCCGCGGCGAGTACGCCTCTTCGCACTGCGACTTCTTTTAGGAAATAAGAGCCGCTTGATTCTCCCGCGCTTCATTGCTTGAACAACCCAACCATTGGCCGGGTAACTCTCGACAGTTTGGGCGAGCGGGATAAATCTGCTGCCTTATCAGAGCCTAGGAGGCGAGTGAAGCCTAGCCTGCTGCCTTAGCCGCTTGCGCGTGGTCGGGCTTGAATTGTTTAGAAAAGTAATCCCACGCTTCGGGCCACAGTAGAGCAGCGGTAGTGCGACTGTTTCCACCCCAATTCCAGTTTCCTTCCGCGTATCCTCCCGACAGATAAAGAAATTCCCTGACGACACAGCGGTTACATTTTGCATCGCTGAAGCGCCGCTTAATCTTCTCTTCGTGTTTTGAGGGTAGATTAGCGAATAACTCTTCGAGCGTCAGCATCAGAGGAGTCCAGTTGCAAAAGCTGTAGCCTGAGATTGCTTTGATTTCGAAAAGGTTTACGCGATTCGGACGGTTGGGCGCTATATCGATTACTAGCGCATGGTTCGCGGGCTGGTAATGACCAGCTTTCAGCATGTCATCCGCACTGATTGTCCATCCAGCGTCATCGTCTCCGAGGTATTTCTTGCATGTGCTTTGGATCAATCCACCGCCAGCGAGTCTAACATCCTCGATCTGCCGGTACTCCAAGTGGCCGTTGCGTTTGGAAGTTTCGTAGAGCAGGAAAGCCATTGGTGTGCCCTCCAAAGAATCTGTGAGAGTTCGAGCACGGCAACCTTACAGCTTTTTCAAGTTCTCAACTGTGCCGAAAAACGCACTCGCATCGACTTGGTGCGGCTGTGTCCGCAGAGTGAGAGAAGTTGACGGCTTCCTAGGTCGGTCGAGATAATCGGCGTTCAAGTCCATGAGAGTTGCAGGCAAATTCTGGAATGAAGGAGGCGAAGCAAATGAGCAAATATCATCCGCTCTTGCTCTGGCTTACTGGTCAGAATGGAAACCGAATCAACGCCAAGTTCGAGCAAATCGAGGGTGTGCTCCACTTCGACTTGCCCGCATCAGCACGTACCTATTCTCAGTGGTGGGAAAATGACCGGGAACACGTGCAGGCGCAGGCATGGATTGACGCAGGTTTTCGCACTGAGCAAGTAAATCTAACGGCAGAAACGCTTGCCTTTGCCCGTTCCTATTCTGATTGAAGCCTTCGAGAGTCAGGCTCGCGGAACCAATTTATTAGGACGGGATGGTTACCTGCTCCGGGAGATTGGAGATTTTGAGTGGGTGCTCATAACTCCTGAGTCTGTTGATCAGGTCAGGCAATACATCATCCGCAAGATGGTCCATGAAGCTCGCCATCGTGAACAGGCGCTTCTTGCATGCCGGGCAGCCGGGCACGACTACGCCGGGTCCACCATTCGCCATGCTCGGCTCTTCCGTCAGGAATGTATCGAAGCTGTGGCGGCGAATTTCGGCCTGAAGGGCGCGAAGAAGTTCAGATTTTTTCATGCTCCTTCCCTAATCGTGTTTGAGGCCTACAGCGATGTATGCCCCGGACTCGTCACTCTCCTGACGCATCCACGGGACATGCCACAAATCACCTTCCTTGGCCTTGAAGAAGAATTTGTCTTTCGTTCGTGAAGCTGTTTGGTACTCCCTGTACCAATTAAAGTTACGAACGCCCAACGGTGTAACGGGCTGATAGTTTCTGTTCGAGGTCAGAACATAGATTTTTCCTATGACTTCCAGCACTGATGGTTCTCGAAGGATTTCTATGGCCTCAGTAGAGAGTTCTAATCCGGGCACCGTCGCAGGCGGCATTTGGAGGGGCGATCCAATCGTAAGAGGCGGCGATAGCCTCTGTTGTGAAATGAATTCTCCGAAGATGAAAACCTGCCTTACCATAGACGTGGTTCCTCAATTTCTATTAATGCCGGAGATTTCGCTCTGACCTTATTGTATTCATCCCAGATTGCTTTGATACTTTTCGGAGGTTCCTCTGGATACCACTTTGCGTAGTTTATATCTTTCAGATTAGAGAGATGAGAATCCATATTGAGAGGTGGATTCTCAAGCTGCGGCGCTGCTTCGCTAATAAAGTGTCGAACATCTACCGTCGCGCCCTCTTTCTTCAATAAGATTACTGGCTTACCCTGACCACGCATGTATCCCCATTCGTGAACGACGTTCGGCCTTAAACCGTCGAGGCAGACCACGCCAAAGGCGCAGCCCGAAATCTGCTTCTCAATTTCTGCCAGCTGGCTAGCGCCGCTGGTCAGAGCCGAGGGCGTCAACCTTAGCTGATATCGCTTGTGAAACACGATCCAGACGAGTGTTGATAGCAGCACGTTCGTCGTTTCAGCGGTCGAATACGAAAAGAAGATGTCTGGCTTTGCGGCGGCGACTATCGAGGACATCTGGGCCGGGATTCTATCATGCGCCCCAGCGGAGGCGGCTACTTCGCTGCCCCTCGCTTCGCTCGCATGGAGCCCGGTAGCTCGCCGCGTTCCTTGTGGTGCTATTTGATGTTAAAATCCGGTTTACTATGAGCATAATCGATGACCTCTCGAAGCAAATCCTCGCAGATGTCGTTGCTGATTTCCACGCCAAGAAACTCGAAACAAGCGCCCTAAGCAAGGGATATGCCGGCGCGTCTATCGTTGAACTCGAAATGAAATACTGTGATGGACAAAATTCTAAAGTCGATTTCGATCTTGCTCTGAAACAGCTTGAAGAAAGTAAACTCGTAGGTACCGGTCCAATGGTGCCGTATGAAAACACGCCGGGTTCGCAGATTGTGGTCATCGCCATTTTCAGTAAGCGAGAGTTTGTATATTTGACGGAAAAGGGCTACATGGCTGCTCAGAAATCTAAGACGAAACCAAGATCGTCAGCACCAAGTGTGCATATTTCTGGAGGGAATTTTCATCAGTCTCCAATTGGGATCGGAAATACCGTTAATCAAGCGGCGAACTTCAATATAGACAACGATTCTGAGGTCATCGAATATCTAGCTAAACTCCTTGCTCTATATGCCCCTTCCTCAGGAGAAGAGAGTAAGAAGGGTGTCGTTGAGTTGGTGAATACAGCTAAAATAGGTGACCTCGGAAAAGCTAAGCCGATTTTTCAACGTCTGTTTGGTCCTGTCCAAGAGACCGTAAAACAGGTTGCTTGGGGTGTGATTACTGCATACACTTCGAAAAAATTGGGGCTTTAAAGTACGCCTCCAATATCGTTAGACGCCATCGATCACAGCAACCATGTGCTTGCTAACGTTCGCAATCGAGTGCCCTCGTGGAAGTTCTCCATCCCGCAAATGCACGGTGCAACCACTTCCAATAGGCATGTATCCGTAGAGACACGGTGTTATCAACTGAGCCCCTTTACTCGCGCCTTATAATATTAGTACGCGGTGCCTGAGATTCTTTTAGGGCGCGCAAAGTTCTTATGTGCGGCGCAGAAGACTCTTCGAATGGCGCTCCGGACGAATAACCGGACTGGCGCGGGGGCGGGGCGACACAATGGCTTTATCGGCTCTCGCTGAGAGATTAATCCCAAAATCCCACCCGAAATACCACACGCCGGAATTTCGAATGAAGTGGAAATTCGCTTCCACATCGGATGTTCGAGATCCGAGGCATTCAGAATCGCGGCTCTCAAGATTTAGGAATTCTCACGAGGTCGCCCTTTTAGCACCGGTCCACTGTGCAATTAGCGAGTGCAAACGAAGCGAGAATAAGCTCTGTGGAATGAACACTTGCACAAAAAGGGTAGGGGGTACCCCCCGTTGCAAACGGGGTTTTCTCGCCGCTCCGGCGGAGTCGGATAGGCAGATTGCAAAAGTTTGGGGGGCGGAACTAGAATGGGCTGGGTCAGACAGGCAGTTTTGGGCGATGCGACATGCATTGTCGCCGAGATGTGGCCGAGGAGGCGCTATGTCGAAAAATTCCTTTTCCTGGCTTGCGGTGCTCCTGCTGGCGGCTTCTGTGAGTTTCGTGCTTCCGAGCCGCGGACAGAATAGAGGACAAGACCAGGTGCAGTTGCCGGAAGGCAATGGCCAAGCCACGGTGCAAGCCGCCTGCGGCGTTTGCCATTCGATGAACCAGGTGACGAACTCCGGACACGACCGCGAGGAGTGGACCACCGTTTTGCACATGATGGTGAACGTGGGAGCTCCAGTCCCGGACAATCAGTTCGATACCGTCGTCGATTACCTGGCCAAGAATTTCCCTCCCAAGCCGCAGCCCCCGGCGCAGATCGTTCCCGGCAATGTGGACGTCACGATCAAGGAATGGGTGGTGCCGACGCCCGGATCGCGCCCGCACGATCCGATGTTTGCTCCGGACGGAACCGTTTGGTATTCGGGGCAGATGGCCAACGTGCTCGGACACTTCGATCCCAAGACGGAGCAATTCAAGGAATACAAGCTGCCGCCGAAGTCGGGACCGCATGGGCTGACGCCGGATAAAGAGGGCAATATCTGGTTCACGGCGAATTTCGCGGCTTATGTCGGCAAGCTGGATCCCAAGACTGGTGAAGTCACCAAATATCCCATGCCGGATCCCAAGGGCCGCGCCCCGCACACGCCGCTCTTTGCGCCGAACGGAAACCTCTACTTGACGTTGCAAGGCGCCAACATGGTGGCAAGGGTGAATCCGAAGACCGGCGAAGTGAAGATGAACACTTCTCCCACGCCAAAGTCGAATCCTTACGGCATGGTGATGACCTCGAAAGGGATTCCGTGGTTCGTCGAATTTGGCGCGCCCAAGATTGCCAGCATCGATCCCGACACGCTGGAAATCCACGAAGTGGTTTTGCCGCACGAAGAAAGCCGTCCGCGGCGCGTTGCGATCACGCCCGACGACGTGATCTATTATTCCGACTACTCCCGCGGATATCTCGGGCGGTACGACATCAAGACCGGAAAGATGACCGAATGGCCTTCGCCGGGCGGGCCGAAGTCGCAGCCCTACGGGATCACCATCGTGAACGGCATCGTCTGGTATAGCGAATCGAACACCAAGCCGAATACGATCGTGCGGTTCGATCCCAAGACCGAGAAGTTTCAAACCTGGGCGATTCCTTCCGGCGGCGGCGTGGTGCGGAACATGGTGCACACTCCGGACGGCAACCTGTGGATCGCGTGCAGCGGTATGAACCGCATCGGCGAAGTCATCGTAAACAAGGGCGGCACCAAGGTTTCGCAGAAGAACTAAGCAAGTCAGATCATGACGAGGCCGTGGCGTATACCAAGCGTGACGGCCTCGGTGCGAGTCGCGGCGCCAAGTTTGCCCATGATCGAGGCCACGTGAAACTTGGCTGTGTGCTCGGAGATGTTCAGGCGCGCGGCAATTTCCTTGTTCCCCAATCCTGCCGATAACAATTGCAAAACTTCGATCTCGCGCGGCGTCAAATGTTCGACAAGAGGCTCGCCAAGCTCGGGAACGGTTTCGCTTTGCGGCGGGCGCAACGCCGGAATCGAATCGATATCGGCCGGATGAAAGACGAAGAGACCGGCTGCGACGGCTTCGATCGCGGCCGCGATCTCGGTCGAGGTGATGTTACGTGGCAGGACGGCGCGCACTCCCGCCGGCAAAGCTCCTGAAGCCATTCGCGTAGGATGATCGACGAGGAGAATGACCGGAACGCCGGCGGCATTCCAACCGCCAACGTTCCAGTCGCTCGCATTCGGGCCGCGCTCATTCGAGCTGAAGTACTCGAAGTCGGGCTCGCCGTGCGAGTCCGCGGCGATGATCACAACGCCGGGTTGAGGTTGGCTTTCGCTCGCCGCATTCGGAGCGCTTTCCATCACGCGAATCTCCGAATGATCGCGGAGCAGGTCCGCGATCTCCGCGTATAAATCCGGCGAAGAAGCCTCAACCAAAACGTCGATCATGCCGCTACTGACTTGCGCACGCCGAGCTGGATCGCCACGCTGCGCAGCTTGCTCGGATCGCCGCGCACGAACTGCAATCGCAGCACGCGCTCGGCGCTTCCCTGCAGCGCGTCCTCGAGGTCCTCGAGCGCGCTGAAGAATCGGCCATCGGCGCCCACAAGGATGTCGCCCGGCAGCAGCGAGGCACGGCTCGCTGCGCCATCCGGAACGAGTTCCAGGATCATCAGACCGAGCCGTTCCGTCCCCTCGGCGGTCACGGGAACAGGCCGGAGCGTGACACCCAGGAACTGCGGGGTTTCGCCGCTGAGGAGCCGGGTGACTTCGTTGCTCGGCACGGCAAGCCCAAGCCGGCCCGCGACCATGGTGTTGACGCCCACCACATTTCCGGATGCGTCCGCCAAGGGCCCGCCCGAATTGCCGGGAGCCAGCCGCACTCCGGCTTGGATCCACTTTCGGGGGCCGAGCCCGGGCAGCGGGCCGACGGCGTGAATCACGCCGGCCGTCAGCGCGCCCATAAAGCCGAGCGGATTGCCGATGGCGATGACGAGTTCGCCTGGACGCAGGCGATTTGAATCGCCCAGCGGAGCGGCGGGCAAATCGGATGCAGCGAACCGCAGAATCGCGAGATCGCGGCGCGCATCTCGCGCGGCGATCTCGGCTGGAAATGATCTGCCATCCCATAGCGTGACACTGAGACGGCCGAAGCGAGCCACGTGTTCATTGGTGACGATAGTTCCGTCGGATTTAATAATGATACCCGACCCGTGACCACGGCCTCCGCTGCTGACGTGGACCGTGGACCTGCGGAGCCGCTCCGCAACTTCACCGAAACCTGGGGGGAACATGTTTACCGCGCTTTCTGCGGGCGCTCGCCCGCGACGATGCTCTTCTCGATGAGCGCGCCGCCGCGAATGATGCGCGCGTTCACGGATTTCCCGATTACACCGGAAGCGCAAAATGTCTGCAGGTCTTCGATTTTTTCCATCGGCGTGGAATCCAAAGCAATGAGCACGTCGCCGAGCAGCACGCCGGCGCGTTCTGCCGGGCCGCCCTTCTCTACGTTCAAGATGAGAATGCCAGTGGGGTTTTGCAGGGACAGCTTTGATTTGAGGCTTTCCGGAATGGCGACCGGATAAACGCCCACGCCGAGATATCCTTGCGGCACATAGCCCTTTTCGAGCAGCTCCTTTGTGACACGGGTAATGTCGGAGGCTGGAATGGCAAGGCCGGCTACACGCGATAGCGCCGACGTGGCAATTCCGAGGATACTTCCGCGGGAATTGACCACCGCGCCGCCGGAGGAGTTCGGATAAAGCATCGCGTCGAGACGAATGTACTGTTCGAGGCGGCCTCCGCGCCAAGTGCGCCACGATCCGGAAACTGCGCCGACGATTCCGAGGCTGGCGTTGGCTCCGCTATCGGGCGAACGGCCGACAACGAGCGCGAATTCGCCGAGCACGGGCTTATCCTGAGTGTTCATTGCGGGCGCTGGACCCAGGCCGGGCACTTTAAGCGCGGCAAGGTCAGCGCCGGGGTCGCGGCCAAGCAGCGAGCCGGTGAGGCTCTTTCCGTCGGCGAGAGTCACGCGAATGTCTTCTTCTCGCGCGATGGTGTGATCGGCGGTGACGACGAGGTCCGGCCCCCAATGCAGGCCGCTCGACGGAAAATGCCGGCGGGCGTGAACGGCTACAACGGAAGGACTTATCCGCTGCACCAAGTTGCTCAATTCATTCGAGAAACTATTCAGTACGGTTTCCATAAGACTCCCTTCGAGTGACAGTTTCGCAAATGGAAATCGCATTCACATCAGCCGAATGGCTAGGATTGAACCCGCACGACTGCGTCAAACGCCAACAGCTATGGATTGAGAGGAGTAGACTCTAGGGAGAGTTCAAGGGAGCGG
>Ga0210394_10002842_pt1 | contig 22929 bp, 23 predicted proteins | sample IncBWC12MmetaG_FD_160121 | JGI IMG/M metagenome (GOLD analysis project Ga0210394, IMG submission 160121) | Forest soil microbial communities from Barre Woods Harvard Forest LTER site, Petersham, Massachusetts, United States - Inc-BW-C-12-M | ecosystem: Environmental > Terrestrial > Soil >... | reverse complement strand
GTCCTGTTCGGCAGCATCCGTCGCTGACAGCCTCCAACCGATTTCAGATGTCGACTTCCGGTCAGAGCGGAAGGCCGGGCCATAGATGGCGGGCAGTACGTATCTAGATGTTCGGTGAACGGAACATAACTCCGTTTCAACAACGGCCTTCCGGTTTTCGGGCGGCCCAACAGAGGACAGTAATATGGGCACTCAAGTTGTCTTGATTACCGGCGGACTCACGGGCATCGGCCGCGCCGCGGCCGTCGCCTTCGCGAAGAAAGGGGCGAAAGTGGTCGTTGCCGGTCGTCGTGATGAAGTCGGCAAGGAGCTGGTCAAGGAGCTGCGTTCTTTGGGTTCAGAGGCCGAGTTCATTCGTGCCGACGTTCGCAAGGAGGATGACATCCGCGCTATGGTCGATAAGACCGTTGCACGGTTCGGCCGTTTGGACGTCGCGGTGAACAATGCCGCCACTGAAGGCCAGGTTGGTCCGATCACGGACCAAACCGCGGAAAGCTTTGCCGCCACGTTCGAGACGAATGTTCTCGGCGTCGTCCTGAGCATGAAGCACGAAGTGCGCGCCATGCAGCCGCAGGGAAGCGGCAGCATCATCAACATCTCATCGACCTATGGTCATGAGGGAGCGGCTTATGCGTCGATCTACGTCGGCGCCAAGCACGCCGTCGAAGGCATTACCAAGTCGGTGGCACTCGAAACCGCCAAGTCGGGGATTCGCGTTAATGCCGTCGCGCCTGGCCCCACCGACACCGGCATGCTGACCCGCTTCACCGGCACTGACGAGAACAAGGCCATCCTGGCGAAGCAGGTTCCGCTGGGTCGGCTCGGCCTCTCCGAGGAAGTCGCCGACGGCATCGTGTTCCTCGGTTCGAACGAAGCAAGATTCATCACAGGTCACATCCTCGCTGTCGACGGCGGTCACAGCGCCAACTGATCTTTCCACATCGCAAGGAGATGAACCATGACCGCCCATACCCACCAGACCGCGCCGACGCAGTTCGTCAAAGCCAACGGCATCCGTTTCGCCTACCGCCGCTTCGGCAAGCCGAGCGAAGTACCGATCGTATTCAATCAGCACTACATCGGCACGATGGATTACTGGGACCCGGCGGTGACGGATGGCTTGGCTCGCGATCGTGAGGTCATCTTGTTCAACAACGCTGGCGTCTCCAGCAGCTTCGGCGAAGTCCCGACCACGTTCGAGCAGATGGGCGCCAACGCGGTCGCTTTCACCCGAGCACTTGGTTTGAACAAAGTGGATGTGCTCGGCTTCTCGATCGGCGGTATGGTCGCGCAGGAAATCACGCTGCAGGCGCGCGATCTCGTCCGCAAGCTGATCCTAGTGGGCACCGGTCCGCGCGGCGGTCAGGGAATGGAGTCTCTGACCCAGGTTGCACAGCGGATCTTCGGCGCTGCCTATGATCCACCCGAACATCTCTGGCTCGCGGTCCTCTTCAGCCCGTCCGAGGCGGGCCAGGCGGCGGGAAGGGAGTTCCTGAAGCGCAAGCATCTTCGTCAGGAGGGGCGGGATCCCGAGGTGAACGACAGCGTTTCGCCCGCCCAGATTGAAGCGATGGACAAGTGGGGGGTCCAGCAAGAGGGGGCCTACGGCTATCTGAAGACGATCAAGCAGCCAACACTCGTCGTGAACGGCAGTAACGACGTGATCATGCCCACGATCAACTCCTACATCATGGCGCAGAACATCCCGAATGCGCAACTCATCGTCTATCCAGATTCCAATCACGGGTCGCAGGACCAGTATCCCGCGTTGTTCGTAAAGCACGTCACACTGTTTCTGGACGCATGACGTCGGCACCACAGGAGATCGCGGCCTTAGAGAAACGTGTTTATGCGTCAGTCGGTCACGAAGAGGAGCGCAATAATGTCTGATCTTCTTGAGCTCGCGATGAGCGCGCATGGCGGTCTGGACCGCTGGCGGGAGATAAAGACCCTCGACCTAAGGATGTCGCTCACGGGCAGCCTCTTTCGAATCAAAGGCTATCCGGAAGGAGTGCCGAACGTTTTGATGCATGTCGACACGCAGCGCATTGCAGTCGACACGTCACCCTGGACGGGCGTCGGCACGGTCGGGCATTTCATTCCGGATCGAGTCTGGATCACGGATGGCGAGCGTCGTGTGGTCGAGGATCGCAGCAATCCACGCGCGTCCTTCGCCGGCCACGTCCGTTCGACCCCGTGGGACCAATTGCAGCGCCTCTATTTTACAAGCTACGCCTTTTGGAACTATCTCTCGACGCCGTTCCTTTTCACGCGTCCAGGTTTTGAGCTGCGCGAACTAGAACCGCATCAAGAGGGCGGTGATGTCTGGCGCCGCCTTTTGGTTAAATATCCGTCCGATATTCCAACTCATAGCGACGAGCAGACTCTCTACTTCAATGAAAAGGGTCTGCTACAGCGCGTGGACTATGAGACGGACGTCTTGGGTGGCATAGCTGCGCACTATTGTTACGACCATCTCTCCTTCGGCGGGATCGTTTTCCCGACCCTTCGCCGCGTGGTCACGCGTAAGGAGAGCCATTCGTTCCTTTCCAATCCAACTGCCGTGCTCTTGCTGCTGAGCGACATCTTCGTCGCATAACCCAATCGCGCCGGAAGGGAACGTCCGTGACAACGTCATCATCCAATAAAAATAACCCAGCGCTAACGCCAGCCTCCGCAACGAGGATGTCCTCAATGGTCCGCAAATGATTTGGAACACCAGCCTGGTTTCAACCCGGATCCCTACGAAGGATGGGTTGTTGGCCGTTCGATTTGACGGCGATCCACAGTCAGCTCCGCTGCTCCTTTGCCAGCGGTTTCGCGGGACGATGGATGATTGGGACCCGGAGTTTGTAGCGCGGCTCGCGACCGCGCGGCGTGTCATTCGCTTCGACAGTCTGGGAATCGGCGAATCAAGCGGCGAGACGCCCAATTCGGTTCGGGGAATGGCGGAAGTAGTACCCCTGCTGCTCGATGCGCTCGAAATCGACGCGGTAGATCTGCTGGGTTGGTCTATCGGTGGCTATGTCGGGCAGACGGTGGCGCTAACCTGGCCTGAGCGCGTACGCCATCTTGTGATCGCGGGCTCGGGCCCCGGTGGCCCCGACGGCCCGCCGCCTCATCTACGGGTCGCGGAGATCGTAGCGAAGACGGCGGCGACTCGCGAGGATGTCCAGTTCCTGTTCTTCACGGGAACCGAAGCCGGGACCGCAGCCGCGCGACGGCATTTCGATCGCATTCGTCTCGGGGAGCGCCCGCCCGTTGCAGCGGAATCCGGTCGCGGACAGCGCGAGGCGATCGTGTCATGGTGGCAGGGCGATGGAGCGGCACGACCGCATCTTGGCGAGCTACGCATGCCGGTCCTGGTGGCAAACGGCGTTGCCGATGTCATGGTCCCTGCCGAGCACAGCTTCGCAATTGCGAAGAAAGCGCCAGGGGCGAAGCTCGTTCTCTACCCCGATGCAGGTCATGCCTTTCTATTTCAGTACGCGGCTGACTTCTGTGCCGAAGTGCTGAGGTTTACCGCAAGCTTGGAGGCCGTCGATGAGTAGCTTTCGTACGCTCGGTCGGCGGGCGACACCAACCACGTGTCTCGCAATCTTCGATCCCAGCGGATAAGGAGGCAGGTAAATGATCTTTGACCACCGCACGTACAACATCAAACCGAACCGGCTCGCAACATTTCTCGAAACCTATGAGCGACTAGCGTTGCCTGTACAGCGCAAGTATCTCGGAGAGCCCTACGGCTTCTTCGTCACGCACATCGGGCCGATGAGTCGGGTCGTACATCTCTGGCAATACGAGAACCTGGCGGACCGGGAGCGCCGTCGCGACGCGATGGAAGCGGATTCCGGGTGGCTGGCCTACCGGCGCGTCGCGTTGGAAGAAGACACGCTCGTCGACATGGAAAACCAGATCCTAAAGCCGGTGCCATTCTTCGTCCCGCGCTGAGTGATTGGGTATCTATGGGGCGTGTGGCTCGCGCGCGAGTTCGGCGGGTGTGGGAGATACGATGCGAGTATTGTCGGTCGCCTGAACTGTACCTTGTCTGAGCTCGGCGCGGCAGGTCTAGGATAATTAGGAACAATCAGGAGGCTATAACGTGGCCACCGCCCTCAACAATCTGCCCGATGTTATGAAAAGTGTGCGCACCACGCCGATGTTCGCCATGCGCCTGGACGTCCGGCCTCTGCTGATCGTTGGGGCGACCCCGGGCGCGTACCGCCGCGTCGGCGTGGTTCCCGGAGGTTCGTTTGAGGGCGAGCGACTATCCGGCGCAGTGCTGGACGGGGCCAGCGACTGGCAGACAGTCCGCAATGATGGCAGCACCACATTCAATGTTCGGCTTGTCCTTAAGACAGAGGACGGCGCTCTGATCGGCATGACATATCAGGGCTTGCGCCACGGGCCGCCCGACATCATCGCGAGAATCGAGAAGGGCGAGGTTGTTGATCCGGCGAGTTATTATTTCCGCATTAATCCCTTATTCGAAACCGTGGCTGCGAAATACGATTGGATCAATCGCGTAATCGCCGTCGGCATCGGCCATCGCTTCGCCGACGGCCCGGTCTACAGCGTCTTCGAGGTATTGTAGGTGGCGCATTCTTCAAACGAGCGCGCGGCTGAAATCGCAAGCGGCGGGGTGAAATCGGAAACCTCCGCGGAAGGCGGGCTCCCGGCGGGATTGAAATTGCTTTTGGCTTGCGCGGCCGGCCTGCTGATTGCCAATCTCTATTACGCTCAACCGCTGTCCGGGCTGATCAGCGAAGCTTTGGGCATGGCACCCAGCAGCGCCGGGTTGCTATTCAGCCTGCCGGTCGCCGGATATGGCGTTGGCATTCTGATCATCGTGCCGCTCGCCGATCTCCTCGAAAATCGCCGTATCGCGCTCGTCGCCGTCGCGCTGGAGGTGGTGTGCGTTGGCGTGATTGGACAAATCGCCAAGCCAGTGCCGTTTCTTGCTATAGCCTTTTTATCAGGGATCATGGCGGCCGCTGTACAGGTGATCGTGCCCTATGTGAGCTATCTGGCGCCTCCGGCGCAGCGTGGCGGGGCCATTGGTGACGTCGTCGCCGGGTTGATGCTCGGCATCATGCTGGCTCGGCCGGCTTCGAGCTTTGCCGCCCATCTTTGGGGTTGGCATTCCATATTCTATATCGCCGCGGTTCTGCAGGCCGGTCTGTTGGTCTTGCTGCGGTTCGCGTTACCGCGCCGGCAGCCCGCCCCGGGCCCATCCTATGGTGAACTCCTTATTTCGATGGGAAATATTTTTGTCTCAACTCCTCTATTGCGCCGGCGCGCGTTCTATCATGCGTTCATGTTCGGCGCGTTCAGCGTGTTCTGGACCGCAGTTCCGTTGTGGTTGCGCAGCCCACAATTCCACCTGACACAGGCCGGGATAGGGTGGGTGGCGCTGGCGGGCGTTGCCGGCGCCGTCGCGCCACCGATTGCGGGACGGTTGGCCGACAAAGGCTTCAGCCAATCAGGCACCGTTGTCGCGATGGCAAGCGCTATAGCTGGTTTTGTGCTGTCTGCTTTTGCGCACGACAGTTCATGGCAGGGTTTGGGGCTGATCGTAGTTAGCGCGGTCGTGCTGGATTTTGCAGTATCCGCCAATCTGGTCTTCGGCCAGAGGGCGATTTACGGTCTCGCACCCGAACAGCGCAGTCGTGTGAATGCAATTTATTTTGCTACGTTCTTCGCCAGCGGCGCGATCAGCTCGGCGCTGAGCGGGTGGTGTTATGCCCGCTTCGGCTGGGCCGGCGTATGCGTCCTCGGCGTCGCGCTGCCGCTCGCCGGGTTGCTCTATCTTGCCACGGACCTACGTAAGCGTCCGGTCGAGGTGCGGTGAGTCCCTAGCCGACTTCGTTCCCTGTCCATCGGTACAGCCGGGTCCAGCGCCATACGCCGGCAGTGTCGTGTCCATTTCCCCGCAACCTCGGAGCGCAACGATGTGCACGCGATGTATCGCGCGGCGCGCGCGCAGTCGGCGGGAAGTCGGTGTTCTCAAACAGCCCGGAAATCGCCTCATGACGTGGATCATGCCACCGATGGCTAATCAGGAAGAAAGTAGCCGCGCAAGCATCTCGTCCAGGTCCTTATACATGAACGGCTTCTTCAGCACGGGCCGGTCGCTGTAGCCATCCCGCATGTGGTGACCGCTGTAGCCTGTCGAGAAAACGAACGGTATGCCGCGCGCAGCTAGCGCGTCGGCCACGGAATACGTCTTGTCGCCATTCAGGTTCATATCCAGCATGGCGAGGTCAAAGAACTGCGCGTCAATCGAGGCAAGAGCCCGATTGACCGAGGCGGCAGCGGTGACGGACTCACATCCAAGGTCGGCCAGCATGTCCTCGATCATTAGGAGGACTAGCATTTCATCCTCGACAACAAGGACTCGCCGACCGGAAAGCAATTTATCCATCACGAGAGCCGTTGGGCGCAGGAAAGTTGATCGTGCAGACCACGCCATCCGAGCGGTAGTCGAGATGTACCGCGCCCTCCAACTCGTGAGCCAGACCGCGCTCAATCACGCGCGTGCCGAACCCCTTCCGGGACGGTGGCGTCACGCGCGGGCCGTTCTTTTCCTGCCAGCGCAAAAGAATCCGATTGCCCTCGGGATGCGGCTCGATCGCCCATGAGATTAGGACTGATCCGGATTTGGTTGAAAACGAGCCGTATTTCGCGGCATTGGTCGCGAGTTCGTGAAACGCGATGCCGAGAGCAAGGGCGACCCTCGGTGAGACCCGGATATTCTTGCCGGTAATGACAAAGTGCTCCGACCGTCCATTGGCAACCCCGAACGGCTCCAAGGCCGCCTTGACCAAGTCGAGCAGTCCCGCACCTTCCCAATTCTCGTGGGTCAATAGGTCGTGCGATCGGGAGAGGGCGGAGAGGCGCGACCCGATAGATTCCCGGATCACTTCGGGATCGGTCGTATTTCGCAATGCCTGCCAGACAATCGACTGCACCGTTGCAAGAGTATTTTTTACGCGGTGGTTCAACTCATCGATAAGCATCCTGGACTGGGCTTGTTCCTGCTTGTGATCGGTAAGGTCGACGAAGGAAGCGAAACGCTGAACGACATCGCCGCTCTCGTCTCGCACCGGACTGATAAGAATTGCTGACCAGAACTCGCCGCCGTCCTTCCGGCGGTAACAAATTTCCGAACCGCCCTTGGGGGTGCCCGCGAACGCGATATCGATGCGCGCCAGCGAATCGGGATCGGTGCCCCGCGCCATGAGGAAGTTGAAGCATTGCCCGAGCACCTCTTCGCGATCATATCCGGTTAGATCGAGAAAAGCGTCATTGGCAAAGATTATAGGATTGCCGGGTTCCTTGGCGTCCATAAACAGCATCGCCATTCGTGTCGTTTCAGCAGCGACGACGAATGGGCCAAGGTCGCTCCGAAAGCCTTCGACTTTCGCTTCGGCAACTTTTTGGGTTTCGGACTTAATGACGATTTCAGGCATGCCCTGGCTTTCCGACTATGGTGGGCAAGTTCGGCTGCGATATCGCCCAGTATCGAACGGCTGGAGAACGAGCGTCTTGTTTGCTTCCTCTTCGACCTTGCTCATATTTGATTTCGTCATAGTGACTACGGTCGTGGGCTTTAACTTAGGACATGCGATTTTGGCGGATGTCGCGCAATTCCATATCGAGGGGCCGGAACAGAGCGGCTGAGATTTGGGAGAAGTGCCTCACGCGCACGTTCAAATGCCTCCCAGTCAGCGCTTTCGGGCAACGAAGGGATGGTGACAAACTCGCCTTTTTTTAACCCGGCAATTGCCGCGTCGACAACATCTTCGGGCGACATGATTGTGTCTTTGGGCATTCGGCCAAGCATCATGCCGGCCGTATCCCAGAAGTCGGTGGCCGTTGCCCCAGGAAGAACGACCTGGACACGTATCCCTTTGTCCGCGAGTTCGTGGTGAAGCGACCGCGAGAATGCGAGAACGAAGGCCTTGCTAGCGCTATACACGCCGTTTAGCTGCTCGGGATAGATCGCGACGGAAGACGCCAGATTAGTAATGATTCCCTCACCGCGATGGGAGAAGGCACGCGCGGCTGCGTACGCCAGCCTCGTCAAGGCTGTCACATTCAGGGCAATAATTTTTTCCATAACACTGATGTCGGATGTGAGAAGCGGAGTTGCCGCGCCAATGCCGGCATTGTTCACGAGCATCGTGATGCTCGCATCTGTATTCAAGACCGCCTCTATCTTTGCAACATCCTCCGAGATTGTGAGGTCAGCTGCAATGATTTCGATTGAGCGACCGGTCTCTGTGGTGAGATCAGCCGCCATACCGCGCAGCTGATCGGCATGACGGGCAACGATGATCAAATCGTAGCCACCGTCCGCGAGTCTGTCTGCGTAGACGGCGCCAATTCCTGAGGAAGCTCCAGTAATCAGAGCCGTTCCAATGCCATCCATCACTAGCGCTCCAATGTCGATCCTGAAAGACGGCCTAGGCTACGCTGGCGAAGTGTCCGCGCGTATGTCGTAGAATCCTCGTTTTCAGACATGCGCCAAAGGGATGCAGTCCGTGAGGAATGTTGGAGGGCCAGCAGCGATCACGCGCGCTAAATCTTTTCATTGGATACGCGCTCGACAAACGAAGCACGTTGCGGCCGAACATCTTTTTGAATAGTGTCCATATCTATTGCTTACGCGTTCGTCTCAGGCCCATAGCTACACCTGACGTTGCCCCCGGAAGTATCGGGAAGGCCTAGTGTTCTGGTGAACCTTCGCCATTGCTGTCGTCCCGCGCATTGCGGCGGATCGCCTGGGGGGGATGGCCGAAAGCTCTCACAAACGCGCGACGCATCCGCTCAGTGTCGACAAATCCGGATTCTACGGCAACGACTTCCACTGGGTGACTGCTGTCCTCCAGCATAACCCTTGCGGCTTCCAATCGAAGTTGTTCGATGGCCTTGGCAGGAGACTGTCCTGTCTCGGTTCGAAAGGCCCGGCCAAATTGACGCGGGCTTAATCGAGCGGCTTCGGCAAGTTGCTCGACGGTAAGCGTGGAGCGAAGATTGCTTCGCGCATAGGCTAACGCCGTTTGAATTCGATCCGACTTCGGCTCCATCTCGAGCAACGCTGAATGTTGGGACTGCCCACCTCCGCGTCGGTGATATAGGACAAGACTTTTTGCAGTCAAACGCGCCAACTTCGCCCCATAGTCCTTCTCAATCATTCCGAGAACGAGATCGAGCCCGGCCGACATGCCGGCAGAGGTCCAGACTGGACCGTCGATGATAAATATCCGGTCCTCTTCGACCCTAATTTTGGGATACCGGTCGCGCAAATCGCGCGCATAGAGCCAGTGCGTGGTTGCACGTCGCCCGTCGAGAAGGCCAGCTTCGGCCAACATGAAGGCGCCAGTACAGATTGACGCGACCCGACGGCATCCAGGAAGCGACCCCCTTATGAAATTGAGCAGCCCGTCAGATAGAGGAGGGTTGACATCAATTAGGCCGCCTATGACAAGCGTATCAAAGAGCGGTTCGGGGAACGCTTCGGTTTCCAGGGGCCAACCTAGCGAGCTTCGGACCGGCCCTCCATGTTCTGACAGAACCCGGATATTGTAGACCGACTCACCCGAAGCGATATTGGCAACCTCGAACGCCGTCATTGCGGCGAGTGTCATCATCTGGAAGCCCGGCGAGACTACCAGGGCAACTTCAATCATAGGCCGCTCTCCCTCGCATGGCCGACGGGATAGTCCTGCGGGTATGGCTTCGGCTCCCGGTCGCGTCTTTGCTGAAATTGAAGTGTTGGTTTCAGACAATTGGACGTGGCTAGGGGCACGCAGTAGACTTTGGCCTGTAACATCATTTGTGAAATGAAATCACAGTGGCCCGATTGGATGTAAATCGCTCCGGCGAGATGGAAGTCTTCGCGCGGGTCTTCGAGCTCGGGGGGTTTTCCGCCGCGGCGCGCGCGCTTCGCATGACTCCCTCGGCGATCAGTAAGCTTATCGGGCGTCTCGAGACCAGACTCGGCGCGCGGCTGGTCAATCGCTCCACGAGGGCTCTTCAGTTCACAGCAGAAGGGCGGTTGTTTTACGAACGGAGCATAAGATTGCTTGCCGACATGGACGAGGTCGAGCGATCCGTTGCGGAAGCTGAGATCCCGAAAGGGAGGATCAGAGTGAGCGCCAACATCCCGGTCGGGCGGCAGTTGCTGTTGCCGATCGTCCCCGCTTTCCTGGAGGCCTATCCGAAACTCTCTTTAGAGATATCCCTGACGGATCAGGTGATCGACCTGCTGGAACAGCGGACCGATGTTGCGCTGCGCAGCGGCCCGCTCAAGAGCTCCCAGCTTATCGCGCGCAAGCTTGGCGCCGCACGGATGATAATCGTCGGTTCACCAGGCTACTTCGCACGATGCGGCATTCCGAAAACGCCGGACGAGCTGATGCAACATAATCGTCTTGGCTTCAGTTACGCCCGAGCGACAAAGGGCTGGCCGCTGATTGACGAAGGCGTGCAGAGAACGATACCGCCCTCGGGGAATGTTCAGGTCAGCGATGGCGATGCGTTGCGGACGCTTGCCATCAGCGGTGTCGGACTTGTTCGGTTGGCCTCTTTCATAATCAGGGCTGATATCGCCGCCAATCGGCTTGTCCCTGTTCTTGAGGAGTTCAACCCGGGCGACATCGACGAACTGCATGCTGTCTATCTTGGGCAGGGTGGGCTCCTGCCAATCCGGATCCGCGTCTTCCTGGAGTTTCTGGCCCAGCAGATCAAAATCGGCGAGGCTCGGCCTTCCAGGGACGCGTAACACGCGTTTCGGTCTTGCGGTCGGTCATCGTTTCTCTCCTTCGACCGGTGCGGCCTCGTTCGCGTTGTTGACACGGGGTCGTCTCCGCCGCGGCGACGGCCGCCCATGATCTGCACGTCGCCGACGCCCGGCAGGCGCGCCAGCTTCTCGAGGAATTTCCTTCCTTAGGGATTTTCGTGTTGCGAGGGTCACGACGACCAGTTCGAGGCTCCCCGCCTTTCCGGCGGCCTCCATTGCGCGCTCAAGGTCAGAGAGCGCAAACACGTTCGGCCTCATCGGCACGTTTCGCACCGGACGCAGCCGATGTTTGGAATGGCCACTTTGCGCCAAAAGCTGTCGATCGTCAGATCTGGCCGCAGCCAACCGCAATTCGCGGGGATTACGGAGACCGTTACGACCGCGAGTACCAAATCGTCGGAGATCGGAAGCGAGCGTAGGAATTAGTGGGAAAGCGTAGCTGGGGAGCGACTCGAACTCCCGACCCGAACATTGCGGCTCTGCAGCAAGCTGACGCCGCGTGTGTCAATGACCTAGCTGGCCCGCCAACAAACTAACGCACAAACCACCGCGGTGTCTCCGCAATAGACCCGCAGCGGGTTGCTAAGCGCTCCTGGTCAGAAAGACAATTTCAGCTCCAGGTTGATCCCGCTCCACTCTCAGAGAGTCCGTTTTGCTCGCCCTGATATCCTATTTTGCGACGCGCATCGGACCGACCTGTACCAATTGATCTGCGCGCTGTATCTCGCGGCGTCATGATAAGAAAACAAAGGACATAGCGCACATTGCGGGGCTAATCCGCAGTCGAAAATCAAAAAATATCATTAAAATCAGTAGGATATGGCGGAGAGGGAGGGATTCGAACCCCCGATAGGCTTGCACCTATGCCGCATTTCGAGTGCGGTGCATTCAACCACTCTGCCACCTCTCCAGGCGCAAACCAGGGCAAATCAGAGCCCTGAGGTCGGGCGAGTTCTAGGCGAGGAAGACTGACCAGACAAGTCGCGTTGGGCTTAAAAATTTACCGCACGCGTCGAGGGGCGGCGGCAAGAAGGGTGGGACCGCCAGACGCGGAAAAAACTGGCGGCCCCGTGTCGCGTCATTGAAATTGCGGGCCGGGAAGTGCGGCTTCGCGGGCCTGCCTGAGCGACGCCGCGACCGTAGCGATCGCCTCGCGCGCGGCAATGCGATCTCGATCTTAACCTAACCGCTCAAGGTTACCGGCGCGAACGACGCGATCATTCCTTATTCTTCTTCTCTTTTTTGTCGTCGTCGCGGTTTTCGCCCCTCTCCTTCCGCCGATTGGAAAAGCGTGCGTTGCCGAGCCCCGTGCCGATGGTCAAAACGCCCCAGTGATCGACGTCCTGCATGAACGGAACTTCCGACAGGCCTTGGGCTACCCCATCGTTGTGCATCAAGACCGCGGTATCGTGATCGCCGATCTCCGGAATCTCCTCGACCAGGCTCGCCGGCAGATTGAATTTGGCACTTTCCCAGTTGCCCGGCAGGTTCTGCGCGCCCTTGGCAATCGAACCGTCTTCGTTGATCACGCCAGGACAGGCGATCCCGATGAAAGGCGCGAGCTTCAGCCCTTCGGCGTCGGCCTCCGCGATCAGGCCCTTCAGCATCTTGACCATGCGCTTGACGGCGCCTTCGCGCGTCGGCTCATCATCGGCGTGGCGCCACAGTTCGGACCGCCACACCGAAGCCTTTGACAGGTCTTGTGCCTTCTTCCAGCGGGTTTCGACCAGGCCGCAGCGGATATTGGTGCCGCCGATATCGACCGCGAGAATGCTGTCATGGCCCTCGAAGATCCATGACGGCGCCAAGTGCAGGCAGCCGATCAGGCCGGCTTCGTCGGGATGGAAACGGATCGGCACCATATCCACCTCAAAGCCTTCGGCCTTGAGCAGGATGTCGGTGCGCGCGATCGCCAGTTCGCCGACCCGGCTCTGACGAAAGCCGCCGCCGACCACGATGCGCTCGGTATCGGCCCACGGCTTGGTCTTCAAAAAGCGCGATGTCACATAGGCCAGTTCGCGCGCGAATTCCTCGATCGCGCCATGGACCAAAGCGGCGGCGCCGACATCGTCGCCCACAAGCGCTTCGTCGAGATCGCCTTTGCTGATCTTTTCGGCGGATTTTTCGCCAAGCGGATCCTCGCCGTTTTTCTTCAAGGGTTCGCGCAGGCCGTCCAGGATTTTGCGGAAGGCCCCCTTGCTGGCGCGGTCGCCGAGGAAACCCTCCTCGTCCTTCAATTCGACATTGAAGCTGTCGACATCCACCGAAGGCAGGCGGGCGGCGCCGTGCCGGCCGATACCGACGGTGATCAGTGTATCCTCAGCCATTATTTCCCCCGCCGGGTGCCAGAATGCGGGGACAACCAACGGGGAACCGGTTGGTTTCAAAGGCGGGTAAGTGGCGAATAGCGAGTGGCGAATGGACGCTCCCTATTCGCTCTTTTGGCCTCGAATCCTGCCCTTTTGAGCAGTTTTCAGGCCACTTTGCCTTGACTCGGGGCAATCAGCGGCTATAAGTCCCGCAACCCGGCGCGGGATATTTCTCGCGCTGTTTGTTTTTGCGCGGTGCTTTGAAGGGCCTTGGCATTTTGAGAGGCTTTGGCCCGGTCGCGCGGAAATCGAACCCATAACGACTGTAGAAAAAGCCGACCCGGACCTGTCCGAGGCCGGGATCGAACACGAAGGAATAAAACGATGTTCGCAGTCATCAAAACCGGCGGCCGGCAATACCGCGTCGTTCCGGATGATGTGCTCGAAATTGGCAAGATCGCCGGCGACGTCGGAACGATCGTGCAGCTGGGCGAAGTCTTGCTGGTCGGCGGTGAATCTCCCGTGCTTGGCACGCCAACGGTTCCCGGCGCGACCGTGGCGGCGGAAGTGCTGCAGCACAAGCGCGGCCCGAAGGTCATTTCGTTCAAGAAGCGCCGCCGGAAAAATTCGCGGCGCAAGCGCGGTTATCGCGACGAGATCACGGTGCTTCGGATCACCGAGATCTTGACCAACGACAACAAGCCGACGATCGGACCGCGCCCGAAGCGCGAGAAAGTCGTGGCAAAGCCGGCCGATGATGCCGACGAGGCGCCGAAGGCTACGAAGAAAAAGGCGGCGCCGAAGAAAGCCGTTGCCAAGAAGGCTGCGGCAAAAGCGCCCGCCAAGGCCCCTGCCAAAAAGGCCGCCGCCAAGAAGGCCGCCGCGAAGGGCAAAAGCAAGAAGTGACACGCTTCAGATTAGCGTGAGATAAAGTGAAATGATTTCGTCAACGAATTGATCTAGAGATCAGGTAGAAGTTGGAGACGAGCCATGGCTCACAAAAAAGCAGGCGGTTCATCGCGTAACGGCCGTGATTCAGCGGGCAAGCGCCTTGGCATCAAGGCCTATGGCGGCGAGCATGTGATTCCCGGCAACATCATTGCGCGTCAGCGCGGCACGACCTGGCATCCCGGCCTTAATGTCGGCATGGGTACCGACCATACTCTCTTCGCCAAGGTCGAGGGCCGTGTCGAGTTTCGCGCGAAAGCCAACGGCCGCACCTTCGTATCGGTCATTCCGGCGACGGAAGCCGCAGCCGAGTAAACGGTGGATATCAGAGTCCGCCGGGTCCTGTTGAACCGGCGGAGCACTTAGAGGCTCCAAGGGGAGACGGGAAACCGGTCTCCCCTTTTTGTTGCGCTCCCCCCGGACTAGATGACCGCGCAAATCCAAGAGTTAAAACTCAAGGAGCCCTGAGATGTTGCAAGATATCCCGCCCCCGGCGTCGCGCGAGGCTGGAGATTGCGTCCTCGAGACCGAGCGGCTGATGCTGCGCAGGCCGACGCTTGCGGACGTCAAGGCCATTACGCGCCTCGCCGACGACCGCCGTATTGCGGAGAATACCCGCCTGCCGCATCCCTATTCGCAGGATCATGCGGTCGAGTTCGTCCGCCACGTCGCCCATACCCGGGAGGCCGCCTTCCTGATCGAAAATAATTTCACGCCGATCGGCATGGTTGGCGTCACCTGGCGTGAGCCTGAAGCACCCGAACTCGGCTACTGGCTGGGCGTGGACTATTGGGGGCAAGGTTTTGCCACCGAAGCCGCGCGCGCCGCGATCGACTTCGCCTTCGAGGAATTCGACATCGAACACCTGCGCTCGGGCGCGCGCGTCGCCAACCCGGCCTCGCGCAACATCCTGGAAAAATGTGGCTTCCAGTGGTGCGGCGTCGAATTGCACCGTTTCGAATCACTGGGATCATCGACGCCGGTCGATTGTTTCCGCCTGACGCGCAGCGTCTGGGCATCGCTCAAGAATTGGGGTAACTCGATCCGGCGCGGATTGTGATCTGTTCCGTAGACCGCTTTACACGGGCGGGCTGACCACCTGGTCGGCACGCCCGAGCTCCCGCTCGCGCAGAAAAATATACAGGCCCGCAGCCGTGATGATGACGGCGCCGAGCGCCATCGGAAACGACGGCACATCGCCGAACACGGCATAGCCGAACATCACCGCCCAGAGGATCATCGTGTATTGATACGGCACGACGGTGCTCGCCGGCGCCAGTTTCAGTGAACGGTTGACGCAAAGCAGGGCGCAAACCGAGATCGCACCGGCGGCGAAGAAGAAAGTGAGACTACCCCATGTTGGCGTCACCCAGCCGAGGGGCGCCGTCGCAAGACCAAACACTAGCGTCGCCATGAACTGCGCCGAAGCCAGCACAATATCGGGGGTCGCGCGCAGCACGCGGGTGGTCAGCAGCGAGCCGGAAAAGGCCAGGCTGCCGGCGAGCGCGATCATCGCGGGCCAGCTGACCGTTTGCGCCGACGGCCGAAGCGCGATCAGAACGCCGCAAAATCCGATCAGGATCGCGCTCCAGCGCCGCCAGCCGACCTGCTCGCGCAGAACGACGGCCGAGAGCGCGGTGACGAAAATCGGCGTCGCCTGATAATAAGTGACGACGTCGGCAAGCGGCAGATAGACGGTGGCAAGGAAGAAGGCTGCGATCTCCATCGTCGAGAGCACGACCCGCAGCAATTGCACCCACGGCCGCTTTATCAGGCGAAATTCGGCGCGATTGCGCCAGATCGACGGGGCGAGCAGGACGAGCGCCGCGCAGGCACGCAGCAGCATCAATTGGCCGACCGAATAGGTCGCCACGATATATTTGCCGAGCGCATCGCCGAACGAAAACATGCAGACCGAGACCAGCATCAGCGCGATGCCGGCAAGGCGGGCGGAACGATCGTCAAGGGTTGTGCAGACTTTTGAAAGAATGCTCATAGTTGGTCGCGAATTAGGAACATTTTTCCACGTCATGGCCGGGCATAGCCGTTCGAAGAACGGCGTCGCTTCCGCTCGCCTATGCCCCCCCATCCACGTCTTACGCAAGGCTGTATTAAAGACGTGGATGCCCGGCACAAGGCCGGGCATGACGAGTTTCGGGCGTATCGATTATCGCGCGCTACAATGAGCAGGCAACGTCAGGAAGGCAGATATGACCGATTTCGATCCCGCCGAACACCGCATGGTGCAACAGCAGCGCTGGTTCGAGGATTTTTCGCTTGGCGAGCGCTTCGTCATTCCGAGCCGCACCATGACGGAGGCCGTCTTTGCGGCCTTCCAGACCGCGAGCGGCGACACCCATCCGGTGCATTACGACATCGAATATTGCCGCGCGCGCGGCATGCCGAATTTGCTCGCCCACGGCTTCCAGACCCTGATCCACACCGCGCCGGGCGCCGGATTGTTCCCCTTCATGGTCGAGGATTCGCTGGTCGCGCTTCTCGAGCAGTCGAGCCGGTTCCTGAAACCGGTCTATGCCGGCGACACGATCTACCCGGCGCTTGACGTGACGGAATTGACCGAGGGCCGCACCACCGGCGTCGTTACTTTACGCAGCACCGTGTTCAATCAGCGGAGCGAGCTGGTGCTGGAGGGGGTGCAGAAGTTTCTGATTCGAAGGCGGCCGACCAGCCGTGATTGACGATGCTCATTTTCGAAAATGGCGACGTCTCATTCGATTACTTCGTCGGCGGTGGCGAGCAGCGTCGGTGATATCTCGATCCCGAGCGTTTTGGCGGTTTTGCGATTGATGACCAGTTCGAATTTGGTGGCCTGCTGGACCGGAAGGTCCGCGGGCTTTGCTCCTTTCAGGACTCGGGCGACATACCCGCCAGTAAGCTCCATCACGTTGAAGAAATCCGGCCCATAGCTTGCGAGCCCTCCGGCTTCGACATAATCGCGGCCATCGAAAAGCGTCGGTATCGCGCGCCGCAGCGCCAGCTCGGCGATCTGCGCGCGGCGGACATAAAAAAATCCTTCAGGCCCGAACACCATCACATTGCCCGGCGATTGCGGGATGCCGTCAAATGCCCGATCGATCTCGTCGGCGGTATTGGCTTTCAATACCTCGATCTGGATCCCCAGGCTCGCAGCCGCCTCCTGCAAGTCATGGACGAAAGGTGCGGCGAGCTCGGAGCTCGGCTTGATCAAGGTAAAATACCGCGACGCCTTCGGGACCAATTCGCGAGACAGCCCTAGTCGCTTGGCCGCAAGCTCGGCGCTCAATGACGTGATGCCCGTCGCATTGCCACCGGGCCGGCTGAGGCTTGCGACAAGCCCGAGCCCGACCGGATCGGTGCCGGATGAAAAAACAATCGGAATGGTCGCGGTCGCGGCTTTGGCGACAACAGCTGCCGCCGTGCTGCCGGGCGTCGTGATCAACGCCACCTTCCGGGCAATCAGATCGGCGGCCATCGCCGGCAATTGCTCGTTATTGCCGGAGGCCCAGCGGTATTCGATGACGACATTTCGGCCCTCCACGAAGCCCGCATCGCCGAGCCCCTTGAGAAACGCGGCCAGACGTTTGGTGTTCTCGTCCTGCGAACCCGCGTGCAAAAATCCGATCACCGGCATCGCCGATGACTGCGCCCGCGCCGCGAGCGGCCAGGCCGCTGCCCCGCCGAGAAGCCCGACAAATTCGCGCCGCCTCATTTGTCCCCCGATCCCTGCACTTTTGGCGGTCAGCTATATCACGGCGGCGGACCAATCTCAGCCCGAAGACAGAAAGGCCGGAAAATTAAGGCTCTTCGCTCGTTTCCCCGGCACTAAGGGTTGCCGCGCCGACATCCCTGCCTTACCTGTCACCCATGAAATTCCTCGACGAAGCCAAGGTCTATATCCGCTCCGGCGACGGTGGTAACGGCTGCGTCGCCTTCCGCCGCGAGAAGTATGTCGAGTTCGGCGGTCCCTCCGGCGGCAATGGCGGCCGCGGCGGCGATGTCATCATCGAAGTCGTCGATGGGCTCAATACCCTGATCGATTATCGCTATCAGCAGCACTTCAAGGCGCAGAAGGGCACCAATGGCATGGGCAAGGACCGCCACGGCGCCAACGGCAAGGCCATCGTGCTCAAGGTGCCGGTCGGCACGCAGATCTTCGACGAAGACCGCACCACGCTGATCCACGATTTCACCTCGATCGGAGAGAAATTCGTGCTCGCGGAAGGCGGCAACGGCGGCTTCGGCAACGCGCATTTCAAAACATCGACCAATCGCGCCCCGCGCAACGCCAATCCCGGCGAGATCGGCGAGGAGCGCTGGATCTGGCTGCGGCTGAAGCTGATTGCGGACGCCGGCCTTGTCGGCCTGCCGAATGCCGGCAAGTCGACGTTCCTGTCGAAGGTCAGCGCCGCCAAACCGAAAATCGCCGACTATCCGTTCACCACGCTGCATCCGCAGCTCGGTGTGGTGAATGTAGATGGCCGCGAGTTCGTGCTGGCGGACATTCCCGGACTGATCGAGGGCGCCCATGAGGGTGCGGGCCTCGGAGATCGCTTCCTCGGCCATGTCGAGCGCTGCCGCGTACTGTTGCATCTGGTGGACGCCACCAGCGAACACGCGGGCAAGGCCTACAAGACCGTGCGCACCGAGCTTGAGGCCTATGAGGGAGAGCTCGCTGACAAGATCGAGATCGTCGCGTTGAACAAGATCGACGCGGTCACTCCGGACGAATTGAAGAAGCAGAAGGATCGCCTGAAACGGGCCGCCGGGAAGACGCCGCTCTTGATCTCCGCCGCGACCGGAGAAGGCCTCAAGGATGCACTGCGGCGGCTCGCCGAGGTAATCGGAGAAGCCCCGGTATCGGTAAAAGCCAAGGGCGCGGCGCAGGCCGAACCGTGGGCGGCGCCCACCGGCTAGCAAACCAGCCTGTACTGGCACGCCAACTGGCTGTAACACCATCGTCGTCGAAGCTCCGCAAAGTCTTGATCTCATGGCCCGCCCCGCGCTGAAGAAATTTCGCCGCATCGTCGTCAAGGTTGGCTCGTCGCTGCTGATCGATTCCAATGCCGGCGAGGTGCGCACCGCATGGCTTTCGGCGCTTGCCGATGACCTGGCAAAGCTGCACGGCGAGGGACGCGAACTCCTGATCGTTTCCTCGGGCTCGATCGCGCTCGGGCGAAGCCGCTTGAAGCTGCCGCGCGGGCCGCTCAAGCTCGAGGAGAGCCAGGCCGCCGCCGCCGTTGGCCAAATCGCGCTGGCGCGAATCTGGTCGGAAGTATTGGGCGCCCACGGCATCGGCTCGGGACAGATCCTGGTCACCCTGCAGGACACCGAAGAGCGCCGCCGCTATCTCAACGCGCGCTCGACCATCGCCAAGCTTCTGGAATGGCGCGCGGTGCCGATCATCAACGAGAACGACACGGTCGCCACCAACGAAATCCGCTACGGCGACAACGATCGCCTGGCCGCGCGTGTCGCCACCATGACGAGTGCCGACCTCTTGATTCTGCTCTCCGATATTGACGGCCTCTATGATGCGCCGCCCGCCACCAACCCCAACGCCAAGCTGATCCCGGTCGTGGAGTCCGTCACCTCCGAAATCGAGGCGATGGCGGGCGCAGCCGAATCCGAGATGTCGCGCGGCGGCATGTACACCAAGATCGAGGCGGCCAAGATCGCCACCACCGCCGGCACGCATATGCTGATCGCCTCGGGCAAGATCACCCACCCGCTGCAAGCCATCGCCGACGGCGGGCGCTGCACCTGGTTCTTAACGCCCGCCAATCCCGTCACCGCGCGCAAGCGGTGGATCGCGGGCTCGCTCGAACCGAAGGGCACCTTGACCATCGATGCCGGCGCGGTGCGCGCATTGCGCGCCGGCAAGAGCCTGCTGCCGGCCGGCGTGATCCGGGTCGACGGGCAATTCGCCCGGGGCGATGCCGTGGTGGTGCGCGGCCCCGATACCCATGAGATCGGCCGCGGCCTCATCGCCTATGACGCTGACGACGCAGAGAAGATCAAGGGCCGCTCGTCGGGCGATGTGACGACGATCCTGGGCGTCAGCGGCCGCGCCGAAATGATCCACCGCGACGACCTCGTGATCGGCCCAAGCGGGGTGATATCAGCCAAATAGGCCAATGGCCGACTGGCCTTGCGGGGCAGCCGTTCGGCTTCCGGTCGGGCCACCCTTGCCGCTGACGCATGCGGCGAGCCTTCGCAAGAAGCGGATTTTCATGCTAAAGCATGATCTTAATAGCCGCCCGACGTTAGATTTGGACCGATGATGACCGCGCCGCTGAAGGCAATCGACGGCAACGCCGATTTACCCGAGCTGATGAACGCCCTCGCTAGCCGCGCGCGCGCCGCCGCGCGCGTGCTGGCACTTGCCTCTCCTGAGCAGAAGAACCAGGCGCTTGAAGCAATCGAGCGCGCCATCCGCTCCAATGCGGCCGCGATTTTGGCGGCCAATGCCGAGGACGTCGCCGAGGTTCGCAGCACTGGCGCGACATCGGCTTTCATCGACCGTTTGACGCTCACTCAAAGCCGCATCGACGCCATGGCCGACGGGGTTGCGACCGTGCGCGCGATCGACGATCCGATTGGCGTCGTGACCGAGCGCTGGCAGCGCCCCAACGGCATGACCATCGAACGCGTCCGGGTGCCGCTCGGCGTCGTCGCGGTGATTTTCGAAAGCCGCCCGAATGTCGCCGCCGATGCCGGCGTGCTCTGCCTGAAATCCGGCAATGCCGTCGTCCTGCGTGGCGGCTCGGACAGTTTCCGCTCCTGCCGCGCAATTCACGACTGCCTGGTGCAGGGCCTGCGCGAGGCCGGCCTTCCGGAGGCTGCGATTACGCTCGTGCCGACGCGCGATCGCGCCGCGGTCGGACTGCTGTTGACCGGACTTGGCGGCGCCATCGACGTGATCGTGCCGCGTGGCGGCAAAAGCCTGGTCGCTCGCGTCGAGGCCGAAGCGCGCGTGCCGGTGTTCGCCCACCTTGAAGGCGTCAACCACGTCTATGTCGATCACGCCGCCGATCTGGCGATGGCCAAGAAGATTGTGCTGAACGCCAAGATGCGACGGCCAGGCGTCTGCGGCGCAGCCGAGACCTTGTTGATCGATCGCAAGGGCGCACCGACTTCCCTGAAGCCTTTGATCGAGATGCTGATCGATGCCGGGTGCGAAGTGCGCGGCGATGCGACCGTTCAGCGCAGCGATGTCAGGGTGAAGCCGGCCTCCGATGAGGACTGGGACATCGAATATGAGGACGCGATCATCGCAGCCAAGGTCGTGGACGGCGTCGAGGAGGCGATCGCGCATATCCACAATCACGGATCGCATCATACTGATGCGATCGTGACCGAGGACGAGATGGCGGCGCGCAAGTTCCTCAACGAGGTCGATTCGGCCATCGTGTTGCACAACGCCTCGACCCAGTTCGCCGATGGCGGCGAGTTCGGCTTCGGCGCGGAGATCGGGATCGCCACCGGCCGATTCCATGCCCGTGGTCCGGTGGGCGCGGAGCAGTTGACCAGTTTCAAATATCGCGTCCACGGCACCGGGCAGACCCGGCCGTGATCGGCCGCAGCGTTTTCAAGCGTAATGGGAAGCGGTGCGCGTGAACAAGACGCGTCAGGCAAATCGAGTGTTGCGCGTGCGGTGGTGCCGTTGAGCAAAACTTACACCGCGCCGCAATCCGTCGATCAAGCGATCCCGCTTCATAGCAACGGCATGCGTATCGGGCTACTCGGCGGCTCCTTCGATCCGCCGCATTTGGCCCATCGCGCCATCAGCCTGTTTGCGATCAAACGGTTGAAGCTTGACCGCGTGTGGTGGCTGGTGACGCCGGGCAATCCGCTCAAGGCCGACAGGACACCGCACGACCTCGCTGAACGCATGGAGGCCGCGCGAGGTGTCGCGCATGATCCGCGCATCGATGTGAGCTGTCTCGAATCCGTCATTGGAACGCGCTACACTGCGGATACCATAAGATATTTGTGCCGCCGCGCTTCCGGCCTGCACTTTGTCTGGATCATGGGAGCGGACAATCTTGCGCAGTTTCACCGCTGGCATGACTGGCGGCGCATCGCATCCGAGGTGCCGATCGCTGTGATCGACCGACCGCCGCAAAGCTTTCGTGCCCTTGCGTCTCCTGCCGCCCAGGCCCTTGCGCGCTACCGCGTGCCCGAAAATCAGGCTGCAAGCCTCGCCGACCAGCACACGCCGGCATGGGTCTTCCTCACCGGCTTGAAACTGCGCCTGTCGTCGACGGGCCTGCGGAACCACGATGGAAGCTGGAGGACGGGTTAGGGCCGCATCTCAGCGGCACCAGCACATATCAAATTACCGGACGCCTCACATTTTTCCGAAGTTCATGTCGGGGATGACCGGAATCAGACTTCGAACTTCGCAAAAATGGGGTACCAGTGTGGCGGATTTGACATTCGCGACAAGATACGAATGTCAGAACCGGGACACTGGATATTGAAACCATTAACCCCACATGCATAGAATGGTGGCGGGCGTCCGAAGGATTCGGGCGTTCGCGGTACAGTGAAAGGAATGGTCCCTGGCCACGTCTGTATTGTCCAAGTCTGTTTTACCCAAGGTTTCTGAGAAGACCGCAACCAAACCCGCGCGTAAAACATCGACCCAAGCCGCGGCCTTGAAGGCGCAACCAGACGCCGACAAGACCCTGAATATGATCCTCTCCCGCCTCGACGATATGAAGGCGGAAGAAACAGTCACCATCGACCTTCGCGGCAAATCGGCATTTTCCGACTACATGGTCGTCACCACCGGCCGGGTGAACCGGCACGTCGGCGCGATCGCGGAAAATGTTGCCAAGGGTCTCAAAGAGAGCGGAATCA
>Ga0210394_10002841_pt1 | contig 22960 bp, 21 predicted proteins | sample IncBWC12MmetaG_FD_160121 | JGI IMG/M metagenome (GOLD analysis project Ga0210394, IMG submission 160121) | Forest soil microbial communities from Barre Woods Harvard Forest LTER site, Petersham, Massachusetts, United States - Inc-BW-C-12-M | ecosystem: Environmental > Terrestrial > Soil >... | reverse complement strand
CTCGTGGAGTCCTCGACGAGGAGTTCGACTTTGCGCCCCAAAATGCCGTTACTGGCATTGATCTGATCGATCGCAAGCTGCGCGCCGATCAATTCGTTCTTGCCGAGCGCGGCGAAGGTGCCGGTCAGCGGGTTGTCGAGACCGATCTTGACCGTATCGTCGGCAAGCGACTTCACCACGAACGGGCTGGCGACTTGCATGGCGCCGAGCGCAAGACCGGCTTTGAGTATCGTCCGCCGCTGAACGGGGACGCTGATAAAATCCTTGGACATCGTTCTCTCCCTCAAGTTGTTCTTGGTTCGCGTGTGACAGGCGGCCATTTAGGTCCAAATGACCGTTGTGTTCAACCAAACGAATGTCGCATTATGGCCCGGAATGCAACGCGAACAACCGGTTGCAGCCCGCGCCGGCGAGGTGGCAACGCCCATTTTTTAGTCATTGCCCGCGCGCTGACCCTCGCCGGAAAGAGAATTTCCCCGATTACAGCGCGGTTGGGAGCTTGCCCCAAAACTCGGTGAGACAAAGCGCCGCTCCCCTGCGCGCGTGGATAGTGCGTGCCTATTCAAAATGAGTTGCCGCACTGATAGCTGCGAATTGTGGTTAACGACAAAAGTTACTGCGCGCCTTCCCGACGCGATTTAGTTGTCTCGGGCAACCATCACGGCGAGATGTACAGCGTCCGGGCATCGGCGGTGAACGCCTTACGCGACTCCGGATCCAGATAAAACATGTGGCCGCCGCGATAGAGCTTCAGCTCGGCGCGCTCTTCACCTTCGAACGGCGGCAGGTGTTGCAACAGATAGCGTGTCACCGCATAGGGGGTGACCATATCGCTATAGCCGTGACCGACCATGAGCCGGAATGACGGCGTGAGCGCCAGCAGCACGCGCAGATCGTCGGTGATGCTCGGTTGGCCGTGGCCTCGCTCCCAGTCCCATTTGCTGGAAATGCTTCCATCGAGCAGGTTGTAGGTCATCTCGGTCTTGAAGCCGAGCTCGTCGCGCGCATAGCCGACAAACGCGCCGCCATAGGCGCGGACCATACCGTCGAGAATCGGATCCGGGCCGCGCGCGGCGGGCGTTTCGGGATATGGATCGTCGGACGCAAAGGTCGCGTCATAGTGGCTGACGATCTTGTGGTCGCCCGCGAGATTCTTGACGTAGTCGTCGCGGATGAAACCGCGGGACTGCGTAATGGCATCCACGGACAGGCCGGTGATGTTTGCGACGCGCGCATAAAAATTCTTGGCCGCGTCGCCCTGCGGCGGCGGACCGGCAAGCGTGGTGAGATAATCCGTCAGCGCAAAATGCTCGGCCTGCGCCAGCGCTTCCTTGCTGAAAGCGCCTTTGCGCTCGAGTTCGGCCGCGGCAAGCGACGGCAGTTGCAGCGCGGCGCCGAGCGCGAAACGGTCGCCGCCGAATTGGAATGCACCGTCGAGCATGGGCGATACCATCAGAATCCCGGAAACCACGATGCCCTGGTCGTTCTGCAACACGCGCGCGACCTTGGCGGCGCGAAAGCCGCCGTAGCTTTCGCCGAGGATGAATTTCGGCGAACTGGCGCGGCTGTTTTTCGCGACATAGAGCGCGACGACCTTGGCCATGGATTCGGCGTCAGCGTGCACGCCCCAGAATAAATGGCCGTCGTCGGGCTTAGCCGGCCGGCTCCAGCCGGTGCCGACCGGATCGATCAGCACGAGATCGGTGAAGGCGAGCCAGGTATCGGGATTATCCACCAGGCGGACTTGCGAGCCGTCCCGGCCGTTCGTGCCGAATTCGGCGATGCGCGGACCGACAAGTCCGAGATTGAGGAATGCCGACGCGGCGCCCGGCCCGCCGTTGAAGACAAAAGTCACCGGCCGCGCCGATGGAGTGTCGGTCTTGGCGACATAAGCGGTGTAGAATATTTGCGCCGAGCGTTCGCCCGATTGATCGAACAGCGAAAACGTGCCGGCGGTCGCCGTATAGGCGAGCTTGCCGGATCTAACGTCGATGCTGTGGTCGGTAACGGCATCGCCCGGCAACAGTGAAAGGACGCCTGGGCCGCTCTGCTGTCCGCCGCCGCTTTGTTCTCTCTCCCCTTGGCGATCGGACCGTTCGCCGCCGCCATGACCGGGACGATCCTGACCGGGACGATCCTGACCGGGACGATCCTGACCAGGACGATCCTGCGCGAGCGCCGTTGCCGCGGCGGTAACGAACATCAGTGCAATGAGCGGACGGCGTAGGTCGAACATGATTGTTTCCCGGAGATTGGCGCAGCGCACGCGGCATTTTTTATTCAAGCTCGACGGCGCCCTCGATCTCGATCGCCAAGCCGATCCCTTCGACCGAGAGCGTCACCTTGGCCGGCAATGCCTCGTTGCCTTTCAGCCGGCCGCCGGCGATGGCGCCGCGCACCGCCTGCTCGATCTCCCGCTGTGAAGTGATGCCGACTTTTTTCAGGAATTTGCGCACGCTGACATTGAAAGCTTCCTCATTCATGATCGCCTCTCGAAAGTGCCGGAAAGATGGCCGTTCGCGCCGCTATTGTATCGCTTCTGCACGGCGGCAACGACTGGCTGCGCTGTCAATCGAGCCGGTGGACAATGCCGGTAAGATCGGGGAAGTTCTGCCGCTTCCGGCCGTTCTAAAGTGGGACTTACGGCCGGCAAAAATCAAGCCGGCGGCAAACCGGCATTGGAGACGCCAGCGATGCCCTTTCCCCACGCTTCAAAAGCTCTTGCCCGGTTCACCGTGCTCGATCTCACCCGCGTGCGGTCGGGACCGACATGCGTGCGGCAGCTCGCCGATTGGGGTGCTAACGTCATCAAGATCGAGTCGCCGCCCGGGCCGGAAGAGCCCATGGGCGGACCGCGGGAGGGTCCCGACTTTCAGAACCTGCATCGCAATAAGCGCAGCATGACGCTCAATCTCAAGGCGCCCGCAGGGCTCGCCGCGTTCAAGCGCATGGTGAAGAAAGCCGACGTCGTGGTGGAGAATTTTCGCCCCGACGTGAAAAAGCGGCTCGGCATCGACTACAAGACGCTCGCCAAGATTAATCCGCGCCTCGTCTATGCCAGTATTTCCGGTTTCGGCCAGGATGGACCCTACGCCGGTCGGCCCGGCTTCGATCAGATCGCGCAGGGCATGGGCGGGCTGATGTCGATTACCGGCCTGCCGGGGCAAGGTCCGGTGCGCGTCGGCATTCCGGTCGCCGATCTCGCCGCCGGACTATTTGCTGCGCTGGGCGTCCTCGTCGCCTTGCTGGAGCGCGAGAAATCGCACAAGGGCCAGCACATCGCGACTTCGCTGTTGCAAGCGCAGATTTTCATGCTCGATTTTCAGGCCGCGCGGTATCTGGTCAGCGGCGAGGTGGCCAAGCAAGCCGGCAACAATCATCCGACCAGCATCCCGACCGGCGTGTTCAAGACCAAAGACGGCTATATCAACATCGCCGCCACGGGGCAGAAAATCTGGCAGCGATTCTGCGAGGCCGCCGCGGCGACTGCGCTCATGCAGAATCCGGACTACCAGACCGGCGCGGCGCGTTCCGCGCACCGGGACGCGCTGAATGCCGAGATCAACACCTATCTCGTCGCCCGCACCAGCGCCGACTGGATCGACCGTCTCAACAAAGCCGGGGTGCCGTGCGGACCGATCTACTCGATCGACCGGATGTTCGCCGACCCGCAAGTCGAGCACCTCGGCATTGCGCAGAGCGTAACGAAGAAAGACAAAAGCAAAATGCGGCTCGTCGGCCAACCGGTTACGCTGTCGCGGACGCCGTCGCGCCTGGCGGCGCGCCCGCCGGAGCTCGGCGAGCATACCGATGCAGTGCTCAAGGAATTCGGTTTCAGCGCGCGCGACATCGCGGCGTTGCACAAGACCAATGCGGTGTGAAGAACCGCCGCGCAAAGAACCAGGAGCAGAACGAAATGACGCAAACCGACCAGATGCTCTCGCGCAAGGAAGGCGGCGTCGGCATCGTGACCTTCAACAATCCGGAACGGCACAATGCGGTGTCGCTGGAAATGTGGGAAGCGACCACGCGCATCCTGAACGGTTTCGCGGCCGATAACGAGATTCGCGTCGTGGTGCTCACCGGCGCCGGCGGCAAGGCCTTCGTGTCGGGCGCCGACATATCGAAATTCGGCAGCGAGCGCGCCACGCTCGAGGCGGTGCGCTCCTATAACAGTAAGACCGATGCGACCTATGCCAGCATCGCCGATTTTCCCAAGCCGACCATTGCCATGATACGCGGCTATTGCATCGGCGGCGGACTGGGACTCGCCACCTGCTGCGACTTGCGTATTTGCTCCGATAATTCGCGCTTCGCGGTGCCGGCGGCAAAACTCGGCCTGGGTTACGGCTACAGCGGCCTCAAGCGGCTCGTCGATATTGTCGGCCCGTCCTTCGCCAAGGAAATTTTCTATACCGCACGGCAGTTCGACGCGGAGGAAGCGCGCACCATGGGACTGGTGAATCGCGTCGTGCCGTCGGCCGAGCTTGAATCCTACGTCAAAGGCGTGACCGATATGATCAGCGCCAACGCGCCGCTCACCATCAAGGCGGTGAAATACACGGTCGGCGAAATCGTCAGGGATGAATCAAAGCGCAACCTCGCGCGCTCGGTTGAACTCGTGGAGCAGTGCTTTTCCAGCCGCGATTATACCGAAGGCCGCACCGCCTTCATGGAGAAGCGCAAGCCGGTTTTCACCGGCACCTGAGCGCGCATGCCCGAACGCATTGCGCGCTTGGCAATCTTCATTGCCCACTCGTGCCCATTGCATGGCGGCCGCACCGCCGTCGAGGGCCATTTCACGGAAATGAAGCGCTTATCATCGGCCGGCGCTCCTTGCTAAGCTATGCGCTTAAGCCGGCGAGCGGGATCATCACCGGCTCCGGATTCTGGGGAGACGCATTCCAGGGAGATTTGCAAAAATGTATCGGGGCACCAAAGACATCAAATTGCCGACGACGATCACCGGCTCGCTGCCGCGGCCAAGCTGGTATACGGAAAATCTAGGCACCCGCCATTTTCTCGAGGCGATGGTCGGCCGCCGCTTCCGCGAGCAGTATGAAGATGCGCTGACGTGTTATTTGCGCGATCAGGAGCTCGCCGGCCTCGACATTGTCACCGACGGCGACTGCCGCTTCGACGACGACGTCGGCGGCCAAAGCTGGACCGCCTATCCGCCGAACCACATGAGCGGGCTGGACGCGCAGCATCCCGTTGCGACGCCCGCCGGGCGCGGCGGCATCTGGTTCCCGCGCGGCCACATTTTGCACGACTATCTGGAATCGCGCGTCATGCCGGTCATCTCCGGTCCGGTCGGCCGCGGCAATCTGCAATACACGGCGATGTGGAAGGCGGCGCAACGGTTCACCACCAAGCCGGTGAAGTTCGGCGCGGTCTCGGCGGAGATCGTCGCGTTTGCATTGCAAGACCGGCACTACAAGAGCGTGCCGGACCGCATGTTCGCGATCGCCGACGCTTTCAATGAGGAATACCACGAGCTTGCCGACGCCGGCTGTCCGGTGATCCAAATCGAGGAGCCGCAGATTCATCTGATCGCGGTGCGCAAGATCCAGGACAAGGTGATCAACCCGCAATTGATGGTCGAGGTGTTCAATCGCACGGTGACGGGATTGCGCGCCAAGACCGAAGTGTGGGCGCATTCCTGCTGGGGCAATCCTTCGCAGCAGCGCATGTTCGCGCAGGTGCAGAGCTATAAGCCGGCGCTGGAGACTTACAATACCGTCGACGCCGACGTGATCACGTTTGAGTCGTCAAGCTCCGGCGGCATCGACCTCGAAGCGATCGGCAAGACCATCACTGAAAAGAAAATCGCCATCGGCGTCATCGACCATCACGTGCTGCAAGTCGAAAACCCGGACGAGGTGGCGGAGAAAATCCGCGCCGCGCTCAAATATATTCCGCCCGAGCGCCTGGTCATCTCAACGGATTGCGGCATGGGCCGCGAGGGCATGAGCCGCCGCCACGCCTATTACAAGATGGTCTCGCTGGTGCTCGGCACCAATATGGTGCGCAAGGAGCTCGGCCTGCCGCTCGCCGAATGCTTGGCGGCGGACGAGCGCTATTCGCTGGTGGTGCCGACGAAATAGATCGCGCCCCGGCGGTGTTTCGCAGACCGAGCCAAGACTGCTGCATTCGATCGTCACTTCGGCTGTGGCGAGCAGCGGCATGTCCGCCCCTTATCGAGATGAATTTGCGCTGCTATAATCGCGCCAGTCCTGCCGCGGGGAAATCATGGCTGACGATTCGGCGATACAGAAATTCATACCGTCACTCGCGTGGTATAGGCCGTTTGAGCCCTTGGCCTACGCGTTCATCCGCTTCTGCACTGGCGCGCTCATCGTGCCGCACGGCGTCGATCGGCTGTTCTATAGCGGCTCTCACGCCGAACTCGGCGGATTCCTGGCGAGCATTCCGGCTTCGGCGATCGGCGCATTCGAACTCATTGGCGGCACGTTCGTCGCCCTTGGCTTGCTGACGCGACCGATCGCCTTGTTGTTTGCCATCGAGTGGGCCGGGATCGCCTTCGCCGCGCCCATGCCGCCCGGTGCATCATGGCTCATGCTCGGTGAGTCCCCCCATTACCCCACTTTGGTCGCAGCTTTGTGCGTCGCATTCGTCCTGCGTGGGGGTGGGTATTATTCGTTGGATAGACTCTTAGGCAAAGAATTCTGATCGTGTCTCCCGGATAATCGGGGGCGCATACGCAACGGAAGCAGGCTCATGATCGACGAGACAAGCAATATCGATGAACGTCGGCTGATCATTCCAGGCCTTGCCGGGCTTTATCGTGGCGTCGCCCCGCTCGCCTACGCCTTCATCAGAGTGCTGACGGCCTTGAGTTTCATGCCGATCGGTTTCGACCGGCTGTTCCACGGCGGCGCCGTGGAACTCACCAAGCCGATCGCAGCCCTGGGTTTTGCCTTCCCCTACGCGTGGGGATGGGCCGTCACGCTGACCGAGTCCATTGCCGCCGCTTTGCTGGCGCTTGGCCTGTTCACGCGTCCTGCGGCATTCGCAATCGCAGTCGAGATGGCGGTGGTCGCATTCGGCATCATGATCAAGCGCGGGATGTTCTGGCCGGGTCACGGCCTTGAGGTCGCTCTGCTGTTGGGATTGGTGGCGTTTGGCTTTGTCCTCGGCGGCGGCGGGCGCTACTCGCTGGACCGCCTGATCGGCCGCGAGTTTTAGAGCAAGTCCGAAGCGGTTGCGGACTCAAGAATCTTCGGTGGCGACGTAACTCCGCCGCCCTTGTTTCGCCCGAGCGTCGCCGCTACATACTGCGCCGCGACGCTCAGGCTTTAGCCTTCCCGGAGAGGTGGCTGAGCGGTTGAAAGCACCGCACTCGAAATGCGGCATACGGGCAACCGTATCGGGGGTTCGAATCCCTCCCTCTCCGCCAACAAACAAAATCAATCACTTAGTGGAACTTCTGGCAACAGTGGCAACAGTCATTGGCAACAGGTCGTCATCGGGAGTTGTCCATCAGCGGCTCCAATTCGCTTCCGCTTTTGGGGCATAGCGCACATTGCTGGATGTGCTGCTGCGCCGTCCCAGACGGGCGTGACCCAAGTCGGACATCTGCCATATCGCCGAGGATGCTGTCCCAGGGTAATTTCAGGGACTGACTTTCTGCTCGAAGGAGACGGCCATGTGGCAGCCGGACGGTTGGGCGCAAACACGGATTGGTGTTCTCACGCCGCATGCCGATGTGGGTCCGGAGGCGGAATTTGGCGCGATGGCTCCGGATGGAATTTCGATCCACGCCGCGCGCGTTCCTTTTGGAGCCTACAAGCCAGGCGGAGCGATAGACCGGACCATCGCCGATGATCCCGTGCGCGCTTTTGCCGACCCGCCTCTGCTCGACGATGCTGCCGAACTGCTCGCGTTGGCACCGCTGCATGCGATCGTCTATGGCTTCACCAGCAGCAGCTACATGCGTGGTAGCGCCGATGACGCCAAGCTGAAAGAGCGGCTGGAGACACGCACGCGGGGCATCCCGACGGTCATTCCTTGTGCGGCGGCGGTCACGGCACTGATCGCGCTCGGCGCGAAAAGGCTTGCGCTGATCAATCCGCCGTGGCTCTCGGCCGAAATGGACCAGCGGGGCGCCCGCTATTTTCAGAATCAGGGCTTCGAGGTGGTTTACAACGGACCGGCCGGCCTGCCATCGGACCAGCAAGCCATTGAGCCGAGCCAACTCTATGAATGGGTCCGCACGCATACGCCCAGGAGCGCCGAGGCTGTTTTCATCGGCGGCAACGGCTTCCGCGCCATTGGAGTCATCAAGGCGCTGGAGGAAAATCTCCATCGCCCGGTTCTGACCGCGAACCAAGTCGCGTTTTGGCAAGCCCTTGCGCTGTCAGGATCGCGTGTGCCGATCGTGGGCTACGGCCAGATATTTGGCCTCAGGCCGCCGGCAGCATAAGTGTGGCGCGTGCCTTCGATCTTTGGCTAAAATTCACGCTTCGACTTCCGGTTCTGGCCCATAGCGACCGATGGCATTTTGACGGCCGACCGTCGCTTTCCGTCCCTCCCTCTCCGCCATCCTGCTTCGCGCTGGCGCGCTTCGCAGGACTTTCACAAGACTTCCGCGCGAAGCAGGATGCCCTTCGAAGCTTTAGCGAAGAAGGGCTAAGTCATGTATTTCGTCTATCTGCTTGAAAGCGAGCACGACCCCGCACGCCGCTACGTCGGCTCAACCGGCGATCTCAGACAGCGCCCGCAAGAACATAATGCCGGAAAATCCAAGCATACTGCCAAGTATGTACCGCGGAATAAGGACTTACGTTGCGATTGCGGACCATCGGAAAGCCGAGGAATTTGAACGCTACCTGAAGTCTGGTTCCGGTCACGCCTTTGCGAAAAAGCGGTTGTGGTAGCCCGCAAGTGGATTGATGAACTTATTAGCAAGGGATCGTACGGCCGCGTCGCGCGTTATTTAAAAAAGGTATTGTTTTTCTCGTTCGTTGCCGGTTGGATCGAATTGCAAACACGGAATCCTATCATGCCGATAATTCCCCTCCTTGCGCAATCGGCGTTCGAGCCGGAAATGATTGACTTTCTGGTTTCGGTTTACGAAGCCGCGTGGAAGAAGGTCGAGCAATCGGGCAGCAAACTCGCCTCGCCCGGCTATCAGCGGGCGGCACAGGAGATCGTCGCCAAGCGCATCATCGAAAATGCGCAACGCGGCGAACGCGATCCGGGCGAGCTCGCCGACGATGCAGTCGCTTTTTTGAAACGCTCTTACGCGTAGCCGCGCGGCGCAAATTAATCGTCATAGCCCAGGAAGCGCGTCTCAAAGCTTGAGCGCTCGCGATAGGCCAAATGTCTGGCGCGTTCCTTCACCGCCAACCGCCGAAAGTGGCTTTGCGAAAACAGCGGCTTTTGCCGAGCGTCGATGGCGATCGTCATTGGCGGCACTGCTTCGGCTTTTGCGGCGCCGGACGCGACGTGCTCGTCCCGTTGTTCGATCGTGGCGGTCGGCTTTTCCGTCGAAGCCCTTGCCGTCTGGGTGGCGCTCGGCTTAGCCAGCACCACGATGGCGTACCCCGACACTGCCGATTGCTGAGCGGGAGTGGCAAAGAAAACCACGAATGACATCACCAGCCCGGTGACGATCCCGGCGACGCAAACGAGGTAGGCGAACATGGAAGCTAAAATATCCATCGACGACCGGCGCTTCCCACCCCGCCACGTCCGTACAATGCATCAACATGGATTTTCGTTCCTGGGAATACGTATTAGCGCTGGGAACGGTGACGCGCCTTTGCTCTGCCGCGTGAGCAACACATTCGCGTTCGAAAAATGGCGCGAGAGCGTCGCGAACGAGCTCTCATTTTAGGAACTTTGTTAGGACATAAATAACCGCTCGAACGAACGCCGCTCGCGGTCGATCATTGCCGCTAACGGACGATCGGCTGTCGGCGCCGCGCGCCGGCAGTTTTGTGCGATCGATCCGCCTCAGCCCTGCGAGATAAATTTGGTGACGAGATAGGCGCCCAAGCCCTCGATGCCGCCCTCACTGCCGTGGCCGCTCTCTTTGACGCCGCCGAATGGCGTCTCCGGCGTCGAGATCGCGATCGAGTTGACGCCAACCATGCCGGACTCCAGCGCGTCGCCGATCGCGGCGGCGGTCGAGCTCGACGTGGTGAAAGCATAAGCGGCGAGGCCGTACTCCAGCGAGTTGGCGCGCTCGACCACCTCATCGAAGGTTTTGAAGGTGACGACCGGAGCGAGCGGCCCGAACGGCTCGTTCTTCATTATTTTGGCGTCGTCGGGAATGTCGGTGATCACCGTCGGCTCGTAGAAGTAGCCTTGGTTGCCGCGCCGCTTGCCGCCGGTCTGAATCTTGCCGCCGCGGCTCTTGGCGTCGTTGACAAAACCTTCCATCGCGTCGATGCGGCGTGAATTCGCCATCGGGCCCATGGTGATGCCCTTTTCCAGGCCATCGCCCAGCTTGATGCCGTTGGCGTATTCGGTGAAACGCTTGAGGAAACGCGGATAGACGTCTTCCTGCACGTAAAAGCGCGTCGGCGAAATGCACACCTGCCCGGCATTGCGGTACTTGAACGCCGCAATGGTGTCGGCGGCCTTCTCCGGATCGGCGTCGGCGAACACCACGACCGGCGAATGACCGCCGAGCTCCATGGTGGTGCGCTTCATGCCCTTGGCTGCAAGCGCGGCGAGATGCTTGCCGACCGGAATGGAGCCGGTGAATGAAATCTTGCGGACCGCATCCTTGCCGAGCAGATGCTCGGAGACTTCCGCCGGCTCGCCGAAGACGAGGTTCAACACTCCTGCCGGCACGCCGGCATCGGCGAAGCAACGCACCATTTCGATGCACGCGCCCGGCGTCTCTTCGGATGCTTTGAGAATGAGCGAACAGCCCGCGGCGAGCGCGCCGCCGATCTTCCGCGCCGGGGTGAGCACCGGGAAGTTCCACGGCGTGAACGCCGCAACCACGCCGATCGGCTCCTGCACCACGAGCTGGCGGACGCCTCTGCCGCGGCCCGGCACGATGCGGCCGTAAGAGCGGCGGCCCTCTTCGGCGTACCAGTCGATGATGTCGGCGGAGGTCATGACCTCGGCGCGGGCCTCCGGATAGGTCTTGCCCTGTTCCAGCACCATGATCTTGGAGATCGCGTCGAAACGCTCGCGCATCAGATCGGCGGCTTTGTGCATGATCTTGCAGCGGTCGTAGGCCGACGTGGCGCGCCACACCGCGAACCCTTTCTGGGCCGCTTGCAGCGCGGAATCGAGATCGGCTTTGCTCGCGTGCGGCAGATGCGCGAGCGGCTTTTCGGTCGCCGGATTGAGCACATCCTCGCCCTTGCGGCCATCGCCGCCGAGCCACTTGCCGTCGATGAAAAGTTCAAGATTGGCGTACATGACGTCCTCGCTGGGCTTTGTTCGAGACCTCGTTGACAAAGGGATTAGCAGCTTTTTGCGCCGCGTTCATCCCCTCCCTGGCCGCACGAGCGGCGCGCTAGGGCGTGGACACGTAAACGCGCAGGGAATGTCGGCTTTCGGGGGGAGGAGCGGACATCACAAACACAAGTCGTCATGTCCGCTTGTGACCCGTCTCGGAAGTGGAGGGTGCATCGCAGCAGTCAAGGCAATGGCAGTTTTTGCGGAGCGCGGAAAGCAATCCTGCGCGACCGCGAACATTTGAAGCGCGGAATGTTACTTGGAGCCGAGACAGACTGCCCCCCGCCGATCACCACGAATATCTGACCCCGCCGGTTCCGGTATAGGCGTCGTAGCCGTTGGCGAACTCGCCGTCGAACTTAGCCATAACCGACCAGCCGTTGGTCCGGCGCCATTCGGCGCCCGCCGTAACGAGCGCGACGTTCGATGGCGGAGCGGCGCCGTAGGCCACGAAGGGCGCGCCCGGTAGCCCGATGAATGTCGCGGTGAGATTGGGATTGCTCTGCCAGTCATGCGCCCAGGCGACGCGGCCGAACGGGACGACGCTGCTGCCGTCGGCCAGCGCAATGACCTGGTCGAACCGGCTGCCCAGCTCCGAGCGCACCTGCGTGGCGGTCTGCGCATTGTATGTCAGCGCAAACGGATCGGGCGCGCCGAGCGCCCCGCTCTCGTTGTAGCGGGGCGTCCGGAAGCTCTGCGCCTGCACGGCCGCATACGGGATGACGCTGAACGGCGCCCACGAGGTCACGCGGTAGCCGCCTTCCAACCGTCCGCCGAAGTTCTGCGCGATGAACGATGCGTTCAACGCATCGGGGCCGGCGATCGACACGGTGCGACTCGTGCTCGCCCAATAGGACGCATAGGTGAGCGCGCCGGAGAGATAGGCTGCACCATATCGCTGTGCGCCATAGACGCCGGCCTGGAACACGTCCGAGCGCCCGCCGCCCAATCCGGCCGCCAGCGACCACGAAGTGCCACCGCCAGCGAGCGCGAAACCCACGAGTGTGTCGGGCGTGACGAGATAGTCGAGACCGGTGGCGTAGCCACCCTCGTGCGTCGTGAGATTGTTGCTGCCTACGCCGGTGGGATCGCCGTTGATATTGCCTCCGCCGCCATAGGCTGCGGCCCAGATGCTCCAGCGGCGCGGCTCGGGCGCGGCTTCGCCCGGCGGCGCCTTGAAAGCCAACATCTTGTAAATTAGCGGAGCTTGAGGCGGCGGCGCGAAGCCGCGATTCTCGGCGAACGGATTGGTCAGCAGCGACAGGAACGAGTTCATCATCTGGAACCCGCTCTCCTGCGCGCCGGTGCCGGCCTCGCCCTCGAGCTGCGTGAACGCCGCCGCCAGCTGGCTGGGCGACAGGAATGCGAGGAGGGACTGGAATGCCAGCGGCAGCGTGCCGCCGTTGCTGACAAAGGTATCAATGGCATTTGCGACCGAGATCTCACCGGCCGTGGCCGAGGATGGCAGCGCAGACGCAGCCGAGAATGTGGTCGAGCAGATATTGATGATGTTTTTACCCGCCAACGTGACCCCACCGGTTTGTGCCCAGGCGGCACCGCAGTTGATATCAGCCATAGGGTCCAGCGAGATGCTCGCATACGCAAGGATGTCCCCTTCGAACAGCGAGCTCACGCCGAGCGTCGCGGAGCCGGCGCTAACCGTCCAAAACACATTGCCGCCTTGCGCGCCGTTGATCAGCACAACCTTCGAATTGGAGCCAGTGGTCAGCCCGCTCGCGACGTTGAAGATGAAGACTGAATTGGGGTTGCCCAGGCCATTAAGCGTGAGGGTCCCGGTCAAATTAGCCCCCGAACTCAAGTTATAGACGCCCGGGGTAAGCGTAAGGCCTCCCAGCGCCGGACCTGTCGTGGCTCCCCCCTCGCCCGTCAGAATATCGAAGGCCTTGAGGTTATCAGCTTGAGCCTGTTGTGCGACTGCACTCGGGGCCACATATACCGTCCCGTTGACCACTCCGAATCCAAGAGTAGTACAAGGCGGTATTGCAGAAGCAGTAAAGCCGGTGCACGAGGTGCCCGGATAGACGCCGAGATTTCCAGTGATCACGGTCGCGTTAAGGGCGCTGACATCCGCGTCGGTGACATCCGTGCCGGCCAGCACCGCGAAGCTCGCCGCCGTACCCAGGGGGGGCGCCTGAGCATGGCTGGGAGAAATCGGGGCGAGTACCATCAGGCCAAGCGCCGCAACAGCGCCCCCGACTCGGGCCAACATTGCCGGTAATGTCCGCACCCACGTGGAGTCGAACCAAAACCTGCTCACATGAATGTTGCTACCTGGATCGACCTCGGCACGGTCCCACTCAGTGCGTCGGAAATGCTGGCTTAATAGGTAGAGCTTCCCCATAGACTCCCCCCAACATTGGAGAGGAGGTCATCCTAACAGATCGCGCCGAATTAGGTTGTGGTATCCCGGCAACAGTCAATATATATTTCAAACGCAGTTGCGGCTCAAACCGCCCTCCGCCTTTGCTCATAAAGCTGAGATGCCTTCTCGATGAAGTTGGCGAAATCGTCTGCTTGGCTGTTGCAGTGCATGAGTCCGATTATGGCCCCTTTCGACGTTCGCCGCAACGCAGCGATATGTCTGGAGTTGAGGGATAAGCCGACATTATGCGGACATCGTCGATCAGGCGCCGTTGACCCTAAACTGCCTCTATGGCGAGTCCTTATCATCTAAAACGGCCTCGTAGATATTGCTGCTCGCGATTGCGGCTAGAAGATTGCTAGCGAGGATCGAAACCGGCATTTGCAAGTGCTCTGCCTTGCGATGAAAATCAAAATAAAGCCGCGCGGGCATGCGAGCCACGATTGTGTGATCCGACGGTGATTGAATGTGTCTCGGCAATGCGCTTCGTAAATATCGCCGGCTGCGTCTTATTTTAATCTTGTGCCGCGAACAAAATACCCTGACGCTGCCTGGCGTCGAGTCGATCAACTTTGCGATTTCAACTGCCGAGCAACCGTGTTCCGCCAAATTGCGGATGCGAAGCATTTTTTGCGGCGGATCCAATCCGCTGATTTGAAGCATTGTCTTGACCAGTGTGTGAGTAGAAAAGTTAAAGGAAACCGCGACAAAATAACGCCGCCAGAAGAAAATCGTTCCGAACGGAAATAATCGCTTAGCTTCTGCGCATCCGGCAAATTACAAGCTTGAACTTTTAGCGACATCGAGCAGAAAAAATAAACAGCGTCTGTTTCGCCGTGCGAGTCGAACCTTACAAGATAATAAGCGAGACCACCGTGCGTGGTGCTATATACGCCAATGACGCCAATATCGGCGCCGTGGAAATCCTCCCCTCGCTAGCCCGATAATTAGCAGCAACAATATCGCACCAATGGTAGCAACAACAATCGCGCTGACGAGACCGCTGCCGATATGAATTCCTAATCCGGGCAAAAACCACGTGCCAATTAACGCGCCTACAATGCCTACGGCGATGTCGCCGACAAGACCAAAACCACCGCCCTGAACGATTTCTCCCGCCAACCAACCTGCTATGAGGCCGACCAGTAAAATGATGAGTAGGCCTTCACCTGAGATTTGCATTCTCGTCTCCTATGGTCATGTTTACTTTCCCGTCATTACCAGAAGTGTAGTAACGATTGGTGCTCTAACAGGTAGGCCAGACCAAGAATGACCACCAAGACCTGTATGATCTGTCTCACCCGCCAAGTTACCGGCAGCATCCAGATCAAATAGAGGACACAAAAGAAGATCGCGAGAACGAGAATAAAGGTGATCAGGGCAGACGACATGGTCGTGTCCTCCTTCTCAACCGCGCCCACATAAATGTCGAACGGCACTGCATCGGATAAACGTCGAACAGCAAGGCACCGGTGACCAGGCGCGCCGAAATAACTAAGAACAGTCTCAAGAGTTCCACGTTCTGTGGGACCCTAGTGCCAAATATTTGACGGCGCACCATTTGGAATGGAAACTGCAGGGGTCGCATCGTTCGATGCGATTTGCATCGGCTCGCTTTTGTGCGCAGACACGAGGCCACCGAGGGCCATGCCAGCGAAAAACACCGCGAAGACCGCCAGCACCATTACGCCGTCGTTTCGCGGAGAAAGATTAAGTCCCCGCAGTTGCTTGTCCAAAAGTTCCTGGTCGCGTTGGTCCATTTTTGAACTCCCCTTTACGAGGAAATGCGCATATGAAACGCGCGAAAGCGGCCGGCGTTCCGGCTTTCCGTCTGCTCACAATCTATTGAAAAAACTTACATATACACCACCGCACGATTCCACCGTGGCAGACCTTCGCGCGGCTTGCGGAGGTTCCGCCGCCACCAATCGCAACCAGTGGATCGGGTCGTGCAGTTGATCAACCCGATACTACGCGGTTGGGGCTTTGCGATCTTAGAGAATGAACTGTCAAACGCGCCGCGAATCAAAGCGAAGAGGAAAGGATGACCAGCTACGAGATTTCTGGTTTTGGCCCTTAGCAGACATCGAAAGGGCACCGGCGGACGTTCGCTTTTGGGGCAGGAGCGGACATTGACCAACCGTTGCTCATCGACCTCAATTTATGAGTAAACGTTTTAGTCGATGCGTGTCGGGTCGATGACAAAATTGGTGAAGCCGCCGTCTCTATCGTCCATTGCGGCGAGCGCCTCGTTGACCTTCGCCAACGGCGAGACGCGGTGCTCGAGCACGGACAGGTCCAGCGTGCCGGCGCCGGCCATTGCCGCTATGTCCTCGCCTTCGGCGGTGGTGAACCAGACCGAGCCTTGCAGGCCGATGCGGTTGGTCATCAGCCAGAATGCATTCACCGGCAGCGTTTCCATGACCGCGCCGACATTGACCGCGCGGCCGCCGCGGCGGAGGCAATAGAGCGCGCGCATCATCGCGCTTGCCGGCGCGCCGGGCGGCAGGCAATCGATGACCTCGTCGACGCCGTAGCCGTCGGTCGCCGCTTTCGCCCAGGCGACGAGCGGGTCGGGTTGCGCGGCGGCGTTCGCAACCGCAAGCGTATCGATCCGTTCCGGCGCCAGCGCTTTGACCCGATCGAGCAGCGCGGCGTTGCGTCCGGTACCGAGGATTTTGGTCGCGCCCATCGCCAGCGCGAGCAGCGCCGCGCACAGGCCAAGTTGTCCGCCGATGCCGTTGATCAGCAACGACTGGCCGGGACCGACGCCGATTTTCCGCATCGCGGCGTAGGCGGTGCCGAAATAGCCGAACCGCGCCGCGGCTTCGAAGCTTACATTGTGGGGCAGCCGCACCAGCGCGCTGGCGGGTGCGGTGATGAACTGCGCCAGCCCGCCGTATGGATAGGCGCGCATGATGTCCTGCGAACGTCCGAAATAGCCTTGAAAGGTGAAATTCGGACAATCCAGCGTCTGCCCACTGCGGCACATTCGGCATGAGCCGCAGCACCGCGCCGGATTGACATAGACCCGCTCGCCCGGGCGGATCGCGCGCACTTGATCGCCGACTTTCGCCACCACGCCGGTCGGATCGAGACCGAAAATCGCCGGCAACGGCGGCATGATCTTGAGATCGGGCACCTGCGTGCCGAAAAAATTACTGATGACGCGCGCCAGGTTTGGCACCACGCCGCAGGCCTTGACCTCGACCAACACGTCGTTCGGCCGCGGCTCCGGCACTTCGATCCGATCGAGCGTCATCGGGGCGCCGTAGGCGTGCAGCCGCGCGGCGATCATCGTATTCATCGCGTCTCCTGCCCCGGCGAACGAGCTTGACCGTCATTCGCCGAGGAGGAATTGCAGCAAAATTGTCGGCTAAGCGCGAGTCCTAAAACCGCAACAGTCTAAAACCGAGTTTAGAGCGCGGCGGCGTCGGTTTCGCCGGTGCGGATGCGGACCGCATGGTCGAGACCGAATACGAATATCTTGCCGTCGCCGATCTGTCCGGTCTTCGCCGCCGCGGTAATCGCCTCGATGACTTTGTCCACCTGATTGGACGGGCAAGCGATTTCGATTTTGATCTTTGGCAGGAAACTCACCGCGTATTCGGCGCCGCGATAAATCTCAGTGTGGCCCTTTTGACGACCGTAACCCTTCACTTCCGTGACGGTCAGCCCCTGCACGCCGATTTTGGTGAGGGCATCGCGGACGTCGTCGAGCTTGAAGGGCTTGATGATGGCCATGACCACTTTCATTGATTCCTCCCCCGTCGGCCTGTCGTTGCACCGATCTGGCGCACGAAACGCAAGCGATGACCGCGCACGACCATGGCCGCGCCGTGTCATCGCCGGAAGTCGAGCAATCAAGCCCCGTGCCAAGTTCGAAGATGTTCCAACATGATCCAACATGAGCCAACATGGGGCCTAAGGCGCTGACGGATTGGGCCCAATCGTTGCCACGCCGGAATAGCCCAAGCTTTTGTCGCCGCAGTCGCAAGGATTGCGCCCGCGCCTAACGCCCATCGTGCTTAAAAATTGGGCTCGCCCCTAACTCGGCGGACCGGGTCTTGCTCAAGATTACAAGGCTTCGCCGTGCCAAGGCAGCACAAATCCCGATGCCCAGCTTTTAGGCGGCGTCTGGTGCTGCGATCAGGGAGCGGGCTGTCGGCGCTGCCGCAGCAGGCCTTCCTGGGCCACCGAGGCGACCAGCGTGCCGTCGCCGGCGAAGATCAGGCCGCGCGAGAACCCAAGCGAACCGGCGAGATTCGGGCTGTCCTGCGCGTAGAGGAGCCACTCGTCGGCGCGGAACGGACGATGGAACCACAGCGCGTGGTCGAGGCTCGCCGCCATGATGTCTTCGCTGAACACGGAGCGCTGGTGCGGGATGAGCGCGGCATCGAGCAGCATCATGTCGGAGGCATAAGCGAGCACGCATTGGTGGATTGCCGGCTCGTCGGGCAGCCGGCCGGTGGCGCGCATCCAGACGTGAAAGCGGCCGTCTTTTGTTATCTCGCCGAGATAGCGGCCGTATTCGACCGGCCGCAATTCGATGGGCCGTTCGCGCTCGTAATAGCGCCGCACCGGCTCGGGCATCATCGGCCACACCCGTTGCTTCAATTCGGCTTCATCCGGCAGCGCGTCCGGCTGCGGCACGTCGGGCATGGCGAACTGATGCGATAGGCCCTCTTCATGCACGTGGAACGACACCGACATCGAGAAGATCGCCTGGCCGTGCTGGATCGCCTTGACGTTGCGCGTGGTGAAACTCTTGCCGTCGCGGATGCGGTCGACCTCGTAGATGATCGGCACTTTCGGATCGCCGCCGAGCAGGAAGTAGGCGTGCAGCGAATGCGGCGGCCGCAGCGCCACGTCCTCGACGGTGCGGCAGGCTGCGACCAACGCCTGGCCGATGACCTGTCCGCCGAATACCCGTTGCCAGCGCGATTGCGGCGAGCGGCCGCGAAACAGATTCAATTCGAGCGGTTCGAGATTAAGGATCTCAACCAGTTCCTGTACGGCGGAGGCCATCGTTTCTCCCGTAGCACTCTGCCGTGGCACTTGGGCCATCCGGTGCTTAGTTCCTTGCATAGAGGTTCGGCGGATCGGTCAAGTCCGGCGAACCCGATCGTGCTAGGATCAGACATGTCGCGTAACGATGTTGACGTGCTGATTGCAGGCGGCGGCTTTGCCGGGCTGACGCTGGCGATCGCCTTGCGCCAAGGGCTCGGGCCGTCATTCTCGGTCACCGTCGCCGATCCGGCGCTCGGCTTAAGCCACGCCCAAAACACGCATGCTAACGACGAGCGCGCCTCGGCGATCGTCGCCGCGGCGCGGCGATTGTTCGAGACGATCGGCGTCTGGGACCGGGTCGGCGAAGAGGCGCAGCCGATCCTGGACATGGTCGTCACCGACAGCCGGCTCGGCGATGCGGTGCGGCCGACCTTCCTTACTTTCTCAGGCGACGTCGAGCCGGGCGAGCCGTTCGCCCACATGATCGAAAATCGGCTGCTCGTTGACGCGCTTGCTGCGAAAGCGCGGTCGGAAGGCGTCGCGCTGCAGCCTTCCGCCGTCGCCAAGGTCACGCATGAGGGCAATCGCGTGCTGGCCGAGTTTAAGGATGGTACGGAGCTTGGCGCCAGGCTCCTCGTCGCCGCCGACGGCGCGCGCTCGACAATTCGTACCGCTGCCGGCATCGCCGCGCATGGCTGGAATTACGGCCAGTCCGCCATCGTCGTCAATGTCGTGCACGAGCGCGACCGTCAAGGACGCGCGGAAGAGCACTTTCTGCCGGCCGGTCCGTTCGCGATATTGCCGCTCAAGGGCCGCCGCTCCTCGATCGTGTGGACCGAGACGACGGCCGAGGCGGAACGCATCATGGCGTTGCCCGAGGATGCGTTCCATGCCGAGCTCGAGCAGCGCTTCAAGCTTCATCTCGGTGAGGTCAAGGTCATCGGCGCGCGGCGCGTCCATCCGCTTGGGTTCTTCGTCGCGCGCTCGTTCATCGCCGAGCGCATTGCTCTGGTCGGCGATGCCGCGCATGTCATTCATCCGATCGCCGGCCAGGGACTCAATATGGGCTTGAAGGACGTGGCCGCGCTCGCCGAGGTGATCGTGGACGCGGCGCGGCTCGGACTCGATCCGGGCGCAGCCGACGTGTTGGAGCGTTACCAGCGCTGGCGGCGCTTCGACACCATGGCCATGGGGCTCGCCACCGATGGCCTCAACCGGCTGTTTTCCAACCGCTCCGATGTGCTGCGCCTGGCACGCGACGTCGGCCTCGGCCTGGTCGACCGTCTGCCCGGTCTCAAGCGCTTGTTCATCCGCGAAGCGGCGGGACTTGTCGGCGAAGTACCAAAACTGCTGCGCGGCGAGGCTCTGTAGCTTGTCCCGGCCATCCGCGCCGTTAGACTCAATACTACCTTCAAGACGTGGATGCCCGGCATAAAGCCGGGCATGACGAGTGCACGGGACAATGGCCTTCAACCACATCGCGGTCATCGGCGCCGGCGCCTGGGGCAGCGCGCTGGCGCTGACTTGCGCGCGGGCCGGACGCAAAGTCACGCTGTGGGAGCCCGATGCCGGCAATGCCGCGGAGCTTAAGACCACGCATGAAAGCCGTTTCCTGCCGGGCGTACGCATCGATGACAGCGTCGCTATTGCCGGCGATCTCGCCGAAGCCGCGGCTGCCGAGGCGCTCCTCCTGGTCGTTCCCGCGCAGGCCGTGCGCGCCGTCGCGAAGCTGCTCGCGCCGTTGCTCGCCGCACGCACGCCCGTGATCGTCTGCGCCAAGGGCATCGAGCGCGGCACCAAGAAATTCATGAGCGAGGTGATCGGCGAATGCGCCCCCGACGCGGTGCCGGCGATCTTGTCCGGGCCGAGCTTTGCCGCCGACGTTGCCCGCGGTCTGCCGACCGCCGTGACGTTGGCCGCGGCGGACGCCAAGCTCGCCGGCGAATTGGCGCAAGCTGTCGGCTCGGCGATGTTTCGGCCTTACCATTCCGGCGACGTTCGCGGCGTCGAGATCGGCGGCGCGGCGAAGAACGTGCTTGCCATCGCCGCAGGCGTCGTCACCGGGCGCGGCCTCGGCGCCAGCGCGCTCGCCGCGCTGACCACGCGCGGCTTCGCCGAACTCGTCCGTTTCGGCAAAGCCTATGGCGCCAAGCCGGAAACCATGATGGGGCTTTCCGGGCTCGGCGATCTTCTTCTCACCTGCTCGAGCCCGCAGTCGCGCAATTTCACCTTTGGCGTCAATCTCGGCCGCGGCCAAAAGCCCGACGCGATCCACGCCGGCCTTGCCGAAGGCGTGTTCACCGCGCCGGTGCTTCTGGACATGGCGCGTGAGCGGTCGGTCGACATGCCGATCTCGGCCGCGGTCGCCGCGCTACTCATGGAAAAAATGAACGTGGATGCGGCGATCGAGTCGCTGCTGACGCGGCCACTGAAGGCGGAGGGATAATCATGGCCCATTGGCTCCTCAAAACCGAGCCCGAGACTTACTCCTGGGACGATCAGGTCAAGCGCGGCGGGAAGGGCGAGCCGTGGAGCGGCGTGCGCAATCATCAGGCCAAGAACAACCTGATGAAGATGAAAAAGGGCGAACGCGCCTTCTTTTATCACTCGGGTGAGACAAAGGAGATCGTCGGCGTGGTCGAAGTGATCCGCGAGCACTATCCGGATCCGACCGCAAAATCCGGCGAACCATCCTCCACATCTTGGGTCGTAGTCGACGTCAAAGCGATCGAGCCGCTGAAAAAGCCGGTGCGGCTGGCCGACGCCAAGGTCGAGCCGCGGCTCAAAACCATGGTGCTGGTCAACAATGCGCGGCTTTCGGTGCAGCCGGTGACCGACGCCGAGTGGAAAATCATTTGCAAGATGGGCGGCGTGAAGGAGTGATCTCCCTCTCCCCGTTTACGGGGACAGGTGCGCGATCGAGGTGTGAAATCTGCCGCGCCTTGAGCCTTGTCGCTCGTCGGGCCGCCGTCGCATAATAGGGCCAGGAAACGCCTGTAATCGGCCGTCGGCTGCGTGGAGGATAACAAAATGTCGGACAAGATTTACGAAGTGCCCGCCGAATGGACCAAGCGCGCCTTCATCGACGCCGCCGGATACAAGAAGATGTACGAGCGCTCGCTCGCCGATCCGGACGGGTTCTGGGCCGAGCAGGCCAAACGCATTCATTGGACGCGGCATTTCAGCAAGGTCAAGAACACGTCCTTCGCCAAGCCCAACGTCTTCGTCAAATGGTTCGAAGACGGTTCGACCAACGCCGCCTACAATTGCGTCGACCGCCATCTGCACACGCGCGGCCATCAGACCGCGATCATCTGGGAAGGCGACGACCCGAAAGACTCAAAACACATCACCTATAAGGAGCTGCACGACGAGGTCTGCCGCTTCGCCAACATCTTGCGCAACCGCAACGTCAAGAAAGGCGACCGCGTCACCATCTACATGCCGATGATTCCGGAAGCGGCTTACGCCATGCTCGCCTGCGCGCGCATCGGCGCGATCCATTCCGTGGTGTTCGGCGGCTTCTCGCCGGATTCGCTCGCCGGCCGCATCGGGGATTGCAAGTCGAACATCGTCATCACCGCCGATGAAGGCATCCGCGGCGGGCGCAAAATACCGCTCAAAGCCAATACCGACGCGGCAATCGCCAAAGTCGGCGGCGTCGATTTCGTTATCGTCGTCAAACACACCGGCGCGCCGGTCGACATGGATCCGGCGCGGGACGTTTGGTACCACGAGGCCAAGGAAGTGGTCACCGCGGAGTGCCCCTGCGCGGAGATGAACGCGGAGGATCCGCTGTTCATCCTCTACACGTCGGGCTCGACCGGCAAGCCGAAGGGCGTGCTGCACACCACGGCGGGTTATCTGGTCTATACCTCGATGACGCACCAATACGTGTTCGATTATCACGACGGCGACATCTATTGGTGCACCGCCGATGTCGGCTGGGTGACCGGCCACAGCTACATCGTCTATGGGCCGCTTTCGAACGGCGCCACCACGCTGATGTTCGAAGGCGTGCCGAATTATCCGTCGATGTCGCGGTTCTGGGAGGTCATCGACAAGCACAAGGTCAACATCTTCTACACCGCGCCGACCGCGATCCGCGCCTTGATGCAG
>Ga0210394_10002839_pt1 | contig 22965 bp, 21 predicted proteins | sample IncBWC12MmetaG_FD_160121 | JGI IMG/M metagenome (GOLD analysis project Ga0210394, IMG submission 160121) | Forest soil microbial communities from Barre Woods Harvard Forest LTER site, Petersham, Massachusetts, United States - Inc-BW-C-12-M | ecosystem: Environmental > Terrestrial > Soil >... | reverse complement strand
ATGATTCCGCCCTTGACGGTCTCCTTCTCCTCGATGCGCTTCACCAGCACGCGGTCGTGCAGGGGAGTCACGTTGACTGCCATCTTAAGTTATCCTCCGTGCGATATTCGGGGTGACCTGCGAGGGTACTGTTAGCACTCCTCTGAGGCGACTGCTAATATATGCAGACGAACCCCCACTGTCAAGTCTAGACTTAGGCTTCGCGGGGTCGGCTCTGTTAAATTTCCGCGTTTTTTTACGGACGAACCCTGGGGCGCCGATACCTGCTTCATCGTGTTGCAAATAAGCCGCTTATTTCGTTTTTTTTCTGGTGACCGTTTTCACCGAAGGCGGTTCGGCCGTCAGTCGCGCTCATACTTAATGCGCATGCCGAACTAGACCTCACCCCAAAAAATGGTACTCACCGCGTAGAATGGACTGGGGCAAAAAGCATGGAACATTACATCGAGTTCCGCGACGTCAGTAAATCGTTCGACGATCACGTCGTGCTCGATGGCGTCAGCTTCACGGTGGATTCCGGGGAGACCTGCGTGATTATGGGACGCAGCGGCGTGGGCAAATCGGTAACGCTGAAGCACATCATGGGCTTCCTAAAGCCAGACTCGGGCCGCGTGCTCGTTGCGGGCCAGGACATCACCGATTGGCCGGAAAAGGAATTGGCTCAGATTCGACGGGGCGTGACCATGGTTTTTCAGTCCGGCGCGCTCTTCGATTCACTCACCATCCGCGAGAATATCGAATTTCCTCTGGATGAGCGTGCAGACCTCACCCAGGAGGCAATTGACGCCCGAGTGGCCGAGCTGGCGCAGATGCTAGAGATCACCGAGTTCCTGGACAAACTGCCCGACGAGCTCAGCACCGGAATGAAACGCGCCGTAGCGATCGCGCGCGCCCTTGCGCAGGATCCTGAAGCGATCCTTTACGATGAGCCGACCACGATGGTTGATCCGCTAGCGGCTGTGCACACAATGAATCTGATCCTCAAGCTGAAGCAGGCCACGCACAAAACTTCTGTCGTGGTCACGCACGACACGCATCTCGCCAAAAAGATCGCCGACAAGCTCGTTTTTTTGAAGGAAGGCAAAGTCGCGTTTTTCGGTCCGTGGGACGAGTTCGAGGCTTCTAACGACCCCTTCCTTCGCAATTTCCGCCTGCAGGACGAATTGATTCCGGAGCTTGACGTAACCGTCTAGCCCTAACTCTGAAAAGCAGATTCCTCATCGCACGCGCGATGGGCGCAAACGGCGCGCCTTGCGCGCGCTCTTCGGAATGACAGCTTTCATTCCCATACCCGCCAGGTCGATGCTACAAAGCGGCAGAAACTCTGTTATCGTTCCCGCCGGTAATGGCTGCCAGTTCTGAATCCCCGACGTCTGCCGTGCGTCCGCAATTGCCCCGCGTCATGGGCTTTTGGGATGTGCTGCTCTTCAATATTGCCACGGTGCTCGGCCCGCGCTGGATCGCCGCCGCCGCACACAACGGCCCCTCTTCGATCAGCCTGTGGGTCATCGCCGCGGTCTTTTTCTTTGTGCCCACGGCGCTGGTGATCGTGGAGCTTTCCAGCCGCTTCCCGGAAGAGGGCGGTCTCTACGCGTGGTCGCGAGACGCCTTCGGGGAATTTCACGGCTTCGTGGCCGGGTGGACGTATTGGGTCTACACGCTCTTCTATCTCCCTGGGCTGTGTTTTGCGAGCGCCTCGATGAGCGCCTACGTGGGCGGAATCGGCGCGGCCAGCCTGGCGCAGAGCCGAACGTTTTTGCTAGTCGGTTCTTTCGTGCTGCTCTTCGTAGCTGTGTATCTGAACATCATCGGCTTGCACATTGGCAAATGGCTGCAGAACGCGGGTGGCCTGGGCACGTATCTGCCGTTGCTCATACTGGTGGCGGTGGGATTCGCGATGTGGCGCACGCACGGCTCGGTGACGCATTTCACGTGGGACGGCATCCTGCCGCGTTGGAATTGGGACACAGCAAATTTCTGGCCGCAGCTGGCGTTTGCGTTTACGGGATTGGAGCTGGTGTCCGCGATGAGCGACGAAGTGCGCGAGCCGCGCAAGACTTTGCCGCGGGCCATCTTCGGCTCGGGCGTGCTGATTGCGCTGATTTATATCGCAGGGACGGTTGCGGTTCTGGTGCTGCTGAACGATACCGCCGTCGATCCCAAGAGCGGCGTGTTTCAGGCCATCACTGCGGCGTCGGCGGTTTTAAAGATCGGCGCGATCGGCATCATTGCGGCGCTGCTGGTAACGGTGGGGAACGCAGGCGGCGTGGGCAGCACCGTCGCGGGTATTTCGCGCGTGCCGTTCATGGTCGGCGTGGACCGATATTTGCCGGCTGCATTCGGGAAAGTTCATCCGCGGTGGAAGACGCCGCACATTTCGATCTTGGTGCAGGCCATTATCTCCGGCGCGATTCTGCTGCTGAGCCAAATCAGTGAGACCACGGTCAGTGCCTATCAGATCCTTGTGGATGCGACCGTGATTCTTTACTTCGTGCCGTTTCTCTACATGTATGCCGCGGTGATTAAGCTGGCGTATCGCCCGGATAGAGAGAACACTCCAGGCGCGGTCCTGATACCAGGCGGCAAGCTCGGGGTATGGATCGGGGGCGGGCTCGGGTTTTTGGTTGTGCTGCTGGGAATTGTGCTGTCATTCATTCCGCCGGGCGATACGGGGAATAAGATGCTCTTTGAGATCAAGCTTGCGAGCGGGACGGTGCTCGCCGTGTTGTTTGGAATTGTGCTCTACGCTCGCGGCGCGCGAACGAGGTCGCGCGAGCACGAGAGTGTGGGCCGAGCCTTACGGTAAGTTAGAGCGGGCGTGTTCAGGGCTAGTAGGTGGCCCAGATGCTGGGCGTGGCAAGTTCCACCAGATGACCGTCGGGGTCACGGAAATAGAGGCTTTCGCCGCCACGCGACCATTTCACGCGGCTCTCGATTTTGACGCCGGCCTCGTTGAGCCGGCGCTCCCAAGCGCGAAGATCTTCCGCCGGAATGGCGAAAGCGAAATGAAGCTGGCCGCTGCCGCCATGCGGCGGAATCACGCCCCCGGGCAGCGTCACCGGATCGGAAGTACCGCCGCGACGGAAAAGGATCAGGACGTCGCGTCCGGCAACGTCGAAGGCGCAGAAACGCTCGTCATTTCCCAAGCGGCGGAAGCCGAACAGGCGCTCATAGAAACCCGCGGAACGCTCGATATCCTCGACGTGAATGCAGGTTTCGAGCACCCCGGTAACGTGCGGCATTGTTTGTCCTCAGAAGCCTTCTTCGACGAGACGTTCCACGGTGAGAGCAGACGCGGCGGTGGGGCGGCGGGCTTCCAGAATTCGTTCCACATATTTGGCCAGGATGTCGGTCTCGAAGTTGACGGCGTCGCCCACGCGCAGGGCCTGCAGATTCGTATTCGCGTAAGTGAAGGGAATAATCGCCGCTTCGAGGGTATCGCTTGCGAGATTCGCCACGGTGAGGCCGATGCCGTCGATCGAGATCGAACCTTTCAGGGCCACGTAGCGTGCCAACTCCCGCGGGACGCGCACTCCGAGCCACCAGTTCGCGCCTTCGGCTTCCCAGCGCGTCACGCGGCCAATTCCGTCCACGTGGCCCTGCACAAAGTGGCCGCCGAACTCCTTGCCCGCCGTCAGGGGGCGCTCGAGATTTACGCGCGTGCCGGGTTTGATCTCGCCGAATGAAGTCCGGCGCAGCGTTTCCGAGGAAAGATCGGCGGCGAAGGTTTCGCCGCTGATCTCTACGACGGTGAGACAGCAGCCGTTTACGGCGATGCTGTTGGAGACGGCCAGCGAAGCTGCCAGCGGCCCCGCGTTCAAGCGCAGACGGCTTGACTCCGCGGCGCCGTCAAGAGCCGTCTTTAGGGACTCGACGCGCCCGACGTGCTCAATGATTCCGGTAAACATCGCGGAGGTATCCTTCGACGGCGAAATCAGGGCCAAAGTTTTCGGTGCGCATGCTGGAAAGCTCGCGCACGCGCAGCGAGTTCGCGCGTTTGCCCGAAGGCAGGCCCGACAGGGAACTGCCGAGTCCTACGAGCGTGGGCGCGTAGAACAGGCGGACTTTTTCCACGAGGTCGGCTTCGAGCGCGGCCTGGTTGAGCAGCGGACCAGCCTCAAGCATCACGCTGAGGATATCGCGGCGGCCGAGCTCTTCGAGCACGGCCTGCAGGTCGGGGCGGCCGCGGCGCGCGCGAATAGGAAAAACTTCGACGCCGAGGGCGTTCAGTTTTTTTGCGCGAGCGCTCGACGCGCTGGCGCAAGTAAACACCAGCACATCGCCCTTGGCGGAACGCACGACTTGCGACTTGGGGCTGAGCCGCAACCGCGAATCGAGCACCACACGCAGCAGCGGCCGCCGGCGCGGCAGCCCGCTGCGATCGGTGAGCAGCGGATCGTCGGCGAGAATTGTGCCGATGCCCGTCATGATCGCGTCCGAAGCGTGACGCATGCGATGGACCTCGGCGCGAGAAATCTCCGAGGTGATCCAGCGCGACTCATTTCCGTTGCGCGAGCGCGGCAGCACAAGGCTGCCGTCGAGCGTCAGCGCGGTCTTCAGCGTAACCAGCGGACGGCGCTTGCGAATCCACCAGGCGAACGCCTCGTTCAGGCGACGCGCGTCGGCGCATGCGCCTGAAGTGCAACTGCAATCGACGCGAATTCCGGCGGCGCGCAGCTCTTTCAATCCGCGGCCCGCAACGGCGGGATTGGGATCGATCATGCCGGCGACGACGCGAGAGACACCTGCCGCAATCAGCGCGCGCGAACAGGGGTCGGTGCGTCCCGTGTGGCTGCATGGCTCGAGATTGACGTACACGGTTGCGCCGCGCGCTTTCTCGCCGGCGGCTTCGAGCGCGATGATTTCGGCGTGACGCAAGGCGTCGTAGGTGTGGAAGCCTTCGGCGATCACTTTGCCGTCGCTTAGGAGCACCGCGCCGACCATGGGATTGGGGCTGGCGAGCCCGCGTCCGCGCGCGGCGAGCTCCAAGGCTCGCGCCGCGTATTCTTGATCGCGCGAGAGGTCGAGCGTCTGCGCGTCCGCAGCTTTCATCTCAGCAGTTTCGCGCGGCATCGCGGATTCAATCGAAGAGGGAATTAACGAACGTTTGCGCATCGAAGGGCACAAGGTCATCGGCGGTCTCGCCGGTTCCCACGAACGCCACCGGCAGGCCCAATTCGCGCACGATAGGAATGACGATGCCTCCGCGCGCGGTGCCGTCGAGCTTGGTGAGCACGATACCGGTAACGCCGGCGACACCGGTGAATTCGCGGGCCTGCGAGAGGCCGTTCTGTCCAGTGGTGGCGTCGAGCACGAGCAGCACGTCGTGAGGCGCGCCGGGAATAAGCTTAGCCGCGGTGCGCTTCATCTTTTCGAGCTCCTGCATCAGGTTGGATTTGGTGTGCAGGCGGCCAGCGGTATCCACGATAACGTAATCCACGCCACGGGCGCGCGCCGCGGCGAGGCCGTCGTAAACCACGGCGGCAGGATCGGCGCCGGGCTTCTGCTTGATCAGCTCCGAACCGGTGCGGCCGGCCCAAACGGCTAGCTGTTCGATAGCTGCGGCGCGAAAAGTGTCTCCGGCGCAAAGCATTACGGTGGAGCCGCCTTCGTGCAGGCGATGCGCGAGCTTGCCGATGGTCGTGGTTTTGCCGGTGCCGTTCACGCCGACGACGAAAATCACCCGCGGATGTGTATCGGCATAGGCGCCATTCGATTTCGCGGGAACCGCGCTCAGGATTCCCATCAATTGCTTTTTCAGCGCGTCGCGCAATTGTCCGGCGTCTTGGATTGGCTCACGGTCGGCCGATTGGCGAACCGCGTCCAGCATTTCTTTTGTTGTGCGCACGCCCAGATCGGCGGCCAGCAGCGCGTTTTCCAGGCGCCGAAGCTGCTCCGGATCGAGACGCCGGTCGCCCGCAAACATTCCTTCCACGCGCGCGGCGATTTCGGAGCGCGTCTTGCCGACGGATTTTTTGAGCCGGTCGAGAAGTGACGGCGGCGGGTCGTTATTGCCGAAGAGCGTGATCATGTGTGGGCGAGGACCTAAATGCGATTCTAACAGAAGGGCAGGGGTGTCGCTCGGAGGCGCATCGGGCGGTCAGGGAGCATTCCTGGGAATGCGGCTGGTGAAAAAGAGCGCGAGCAGCCCAGCCCCGAGCACAATCATCTCGAGGTTTACCGAAATGCGATGGAGGCGGTCGAAGGAGGCGCGCAGCTCGTTTGTGGCCGGCGTCGCGGCCACTGAACCCATTTGCCCGCGCAACGCGTCCATTGTGCCGCTCACCCAGTACTGCGAAATGAATGTCAGCACCACCATGATCACTACCAGCAGCGACGCAGGACGCAGCAGTGCCGCCGCCGAGCGCGCCCAGATCGCTGTCACCAGAAGATAAATCACGCCGGCGACAATCCCCATCAGGTGCAAGCGGCCGAGCGTCAGGCCCACAAGCGCTCCGGCCTGGTCTGGGGTGAGCACGGAGAACGCCGCGGGAGCCACAATCGCGCCGAAGTAGAGCACGGCGCCGATCCATGTACCAAGCGTAAGGAACTGCAAGAATCGAACTATCGTCGTCATCGCCGCCCCGCTTTTGTTCTTGCTGGTCTGGAATAAGGCCAAATTTCTTGCGGATACGCGCGTCATTATATCCGGCTGTGCCGCGCTTGTATTCGCCGAGTTTGGGCACGCGGAGGTGATCACGTGGGGCCGCTCGGGTGCAGCCGGATCGCGCCCCGGCCCAAGTGGCCTCGTGATGACATCCAACCTGAGGACGCTTGCGGTCGATGCCGCCAGAAAAGATTGGGCACAAGCGGGCGACGATTGGGTTCCCCGAGGCGAGCAACGATGGCAGAATGAAGAATCCGGATGATGTGTGGAATCCGGATGGTGGGCGATCAAGGACTTGAACCTTGGACCTCTCCCGTGTGAGGGGAGCGCTCTAACCACTGAGCTAATCGCCCGCGTTCCTCCTTGTAGCAGAAGCTTCAGGAAGCGTCAATGAAAGTGCCAGACACCACTATGAGCAGCGCGGCCACGTCGTCGACGATCTCGCAACTGCAAGGCGCCATCGCGCGCGTGATTCGCGGCAAAGACGACGCCATCGAACTGGCGCTCGTGGCCCTGCTGGCTCGCGGGCATCTGCTGATCGAAGATGTGCCGGGCGTAGGCAAGACGACGCTGGCGCAGGCGCTGGCGCATTCGTTCCACTGCTCCTTCCAGCGCATTCAGTTCACTTCAGATATGCTGCCGAGCGACGTCGTGGGCATCAGCGTCTTCAACCAGATCGAACAGCAGTTTGAATTCAAGCCGGGGCCGATTTTTGCCAACATCGTTCTGGCCGACGAGATCAACCGCACCACACCGAAGACGCAATCGGCGTTGCTGGAAGCCATGAACGAAGCGCAAGTGACGGTTGACGCGCACACGCATCCGCTGCCGCGTCCGTTCATGGTGCTGGCCACGCAAAATCCTATCGAGCATCACGGCACCTATCCGTTGCCTGAATCTCAAATGGACCGGTTCCTGATCCGCATCCGCATGGGCTATCCGTCGCGCGAAACGGAAAAAGAGATTCTGCGCAGCCAAGCCAATGCGCACAGCGGCGAAGGCGTGCAGCCGGTAATGGAAGCTAGTGACGTTTTGGCCATGCAGCAGGCCGCCGCAAGCGTGCGCGTGGACGAAAGCCTGCTCGACTACGCGCTGGAGATCGTCGAAAAGACGCGGCAGAACGAACGGCTGATCCTGGGCGTGAGCCCGCGCGGTTCGCTGATGCTGCAGCGCGCGGCTCAGGCGCGGGCATTTATCGAAGGGCGCGACTTCTGTCTTCCCGACGATTTCAAGCAACTGGTGCTGCCCGTTTTCGCGCATCGCGTAGTGGTAAACGCGCGCTATGCCACCACCCAAAAGAAAACGTCGCAGGCCGAAAGCATCCTTGCCGAGATTGTCGAATCCACGCCCGTTCCGCTGTAGCGGCCGCAATGAGCAGCGCGATCGCCAGTAATCTGCGCGCGTTTGCCAAACGCACTCATCTCGATTCCTTCGCCTCGAAAGCGAGTCGCAAAATCGACTGGTCGGGCTGGCGCTCCTTTGCGATAGCGGTTGTCGCGCTGGGCGCGGCGCTGCTCCTCGCGCTGTATTCGAGTGTGGCCGCGGAAGATGGCAGGATCTGGGCAGCTGGATTCTCCGCGCTCAGTGCGCTGGCGGTTTCCGGGTGGGTCGCCTTCACGGTAGTCCCAGCGCTGGCTCGCCGCACGCCGCTGCGATGGCTCGCTTATCGGATGGACTACCGGGTGACGCGAGAAGGGATCGTCTACCTGGCCGGAATTTTCGTCATCGCGCTAGCCGCGCTCAACACGGGAAACAATCTGCTGTTCATGACGCTTGCATGTTTGCTGGCCGGAATCCTGATCTCGGGAATCATTTCGCAGGTGGTGTTGAGCGGCGTGGAACTGAGGCTCGATCTGCCCGAGAATATCTTTGCCAATCAGCCGGTGCTAGCGCTGACGGAACTCGAGAACCACAAAACCGTGCTGCCGTCATTTTCGTTGCGCCTGGTGGGCACGAAATCCCCGCGAGGGCGGCATAGCGCGACGCGTGCCGCCAGGACGGACTCGAAGCAGAAAAGCGCATCGCAGCGTGCCAGCGAAATTCTCACCACGCCGGTTTATTTTCCCTATTTGCCGCCGCAGCAGAAAATTCAGCAAGCCGTCGAGCTCGTTTTTCCGCACCGGGGCATTTACCGGCAGGATAGCATCGGGCTGCAAACCAGGTTCCCTTTCGGTTTTCTGGAGAAAACGAGGCAGGTCGAATCCAGAATGGAAGCTCTGGTTTATCCATCAGTAGCTCCGAGCGAGGAGTTTTACGAAATCCTGCCGCTGGTGACGGGCGAACTCGAGAGCTTCATGCGAGGACGCGGGCACGACCTCTACTCAATCCGCGAATACCAGACTTCCGACAACGCCCGACATGTGGACTGGAAGGCTTCGGCGCGGACCGGCTCGCTGCAGGTGCGCGAATTCGCCCGCGAAGACGAGCGCCGGGTTCTGCTGGTGCTCGATACGGCGATGCCCGTCGGCAAACCGCGCGAATCGTATGAGGTCATGTTCGAGCGCGGCGTCGCGCTTTGCGCCAGCCTGGCCTGGCATTTCTACGAGATCAATTCCGTGCTGGCATTTCGCAGCGGCGCGTTCGAGACGGCGATGGCGCCTGCAGACGAAAATATCTACGCAATCCTACGCTGCCTCGCTTCGGCCTCGCCGGCCGAGTCTGATCAATCCATGCTCAGCGAGCTTGTGGACTTGCCCCAAACATTCAAGATTATCCTCACTGCTCAGCCGCGTGGCTCGATTCCCACCAGCCTATGGAGCACGTCTTACATCGCGTTCCTCGAATAGCCAGCGGGACGGCGCGCGAAATTGCGAACGGCCTCGGGTCTGGCCTGCCTGCTGGCCCAACCAGAGCTACAAAGCCCGCTTGTAGATGAGGTCACGGCTGCGGGTTATGCGGCCGAGACTAAAAGCTTTCGACTTGCGCCGCGTGCGACAATGGCGCAATGCCCGCCGCTGGCGCACTACCTTCTCTTGCGCGGCGCTCTGCCGCCCAATCTAAAGGCGAAATCATTCTGGCCGCGGAGCTACCGGCTTTCCAGGCGCAACTCTTGGGCTGGTACGCCGACGCAAAGCGCGACCTGGACTGGCGCAGAACGCGCGATCCCTACCGCGTTTGGATTTCCGAGATCATGCTGCAGCAGACGCGCGTCGCCGCTGTGCTTCCGTACTACCGCCGATTCCTGGCACGCTTTCCGACGGTCAACGCGCTCGCTCGAGCGCGACGCGAATCCGTGCTGCGGTCGTGGGCTGGCCTCGGCTATTACAGCCGCGCGCGCAACCTGCATCGCGCGGCAAAGGAGATCGTGGCCCGTCATGGCGGCGAGTTTCCGAGGCGAATGGAAGAAGCCCTGGAGTTGCCAGGCATCGGACATTACACCGCTGCGGCCGTGCTGAGCATCGCTTATGGTGAGCCGCACGCCGTACTCGACGGGAACGTCGCACGCGTGCTGGCGCGCTTAGGGGCGATTCGCGGAGATTTGCGGCGCCCAAAGCGATGGCGCGCACTGGCCGCCGCCGCGAATGGACTGCTTCCGGCATCAGGTGTAGCGGCTGCAAGCCTGTCTGTTAGCACGTCAGGTGACTGGAACCAGGCGATGATGGAACTCGGTGCCACGCTCTGCACGCCGCGCGCACCGCAGTGCGCTGCGTGCCCGGTGGCGCACTGGTGCCGTGCGCATGCGCTCGGGATCGCAATGCGCCTGCCGAGGCAGCGGCGCACGCCCAAGCCTGTTCGGCTTGCGCTGTCGGCAGCCATTTTGGTCGATCCGCGAGGCCGCACGCTGCTTTTGCGACAACAAAGCGATCACAGCAGCTTATTTTCGAATTTGTGGCAGTTTCCCGCAGTCAAAGCGGCGGCACCCGCGCCGGAAAAACTCTCGCGCTATCTGCAATCAGCCTTTGGCATAGCCGTGGGGCTCGAACCCGTGTCGCCCGCGCAACACACGGTCACATTCCGAAGAATCCTGCTCGCCCCGTTTCTAGCGCGCGTCGCCAAATTGCCGGCGCCGGACTGGGCGGCAAGCGGATTGTCTGCCAAAGGCACGCGCATGCCGCGCCTTGCCGAAATCGAACGCCTGCCGATTTCGAACGCTACAAAAAAAATCGCCGCTGCCGCTCGCGCCGCGCTCGCGCGCTAGGCGGCGTATCTGTCATCACGAGGTCGTCCTTCGCGGATTTATGCGTCTCAGTAGCCTTTGCGGACGACTGAGGGATCTGCAGTTGCATGGCTTAGTAACCTCCGAATGTGGCGGATTCGATGGATTACTGATTGGCGCGGGGGCGAAGGGCGCCACCAGCCCACGGTGCTAAACTTGACGAACGATGTCTGCGCCAGCAACGATCGATGGCCGATCCATCTCCGCGCAGTCTTCCTCTGCGCTGAATCGCTATTTTGAGACTTCACTGTTTCTCATGCTCCTAGTGAGCGTTCTGTCGCTGGTCTCTACGGGAAAGTTGGATCTGGTCACAATCGTTGTCGCGCCGGCGGCCTTACTGGTTAAAGGCTATCGATGGTGGCGCGGCCGTGGACCCGAACTGAGTCACGGCACCGCCACTTTTCTCGTGGTCCTGTATTTTCTCTATTTCCCGATGGATCTGTGGTGGGTGTCGCGCATGCTTTCCAGCGACGCACAAAATCCAGTGCTTTTTTCCGCGCTGCTCGCGGCGATCCATTTGCTGCTGTTCGCCATGATTGTGCGGCTTTTCAGCGCCAGCACCACGCGCGACTACCTCTTTCTGGCTTTGCTGGCTTTCAGCGCGATGCTGGCCTCAGCCATCCTCACGGTAGACACCACGTTTTTATTCTTTTTCCTGGTCTTCCTCGCGCTGGCGATCTCCACGTTCATTGGACTGGAGATGCGACGCAGCGCCGAAGGCACCGTGCATCCACGCATGGCGCCCGGTTCTAGACCTGCGCGCAAGCTGCAAACGGCGTTAGGAATCACCTCTGCCGTTGTTGCGGTGGCGGCGCTTTTGGCGGGGGCGGTAATTTTCTTCATCATTCCACGCCTGAATGCCGGCTATCTTTCCGGCTTTAATCTGCAACCTTCCTTGATTTCCGGCTTTACAGACGATGTTGAACTTGGCCAAATCGGCGAGATCAAGAAGAGCAGCGCTGTGGTGATGCGCATCAAGGTGGAGGGCAATCCGGTTGTCGCTCGCAACATGCATTGGCGCGGCATCGCCCTTACCACGTTCGACGGACGGCGCTGGTACACCGAAGGCCATGAGCCGATGGCTCTCACTGAGGGATATGATGGCTGGATAACTGTGCCTCCCAGTTCAGGTGCCGATCGTCGCTACTCGCTGCCTTTCGAGTACACGGTGATGCTGGAGCCACTCGCTTCGGATGCCCTTTTCGTCGCCCCGGAACCCGCCCGTGTGCATGGACAATTCTTTGGCGGGGGGCTCGGAGGACCTCGGAGTTTGCGCCGCGGTTATCTCACTCAGGACAAAACGGGCTCGCTGGCTAATCCCTTCCACAATTACGCCGACCTGCGTTACGACGCCATCTCTGATGTGCCCAACGTTCCGGCAGAGAACCTGCGCAAATCCCCTCAAACCTATCCGGAATCGATGCGCGCGCTCTACCTGCAATTGCCCAAGCTCGACCCGCGCATACCAATTATGGCCAAGACAATCACTTCCCGTGCGGGCAACCCCTATGACAAGGCGCGTGTTGTGGAAAGCTACCTGCGCGGAAATTACGGCTATACGCTCGATCTTTCCGGTGCGCCTCCGGTCGATCCGCTGGCTTATTTCCTTTTTCAGAAGCGCGCCGGCCACTGTGAATATTTTGCCGCGGCCATGACCGTGATGATGCGAACGCTCGGCATTCCCGCGCGCTACGTGAACGGCTTCCTTCCCGGCGAGTACAACGACGTCGGTGGCGATTACATCATTCGGGCGAGCGACGCGCACAGTTGGGTGGAAGTCTTTTTCTCCGGCTACGGTTGGATCACCTTCGACCCAACACCTCCAAGCGACGACCATCCAGCCGGGCTCCTGTCACAACTCGGCTTCTATTGGGACTGGTTCCAACTGCAATGGAATGATTGGGTGGTGAACTATGACTTCATCCACCAATTCACGCTGGCCCAAGGCGTCCAGCGTGTTTCGCGGCGCTGGACGGCGAGCCTGCGCGAACGGTTCGAGCGCGCGCGTTCGGCCGGCGCTACGCACCTGCGGTACTGGTCGGAAGATGCGAGTTCGATTCCGCCGTGGATGCTGATCCTCGTCACGCTGCTCCTGACGGGTGCGCTCGTCGTCTGCAACCGGCAGGTACGCGAACGCCTGGTGTTTGCGTGCCGGGTTAAATTGGGATTCGATACGCCGCCGGCGCAAGCGGCCTCGCTTTTCTACCACCGCATGCTGCGCCTGCTCGATGGGGCTGGATGGCGCAAATCGCCTTCGCAAACTCCATCGGAGTTTGCCGCTTCATTACCGGCAGGCGAAATCGCCGCGCCGGTCGCCCGCTTCACCGATCTTTGCCTGGCTGCAAGATTCGGCGGGCGTAGCGTCGAGGTTTCGCGCCTTACGGGCTTGCTCGACGAAATAAAATCGTCTCTTCGGGCACCCAGCCGCGGCGGCTCGCGCTTTCACTCAACTGAACAGAAATAAGCCCAAGCCAGATAGTGAGCACGCCTCACGATGCGAGTGCGGTCGGGTGGACCGATCGCGTATGCTAAACTTCACTTCGTTGTCCGAAGATCGAGCCATGCCTAAAGTCGGATTCATCAGCCTGGGATGCCCCAAAAACCTCGTTGATAGCGAGGTGATGATGGGTATTCTCGAGCGGAGTGGTTACGAGTTGACCCCGCGAGCCGACGACGCCGACGTGCTCGTGGTGAACACGTGCAGCTTTATTGAGGCGGCCCAGCAGGAATCCGTCGACACCATCCTGGAGATGGCTGAGCATAAAAAGTTCGGCCGTGCCCAGAAGTTAGTGGTGGCGGGATGCCTGGTCGAGCGTTACCGCGAGCAAATCAAGCAGCAAATTCCTGAAGTCGATGCGGTGATCGGCACCGGCGAAGTGGAGCACATCCTCTCCGCACTCCAGGGCGAGCTACGGGAGACGACACAGGGCGCGCCGGCGTTTCTCTATCACGACGCATCGCCGCGTGTGCTTTCCACTCCGCGTCATGCCGCCTACATCAAAATCGCCGAAGGTTGCGATCATCCGTGCACGTTTTGCATCATTCCGCAGCTGCGCGGAAATTTTCGCAGCCGCCGCTTTGAATCCGTCGTTCGCGAGGCGGAAAACCTCGCCGCGGCCGGCGTCCGCGAAATTACGCTGATTGGCCAAGACACCACTTCATATGGTGAGGATCTTTCCCTGCGGGACGGCCTTGCCGAATTGCTCGCGCGGCTCGCTCAAGTCGAAGGGCTGAGCTGGGTGCGTTTCCTTTATGCGTATCCGAATCGCGTCACGCAACGCTTGCTTGAGACTGTGGCCGAGCATTCGCGACTGGTAAAGTATTTCGATATGCCTCTGCAGCACGCAGGGCGCGGGGTGCTGGCGCAGATGAAACGCGGTTCAAACGGCGCGGCATTCCTACGCCTGCTGGAACGCGTTCGCGACACGATCCCGGGCGTGATGCTGCGAACTTCGTTCATCGTTGGCTTCCCGGGCGAAACCGAAGCGGATTTCCGGGAACTTTGCGATTTTGTGCGTGCGGCGGAATTTGACTGGATGGGTGTCTTTGCCTATTCGGATGTGGAAAATGCTGCCAGCCACGCTCTGGGCGCGAAGATTGACGCGGAAACGATCGCCGAGCGGCGCGATACTTTGATGAAGCTGCAGCGCAAAATTTCCGCACGGCGCCTGCGCCGCTTTGTAGGCCAGACGCTGACCGCTTTGGTCGAAGGCCCTGCACGGGATCAGGAATTCGTTTGGGAGGCGCGCCTCGGGGGCATGGCCCCTGAGATCGACGGCAAACTCTATCTTACGGACATCCAGCCGCAGCCCGACGGCGCCCAAGCGCGTCCTGGAGACATGGCCGCGGTCGAAATCACCAAATCACTCGATTATGATTTAGTCGGGCGCGTGGTGGCGATAGAAGAGCGCCTGCCCGACCCCGTTGCGCCCCTGCCGGTGCACGCCGCACGACAAATCTCCACTGGTACTCCGCTGCGCGTCCTGGCATAGCAGTCATCTTCAGCCTAAAATCAAGCGAAGGCTATGTAATCGAAAGCAGTGTCATTGCGCCATGAAACACAATTGCCCCATCTGCCGCAAACCGGTAGATTCCGACGTCGATCGCGATTTCCCTTTTTGCAGCGAGCGCTGCCGCCTGCTTGACTTGGGAAACTGGGCGTCAGAGAAATACGTTGTCTCCGAACCTCTCTTCGACGAAGAAGGAGACGAAACGCCTGGACCCGACAAGCGAAAAGGTGATGACGAGCAAGAGTAGCGGTGCTCGCAAGCCGCGAATGGCGCTGGCGATTGCGACGGCATTAGGGCTGGGCTACCTCCCTAAAGCGCCGGGAACGTTCGGCTCGCTTGCGGGCGTGCTACTGGCTTGGATTCTCCTTAAGCTTTGGCCACACACGTCCTTTTTATGGGAAACGCCGCCGAGCGCCGCGGGCCTTCCAATCCCATTTATTGCGCCGGCACTGGTTGCGACTGTATCGATTGCGCTGTTGGGGTTATGGGCCGCTGACCGCGCGTCAGATTATCTTGGGGTTAAAGACCCGCAGATCGTGGTAGTGGACGAAGTTTCTGGACAAATGCTGGCGCTTCTATTCACATTCGGCTCGACGGAGCGATATGTTGATGGGATGTCGAACTTTCATTACGGCTTTTGGTGGCACGGAGACCCCAACTGGAAATATTTGGTCGCGGGATTTATACTTTTTCGCGTTTTCGATATTTGGAAACCGTTTCCGGCGCGCCGCGCAGAATTTTTGCCCGGCGGCCTGGGCATAATGGCCGATGACTGGGTCGCAGGCGCTTATGCCGCCCTCGGACTTTGGCTCCTCCGAGCTTTGAGATTCTAAACCGCTGTCTTATCCTAGAAATTGCAGCAGGCTGCACGGAATTGATGATCGATTCCACACCTCGCGTCGAGAGCATTACTCCCTCCGCCGCAATTCCGGGCGGCGAAATTGCCATCCGCGGCACCGGCTTCGCCGCGAACCATAACGCGCGCCCGCGCGTGATGTTTGGTGATACGGAGGCGAGCGTGGTCATCGCGGCGGACGGTTATGTGGTGGCGCGCGTTCCAGAGGGCTCTGCAGGAGCCAGCGTGCGAGTGGCCACTGTGCGCGGAACAAGCCCGCCGGTCGAGATGCAACTCGGCGTACAAATCGCAGAGAATTTGCATCCGGTGGCGAACCCCGCCGTGGATGGCGAGGGCAATATATATGTTACTTACAGCGGGCAGCGCGGCCAGAAAGTTCCGGTTTCGCTCTACAAAATCACGGCCAATTACGAGGTGAAGCCGTTCGCCACAGAGCTTGTAAATCCTACCGGCCTCGCCTTGGACCGTGAGGGAACGCTTTACGTTTCCTGCCGCAACGACGGCACGATTCATCGCGTCGCGCCGGATGGCCGCTCGCAGCTTTGGATAGAGGGCATGGGCATTGCAACGGGTATTGCCTTCGATGCGGAGAAAAATCTGTTTGTGGGCGACCGCAGCGGCACCATTTTTAAGATCAGCCCAGACCGCGAGATCTTCGTTTTCGCCACGCTCGAGCCATCCATCGCCGCCTATCATCTGGCTTTCAGCCCCGCGGGTGAACTCTACGTAGCGGGCCCCACGACATCCAGCTACGATCGCATTGCGCGCATCAATCGCCAGGGCGAGGTGAGCCTTTTTTTCCGCGGTCTGGGGCGCCCGCAAGGCTTGGCGTTTGACCGGCAGGGAAATCTTTATGTTGCTGGCTCGCTCAATGGGCGGCGCGGAATCATTCGAATCACCGCCGAGGGTGCGGCAGATTTCGTCCTTAGCGGCATGGGACTCGTCGGGTTGGCGCTCTTGCCCACGCGGCGTGCGGTGCTGGCCACAAGCAGCGAGCTTTTCAGTGTTGACTGGAATATCGAAGGCTTGCCTATCCCGCTATAATCCGCACAATATGACTCTCAACGATGCAAGCTGAAATCATTGCGGTCGGGTCGGAACTTCTCACGCCGGACCGAATCGACACCAACTCACTTTTTCTCACACAGCGGCTCAATCATTTGGGTATAGCCGTGGCCCGTAAGACCGTTGTGGGAGACCAGCACGAGCACGTTCGGGACGCCTTCCGCTGCGCCCTCGATCGCGTCGAACTCGTGGTGGCCTCGGGCGGACTAGGACCTACGCTGGATGACCTGACGCGCGAGGCAGTCGCGGAGCTGCTGAGCCGCAAACTCGTGCTCAATACTTCTGTGCTGCAGGGTATTGAAGCGCGCTTTCGGCGCCTCGGCCGGACCATGCCCGAAGTGAATAAACGGCAAGCGATGGTGCCGGAAGGCGCCGACCTGCTCGAAAATTCGCGCGGCACTGCTCCAGGGCTTTGGCTCGAATCGGCAGGGCGCTTTATTGTGCTTTTACCCGGCCCGCCACACGAGCTGCAGGCCATGTTCACGAATAAAGTCGAGCCTCGCCTGGAGAGGCTGGCCGGAGCGACGCGGCTTTTTTATCGTGAAATGCGCACGGCTGGGCTTACGGAATCGGAAGTCGAGCAGCGCACCGCCCCGATCTACACGCAGTATGAGAATGTTCAGACCACCATTCTCACAGCTCCTGGCGAGATTCAGCTTCACTTGCGCTTATGGTCGTCCGATTATGCCGCGGCGGAACACACGCTCGAGGAAATGGTCGAGCGTATCACCCTCGCGCTTGGCGAAAACGTATTTACTTCGAACGGCCAGAGACTCGAAGAGATTGTGGCGCATGAAATGACCCTCAACCAAGCGACGGTAGCTACCGCGGAAAGTTGTACCGGAGGATTATTGGCCGAAAGACTCACCCGTGTGCCGGGAAGCTCTTCGTATTTTCTCGGCGGGCTTGTTTGTTATAGCAATGATTTGAAGATGGCGTGGGCCGACGTGCCCGCCGAGCTCATTCAATCCAAAGGTGCCGTCAGCCCGGAAGTCGCGCAGGCCCTTGCGCAGGGAATCCGCCGCCGCATCGGCGCGACGCTCGGCATCGGTATCACCGGAGTCGCGGGTCCCTCCGGCGGTTCGCCCGAGAAGCCCGTCGGCCTCGTTTACATCGCACTTGCAGACGCCAACGGCAGTCGAGACCGCACGCTGCGCTTTCCGGGCGACCGCGAACGTATCCGCTGGCACGCCTCTCAGGCTGCGCTGGACATGCTGCGCCGCTATTTTATTTACGCGCGCCACAACAAGTCCTCCTGGCCCACCGTGGTTCAGAGTTAAGGTGCAGAGATAGAGTGCGCGTTTTTGTGGCGCTGGACGTTCCCGAACGGGTGCGTGCGAGCCTTGCCGAGCTCAGCGAACGACTGAAGAAAGTTTGCCCAAACGCGCGCTGGGTCCGCCTCGAAGGCATACATATCACGCTAAAATTTATCGGCGAGGTTTCGCTAGAGAAGCTGGAACAGATTCGCCGGGCCCTGGGCGCGCATCCGAGTTTCGGCCCGATCACCGTACGATTCGAGGGGTTGGGGTTCTTCCCCGGCGCGCGTCGCCCTCGTATTTTTTGGGCCGGCGTCCAAGCCGACCCGAAGCTTGCTGAACTCGCCGCAGCCATCGAGATGAAACTTGCGCCTCTCGGTATTGCTCCGGAAAAGCGCGCCTTTCATCCTCACCTCACACTGGCGCGCTTTGAGCCTCCGCAAGGTACACAGGTCCTCAGGGAAGCAGTTGAAGCTTTGGGAACGCCTGAATTCGGAGAGGAAACTTTCAGCGAATTCCACCTGTACCAAAGCGTGCTGAAACGTTCGGGGGCAGAGTACACTCGCCTCGTCACCTACGCTTTTTCCGGGGAGCCGGCGTCTTGAATCTATTGTTCACTTTGCTGCCGAGTGCATTTTCGAGCATTGCCGCCCAGACCGGCCCAATTAAGGGCACGGGAGGACTCTGGTGGCTTCCTGTTGTCGCTTATCTGCTCGGCTCGATCCCGTTCGGATTTCTGATCGTGAAGCTGATCGGAGCAGGCGATATCCGCTTCCGCGGCAGCGGCAATATTGGCGCTACAAACGTGGCGCGCGAAGCGGGCGCGCTCCCGGGTTTGGCCACGCTCCTGCTCGATGGGGGCAAGGGCTATTTCTCCGTTTGGCTTACCGCTCGCCTCACCGATGACAATCCTCGCTGGATGATTCTGGCGGCCGTGTTGACCCTTGTGGGCCATACATTTCCCGTTTGGCTGAAATTTCAGGGCGGACGCGGCGTGGCCACAGGAGCGGGCGTTTTCTTGCCCATCTGCTGGCAAGCGGTTGTGGGCGCGCTAGTCGTGTGGGTTGTGGTTCTGGTGTTCTGGCGCTACGTCTCGCTGGCTTCCATTTCGGCGGCGGCCGCTCTTCCTTTCCTCGTTTACGTGCTTTACGCCCCAGGTCATGCGCCGCCACAATTCATTTCCGCCGGAGCTTCCTTTGCCATGATCCTGATCATCGCTCGCCATCGCGCCAATATCATCCGGCTGCTCCGTGGAACCGAGCCTCAATTTACCTTCCGAAGCGGCTCGCGTTCTCCGAAACTGTGAGCAAAATCGCCATTATCGGTGCCGGTAGTTGGGGAACCGCGCTGGCAATTGCGCTGGCACGCAGCCGCGAGCACCATCTGCTTTCGCTTTGGGCGCATGGCCCCGATGTGCTCACCGAACTGCGAGACCGACGCGAAAACTCCGTTTATCTGCGGGGCATGCGGATTCCCGATGAAACCGAAGTGACCGGCAATCTTGGCGAAGCTCTGGCAGGGGCGCATATCTTGCTCGGCGTGGTGCCTTCGACGCACGCTCGGGCTGTCTATACCGCCATGCTGCCCTATCTTGATGCGCCCGCAGCAGCACAGATGATATTCGTCAGCGCTACAAAGGGTCTGGAGCACGGCTCTCTCGTGCGGATAAGCGAAGTGATCCGCGAAGTTATCGGACAAAAGTTTGTGCCTCGCGTGGCCGCTCTCTCCGGTCCCAGCTTCGCCATCGAAGTGGCGCGCGGCGATCCCACTGCAGTGGTCATCGCTTCCGGCGATTTGCAGTGCGCTTCAGAAATGCAGCACGAATTTTCCGGTTCTACTCTGCGGCTCTACACCAATGACGATATTGTCGGTGTAGAGCTGGGAGGGGCGGTAAAGAATGTTATCGCCTTGGCCGCCGGCGTCTGCGCGGGACTCGGCTTGGGCGGCAATACGATCTCGGCGCTGATCACACGCGGGCTTTCCGAAATGACTCGGCTTGCCGTAGCAATGGGTGGACGGCGCGATACGCTCGCAGGTCTCGCCGGCCTCGGCGACCTTGTGCTCACGGCGACCGGAACGCTAAGCCGGAATCGCTCGGTGGGCGTGGAACTTGGGAAAGGGCGCAAGCTCCCAGAAATTCTGTCGCGAATGCGCATGGTGGCCGAAGGCGTAGGCACCACCTCGGCAACCCTGGCTCTCGCTCGCAAGCACAATATCGACATGCCCATTACCGAGCAAATGCATGCGGTCCTGCACGAAGGTCGCGCGCCAAGCGCGGCCATTCGCGAGCTTATGGAGCGGCCACTCACAAAGGAGTAGATTGGCGCAAAGGAGATTCTGAATGGAACCGCAAGAATTGGCCGAGAATACGGAAAAGGCGACGGAAACAGGTCAGCGCGCCATCGGGCTCACGATGGCGATTCTCGCGGTGTTGCTCGCCGTCTCCACTTTGTTGGGCCACCGCGCCCATACCGAGGAGGTTCTGCTCGAAACGCGTGCCACCGATCAATGGAATTATTTTCAAGCCAAGAATATTCGCTCGCACGTTTACGACGCAGACGCTGAGATTGCCAGCCTTTTTGCGGAAAAGGGCGCGCAAGCCGCGGCCGATTTCCACGTCAAATCCGCACAGCAGAAAAAAGATTCCGAAGAGATTCAGGCTGAAGCGGAAAAGCTCGGCAGGGAAGTAGCCTTGACGACCCGCAAGGCAGGACTTTACGACGGCAGCGAGCTATTCCTGGAAGTAGCCATCGTACTCAGCTCGATTTCGCTGCTGGCCAAAAGTAAGGTTTATTGGCAAGCTTCGTTTCTGTTCAGCTTGGCTGGAATCGTCATCGGTCTATGGGGACTTTTACGCTGATTACTGGCCCGCGTAGGAGCGCGTAGGAGAAAGAAGCCTTCGATGGCTAAGGATTTCCCGGTTTTGTATTGGCCCCATCAAAGCAAGCATCGGCTGGTAGTCGCTCAAATTCAAGTTACGGAGCCCGACAATGAAAGGATTCAAGCAGTTTTTGCTTCGGGGCAACGTAGTGGATCTGGCCGTGGGGGTGGTGATCGGGGCGGCCTTCGGCAACGTCGTGAACTCGCTGGTGAAGGGCCTGCTCACGCCCTTTATCGCCGCGGTGGTCAAGCAACCTGACTTTTCGTCGATCAGCTTCACGATCCACGGCAGTAAGTTTCTTTTTGGTGACTTCGTCAATTCCGTGGTCTCTTTTGTCATCATTGCCTGCGCGGTGTATTTTGCCGTCGTACTGCCCATGAACGCGCTGACGGCAAGGATTCGGCGTGAGGACAAGCCGACGCAGCCCAGCACGAAGAAGTGCCCCGAATGCCTGAGCGAGATTCCCATTGACGCGCGACGTTGCGCCCACTGCACTCAGCCTGTGCCGGAATCGGTCCGGCAACCAGGCTAGTCTGGCCTTCACGCGCCGATTTGCCGGTGCTTGAAGCAGTCTTAGCTAATCGGGAACGGCCGCTTGCTCTTTTCTCCCGCGACCCCGGGTGCAAAGTAAAATAGATATTGCCTGGCCATGCCATTTCAGCAGCGCAAATCCGCCCGTAGGTATCGTCCACGCCTATTACTATTGGTTTTGGGCGCGATGCTGTTGGTCAGCGCCTTGCCCCTGGGGCTGTATCACTTTCAGGTTCTTAGGCTTAGCCAGGAAAAGCTCACCGATACGGAAAGTGTCCAGCAGACCGAGCTGACGCGGTCTGTGGGACAGGAGATTCAGCTTTTCGACGTCAATCTTTATCAAGGGCTCATCAGTGAACGTCAAATTCTGGCCCTTACCGGACTTCTCGATCGTGTGAACGATCCCGTACGCGGGCCTCAGGTGACCCGTCTGCTCGAGAACTTCGTTGCGAGCAATCCCAATATTCTGTATCTCACGGCCGTCGGCACCGATGCTAAAGGCGCTGGTGCGGGGAACTTCCGGGCCGACCAGGACCCCTTCGTAGGCAAGGCCTTGCAGCGGGCGTTTTCCGCCTGCCTGCAGTCCGTGGTATTTCGCAGCGAGCCACTGGCACTGGGGCCCGAGAATCGGCCCGCATTTGTGATGGCGATCCCTTTGGAAGTTGGCGAGCAGTTCAGCGGCATGCTGGCAGCAGTGGTTTCGCTGGATAGCGTCTTGCGACGTCTGGAAGAGACTAGTGTGCGCGGCCGAACTGTTTTCGTGGTCGATCACAGCGGGCGCGTGATTGCTCACCCAGATACGCGGCGATTTGTTCCGGGCACCGATTTGCGGAGTTCCTACATCGTCGCGCAGGCGTCGGGCCTTCCCAAGGATTTGCGGACGACGGCAACTGTGCAGCACTTCAGCGATATCGAACAGGGGCACAAAGCGGAGTTGATCGGCACATATAGCACGATTCCTGATTTGGCTTGGACGGTAATCGCTCAGCGCAGCCTGGAAGAGGCTCGCGACGATGCCGGAGTCAAGGAACTGAACGCGCAGGCGCTGACATTCGTTTTAGTCGTCACGGCCGCCGCCGTTATTCTTGGATACCTTTTCGCCGTCGGCATCAGCACGCCGATCCGTGCGCTGGCGGCTTCCACGCGCGCCATCAGCCGCGGAGAGTTCCACGAGCGAGCCCCCGTACGCGGCGCCGCGGAAATCAGCGAATTGGCGCAAACCTTTAACAACATGGCCGGCGATATCGAAAGCTTTATTGCGCGTCTGAAGCAGGCGGCTGAGGAAAACCGTGAGCTTTTCTTGGGCTCTATTCGTATGCTCGCCGCGGCCATCGACGAAAAGGACCCCTACACGCGGGGCCATTCCGATCGCGTCGCCAAATATTCGGTCATGATCGGCCAGCAGCTCGGCCTATCAGCAGAAGAGTTGGACAAGCTGCGCATCTCCGCGCTGCTGCACGACGTTGGAAAAATTGGGGTGGACGATCGCGTTCTGAAGAAACCCGGGGCGTTGACTGCCGAGGAATTCCAGATCATGAAACAGCATCCGAGCAAAGGCGCGAACATCATGCGTCCGGTTGCACAGCTCAAGGAGATGCTGCCT
>Ga0210394_10002838_pt1 | contig 22974 bp, 17 predicted proteins | sample IncBWC12MmetaG_FD_160121 | JGI IMG/M metagenome (GOLD analysis project Ga0210394, IMG submission 160121) | Forest soil microbial communities from Barre Woods Harvard Forest LTER site, Petersham, Massachusetts, United States - Inc-BW-C-12-M | ecosystem: Environmental > Terrestrial > Soil >... | reverse complement strand
CGTCTGCCGCTACTGCTCGTCCCGGGCCAGCTGCGCCGCGAGGCGCGCCCAGATGCGCTCGGGCGCCGGCCCGTGGAACCCTCCGGCGCGTACCGCCGCCAACGCGGCATCGTCATCCAGTACGTGCGCGTGACGCAGTACGCCGATGCTCGCGCAATAGCGGCCGAAGCGCAGCGACTCGCCGAGTCCGCTGGAGGTTCCCGAGCGTACGTAGGGCGACTGCTCCTCGAGCGCGGTCAGAATGCGGCTGGAGAGCTCCCAGTCGTGCGCGATACGCCGCGCCACGGTCGCCGCATGCTGCTCGATGAGCGCGCTCACCGTGGCGGCATCCGCCGCCGCGTTGCGGCTCGCGTACTCGTCCATCGAAGCGCGGAACGTCAGGATGGCGCCCAGGCCGTACATCAGCGCGAGCAGCTGGGCCGCGAACGGATCCTCGTCGGCGACGATGGCGGCGTGCGCTTCGGCCACGGTCGCCGCGTATTGCGTGTGCTCCCAGGTAACCTCCGGGAAGCGCTGGAAAGGTCCCGAGGAGGTCCTGAAGACCGGCTGCACCAGCGCGGCGGCGAGCAGCGAACGGATTCCCGAGGTCCCGAGCACCGCCACCGCGCGATCGATGCTCTCGACCGGCTGCGAGTTCACGCGATAGAAGGCGCCGTTGGCAAGCCGCAGGAGGTTGCCGGCGAGCGCCGGGTCCTGGGCGATGAGCACCGCGAGCTCGCGCCGCGACACACTCTCATCGTTGACCGCCTGCACCAGCTTCGGCAACAGCAGCGGCCGCCGCGGCGCGTACTCGGGTTTGAGGACCGGCCCGGTGAGAAGCACGTCGACCGCGCCCGCGACCTCGCGGTGAACCGGATCGGTGGCCGGTGGCGCGAGCGGTACGCCGAAGGCGAGCGCGTGCAGGCGCGCGGCCACTTCGGCCGGCGCCTGCGGCGGCGGTCCGGCCGGTGCCGCGTCGGCCGGTGCCGCGTCGGCAGTGGCGGCCTCAGCCGATGCCGGCGGCGCGGACGCGACTTCCGGCGGGGGCCCCGGGGGCGCCCGCGGGGCTCGCCGGCGGCCCGAGCGCAGCAAGGCGAGCAGCGCGAGCGGCAGGGCGAGGAGCGCGAGCACGAAGAGAATGATCTTCGCCATCAGGTCGCAACTCTAGCCGAATCCCTCGAATTGAGTAGGCGGCAGCCATCCTAATGCCGTGCCGCAGCTACCCCGGCGGGAAGCCGACCCGCATGCCCGCCGCGACTAGACTGCTGCCTCATGTATAGCGGAGGCCGGGTCATGCAGTTCCTCCTGTTCGATGTCAGTGCGACTGCGGCGTTTCTCGCCGTGTATCTGGCGGCCGTCAATCTGCGGCGGCGGCGCGTACTCCCCGCCGCCGGCCCGCGCCGGCAACACCCGACCCGAGTCGCCTCACCGAGGTAGGTGTACGATCGCGTAGGTGATCGTCCATCTCGTCGATGGCACCTACGAGCTGTTCCGCCACTTCTACGGCCTGCGCCGCTTCACCGCAGGTGTGGCGCCGCCGTTCGGCGCCGTCACCGGAGTCCTCAACACCGTTCTCGAGATGATCGAGCAGGGCGCGACCCATGTCGGCGTCGCGACCGATCACGTCATCGAATCCTTCCGCAACGTGCTCTGGAGCGGCTACAAGACCGGCGACGGCATCGAGCCCGCCCTCCTGCGGCAGTTCCAGCCGCTCGAGGACGCGCTCGCGGCCATGGGAGTCACGGTGTGGCCGATGGTGGAGCTCGAAGCGGACGACGCGCTCGCCTCGGCCGCACACCTGGCAGCGCGCGATGCGCGTGTCGCCAAGGTCTCGATCTGGACGCCGGACAAGGACCTCGCGCAGTGCGTAGTCGCAGACCGGGTCGTACAGGTCGACCGCCGCACCAAAGAGATTCGCGATGCCGCCGGGGTGCGCGCCAAGTTCGGCGTCGACCCGGTACGCATCCCGGATTTTCTCGCGCTCGTGGGCGATGCGGCGGACGGCTATCCGGGTCTCGCTGGTATCGGACGAGTGAGCGCCGCCCGCCTCATCGGCAAATATGGAGCACTGGAAGACTTCCCACCGCAAGCGCTCGGCGAGCGGCGCGAACTGGCGCTGCTCTTCAAGCGCCTGGCGACGCTGCGCACCGATGAGCCGCTCTTTCGGGATGTGGAGGAGCTGTGCTGGGGCGGAGCCACGGCGGGGTTCCCCGCCTGGGCGGAGCGTCTCGGGAGCGCCCGGTTGCTCGAGCGCAGCCGCAGCGCCGGGCCGGCGAGCCGATGACGCGCGCCGCGCTCGCCGCCCTGTTCGCGCTCCTGTGCTTCGCGGCGAACTCGGTCCTGTGCCGCATGGCACTGCGCGTGAGCCACATCGATCCGGCGAGTTTTACCACCATCCGCCTCGCCGCCGGAGCGGCGACCCTGTCACTCCTGGTGCACATCGGGCGCGGGGCCGCAATGCCGCGCGGCAGCTGGCTCGCGGCGCTCATGCTACTGGTCTATGCGATTCCCTTCTCATTCGCCTATGTCGCGCTCACCGCGGGCACGGGCGCCCTGCTGCTGTTCGGCGCAGTGCAGGTGGTGATGCTGGCGGCGGGCTTCGTGGCGGGCGAGCGCATCGATCGGCGGCTCATCGCCGGCTGGCTGCTCGCGGTCGTCGGGCTGGTGCTGCTGCTCCTGCCCGGCGTCACCGCGCCGCCGACCCGCGAGGCGGTGCTCATGCTGATCGCGGGCGTCGCCTGGGGCTATTACTCGCTGCAGGGCCGCGGCTCGCGCGACGCGCTCGGCGACACCGCCGGCAACTTCGTGCGGGCCCTCCCCGGGGCGCTCGCGATCAGCGCCCTGCTGTTCGCGCAACGCCACGTCGATACGCAGGGCGTGCTGCTGGCCGCGCTCTCCGGCGGCGTAGCCTCGGGACTCGGTTACGCCGCCTGGTACACCGCGCTCCCCCGGCTCGGCGCCATCGCCGCCGCGAACGCGCAGCTCGCCGTCCCGGTGATCGCAGCGCTCGCGGGCGTTGCTCTGTTCGGTGAGCCGGTCAGCACGCGCCTCGCGCTCGCCTCCGTGCTGGTGCTCGGCGGCACGGCGCTCGCCGTGCGGCGCGGCCTCGCGCTGCGCGCGGCGCGCTGATCAGCCCTGCCCGATGAGCCGCAGCCCGGCACGCCGGCGGCGAGGAGCCGCGCGACCCTTCAGTCCTCGAGCGCCAGCTCCCGCAGCGCGGAAATCAGCGGGCCGAGGTGCCGCTCGTAGCGCCGCCAGCGCCCGGAGGACGTCCCGTAGATCGGCCGGCGCACCTGCGAGGCGCTCGCGGTGAGCGAGGCCGCCTTGTTCTGCTGAATATCGACCGCGGCATCGTCCCACGCGAGCCCGCAACGGGCCGCGAGCGCGGCGCCAACGCGCTTGGGCTCCTTCACCAGCTCGGCGTAGCGCACCTCGCAGAGCCGCTCGCCGAGCACCGCGCGCCAGTGACTGACGAGACGCGAATACGCCGCGTAGTAGCGGCCGAGCTCGCTCAGGTCGTAACTGAAGGGATAACCGGCCGCGAACAGCGTCCGGTACATCGCGAAGCAGCTGTCGATCGGCGAGCGACTGACGAGCAGGATGCGCGCCGCGGGCAGTGCGTGGCCGATGGCACCGGCGTAGAGATAGTTGAGCGGCAACTTCTCGAGGATGTGCCCCGCGGGCGGTCCGGCGGTGGCGAGCCGCGCATACTCGCTGGCAACCGCGGCCGGAGCGGCGCGCGCGGCGCGCGCGAATACGTCACCCTCTCCCGTGGACGCCCCGAGCAGCGCCTGCGAGAAATGATCGGTCTCGCCGTTGGAGCGCACCCCGGCAAGCCCGGTGAGGATGCGCTCGAGGAGCGTGGTACCGGAGCGCGGCAATCCCACGACAAAGATGAAACGCGCCGAGTCGACCGCGTCCGCGGCCGCCGCCGTGGCGTCCCGGTCGTAGACCGCGGCGATGCGCGCGAGCTTGCGCTCATCGACCGCCACGTCGTACTCGAGCCGCTCGCGGCGCGCACCTGCGGCGGCGGCGAAGGCCGCGAACGCTTCGTCGTAGCGTTCGAGGTCGTCGCGCTCCTTGCCGAGCGCGTAGCCGAGAAACACACGCGCGCGGTAGTCGCCGGCGCGCTGCGCGAGCAGTGCCTCGAGCTCCGCGATGTGATTCGCCGCCGCGCTCTGCACGCGCAGCTCCGAGCGCAGCAGGTAGCTGCCGTAGTGCGTGGCGTCGATGGCAATCGCGCGGTCGCAGGCCGCCTCGGCTTCAGCGAGGCGCCCGAGGCTACGCTCGCTGCAGGCCAGGTTGTACCAGAAGCGCGGGTCGCGCGGGGCGAGCTCGGTGGCGCGACGGTAGAGCTCGTTGGCGCGCTCGTGTTGACCTAAGTGCATGGAGATGAACGCCAGCCCGTCGTAGGCATCCGCGGGGCCGGTGCCGAGGGTGAGCGCACGGCTCACGACCTCCTCGGCCGCGGCGCTGCGGCCGAGCTTCATCAGGACGAAAGCGAGCTTGCCGTGCTCAGGGCTGCAGACACGCAGGTCGCGCGCGGCGCGCTCGGCCAGCAGCAGGGCCTCATCGAGCTGGCGCGTGCTCATCGGCTCGGGTGGCATGGGCGCGAGTGTCCGGGGAGCGCGGCTCGCGGGTCAACCCGGTCCGCAGCGCATCACGGCGCCCGTTACCTGCGCCCCGCACCCGTCCGTCTATATAAAGCGGAGATCTCCTAAGAACGCGCGTGACCCAACGAAGAATCGTCATAGACTTACTTCACGAACGTGTCACATAGTGAAGCCGGGGCCGCAATCAGGGGGAGTCGGGCGATGAATACATTACGGCGGACCTTCGGTGCGATCACTCCGGTCCGGGCGGCCGTGTGCGTGGCCCTGTACGGGCTGGTACCCGCGGCGCAGGCGCAACAGGCGCCCGCCCCCGCCGCCGCACCCCAGGATCAGACCGCGGGTGAGCTGCAGGAAGTGACCGTCACGGCGACGCGCCGCACGCAGACGCTCGAAGCGGTGCCCTACAGCATGTCGGTGGTCAGCGCCGAGAAGCTCGCCGAGAGCGGCGTCACCGACCTCGCCTCCCTCGCGAGCGACGTGCCCGGCCTCTCGATGTACCAGTACGGCGCGCGCTTCACCGAAGCCACGGTGCCAATCATCCGCGGCATCAACGCGACCGGCGAGCCGACCCGCGGCTTCCGGGCGTTCGAGCAGGCGCCGGTCGGTACCTACATCGGTAACTCCCCGGTCGACGGCTACTTCGAGCTCGACGATCTCAAGCAGGTCGAGGTGCTGCGCGGCCCGCAGGGCACGCTCTACGGCGCCGGCACGCTCGCCGGCGCGCTGCGGCTCATTCCGAACTCCCCCGAGCTCAACACCTGGGCCGGCCTGATCGAAGCGAGCGGCGGCAAGCTCGCGCATTCCGACGGCACCCCGTACGCGGTGCGCGGGCTCGTCAACATCCCGCTCGGCGACGTGCTGGCGTTCCGCGCCTCGGCCAAGTACGACTACCAGCCGGGATTCATCAACACCTACGGCCTCTTCGTCCGCAGCAACAACGGCCTGTCGGGCATTCCCGACCTCGCGAACCCCGCCGAGCCCGTGACCAGCCCCGCGATCTACCAGGACAAATCCGACTGGAACTACCAGAAGACCTTCACCGGACGGGCGAGCCTCTTGTGGAAACCGGCCGACGCCTTCACCGCCGAGGTCGCGATCCTGCATTCGAACGTGCAGGGCGACGGCGGGCCGCAGATGAATCCCGACTTCCCCGGCGGCGTCTCGCCCCTCGATCCGGCGACAACCCTGCCGGTGGGCGGCCCCTATCGCGAGTTCTCGCAGATCGATCAGCCCTGGTCGCGCTACACGAACCTGACGAGCGCGGATCTCACCTGGGACGTCGGCTTCGCGACCCTCTCCTCGACCAGCTCCTACTACACGACCTCGGGCTCGGTACTGCAGGACAACACCTATAGCCTCGGCGGCCTCGCCAGCGGCGGTTACCTGCCCTACTACGCCGGCGTGCCGACCAACCCGCGTTTCGTCTACGACCAGGTGTTCGCCGACTCCGCGCATACCTTCACCGAGGAAGTACGGCTGGTGTCCAAGAGCGCCCCGGACAAGATGTTCGACTATGTGCTCGGCGTCTTTTACGAGAACCAGACGAGCGCCGGCGCGTGGACCATCGCGGTGCCGGGCACCCCGGAATACCAGGCGGCGCAGGGCTGCCTGCCGAACTGTTTCTTCGACATCCGCACGGCCCCGGGCGATGTCACCTTCCAGCAGATCGACACGCAGAACTTCAAGGACAAGTCGGTGTTCGGGGAGCTCACCTGGCACTTCCTGCCCAAGGGCCAGGTGACGGTCGGCGCCCGCCACTTCAGCCAGGAATTCACCGACGCGCAGTCCTACGATGACTACAACTTCCCGACCTTCCTGCCCGCGACCCCGCACGAGTCGCCGGCATCCAAGACCGTCGGCAAGGTGAACCCCTCCTACGAGTACGCCGACGATCAGTACGTCTATGCCGCGTGGTCGCAGGGCTTCCGCCGCGGCGGCGCGAACTCGGTGCCGCTGGTAGGCCCGTTCGCGGAGAGCCCGCTGCTGTCGACTTACAAGCCCGACAGCACCAATAACTACGAGGCGGGACTCAAGGGCCGCTTCAGCAACGGTCTGTCCTACACGTTCGCGATATTCGACATCAAGTGGGACAAGCCGCAGATCTCCTCCAGCCTCCCCTCCGGCAACCTCGCCGTGTACAACGCCAACACCGCCGAGTCGAAGGGCTTCGAGTTCGAGTCGAGCGGGCCGTTGTTCGTGCCGAACCTCGTCTACACGGTGAGCTACGCCTATGCGGACGCGCACCTGACGAGTGACTTCTCACTCCCGGCGAACAACGGCGCGCAGACCGGCACCATCGTCCCGGGCCTGATCCACGGCAGCAGCGGCCAGCAGATGCCGGGGAGCCCGAAGTCGAGCGCCAGCGTCGCGCTGCACTACGACCTGGCGGTCGCGGCGGACTACGACCTGGCGCTCGCCGCCAACGCCGTGTACCGCAGCGCCGTGCCGATGCAGCTCACGCCCTCGCTGGGGGTGACCTCGGTGCAGTACTCCTCGAGCTACGAGATGGTGAACGTCAACGCGACACTCAATCACAAGCCGTGGCGCACGACGCTCTACGTCACGAACCTCCTCGACCGCGAGAACATCCTGGTGCCGCCCACGCAGTTCAACGAGCTCGGCAACCTCACCAACGACTACATCGTGAGCATCCCGCGGGAGGTGGGCGTGCGGGTGGCGTACATCTTCTGAGCCGGGTAGCCGCCGCGGCGGCGGCGCATAATGCGGGACACCGGTTCTGTGGGAGTCCCTCCATGATGCTGCGCGGATTGGCGTTCACAACACTCGCCCTCTTCTTCGCCCGGCCGGCGCTCGCGCTCGAGCAGACGACGGCGCCCGCCCTCTGCGATCAGCCGCAGCACCGCCAGCTCGATTTCTGGCTCGGCGACTGGCAGGTGTTCGACGGCAAACAACTGGTGGCCTACGACCGCGTCGAGAAAACCTACGAAGGGTGCGTGGTCGAGGAGCGTCTCAGCTTCCTCACCGACATGTACCGCCGTCCCGGGGTTCGGGCGCGCCTCGCCGGCGTCGCCATCAATCGCTTCGACGGTGAGAGCTGGCTGCAGATGTGGGCGGACAACCAGTGGGGAGCGATCGTGCTCCGCGGGGCGCCGAATGCGGCCGGGGACATGGAGTTCCTGACGGTGACTCCGTCCAGGCACCGGGACGTGAAGCTGGTTTACCACATGCACGTCGACGGCACACTCGAGATCCTGCAGTACGTGGCGCCCGCCGGCAGCGGCAAGTGGACCCAATACGGCGACCTCCTCTACCGCCGCAACCGCTGAGATGGCCGTCAGCGTCAGCGAGCACGTCTGGATCCCTTTGAGCGACGGCTGCCGGCTCGGCGCGCGGCTCTGGCTTCCCGAAGACGCGGCGCGCGCCCCGGTCCCTGCCATCCTCGAGTACATCCCCTACCGCAAGCGCGACGGCACCCGGGGGCGCGATGACCCGATGCACGGCTATTTCGCCGCGCACGGCTACGCCGCGGTGCGAGTCGACATGCGCGGCTCGGGGGAGTCCGACGGTCACCTCGCGGATGAATACCTGCGACAGGAGCAGGACGATGCGCTCGAGGTCATCGCCTGGATTGCGCGTCAACCCTGGTGCTGCGGCAAGGTCGGGATGCAGGGCAAGTCCTGGGGCGGCTTCAACGCGCTGCAGGTCGCGGCACGGCGCCCACCGGCGCTGAAGGCGATCATCACCACCTTCTCCACCGACAACCGCTACACCGACGACATCCACTACATGGGCGGATGCCTGCTCAACGACAACCTCTGGTGGGGCAGCATCATGCTCGCCTACCAGAGCCGTCCGCTCGATCCGCTCATCGTCGGGGAGAGCTGGCGGGCACGCTGGCTCGAGCGCCTCGAGTCCCTGCCGTTCTTCCCGGGGTTGTGGCTCGAGCACCAGCGCTACGACGCCTACTGGAAGCACGGCTCAGTGTGCGAGGACTTCGCCGCGATCGAGTGCCCGGTGCTGGCGATCGGCGGCTGGACGGACGCCTATACCAACGCGGTGCCCCGGCTCCTGGCCGGCCTCAAGGTGCCCCGCCTCGGCATCATCGGCCCCTGGGGCCACCTCTATCCGCACGACGGCGTGCCGGGACCGGCCATCGGCTACCTCCAGGAAGCGGTGCGCTGGTGGGACACGTGGCTGAAGGACCGCGACACCGGGATGCTCGAGGAGCCGATGCTGCGGGCCTATCTCGAGGACCCGGTGCCCCCCGACGGCACGCGCACCTTCACCCCCGGGCGCTGGGTGGGCGAGCGCACCTGGCCCTCTCCCGACATCCAGCCGCTGCGTCTGCACCTTCATGCGGGTGGCGGCCTCGGCGAGGCGCACCCCGCCGACGCCGTGCTCACCATCCGCTCGCCGCAGAGCCACGGCAAGGCCGCGGGCGAGTGGATGGGCGTCGGCTGTCCGGGGGAACAGCCGACCGACCAGCGCCTCGATGACGGCGGCGCGCTCGTGTTCGACAGCGCGATCCTCGATCACGAGCTGGAGGTCCTCGGCGCGCCGGTGCTGCACTTGAGGATCGCCGCCGACGCGCCCGTGGCGCAGCTGGCCGTGCGGCTCTGCGACCTCGCTCCGGACGGCGCGGTGACGCGCACTAGCTACCAGGTCCTCAATCTCACGCACCGCGACAGCCATGAGCACCCGAGCGCCCTCGAGCCCGGCCGCTACTACGACGTGGCGGTGACGCTCAATGCCTGCGGCCGCCGCTTCCTCCCCGGCCACCGGCTGCGCCTCGCCATCGCGAGCGCCTACTGGCCGATCGTGTGGCCCGCGCCCAGCGCGGCGACGCTCTCGATCCGCGCGCGCGAGAGCGCACTCGAGCTCCCGGTGCGCCACGGGAGCGACGCGCGCGCGGTGAGCTTCCCGCCACCCGCCCACGGTCCGCGCACGCCCATCACGGTAGTCGACCCGGGAAGCGTGCGCCGCTACACGACCCAGGATCACGTCACCGGGGAAACGACTTACGTCACCGAAGGCATCGGCGGCGTGTTCGGCGAAGGGATCCTGCGCTTCGATGCCGTGGACGTCACCATCGCGCACAGCCTGAAGCGCGAGCTCACCATCCGCGACGACCAGCCGCTCTCGGCGCGCTACCTGCTGACGCAGTCCTACGAAATGGGACGCGAGGGCTGGCGCACCCGCATCGACACCCGGGCGGAGATGCACGGCGACGCCGGCCACTTCCACCTCACCGCTACCCTCACCGCACGCTTCAACGGCGAGCAGGTGGCCGAGCGGCGGTGGGAGCTGACGGTGCCGCGCGATCTCATATGAGTGCGCCGGACGCGCCGCCGCGCGGGCAGCTGTTCGGCCAGCCGCGCGGGCTCGCGACGCTCTTTCTCACCGAGATGTGGGAGCGCTTCTCGTACTACGGGATGCGCGCTATCCTCATTCTCTACGTGGTAGCCGCGGTCCGCGACGGCGGCTTCGGGCTCGACGACCGCATCGCGAGCGCGATCTACGGCCTGTACATCGCGGCCACCTATGTGTTCGCGCTCTTCGGCGGCTGGATGGCCGATCGCCTCCTCGGCGCCCAGCGCGCGGTGATCGGCGGCGGCATCCTTATCATGATCGGCAACGCGCTGCTCGCCGTCGGGCAGGCGCAGACCTTCTTCCTCGGCCTCCTGGTGATCGTGCTCGGCGTGGGGTTGCTCAAGCCCAACATCAGCGTGATGGTCGGCCAGCTCTATCCCGAGGGCGGCGCGCGGCGCGATGCCGGGTTCTCCATTTTCTACGTCGGCATCAGCGTCGGGGCGCTCCTGGGGTCGCTCCTGGTGCCGCTCACCGCCGCGCACTTCGGCTGGCGCTGGGGCTTCGCCCTGCCGGTGCTCGGCATGCTCTTCGGTCTCACGCAGTTCCTGCTGACGCGCCGCTGGCTCGGTGCGCGCGGCCACAACACGCTCGAGCGGTCCTGGCGCGCGTGGCTCCCGGTGGTGGTGCTGGTCGGGGCGGTCGCGGGGCTCGCCGCGCTCGCGCTCACGGGCGCTCTCACCATCGACCCGGTGGCGCTCGCCACCGCCGCCTCCTGGGTCATCGGCCTGTTCGCGCTCCTCTACTTCGTCTATCTCATCGGCTTCGCGGGACTCACGGCCGCGGAGCGCCGCCGCGTGTACGTGATGGCGGCGCTGTTCGCGGCCTACGCGATCTTCTTCGCCGGCTTCGAGCAGGGCGGCGCCTCGCTCAATCTCTTCGCCGAACGCTATACCGACCGCCGCGTCCTCGGGTGGGAGATGCCGGCCGGGGTGCTGCAGGGCGCCACCGCGTTCTACACCATTCTCTTTGCGCCGGCGTTCGCCGCACTGTGGCTTGCCTTGGGAAGACGCGGTCGGGATTTCGCGCCTTCGGCCAAGTTCGCCGCGGGGCTCGTGCTGCTCGCCGCGGGGTACCTGGTCCTCTATGCCGCCTCGGGCTACGTGCTCGCGGGCGTGAAGGTCCTGCCGACGTGGCTGCTCGGCGCCTACTTCCTGCAGGAGTGCGGCGATCTGTGCTTGTCCCCGGTCGGCCTGTCGTCGATGACCAAGCTCGCACCGCCGCGCTTCGCGGGTCAGGTGATGGGCGTGTGGTTCCTGGCTCTCGCTCTCGGCAACAACATGGCCGGCCAGCTCTCGGGCGAGTACGACGCACACGATCTGCACTCGCTCCCGGCGCTGTTCCTCAAGATCGCGTTCGGCGCGCTCGGCGCGGCCGCCGTCATGGCGCTGCTCACGCCGGCCATGAAACGGCTGATGGGCGGGGTGCGGTGAGGTGAGCGGCTCGCGCTCAGCTCCCGATGGCTGAAGTCCTCAGCCGCCCGGCGAGCCGCGCCGCCACCCAGGCATGAAAGTGGTGCGTCGCGGCGTCCATTGCCGCTGAGAACACCCCTCCCGCGTAGCCCGGTGAGGCCCGTCCGAGCTGCAGCTGCCCGACCGCGGTCAGGTCCTGCTCGAACACCAGCCGCCAGGCCGAGAGCGTCGCCGCACGGCAGGCGCGATACGTATCCTCGGTCGCGCCGTCCCCCACGTAGAAGATGCGCAGCTCCTCCCGTGTCCGGTCGGGTGCTTCCGGAGTGAGCAGGATCGCGAAGGCGTGGTCGGCCTGGAAGCCGAGCAGCACGTTCGGATAGAGCGTCGGGTACTCGGCGACGTGCATGCGGTCCGCGGGCCAGCCCGCGAGGCGCGGCAGATGCGCCCCCGCGATGTCGCTGCCGCGGTAGGCGAGCGAGCCTTGACCGGAGAAGGTGTCGCTCAGGAAACAGTAGTGATCCTCGAGGCGCGAGTAGCTGTTGAGCTCGGGATGCACCCACGGCAGGTGGTACGCCTCGCAGTAGTTCTCGACCGCGAGCTTCCAGTTGCAGGGGGCAACGAGCGTCAACCGCGCATCGGTGACGCCGGCGGCGAGCTGCGTCCAGCCGCCCGGCCGCAACAGTTCTTCCGCGCGGTGGCGCAGCTCCGCGGTGTGCTGATCGAAGTCCGGGCCGTCGCCGCTCAGGTTGACGAACAGGATTCCCATGAAGACGGCGCTGCGCACGACCTTGAGCCCGTGTGCGGCGTTGTCGAAGCCGCTCGCATGGTGCTGCTCGACACCGCCGAAGTGCGGCGTGGCCTTGAGGTCCCCGTTGGTCGAATACGCCCAGCAGTGATAACGGCAGGTGATGAGGCCCTTGACCTCGGTCGGCTCGGAGACCAGGCGCATGCCGCGGTGACTGCAGACGTTGTGGAACACGCGCAAGGTTCCGTGCCGGTCGCGCACCACGAGCAGCGGCAGACCCATGAAGTCGATCGGCTGCGCGAACGGGCGCTCGGGAATCGAATCGGTAAAGGCGATCGCGGCCCAGGTGGGCGCGATGACCGCATCGCGCTCGAGCTCAAAGCACGCGGCGCTGGTGTAGGCGGCGTTCGGCAGGCCTGTAGCCTCGGCGATCGGCCGCTGCACCTGCGCGAGCTGCTCCAGTGTCAGTTCCATAGGTTGCGGCGCAGCGTATCACCTTCCGGGAAGACCCTCAGGGCCCGCCGGCCGGACGCGTCCGGGACCGAAGCGCAGCGCCTAATAAATTCCGAAGCGCGACTAAGAAACGGGAAGTCCGCGGATGCTGCGGCGCCGGAAGATAGGCGCATGAAGCGCCAGGTGCGAGCGCTGGTCATTGGTGGCGGCGTCGTCGGCTGCAGCGTCCTCTATCATCTCGCCAAGCTCGGCTGGCGGGACGTGGCGCTCGTCGAGCGCCGCGAGCTCACCGCCGGCTCCTCCTGGCACGCCGCCGGCGCCTTTCACGCGCTCAACTCAGACCCTGCGATGTCGCGCCTGCAGGCCTATACCGTGGCGCTCTATCCCGAGCTCGAGAAGCTCTCCGGCCAGGACGTGGGCCTGCACTACCCCGGTGGACTCAACGTGGCCGCGACGCAGGAGCGCTGGGATCTCCTGCGGGCCGATGTCGCGCGGCATAAGACCATGGGCCTCGACACGCGCCTGGTGGGCCCGGCCGAGATCCGCGAGCTCTGTCCCATCATGGACACGACGGGCGTGCTGGGCGCGATCTATGACCCCATGGAAGGACATCTCGACCCTTCCGGCGCCACTCATGCCTTCGCGCGGGCGGCGCGCCTCCTCGGCGCGCAGATCCATCGTCACACCCGAGTCACCGCGCTCACGCCCACCGGCCGCGGCACCTGGGAAGCGGCCACCGACCAGGGCCCGATCGAGGCCGAGCACGTGGTGAACGCCGCGGGGCTCTGGGCGCGCGAGGTCGGGCACATGGTGGCAGTCGAGCTGCCGCTCGTGCCCATGGAGCACCACTACCTCATCACCGAGGACCTCGCGGAGCTCGAGGGCGCAACGCGCGAGCTCCCGGTGGTGGTCGATCTCGACGGCGAGATGTACATGCGCCAGGAGCGCCGCGGCGTGCTGCTCGGGGTGTACGAGACCCCGGCGAAACCCTGGGCGGTGAACGGCACGCCCTGGGAGTACGGCGACAACGAGCTGCTGCCGCCCGATCTCGAGCGCCTCACGGGCGCCCTGGAAAAGGGCTTCACGCGCTTCCCGAGGCTGCACTCGGCCGGGATCCGGCGCATCGTCAACGGACCTTTCACCTTCACGCCCGACGGCAACCCGCTCGTCGGTCCCGTGCCGGGAGTCCCCAACTACTGGGCCGCTTGCGGCGTGATGGCGGGGTTCTGCCAAGGCGGCGGCGTCGGGCTCGCGCTCGCGACCTGGATGGTGCACGGCGAGCCCGAGGGCGATGTGTTCGCACTCGACGTGGCGCGCTTCGGCGAGTACGCCACGAAAGCCTACACGCTCGACAAGGCGCGCGAGTTCTACTCGCGTCGCTTTCGCATCGCCTATCCGAATGAGTACTGGCCCGCGGGGCGCCCTGCAAAAACCTCGGCACTCCACCCACGCCTCACCGCCCGCAACGCCGTCCACGGCGTGAGCTACGGCCTCGAGTATCCGCTCTACTTCGCGCCGCGCGGCGAGAAAGCCGAAGAAGTACCGACGCTGCGCCGCTCGAGCGCTTTCGCGGCCGTCGGGACCGAGTGCCGCACGGCGCGCACGCGCGGCGCGGTCATGGACGCCTGCTCCTACAGCCGCTACGAGTTCTCAGGCCCCGCCGCGGCCGAGTGCCTCGACCGGCTGCTCGCGGCGCGGCTGCCGGATGCGGGGCGCGCGCGCCTCACGCCGATGCTTGCCGCCAGCGGCCGCCTCATGGGCGATCTCACGACGCTGCGGCTCGGGCCCGAGCGCTTCCTGGTGGTCGGCTCCGGGTACCTGCAGGCGTGGCACCTGCGCTGGTTCCGCGCGCACCTGCCCGCAAACGGCGTCGTGGTGCGCAATCTCTCCGGCGAATGGGGGGGGCTGGCGCTCTTCGGTCCGCGCTCGCGCGAGCTGCTCTCGCGCGTCACCCGGGACGACGTGAGCGCTGCGGCGCTGCCTTTCATGGGGGTGCGGCTGATCGACGTCGCGTTCGCCCCGGCGGTCGTCGCCCGCATCTCCTTCACGGGCGAGCTCGGCTTCGAGATCCATGCGCCCCAGGTATTCCTCGGGGCGATCTATGATCGCCTCATGGCACAGGCGCCTGAGCTCGGTGTGGTCGATGCGGGGATGTATGCGCTGCTGTCGCTGCGGATCGAGAAGGGGTTCGGGATCTGGTCGCGTGAGTTCTCGCGCGATTACACCCCGCTCGAGAGCGGGCTCGCGCGCTTCGTGGCGTACGAGAAGCCCGGCTTCATCGGGCGCGACGCTGCGCTGCGCGACCGTGACACTCCTCCTCGCCGGCGCCTCGTGCTGCTCGAAGTCGACGCCCTCGACGCCGAAGCCAACTACCTCGAGCCCATCTGGTCGGGCGATGAGCGGGTCGGCTTCGTGACCTCGGCGGCCTACGGCCATAGCTCGGGGCGGAGCTTCGCGATGGGCTACGTGGCGAGCGCCGCCGCCCGCCCTGCCAGCGCGCTCGAAGTGACCATCGTCGGTGAGCGCCGCGGCTGCCGCGTGCTCGGCGAAGCGGCGGTCGATCCGAGTGGTGCCCGCATGAGAAGCGGATGACTGAAGCCCGCGAAGGCGACAAGCGCCGCCGCCGCGTGCCTAAGGTGCGCGCGACCCACCCAGCGGCCGCCCCCTTCATCAACCGCGTGATTCCGCCCTACGAGATGCTCGGCGAGGAGGCGCTCACCACGATCGAGGAGCACGCCGACCGGATCCTCGAGGAAATCGGGCTCGAGATCCGCGGCGACCCGGACGCCATCGCGCTGTGGCGCGCGGCGGGCGCCACGATCGAGAACGACTGCCGGGTGCGGGTGCCCAAGGGTCTCGCGCGTGCGCTCGTGCGCCGCACGGCGCCCGGATCCTTCACGCAGCACGCACGCAACCCCGCCCGCAGCGTCACCATCGGCGGCCGTTCGACGGTTTTCGCGCCCGCCTATGGCTCGCCCTTCGTGAGCGATGCAGACGGCGGCCGCCGTTACGGCACGCTCGAGGATTTTCACAACTTCGTGCGGCTCGCCTACCTCTCCCCCTGGTTGCATCACTCGGGCGGCACGGTCTGCGAGCCCACCGACGTCCCCGTCAACAAGCGCCACCTCGACATGGTGTATGCGCACATGAGGCTCTCCGACAAGCCCTTCATGGGCTCGGTGACGACCGCGGCGCGCGCCGCGGACTCGATCGAGATGTGCCGGATCCTCTTCGGGCGGGATTTCGTCGACCGGCACTGCGTGATCCTCGGCAACGTCAACGTCAATTCCCCGCTGGTACTCGACGGGGAGGCCTGCCGTGTGATCCGCACCTACGCCGCTGCCAATCAGGCGCCGGTGTGCGTGCCCTTCATCCTCGGGGGCGCGATGGGGCCCGTGACTACCGCGGGCGGTCTCGCCCAGTGCTTCGCCGAGGCGGTGTTCTGCGTCGCGCTCGGGCAGCTCGAGCGCCCGGGGTCGCCGGCGATCCTCGGCAATTTCCTCTCTTCGATGTCCCTGAAGAGCGGCGCGCCGACCTTCGGCACACCGGAGCCGGCGCTCGCCTACTTCGCGATCGGCCAGCTGGCGAGGCGCCTCGGCGTGCCGCTGCGCTGTGGCGGGAACCTGTGCGCCTCCAAGGTCCCCGACGGCCAGGCGGCCACCGAGAGCGCCAACTCGCTCTGGCCCGCACTGCTCGCCGGCGCCAACTTCGTGCTGCACTCGGCCGGCTGGCTCGAGGGCGGACTCGTCATGTCGTACGAGAAGTTCGTGATGGATCTCGATCAATGCGCGCTCATGCACGTGGTCGCCGCCGGCATGGCGCTCGATGACAACAGCTTCGCGCTGGACGCCTTCCGCGAGGTGGGCCCGGGCAAGCATTTCCTCGGCAGCGCCCACACGCTGCGCAACTACGAGACCGCCTTCCTCGACGCCGACCTCGCCGACAACAACTCCTTCGAGCAGTGGCAGGAGGCCGGCTCGCACGACATCCTGTGGCGCGCCGCGCGGCGCTGGCGCTCGCTGCTCGCCGCCTATGAGCCGCCGCCGGTCGATGCCGCGATCGATGAGGCGCTGCGCGACTACATCGCCCGCCGCAAAGCGTCGATGCCCGATGCGTCCTACTAGCGTTGACAGGGAGGCGCGTCCACGGCATGGTCATTGCCGATGATCGACTCAAGCGCCGCCAGCCGATTCGAAGTGGCCGAGAGGCAGGTGGTGGTGCCGCCCGAGCTCCAGTGCCTGCAGACCACGGATGCCTCGCGCTCCCCATTCGCCTCGCGCTACAGCGCCTACCGCCATCCGCTGCGCTTCTCGACCGAGGATCCGGGTAACCGCTGCGACACTTATTACCTCTCGCCCTGGATGGTCATGGCGGTCGTCGACGTCGCCTCCATCGACCGGTTCGAGAGCCCGCTGCAGGGCCAGGACATCGTCGAATTCCACTACCGGATCTCGGGCGCCATCGAGATCGGCGGCTCCTGGGGCGAATGCTGCCTCGCCGAGCCTTCCTGGCTCCTCTGGTTCCAGCCGAACGGCTGCGACGATGCCAGCGAGCGCCTGGGCGCCGCGCAGTTCGGCCGCGAGACCTGGGTGAGCCTCTACTGCGACCGTGCCTGGCTCGACCAGGTGAACGAACGCGCCGCCACGCGCCTCGAGGCGGCGCTGTCGGTGAGCGAGAGTGCGCCGCTGGTCCCCTGCTACCGCACCGGGCCGCACATCGGCGCGACGCAGCCGCTGCTGCGCGAGATCGTGCGCGCCAACCGCGACGATCCCCTGCACTGGCTGTATGCCTGCGCCAAGGCGAACGAGCTCCTGTATGCGACGCTCAGCAACATCGGTATCTTCGCGCCGCCCGATGCCGGCCGTTTGAAGCTCACCGCCCGCGACCGCCGCCAGCTGCACGCGGTGCGCGACGCGCTGGCCGCGGATTTCGTCGCCCCTCTGCGCCTGCCGGTGCTCGCGCGCCGTGCCGGCATGAATTACTCCAAGCTCTGCAGCGGCTTCCACCAGCTGTTCGGCGAGACCACGGCCGAGTTCGTGCGCCGCCAGCGTCTGGAGTTCGCGCGCGAGCTGCTGCGCACCACGGACCTGCAGGTGCAGCAGATCGCCCGCCGTGCCGGCTACGCCCATCACGGCAGCTTCACCGCCGCCTTCACGCGCCAATTTGGCTACTCACCGAAGAAGGTCGCGCGCCACGCCTCTGCGAGCTGAGCGCCGCCCGCCCGCGGCGGATTAAGACCCGCTCTCCCGAACGGGAAGTGGCGCAATTCCTCGCTGAATCTCGACTAGAGTGAGCTCTGGCGCCCATTGCGCACGCGCCTCACGGAGCACCCATGTCAGCGACCCTGAACCGTACCGCCATCGTCACCGGCTCCTCACGCGGCATCGGACGGGAAGTGGCCCACCGCCTCGCCCGCGACGGGTTCCAGGTGGTGGTCAACTACGCCGGCATCCTCTCGCAGGCGACCATCGCCACGACCGACGACGCCACCTTCGATCGCCTCATCGCGGTCAACATCAAGGGCACTTTCAACGGGCTGCGCGAAGCGGCCCGCCGCATCCGCAGCGGCGGCCGCATCATCAATCTGTCGACGACGCTGGTCGGCACCCGGATGGAGACCTACGGGGTGTACGCGGCGACCAAGGCGGCGGTCGAGGTCCTGACCTCGATCCTCTCCAAGGAGCTGCGCGGCCGCTCGATTACGGTCAACGCCGTGGCGCCCGGGGCCACCGCGACCGACCTCTTCCTCGAAGGCAAGTCGCAGGAGGTCATCGACCGCATCGCGAAAATGAACCCGTTCGAGCGCCTCGGAAGGCCCGAGGAGATCGCGAGCGTCGTGTCCTTCCTCGCCGGGCCCGATGGCTCCTGGGTCAACGGTCAGGTGATCCGCGCGAATGGTGGGGTGATCTGACCCCCGGGCAGCGGGTGGGACGGCCTCCGCGGTCGCAACAGTATCTAAGGGGCGACTCGCTGACGGGGGCGATGATGAGCATTCCGGCGAACGGTTGGACGGTCAAGGACGGCACGAGCTTGAGACGCTGCGCGTGCGGGTCCTGGATACAGCACTGGATGACCTTCTCCGGGCAGTTCTGGCCACCCAGGTGCTCCGTTGCCGGCTGCTCCAACGCCCCAAGTGTCGGTGGGCACGTGGTGCATCAGGGGGGGCTGGGCGACGGCATCGTGCCGCTGTGCGCCTCCTGCGGCCGCCTGCCGGGCCCCTTCGTGCTCAAGGCGGGTATCTCCATCGCGAGCGCCATCAAACCCGACACCTGCGAGCGGGTGAGCCGCGCGGAGCTGCGGATGGTCTAGCGCACGGTGGTACGCCGTGCGCCAGACCTCACGGTCTCAGTGCGGCGGTCCTTGGCCAAGTCCGTCCTGGCGAGCCTGGACCTCGCCGTTGATCCCAACATGGGTCGTGATCTTCACGACTACCAGATGCCGCTCCTTACCGCGGACTGCATTGGAGACATAGAAGAGCCGGACCTTGTTGTATCCCACGCTCCCGCGGCTCCCCACGTAGGGAATGACCGCCTCGAGCCGCCGGGTCTGCGGATTGGAGAAGGCCTCGGCTGCACCTTCGATTGCCCTCCGGTAACGGCCTCGGTGAGCAGCCTTCCACGGCGGGAGGCCTTTGATACCCGCGACTTCCCTGGACCCGAGGGGTATGAAGTTGACTCCCTGCCAACCATCTCCCAGGTATCCGGACGGAAAATCGATCGTGAAGTGCGCGAGCTGCGGGGTGCCGTCGGGCCCGCGCAGATGGCGCGGAATCAGCGTGAACTCGGGTTGCCGACCTATGGGCGTCTTGAGCGAGTGGGAGGCCCCCGGCCCCCAGCTGTCGTTGAGAGTCACTCTCGTATTCATCCAGCGCTTCACAATGAGCCACCTTTCGTCTTCGTCGTTGAACTGTTAGTAACGGCGTTGCGGCTCGGCCGGCCGGGGCCGAGCGCAACGACGGACACCTGATACGCGGCCCATAAAGCTGGATCCGCGGCACTCTCTCGAGACACGACCGATCGCATGGCGGCGGCTAGTGCCGCAGGAGCACTCATCGAGTCGCGTAGCAGGTGTCGGTAGAACTCTGTCATGAGCTTAGCTCCGATCTCATCCGAAACCGGCCAAAGTGAAGCCACGACCGCGCGCGCTCCACGAGCGAGGACCGTGGAGCTGATCCCCACCAGTCCCTCGCTGGCCACCTCCTTACCGAGTGCGGTGTCGCACGCGCTGAATACGGCCACTTCCGCATGCAGTGTCTGCAAAGAGAGATCGGGGACACGAACCGACCCGTCGACCCGCTTACCGCTCGTATCGTAGGAGCTGAGGACCAGTGCCGAGAGCTCCGGGACCCGTGTATCCACTCGACCATGTGTTGCAATGTGAATGAAGCGGTACTTCGAAAGATCGGTCGCGAGAAGCCGGTCGCGGGTTGCGTCGAGGCCTATCAGCTCGTCGACCTCTGTTGGCCAGAATTCTCGCCGGATGCTGGCCGCCTCCTCCGCGGTGAAGACAAGGCGTCGGTAGTCGCGAGAGTCCGAAGGCGGAGCGGGTTTCGGGTTGGTCGCGATCGCGGGCACCGCCAAAAGCCTCGGGTCATCCGCCTGGTACACAGGGTCGGCCACGAGCAGCAGGGTCTTCGCCCGCGCGGGACGCGGTCCGATCTCCTCGGAACCCAGCATCCACGCCGCGGGAGTCAGCGCCACATCATGGTGCAGAACGACGAATGCCTGAGAGCGCGCGGATTCCTGCAGTGCCACAAACGGGACGTAGTCAAGTGCGCCGTCCGGGATGACGATCCACCGACTAACCTCGGAGAGCCAGGGCTCGAGCGGCTGGATGATGAGCTCGGACAGTCGCGCCGAGTCCGCGAGCCGCTGCTCGAGGGGCCGGTCGACGAACCGGCTAAGAGAATCATGGAAGGCCGCCGCCCGTTCCGCAATCGTAGCGGGAGGAGCTAAGCGCACCCAGTGAATCTCTCCTGGCAATACGACCCAGGCATACGCTGACTCTGACCCAAGCCAGTACGAGACGATCGCCGTGTGCGACGGGGTGGCAGGAACGATCCTCGCCTTCCCACTCGATAGCTCGCCCGGCCGCGAAGCGCGTTTGGCGATTACCGTAGTGACGGCATCGGCCTGTCGCTGGAGCTCCGCGATATCACTCAACAAACGCTTTGCACGCGGATTGTGCGCGGCCGATGTATCGGTAAGGTCATCCAGCGAAACGCGGCGCGCCGCGAGCTCGCGATAGAGCTCTTCGCGTCGACTCAGCTCAGGCGCGAGTTCCCGCCGCAGCGAAGGTGAGAACTCCTGAGCCGCCACATCCGCGAATGAGCGGGCGCGCGAGGAGTCGGCGGCCGCAAAGGCGCGCGCAGCGAGGCTCGCCGCCTCCGTGCTATCTCCGGAAGCGACGGCGGCGTCGAATTCGACGCGCAGCAGCTCGACCTTGAGGTCGTAGGCCGCGCGCAGCGGCGCTTGCAGCTGCACGCGAAAGACGGGGTTGACGCTCTGCATGCGCACGGCGTCTCCCTGTGCCAGGGCGCGCTCCACCGCGGCCAAAGCATCCTCAGTTCTGCCCTGAGCGCGCAGTGTCCTCGCGAACTCGAGATTTGCGGCGAACTCCTGGGTGACGCTGCTCAGCGCGTGGAAGGTCTTCAGAGCTCGCCCGAGATCACTGAGCGCGGGGTTGCTTTGGCCCAGGCTGCGCAGAACGACGGCCCGCTGCACGAGCGCGTTCGCCAGAATGAGCGGATCGCCCTGAGGGCCTTTCTCCAGCACCTCATCCAGCATCGACTTCGCCTCACTGAGGCGGCCAATCGAAGCCGTATGTGCCGCAAGCTGAACCCTGATGCCCTCGGAGGCCAGTGGATCAACCGCCAGCGTCAGCGCCTCGCGGTCGTAGCGTATGGCCTCCTCTACGCGGCCCTCTCCCGCATCGACGATGGCAAGAGCACGTAAGGTGTCCATGCGCCCGCGACCGTCCAGTGCGGCGGTGCGTATGCTGAGAGAGCGCTCGAGAAAGTCGCGTGCGCGCTCGGGATCGCCAAGCGCGCGGTAGTTCACGCCGATTCCATAGAGGCAGTACGCCGCCTCGCGTGTCGACTGAGTCTGTTCCGCGAAGGCCAGCGCGCTGTCGTAACGACGCAATGACTCGTCATAGTTGCCCACGCCGTAGTCGAGGAGTGCCGTGTTCGTAAGCGCGCCGAGGTAGAGATGCGGATAGGGTTGTGGCCCTATGTCGGCGAGCGAGCGCTCGAACCAGTCGCGGGCTTCCGTCAGTCGCCCGAGCCCCCAGAGGCACAGCGCCCGGTCCTGCCATGCCACTGCCCTCCGCAATGCCTCGTGGATCGATCCGAACTCGCGACCAGCAGCGGCGGCCCACTTGATACATTGCGGGTAGTCCCCCTCGTATAGATACGTCAACGCGAGGTTCGTCAGCTGCAACGCGGCGTCGTGACGCTCGCTGCGCTGCGTATGAAAACGAATCACGCGCAACAGGACAGCGCGCGCCTCCCTGAGAAGTCCCGCGACTTGGGGTACAGAGCCCGCCTGTCCAACCTGGATCCAGGCCATCGCCATCAGCGCTTCGGCCCTCGCTTGTCTATACGGATCGACAGTACCGAGGATGGTCGCCGCTGTCTTGGCCCAGTCCGCTGCTGTGGCCCAGTCCTGGAGATCAAAGTAGTAGAGACCGGCTAGCGCCAGAGCGACGTCGCCCCGCAACTTCGTATCATCTACAGCTATCAGGGCAGTTTCAGCGGCGCCGTAGGCCTCCACCGCGCGTAGATATGTCTCCCGGGCGCTCCGGCCGGGCGAAGTCGCGCGGCCACTCGAGATCTCCTGGCCCGCGGCGTAGCTGGCATCCGCCGCTGCCAGACTCTTGACGATAGCAACGCAGTCCGTCGAGGGAGCCGCGCCGAGGTCGAACACGCGAATGGTCGCGCTCCCAGTCGCGTGTTCGAGCTCCTTTCCGGTCACGCGCACCGTCACCGATTCGGGCGCGGTGATAACGGCCCGGCGGGTCCCGGTACGGCGCTCTGGGTGATCCGCGCGGCCGAGCAAATGACCCGTGGAATCGAGGAATTCCGCGTACGCGTCGTTGTCTCGCTCGCCAATCTCGAAGAGATAAGTGTGGCCCGCAAGAACGGCGAAACTCGCCTCAACCGGAGCCGTCCCAACGGTCGCCAGGGGTCCCGCGCTGAAGGCCGCCGGCCCCAGGGCCTCGGTGCAGGACGCTCTCGCCCACATGGGCGCAAGCAATCCAACCAGCGACAGCGCCGCCAGCAACCCTCTGGCGCGCAAGCGAAACTTCCGCGACTGCCGCCGCGCGCCGCCGCCACGGCTTATACTGCTGCCATGACTGCCGTTGAGGGACAAGCAGCCCATCTCGGTATTCTCCCCGTGCAAACCGACGTCGCCGTGCCGGTGTCAGACCCGGTTTCCCAGCT
>Ga0210394_10002837_pt1 | contig 22979 bp, 21 predicted proteins | sample IncBWC12MmetaG_FD_160121 | JGI IMG/M metagenome (GOLD analysis project Ga0210394, IMG submission 160121) | Forest soil microbial communities from Barre Woods Harvard Forest LTER site, Petersham, Massachusetts, United States - Inc-BW-C-12-M | ecosystem: Environmental > Terrestrial > Soil >... | reverse complement strand
CGCCAGCTTTTGCAAAGAGCTTTCCATTCGGGAAAAAGTGAACATTGACCTTCACTGTGAGGGCATCCCGAAAGAACTGCCCAAGGAAATCTCCGTATGTCTTTACCGCGTCTTGCAGGAAGCTTTGGAAAATGGGATCAAGCATGGCAGGTCACGAAATTTTGAAGTGTCGCTCAGCGGTGAATCGAGCGAGATTCAACTTACCGTGCGCGACTGGGGGATTGGTTTTGATCCCGAGGCAGCTATGAAAGGGCGCGGGCTCGGCCTCATCAGTATGCAGGAACGCCTGAAGCTAGTTGATGGGAAACTCTGCATCGAATCTCAACCTCAGGAAGGTACAACGATCCGCGCCCGCGTGCCCCTTAATTGAGTTTACAGAGATCGACGCGAACGATCAGAAACATCTTGAAGCCTGCCTTATTGCCACTTTTCGACGCAGAGCAGGTGACCCGGAATTTCCAGTGTCCAGTTGTGGCCGCACCACGGACACAAGATTGTTTCAGTAGACGGAGATGGCATTGCGGTGTGGCTTCCTCGGTAATGTAGTACGACTGGGCTGCTGCAACGGCTGCAGTGTTCAACTCTCTTCAATACACTCACCGCAACAGCTTCCTCACCGTGGCGAGAAGAACCTCCGAAGGGTCTGACTTAGAGACATAGCCCGCAGCCCCCAGCCGAAAGGCGTGTTGCCTCAGTTCATCGGCGTCATCTACCGTGAAGATAACAATCTTTAACTGGGGAGCACAACCCAGCATCCCCGGTATCGCTTGCATCCCACTCATGACCGGCATCGAGAGGTTAAGGATCGCCAGATCTGGCATGTGCTCCTCCGTCTTTTCGATAGCCTCCCGTCCGTTGGCGGCCTCCGCACATACATCCAAACCTTCACCTTCCAACAATGACCGTATCCTTCGCCTCATCGGTTCGTGATCGTCCACTACCAAAATGCTATGCGGCACTAAGCGATCTCCCGCGCCTACCAGCCGTGGGGGACGATCCAAGGGCTGAGATTGAATTCGCTGCAGAAAGCGGTTGAGATCTCAGAGGGGGGACGACTCAGGACTCGGCAATACTAAACCTTAGTAAATGGGCCCAGGTCAAGTTGAATTATTACCACAATGCTAATTCCCTGTCCCGTTCCCAGTCGGGCGGAGCGGAAAAACTACTTCCAGCACCGTGCGGTTCTGATCCGAGTGGAGCGCAAGATAACCTCCAAATTGCTCTACGCGCTCGCGCATGCTGCGCATTCCGACTCCGCTGCTCCCCAGCTTCACAGCGTCGTTTTTTACCTGCGGAGTTCCGGTTGCTACATTCTCGACGCTTATCCTGAGTCCCGCCGGATCGACGCTCAGGCCGATTTTCGCCCACGGGCTCGCGGAATGGCGCTGCGCGTTTGTCAGGCCTTCCTGGATCACGTGAAACACCGCCGTTTCCAACTCCTTCGTAAGTTGGGGGTAAGTGTTCGGCAATTCCGTCTGTACCTGCATGCCACTTCGCTTAGAAAAACCCTCAGCGTAAATGCGCAATGCCGGGAGTAGGCCCAACTCATCGAGCATGGGCGGGTGAAGCTGATACGAGAGCGTGCGCAATTCACGCATACTCTGTTGCGCGAGAGAGACACAGTCGGAAAGAGCCGTACGCGCGTTCGGGGCCAGCGCTTCCGCGCTCTGGTTGATCACCCCAAGATCCATTATCATCATAGCCACGTTTTGCGCGGTTGTGTCGTGAAGCTCCTTGGCCAGCCGCCGCCGCTCTTCATCCTGTGCACGAAGCAGTTTCGCGGACAACGCCCTCGCGTTATCCTGGGTGGCTTTGAGTTCAATGATGTAACCCATTTTCGCGGCCAGATCGCTAAGGATCTCCAGGAACAACTCGCCCACCTTGATTAGCTTCTCGGAGAAGAACTCCAACGCCCCGATTACTTGGCGGCGTAGCAGAATCGGTGCGACCAACGCGGATCTGAGGCTTAAATCGTGAGCCGCGCGTTGTCCGCTGAGATCGGAATCTTTTTCTAGATCGACGACGAAACTGCGGCCCGCGATCTGCGTCCGCGAACGAAAAGCTCTCGATGCGGCGGTCAGCTTAGAAACAATAGATTCGTCACGAGATTCCGAGCCCGGGGACAAACCGAAGTGCCAGACGTCAATCTCCCTGTTAAGGATGCGGAGGGCAGCGACGCGGGCGTGCCCGAAAGCCCAAGGGACGTAGTCACAAATCTGCTGGACAACGAATCGAAGCGACTCCTCGATGGTCGGCGCCTCAGCCGCACTTACAGCGATGGCGTTTGAGAATCGCGCGAAGCCTGTATCGAATCGTCTGTCCATAAGCTGGGCGGACTAGGTTAACCGTTCTGGAAGTATCAACTTCAGCACACCACTGTCTGTAAATCAAGGCCCCGCGAGCCCAAATCGCACTTACCGAAATCCAGTTTGTCAGGATCGGGCTAAGCGGACGGGTGGCCTAAGTTTGAGTTGCGCCGGCTTCGCTATGATGATCTTAGGGTCTCCGTCATCAAAATCGGGGTCCCGGTTTCTATCGCGGTTTTGGACGCCTGGTGGGCCGACAGCACATATTATGCGCGAACGGGTTCACAGACATATGCGATCCATCCGATTTGTCAGATAGTCCCAACGCCGTTATCGCCAAGTCGTGATAGTCCTGCTAGCTCAACCGGTCGTTGCAACGCCATCTCGTATAAATCTTTTCTTTAAAGGTGGTGTTTAAGACGCAATTACCGCGATGCAGAGGACCACCATATGGATCTTCCAAAATGAAAGAAAACGGAGCACGAAAACTTCACGGATTTACTAGATCAAGGTGCTCTCCGTTCCGCACAGAGTATGCCCGAAGAAAGTTACTGAGTGACTTATATTAATGGGCTTCTGTGGCTCTTGACGCTTGGGTGGTCGCGGACTTCACGTTCGGTGGAACCGGGAATACCAAATAAGGATCGTTCGCATTCACCATCTTTACCTGGAGGTCAAGGAAGGGCTTGCCTCCCTGCTTCTCAACGATATGCCCGGGCGACTTTATGTCCGTCAGAACTTCCCCGTGATCGGCGTAATCAGAGTATTCCGTTTCTGTGACCAGATTCGTGAGGGCCGGATTATCCGGACGAGTTTCCACCTTGGTGATCAGGTTCTTGGAATCCAGCGTGGCCGTGACGGTAATGCCGGAAAGGTTGCCGCTCAGCGGAAAAGTAAGGACCGTGCCCCCGTTCTCCATCGAGATCTTCGTCTTGTCGCCTGCGGCTATGGCAGCTTTGACAATGCCATACGGAAGAATCCAGAGTTGCAAAAGCCTTGCCTTGACGGCTGGCATCGCGGGTGTCGCCGTGCCCTTTCCCGGAACCAAACCGGCGCCAACTTCAGATTCGTTCCAGGCGTAGTTTTCGCGCACGGTTTGAATGCTGTGTGCATCGGCAGCTCCCTTACGCGTGAGCTCCACGCGCATTGCCGGTGGAATATAAGCCAGTGAGGCATGGTATTCAGCAGGCGAAGGTTGACCGGCGTTATTAACCGTACCGGTGGCGAAAATCTCCATCGTGGTGACGACGTCAATTGCGGGCAGATGCGTTGCCCCGGCACCGATGTCCGACCATCGCAGCATTCCCAGCGCGTCTGCCACAGCTCTGAGGACGGTCTTTGCTTCCGCGCCAGCGCCAGAGCCGGTTTTTCCTTCGTTCTGCGCGACAGCGGAATGGCAAACGAGCGCCGCGGCAGCGATCATCGAAATCCGCAAAATTATTTTCTTCGGCATGCCCTCTCCTCAGAAGATCCCGGCATCGGCAAGAAGCGGTTTAGTGATGTTCCTTGGTAACTGTGTGCGTCAAATCTCTTTCACTGCAGGGCAGCGATTCCGGCAGCATGGCATCCTGTTTGGGATTGAGCAGCGCCACTCGGGGAGTCGTCGTCCAAGGCTGCAGCAGCACATCCGGATCTTCTACGGTGGCGGTCCAGGTAAGCGTGTTGCCGTCGCGGTGGAAGCGCTCGACGACATGCATGTTTTCGCTGTGGAAGTAGCCGCCGATCTGGTCAAACCAAGTGCTGCTATTGAAACCCCAGGTGTCTACAACCAGAGTATCTCCCTCCCAATGCGCAAGGGCTTCTCCGGTGTAGGTGCCGTCCAAATCTTCCAAAGGCGTGTGCTTACGCCCATCCGCCGGGATCATGCGATACATCGTCTGCGTGGCGATCAATCCGCCCTGGCCCGGGTAGATGAAGACGAAGTAGTTCGGGTATTGTGCGATGTAAGAAGGGATGCCAGCCCTGGGAATTCCCGCAGGCATACAGTTATTGGAGGGATCTTCTTCATTGGCATTCTGGTCGAATTCCTTGACCATATCCCAATATTGCGGCTTATAGACCGGCCTGTTGGAACCCACTCGGCGCAACAGCGAGGCTGCGCGTTCGGCCTGTTCGTTATTGAGGCCATGAGTGTTATTACGCGGAAAGGCGGCGATCTGGGTGCCAGTGGCAATGTCGTGCGCGGCAGTTTCGCTATCCACGGAAATGCCGTCATTCGCCATCTGGTTGGGGACTCCGAGGAGATTGTCTCCCAAACCATTCCACACGCCCGTGAGATCGGGGTGGCCATCAGGCGTTCGCGGCGTGTTTCCTGAAGGTTTCGGCGGCGCGTTGACGTTGCGCTTCATCGCCGAAAATTCCTGCGCACGCACGGCCGCGGGAAGCAAGCAAAGAAGAGCCACAGCAGCGACCAATGTTTGCCTATAAAAACGCATATGCAACTCCTCCTACCTTACGTCGGTTAGTTGCCGTTGGCGTCTGTGGCGAATTTGAACGTGCGTCCATCCGCCACTTTCAATTCCTGCAGAAAGCCGCTATTGGAGCCATCCCGAGCGGCAAGTGCGGTAGCAGTTACTTCATCGCCAGGCTTCAGCCCGCCGCGATCCGCCCTGCTCATCCCGGCCCTGCGGAGAGCACCCGCGCCGCCGAGCTCGAATGCCCACTTCTGCATGTTTCCGTTGGCGTCTTTTACGTTGAGGGTGAGATACGAATGCGGATTAATCCATTCGACCTTAGAGACGGTTCCGGAGACAGTAACCGTCTTGTGAATATCGAACTGCGATTGCACGGAGTGATGCGCTGACGCAACACCGGCAAACACCAAAACCATCAACAGAGCGAAGCTCACCGCGGAACTAAAACGCCTCATGTTGCCTCCTTGGCTCTCCTACGACGAATGTGTTTTTTTAGACGTTCGAGATCCCATCCGCGTTCCACGAGAATCCCTAATCGCCTCGGCTGTGAGAATTACTTCAGCGTTGGCCGTAAGATAGCACATTAAAACCAGCGCCTTCAACTGCCTGCCGGACGATGCCATTGCGTCAGAATTCGGCGCGAGCCGCCACGGAAATTGAAAGCCCTCGCGAACCATGGTATCGTTCGCCAGCAGAAACGAGCCTACCTGTACCCTTAAGGAGCCGAGCTATGAAACGTGTGCTGAACGTGGTCCTGCCGATTACTGTTCTGACGCTTTTTGGTCTCGCACTCAATGCGTTGCCGGCGTTTGCGCACCACGGATTTCAAGCGGAGTTTGACGGGAGCAAGGTGATTTACATTACGGGCACCCTTACCAAGATCGAGTGGGAAAATCCCCACGCGTATTTTTGGGTGGAAGCCAAGGATGACAATGGGAAAGTGACTACCTGGACGTTCGAGGGCGCTTCCCCAATCGCCGTGAAGCGCACGGGCACGGTTCGGGCCGACTTTACTTCCAATATCGGGAAGACCGTCACCGTGAGAGCCGTTCCTGGGAAGGACGGAACAGCCAAAGGCGCCGCCGAAACGATCAAGCTGCCCGATGGACGTGAAGTCGTGGTGGGCGGAAAGAGATTCATCGGTGAAGGCAAGGGCGGCGGAGAGAACTGAAGATTGAACGACGCCGAGGAGAAACACATATGAAACGCCGCGTGCGCACTTATGTCTTTGTTGCCGTCATCTTTTTTGCCGCTTTCCATATCGTTGGTGTTTCCGCCAGAGCCCAGAATGGTACTGGCCAGGTTTCCGTGCCTGGGTTCGGCAAAGCGAATGCCAAGCCATTGCCCCCTGGGGGACCCGCTCCACGAACGGCCGATGGCCATCCGGATCTTTCCGGCGTCTGGTTCCCCGGGAAGATGGGACGAGAAGATCTGACGGCAGAGGGAGATTCCGCGCGGTTACAGTTCGATCCTAAAGCGACGCCGGAGGAAAAGCCTCCTTACCAACCTTGGGCAGCGGAGAGAGTCAAGAAGCTATCGACTCTGGATGCGGAGATACTCCGGCCATCGGTGAACTGCATGCCCCGAGGCGTTCCGGGCATGTTTATAACGAATCCCTATCCGATCGAACTCGTTCTCACCAAGACGGAGTTGATCCAGCTCGACGAGCTCAACAACAATTTCCGCATTATCCCCACCGACGGCCGCGCCCATACCAAGGATCCCGATCCTGCCTTTAATGGCGAGGGGGTTGCCCACTGGGACGGAGATACACTGGTTATCGACACAATCGCTATCGACGAAAGGACCTGGAACAATTTTGTGGGCTGGTTTCACAGCGACCAGGAACACGTAGTCGAGCGGATCACGCGATCCAGCATGAACTATCTGACCTACCAGGTCACGATTGAGGACCCCAAAGTTCTGACCAAGCCCTGGACGTCAGCTCCCCGGACTTGGAGCCTGGGACATGAGGCGCTGCAGGAGTATTACTGCACGAATAACCGGGAAGAAGAAGCGCTGAAGTCTCTGCGGGAGCTAACGCAAGCTCCCAAGAAGTAACCAGAAATTAACGGTCACCCGCACGCCTGGCGCACCAGACTTGCGCCCTCACGTCAGAATTTGCGAGACCATTCCTTTGGCCAGCGTTCGACCACAACCTTTTTGTGGGTGTAGAACTCGATAGCATCGCGGCCCTGGCCGTGTACGGTTCCGAAGAAGCTGTCTCGCCAGCCGCTGAACGGGAAATAGGCCATTGGCGCGGCAACACCGATGTTGACGCCGATATTCCCCGCGGGCACTTCGTAGCGGAACTTGCGCGCGGCGGCTCCGCTCGTCGTAAAAATCGAGGCCATGTTACCGTAGGAATTTCGCGAGATTATCTCGATCCCCTCTTCCAACGTCTCAGCATGGACGAGACTGAGGACGGGACCAAAAATCTCAGTGCTGGATAGGACGCTCGAAGACGGGAGGTTATCGAGCAAAGTCGGATTCAGGAAGTTGCCGGCGGACTGAGCGCTGCCGCCGTTGCGGCCATCAAGCAGCAGCTTGGCCCCATCCTTAACGCCCTGGCCGATGAGACTTTCGACGCGCGCTTTGCTCTCATGGGTGATCACCGGTCCCATTTGGACAGCAGGATCGAGCCCGTTGCCGACGCGAATCGATCCCGCGGCATCCAACATGCCCTTCGTGAATTCACTTTGTGCTTGACCGACCACTACGGCGACGGAGATAGCGAGGCAGCGCTGGCCCGCGCATCCGAAGGCGCTGTCCGTAACAATGCGGGTGGCCGCGTCCAGATCGGCATCCGGAAGAATCAACACATGATTTTTGGCGCCACCCTGGCACTGCGCCCGCTTACCTTGTGCGGCAGCTTTGGCGTAGATGTATTTGGCGACGGGCGTTGATCCGACAAAACTGATGGCCTGCACTTGAGGATGCTCGAGCAGAGCGTCAACGACGGTCTTGCCACCGTGTAACAGGTTCGCCACGCCCGGCGGCAAGCCGAGGTCCTCAATCAATTCGAATGCGCGCTGCGACGTGAGCGGCACTTTTTCGGATGGTTTCAGGATGAACGTATTGCCGCACGCGATCGCGTAAGGCAAAAACCAGAATGGAATCATCGCCGGAAAATTGAATGGCGTAATGGCAGCGACTACGCCGAGCGGCTGCCGGATCATCATCTCGTCGATTCCCGACGCGACATCTTCGAGGTTATAACCTTGCATAAGAGTAGGAACGCCGCAGGCGACTTCGACATTTTCGATGGCGCGACGCAGTTCCGCGCGCGACTCCGCGATCGTTTTTCCGTTTTCTTTGGTGCAGATTTGCGCCAGCTCTTCGAGATGCGTTTCGAGGACCTGCTTGAGCTTGAAAAGATATTGAATGCGCTCCTCGGCCGGCGTGCGACGCCATTCAGGAAACGCCGAAGCCGCGGCTTGCACCGCGGCGTCCACATCTTTCTTCGATCCGAGAGGAACGCGCGCGAGTTTCTCGCGGGTGGCGGGGTTGATCACATCGGCGCAATCCTGAACGTCAGAGGGGCGCCATGAAGCAGCGTAATTGCGGAGCGGTTCAAGCTGAGTCATTGCAGGATATTCCGAATTGGGTCGAATCGCATTTCGATTTGCCTCATGTTACTAACGTCATCTGCATTGACACGATATCAAAACTATTCACGCAGATGCATCCTTCCTAATGGTCTTTCGCCGAGCTTGAAAGCGGACGAGGCTGCCGCTATGATCCTGGACACAAGTTTCAGACCGAGGCGACTTCAAGGAGGCCGCGATGTCGGACACCAAGCACCCGGCGGAAGAGATTCATTCTGCACTGGAAACGGAATCTCCGCGCTCGAAATCCGGCTCATCGAGGCGTTCTTTTCTGGTTGGAGTCGCAGCAACGGGGGCAATCGCCGCTTTTTCGAAACGCGCCGCAGCCCTGCAAGGCGGCGGGGCCGCGGTTGCGACCAAAGGCTCCCGAATCGACACGCATCATCATTTCACAACTCCGAAACTATTTGAGCTGAGCACGGCGAAGGGCGTCAATCAGCCCACTCTGAAAGGCTGGACTCCGGAAAGATCCATCGAGGAGATGGATCAGGGGGGAGTCGCCACGTCCGTTATATCCATTAGCGATCCCGGCGTGTGGTTCGGTGACGATGCGGCCGCCCGCGCTTTGGCGCGCGAATGCAATGAGTATGGCGCCAAAGTCGTCAAGGATTATCCGGGGCGCTTCGGACAATTTGCGGTGCTTCCGTTGCCGGATGTCGATGGATCGCTGAAAGAAGTCGAATACGCGATGGACACGCTCAAAATGGATGGAATCGGAATCCTCTCCAGCTATCGGGGCAAGTACCTTGGCAATCCTTATTACACTCCCTTGATTGAAGAATTAAACCGCCGCAAAGCCGTGGTCTTTTGCCATCCGTTCTGTGCGGCCTGCGACGCGGACGCAAATCTTACAGACGGGCAAAATCGAGGCGTGGAGTTTGTTTTCGATACGACGAGAACGATCCTGAGCCTGCTGAGCACGGGAACCGTCACGCGCTTCCCTGATATTCGCTTTATCTGGTCGCACGGCGGGGGGACGGTGCCGTATATAACCACCCGTCTGGCTGGCGCAGCGACGAAATTGCCGAATGGTCTTATCCCCGAACTGCAGAAGTTTTACTACGACACGGCGCAGGCGTTCAGTCCCTACACGATGCCGTCATTCAAAAAAATGGTTCCCGTGTCCCACATCGTGTTCGGCACCGATTACCCGCTGGGCGGCGGATCGGCAGCTCAGGTGGCGAAGGGCTTGGCAGATAACGGCGGGTTCACTGAAGCCGAAATGCAGGCCATCAATCGCGACAACGCGCTGCAACTACTTCCCAGACTCAAAACATAAGCGATGGCGGCGCGCCGCTCGCGCCCCGCCGTGTGAAACAGGCCGACCTTTAGGCTTAGGGCTTCTTCGGCGTGTTGCCTGTTGGCTTGGCGAACTTTGCGGCGTCGATCGAGACGTTCGCGCGCAGATCGCTGAAAGTTATGGTTGAGCGCCCGTCGGTCCAAGTAGTGATCAAGGTGAAAGGCATCTTCACCCCGGACACATCGCGGTAGTCAGAATAATCTATCTGCGTGGGATTGAGGCCGAGCGCTGTATCCGTGTAGCGAACCTGCCGGAGTAAAAGACTCGTTTTCTTGTCGAAGTACAACTTCACGGGCGTGCCATCGGCACTGGCGCCTTGAATCACGTCCACATCCTTATCGTCGACGGACGCGCTGGGAAAACCGGTACGCCAATCCTTGAGCACCTGCTTGATTTGGCCTGGGAATGACAGCGTGGCGTCGATCTTGGCGCCTTCCAGATCGCCTCCCGTCAACGAAAATACGGGGACGGGCAAAAGTGTGCCTGCCGAAGTGTTCCAGGCATTCCGGCCGTCGTACGTCCTGACGTTGTCCCCGGCTCGCAGATGAACGATCGTGGTGCGCTCGTTCGGAGCTTTGGCGTAGACTTCCACCGGGAATTTGTCACCTTCGGTATCGAAACCCTCGTAATTTCCCTTACCGACGACGCTGGTTATGCTCCCCAGCCGCTGCGCCCCACCAAGAGCTTGAATATATTTGTCCAGAATTTGATCCGGTTTCGGGGCCATCGCGGAGGGCGCGTCGGGAATTTCCAATTCGTCCGGATCATCGGGCGGCGGAGTGCCGTATTGCTCGGCCAGGCTCGGCGTGACCTTGGGCCGCGCATCGCTACGATGGCAGGAGTAGCAGGTGACCATCCGTTTTCCGCCGAAATTTGCCTTGTTCAACCCGTTTACCATCAGGATCATCTTGCGGGCGGTCTGCTTCATCGGGGTGTCGTCGGCATATGTTGCTGCGCTTCCCGTGTGATGACATTCAGAACAATTCATGCTCAAGGCCGCGGCGATGAAACCCATCGTGCCCATGAATTGATCCACAGTAAGGCCGCGGAGCACCTGGATATTCTTGAAGATGTCGTCGGCCATCAGCGGCTTTTCCTGCGGCGCGGCCTGGGCATATGCCAAGGTCACGCCAAGCAGACAGACGGTTGCTGCTGTTAACGCCGAAACCACACGCGAGCCAAATCCCCGATTCATCATCCGCTCCTTGATCACTGTGCGCTTAGAGAATAGATAGGAGGCTAGTTATAGTAGCGGGCCATTTTTTGTCAAGCTAAATGCTTCCTCTCGTTCGGACATATGACAGCTTACGACGAAGCGGCCGGCGACCGCAGGTGCAGGTAAAAAAGCGCGGCCAGCCGTGAAGGCTGGCCGCGCGGATGTTGTTAAGTTAAGGCCCGCCTAGAAGCTGTACTTCAGAGCGAGTTGAATCACGCGTGGATTAACCGACGTTCGGTTAATTTGTCCGAATCCGCCGCCGTTTGCATCGTTCACGTCTGTGTCCGAAGGTATAGCAAATTGCGGGTGATTGAATGTATTGAAGAACTCCGTCCGGAACAGCAGTGAGTGGCCCTCGCGGATTCCTCGGAACGATTTGGAAAGCGACATATCCCAATTGTATTCGCCCGGACCAAGAATATTGCCGAAGGCAGCATTGCCAAATCCCGAGCCGCCTCCCACACCGTTGATGGCACCAACGTTTTGCGATAAGCACGACCCTGCGGGCGTTGCGAAGGCTGCCGAGTTGAACCAGCCATCCCCTCCATTCAAGCCGTTCGTGACTCGTTGCGTGGTGCTGCCTGAAGTGGCGATGTTGGCTTGAGTCATGCCTGGGCAGTATTGAGCTTGGATGATTTGGGCTGCTCCGCCGGTAATTCCGAAGATCCCTCCGCCCGAACTGTCGTTAATATCGATCGGCTGGCCATTCTGGATGACCGTTACGCCCGACCAGCTCCAACCATTGGCTATCACACCGAGGGCACCTGTGTGCTGGCCAAAGGGCAGATCCCAAACGTAGTTGACCACCAGGCGCTGCGGACGAACGAAGTATTCGGGCGCGTACACCTGAACCAAATATGGGTAGGTATTGATTCCGACGGGATTCTGCTCAAAGCCCCGGCTCCAGCTATACGCGGCCTGAACCTGCAGGCCGTGAGAAATCTGCTTCCGCACTGTTACCTGAAGACTGTTAAATTTGTAGTTGTCATTGGTTTGTAGTTCCTGTGCACCCGCTGATATGCCCGGGATCGGGACACGCAGGAACACGTTTGCGGCCGTATTGGTAGTCACCCCAGTTAGTCCACAACTGACACAGGGCGCACCCACTCCCGCCAGTTGCGCCACGTTGAAGGGTACCGAAGTTGGCGATCCATCGGCGGTCGGACCATTGTTCTGCGCGCCCGGAGTCGCCTGATGGATGCCATGCGCTCCGACGTAGCCGACTTCGAGCACCCAGGTGGGCAGGAATTCCCATTGCGTGTTCAGGTTCCATTGATATGTGACTGGAACCGTCAGGTTCTGCTGCCAAGCCGTTGGAGAGAGGTTCGAGCTGCACGGCGGGGCCAGACAGGCCGCCGCTGGATTGCTCGTGCCGCAGAAGGCGTTACCCACGTTACATGGAGTGGACGGATCGACCCAGCGCGGAACAAACCCATAGGCGCCTGGATTTGTCGGAACGATGCCTGGCGGTATGGCCCACGGGTTCGACAAACTGGCCAGAGGGGAGCCAGCCGCCGGAGGCCCGTATACAGGATTACTACGCGCCATCGGACTCGCCAGGTATTGCCCGGAAATCGTATCGTAGAAGAGACCGCCGCCGCCGCGGACTACGAGTTTGTTGCTTGCCAGGGGTTGCCAGGCAAACCCAATGCGTGGCGCGAAATCGTCCAAGGGCGCGCTGTGCTGGAACGCATTCGACAGATTGCTCTGGTAGACCCCCGCCGGGACCACACCCGTATAATTGCTCGGCAGTACATAGCCTGCCAGCGTTGATCCAGCACCGCCGGGAGCGGTCACTTGCGGATACGCCACCGTAGAGGCCAGGGAGGGCCAGAAGTTACTGAAGCTCCCCGTCGCCTCTGTTGGGAAATTGATGATCTCCCAACGCAGACCAAGGTTAAGGGTCAGCCGCGGCGTGACCTTGTAATCGTCTTGAATGAAGCTGCTCAACGTGAGTTGGCGGAAGCCGTATTGAACCTTCGGGTTAGCCGCAGTGGTTCCTCCGACGCCAGTCACATTGCTCTTTGTTGAGGAGCCGTTGCACCCGTTGGGATTTGCAAGACCGGGGGCTACCGCCGCACCGCATGCCCCTGACCGGCCTATCAGGAAGTCCTGGAATGAGCTGAATGCCGGCTGTCCAACCGATGAGGTATTCGAGATGGCGGCCACCTGCACACGCTCGGCCTCAAAGCCGGCCCGGAACGAATGTTTGCCGTGCGTCCAGGAAATCTGATCGCCGGGTTCGAATTGGTTCTCGCGCAAGCTCGAGCCGAAAAAGGGATGTGTGCCAAAGTCAAAGAAGGTGCCCTGGGGTCCGATGTTGATGTATGAAAGGTTGTCAACTCCCGGCGTAAAGTCCTGAATGCCTATCTGAGAGTTCTGGAATAAGACGGCTTCGCTATTGATGGTCTCATTCCGCTGATAGCCCAAGTGAATTTCGTTTACCAAATTATTGGAGAGAATCGAGGTAAGTCTCAATACCGCCCCGTGGTTTGTCTTTTGTGTTGAAACCGTATTGCCCGGCACAGCGTTTCCGGGCTCCAGTGCGTTAACCGCCGGGAAATTGGCCTGTATGGGATCGGTCTCATAGACGTAGCGCACGGCCAGGGAATGTTTGCTGCTGATAATGTAATCGAGGTTCCCCAGGCCCTGGTGATCCTTGAAGCCAGCGGGGTTGCTGAACGTAATCGGCGTGAACTGTGCAGTGGTTCCCGCGGGCGGGCTAGGCACGAAATAGTTCCCGTTAGGCAGTTTTAACTGTAGAGCATTTATGGCAATTGGATTGATGTTAAATAACCCCGCCAGGTCGCACGGCCCGTTTTTCCCAGGGGTCGCTGAGGAGCAGATACTCGGATTTTGGACGTTCACACTGTTCTTTGTTTTTGACCCAAATGCGGACATGTTCGTTGCGAGAGTGTTTATAAAGCCTACGGCAGCCGCGTCGCAGGCGGAAATGTTGTACCAGCCGGGATTTCCGCCATTACAGGTGCCACGGTTACCTGCGGGAATCGGAGGCAATAGAACGTTAGAGGAGCTGAAGCTGGCGAGTTCGTTCTTTTGATCTTCCTCTTGATAGTTTACGAAAAAGAAGAGCTTGTCTTTTTTGATCGGTCCGCCGATGGCGCCACCGTAGACGTTAGAATTAAGAACGGGCTTTCGGTCCGGAAGGCCCGCAAGCTCCTCATTACGCTTGAAAAACCACTCATTGGCATTGAGAGACGTGTTGCGGAAAAATTCAAAAGCCGTCCCATGGAAATTGTTCGTTCCCGACCGCGTAATCACATTGACGTTTGCGCCTGGATTGCGTCCGTACCCGGCGTCGTAGCTCGAAGTCTGAATCTTGAATTCGGAAATCGCATCGGGATTAGGCATGGCAAACGTGCCATTCAGCGTTCCCTCTGTAACGCCACCGAGGCTCATGTAATTGTTAACGGGGACACCGTCTTGCAGGTAGGTGTTCTGGCCCGTAGCACCGCCATTGACCGCCATGTTCGTCGCGCCCTTGCCGATCGTGGTGGCATTGCTGACGTTGGCGCTGACACCCGTAGACATCGCCAACAGATTTGTATAATTCCTTGTGTTCAGCGGAAGCTCGGTCACGGTGCGCGCGCTGGCCACCGTACCCAGCGTCGAATTCTCGGTCTGCACGGCTACAGCTTCGCTTTCCACGGTGACGGTCTGAGACTGCGCGCCCACCTCCAGGTTACGATCCAACTCTGCCGTCTCCGTCACCGCAACCGTTACTGTAGGAACCTCTACGGGCTTGAAGCCGCTCGCTTCAATCTTGACGCGGTAATTTCCCGGAGCTAGCAAACTGAAACGGTAGCTTCCGTCTGCCCCGGTCATGTCTTTTCGTGCCTGACCGGTATCGAGGCTGGTGAGTGTTACCGTCGCATTCGGAACGACGGCGCCGGATGGATCTTTGACCGTTCCCGTCAGCGCACCTGTGCCGGCCGTCTGCGCTCCGAGCGATTGAAAGCTAAGGAGCGTGATGACAAAAAGCAAAACCCAAATATTTTTGAAATTCATAAGACACACACCCTTCCCTAGGAGTTTTCACGTCGTCTAAGTTGTCCGAAACGTTTTACGCCCGGTAAGGCGGCTTGCCGCCCGGTAATGGCGGCTTACTTATAGCAGGGACTGCTGTTTGTCAAGAAAAATGGTGAGAGACGGCGGTCGGCGCCTATTTGAGATGAGACTGAAGAGCAGCCACTCACATGAGCAAGGAACGAAAATATGCAGCGGCTAAGATGTGGGGCCGTGCTCGAGAACACGGACGCCGAATAACAAGGCATCACTTTTGCGATATCGGCTTCTCTTCGGCAGCCTTCTTCTCGGAGGCTCGAGCCCCCGCGAGAATGTTGACCGCGTCGTTGTTGTTCTCGCTACAGTCGTACTCAAATAGCGGCCCTGTGCTGGCATTCAACGGGGCGATCGCCGACCAAGGCCTGGCCCAGGTGGAGGGATCGTCGATGGTGAACTTGTATTCGATCGTTTTCGCATTGATGCGCTTGAAGGTTTCCGTGATCTTCTGGGTTTTGTAGTCACCGTTGCGATAGGTGTGATCGGGCCGAAGATTCGTGGTCTCAACGACCAGGGTGTCGCCTTCCCAATGTCCGCGGGAATCGCCATGCCACTGGTGGATATTCGACGAGACGTGGGAATGCCCATCCAAAGGAATAATTCGGAACTCGCTTCCCTGCTCGGTTTCAATCAGCATATATGACGAATTCTGGGCGATGAACAAACCACTGTTGTACTCCGCGGGAATCAAGGGGGGGCCACCCGACTGGGTGACGCAGCTTGTATTCTGCCCGAGGTCTTTGGCGCGATCTGCGTGAACAACTGCACCTCCGTGGTGGTCGTCAACAACGTAGGGGAAGCCACCTCCCGGAGTTGTGCTTTTAGCTATGCGAGCCTTGGCCTCCGCGGTGATCGGAGGAATTTTGCCGTCCGGCGGATCCACGACGAGCGAGGTGCGCGGATTCGGCTGGATGCCGTTTTGCCATGGGCTGAGTCCATACGTGGTCGCGTCATAATCGACAGAGTCCGGGTTGAACAATTCGCCGCCGTAGCGATCCTCACTGCCCTGAGCGCCTGGATCGAACGATCCCTTCACACCTGACTTGAAAACAGCTTTCATTTCATCGTCGGTCAAAAACTCTCGATTCCCGTACTTTGCGGGACGCTCCAGAGGTGTGAAGGTCAGGTTGTTCCAATAGCCGCTAAAGTCCGGATGACCATCGGCCATTCGAGGCGTGACCCAGGTTTGCGTTTTGCCGGCGGGATTTGCGCTCGTCTTGCCCGTCGTCTTAGGCGCCGCTTTGGTGGTGGATGTAGCCGTCGTTGACGAGGACTGGGCCCGGGCGAATGTCGGCGCGCATAGCAGAGTGGCTACAGCTAGGGCTAAAGCAGTGGAAGAAATCTGCGCGCGCTTTTTCATGTGGTCGGCCTCCTCACGGACTTCCGAAATCGGCTTAGCTATTTTTTGCTGTATGGGCCGTAAAGTAAATCGAGAACGAATTCCGTGCAGTTGAAATCCACCAATTGGATATTCTTCTCCATGCGGCGATACAGCGGGAAGCTCATCTTCCAAGGCCGCGTAAAGACGTTGGGGTCCTCGATGGTTGCCTCGTACATCATGTGGTATGGACTCACAGGTGTATAGCGTTCGACCACATGCAGGGCGTCGCTGTGATAATCCCCCGCTCGATCGAACCAACTGTAGGGAACGAATCCCCTGGAATCCACAACCAGAGTATCGCCCTCAAAGTGCCCGTTTGACCATCCCATCCAAGTATCGGCAGGAGCTTCCTTTGGGATGCTCTTGTCATTCGGATCCATATAGATCGTTCGCAGGGCGCGTGCGTACTCGTAGGCCATCATGATGACGTGCGGCGTTTGCAGGATTTGAAAGGGAAAAGGCATATAGTTCGCGCGCGGCACTCCGGGCATGTAGCACTTCAGTTCCGGATCTCCGGTGTCATGGCGATGGGGATCGCTGGTGATGTTCACCACCATGCGCTTTTCGGCATTGGCCTTTTTTTGCGCCAGCGCTTCGGGTTTGTAAGGAATCTCGCCGCCTTCAACGATCCCTTGTCCACCCGGCCACGCGCCATACGCGCCCATAATGTCCGGATGCGCGCCTGCTTGCGCATCGTGGTCCTGAACATCTATGTCAGCCGTGACGAAGGCCTGCCAGATTCCGTTTAGGTCGGGCTTGCCGTCTGCGGTGCGCGGAGGACGGTAAAGAGGAAATTGCCCCGGCATTGGCGTTCTGACCGCGGCAGTAGCAGCGGCGGGAGTTTGACTAATGGCCGAGGTTTGACCCGCTGCGGGTCTTACTGCCGTCAGCAAAAGGAGCCCCGCAGCCAAAGTTACGACACCAAGCATTGCGTATCGAAGGTGCCTTTGCATCGAGTGGTCTCCCACGACCCTTGGGTCAGCGTGCAGGTGAGCGAATAATACACCACGCGGCAGAATTCCAGCGCTCATTTTGCCCGGCATTCAGCGCGACCTTTGTGCCGATGTCGAGAGATCAAGGTCGCTCTGGAGAATTCGTTCCCGAGCGCTGCCGAATGAGCCGTGCAGGTGTAGTATGGTGCCGTTTTGCGGCCGAACAGAACATCGCCTGGAGATTGAAATGAACTACTGCGCGTGAGAGCCAAGACGCACAAGGGGTTCTCGGAAGAGTTGACTCACAATCGCGCAGACCAAGGAATGATGGAGAAGATATGAAGAGGGGATCGAGGCGAGTGGTCTTTGGTTTCATGGGAATCGCGGTCATGTGCCTGTTGAATGGACCATTAAGCGCTTTGCCCGCTAACGGCCAGACGGGCCCAAGCGGCCAGGCTGCAGGAGCGAAGCCGCCGATGGCGGAGGATGTCTTCAAAAACGTCCAGGTGCTCAGAGGAATTCCCGTTGACGAATTTATGGCCACGATGGGATTCATCGCTGCTTCTCTGAGCTTGAACTGCCTGGATTGCCACACTCAGGATAGCGGCCGCGATCCCGCGAAATATGCCGATGACACGCCTATCAAGCAGACTGCGCGAAAGATGCTGCTGATGGTGAAGCAGATCAATGCGCAGAATTTCGGCGGCGTGCGCACCGTCACCTGCTACACATGCCACCGCAGCGACGTAGCTCCTCGCTTCACGCCAAGCCTGGCGGAGCAATACGGTACCCCGCCCGAGCGCGATCCCAACGATATCGATGTTGCGCAACAGCCCGACCCCAAAGCCCCAACGGCCGACCAGATCCTGGATAAATACATTCAGGCGGTGGGCGGCGGGCAGCGACTGGCTGAGCTAACCAGCTTCACCGCCACGGGAACATATTCCGGATACGATACGGACTTCGCCAAGAAACCTGCGGAAATCTATGCCAAAGCTCCTGGGCTGCGGACCACCGTGATACATCCGCCGATCGGAGAAGGCACCACCGTATACGATGGGCATAATGGCTGGATCGCGGAGTCAAATTCGCTGCTACCCATGATTACGCTAACTGGCGGCGAGTTGGACGCCGCTGCGATCGAGGCGGAGCTGGCCTTTCCGGCGAAGATCAAACAGTACCTCAGCAACTGGCGCGCCGATTTCCCACCCGCCATGGTTGACGATCACAACGCCGTAGTCGTCCAGGGGACCGCACCGGCAGGCTCTAGGGTCAAATTGTTTTTCGAGAAAGACTCCGGTCTGCTCATTCGAATGGTGATGTTTACCAACACCGTCATTGGCCTGAATCCCAGAGAGATCGATTATTCCGACTATCGAGAGGTCGGCGGAGTTAAAGTGCCTTTCAAGTGGACCGCCGTCTGGACGGATGGCCGTTCCGACTATGAAATGACCGAAATTAAGCCGAACGTCGCGATTGATGCAGCAAAGTTTGCCAAGCCGGCGCCCGCGGCAGTCAAACCGATAAACGCGCAGTAATTCACCAGCAACTGCTGCAATCTGCGAAAATACAGCTTGGGACGAATTCTGACCAAGGCACAACCTGTGCGGCGCTCTTGAGGCGCATTCCGTAATGGACAAAAGAACGTTGCATCGGATAACGAGGGCTCTTGTGGACGGTAGGCGATTCGAAATTCTCGAACGGATCGCGTCTGTAAAAGGCGAAATTTCCTGCCGTGACTTGAGGGCGGAAATTCCCATCTCCAGGGCAACTCTTTCGCATCATCTCAAGGAACTTGCCAACGCACGTCTGATTGAAATACGACGGCAGTCCAAGTACATGTACTTGCGGATGCAGAAGAAAACTTGGAGCGAATATCTTCGGCGTTTGCGGAGGATTGGCCCCTGAGGCAGAACGATGCGGACCTAATTTCGATCATTCGCAGTTTAGATTGTAAGAAGCTTGTTTCTGTGCTAAGTTTTTGTTCGATGGTCATCGAATTAAGAGTGACGACTTGGGCCTTCAGAGCTCTCTGGGGGCTTACATTCGCTCTCGCTCTCTCTCTTAGCGTCCCAGTCTCCGGACAAAGCGATATGCACAATTCCACTTCATGGTCGGGTGTCATTATCAACAGCGGCTGCACGCTTGACGAGGCTTTCGCCGAAGCCGCGAAGTGCACGGACAAAGTGCCCGGCGGGAAGCTTGTGCTGTACGACGATACGACCAGGCAAATTTTCGATCTCGATCCTCAAGACAAAGCCATTGGGCATCTGGGAGACGGCGTCACGGTCGCCGGCACTCTCGAGGGCAATGCGATACATGTCTCTTCCCTGGAGTTGCTGACCGCTATCGGATTGCCGGTCGGCCAGAAGGCTCCGGCTTTTTCGCTGCCCGACCAGTTTGGACATGAGCAGACGCTGGAGAGCCTGAAGGGACCGCATGGCACGGTCTTGCTCTTCTTTCGTTCGGCAGATTGGTGACCCTACTGCAAGGGGCAGCTGGTCGAGCTGCAAAATGCCAAGGCGAGATTCGAAAAACAGGGACTGAAGGTTGCGGGCGTCAGCTACGATAGCGAAGCCATCCTGAAGTATTTCACGGATCGCCGCAAAATCGATTTTCCGCTGCTTGCCGATCCCAATTCCAAAATTATTCGCGCTTACCAAGTATTGAACACCGAAGCCACAGGACAATTTCTGGGCATGGCACGTCCCGGATATTTCTTCATCGACACGGGCGGCGTGATTCGCGAGAAATTCTTCGAAGCCAAATACCGCGAACGGCTTTCTGGAAACAACGTGATCGCTAAACTCTTCCCGGAACTGGGCCAAGAAGTCACGGGTACGGTTGACGCGCCCCACATTCAGCTTGCGGTTGGGCAATCCGATCGCACTGCCTTCCCCGGCGGGCGCGTAACCCTAACTGCCGAAGTGCAGCTTCCGCCCGACGTGCACGTGTATGCGCCGGGCACGAAGGACTACAAGCCGATTAACCTTGTCATTGATGCGATGCCGTCATTGCAGATCGAGCCCGCGATGTATCCACGCTCCAAAATTCTGTTTTTGCCGGCGATCAATGAGCGCGTCCCGGTGTTCGAGGGCAAATTCCGTATAACCCAGGATTTGCAGATATCCAGCGCAGCGGATTTCAGCGGTTCGCTGGCCGCCGACGGAAAAACAGTCACGATTACAGGAAAACTCGAATATCAGGCCTGCGACAGTAAGATTTGCTTTCTGCCGGCGTCGGTGCCGATCCAGTGGCAGTTGCAGGTGCTGCCGCTGGATCGCCAAAGGGCCCCGGAAGACATCCGACATAAATAGGTGCCTGCAGTTAACGAATTATTGCTGCGACCAGGAGGAACCGTGTCTGACGTAGCCTACGTTTCCAAAGTTCGAATCGAGCGCAAGGTTGGACCGCTTCGCATCGCTTACTTGCCCGGCGAATCGCAACCCGTCATTTTCAGCGTTCACGGTGCAATCGCTGAGCACTACAAAGTCGATCCGGCGAACCTGAAAGAATCCCATGCTGCGACGATCGACTACGTGATCGCTGCAACCGCTGGTTGAATGGTTGGCACCTTCGGGGGCGCGCTGGAGGCGCGTAAAATTGATGCGAGCAACGGGAAGCTCGTAGCTGAAATAACCGGCGAAGTGGAAACGGAGGAAGGCGTTCTCGTTATCCGGCGCATCCACGTGGTCATGCACCTCGCCGCACCTACATCGTCTCGCGAAACTATTGAGCGCGTCCATGGGATGTACGCGATGCGCTGTCCACTCTATCGGACTTTACATAAGGCGATCGAACTCACATCCTCGTACGTGTTAGAGGAACAGAAGACGGTTTAGCGGCTCGCACCACGCTCCGGAAGAGACACCGCTAGCGCGCTCTCTACTGCAATCGCTAAAGCTAGTAAGGAAAGAGCCACCCCACTTCCTTTTGTCGAAACCTATGGCTTGCTCCAAGAGATAGGTTTTCCTCAATCGCGGGATATAATAAGGGTTCTAAACGGACCATCCGTCCGCGCTATTGCGCTGGGCGATGCCCAGAAATTCAAAAACTGAACCCAGGGAGATCCGATGTTACGCGTTGGATTTATTGGCTGGAGAGGCATGGTCGGCAGCGTCCTGATGCAAAGGATGCGCGAAGAAAAAGATTTCACCGGACTCGATCCGGTCTTTTTCTCGACGTCGAATGCCGGCGGTGAAGCGCCCGAAGAAGCCGGTGATGGGGGCAAACTTAAGGACGCGGCCGATCTGCGCGAACTCGCGCGTTGCGAAGTTCTGATCAGCTGCCAGGGCGGCGAATACACGAGCGAAGTTTATGGTCCTCTGCGCAAGGGCAATTGGAACGGATATTGGATCGATGCAGCGTCCGCACTGCGAATGAGTGACGATGCCGTAATCATTCTCGATCCCGTAAATGCGGACGTGATCCGCGGCGCGCTGGGCAAAAATATTCGCGCTTATATCGGCGGAAACTGCACCGTCAGCCTTATGCTCATGGCCGTCGCCGGTCTTTTCCGCGTAGGCCTCGTCGAGTGGATGACCACAATGACGTATCAAGCCGCTTCCGGAGCGGGAGCAGCGAAGATGCTCGAGCTTGTAAAGCAGATGGGATATCTGACCGACGCGACGCGGAAGAGTCCTTCGGAAAATGCGCTGGAGGTTGACCGCGCGATGATTCAGGAACAGCGCTCGCAGCGGCTGCCCGTGCAGGAATTCGGCGTTCCGCTCGCCGGAAGCCTCATTCCCTGGATTGATAAAGAGATGCCCGAAGGGCAGACAAAGGAAGAATGGAAAGGCATGGCCGAGACCAACAAGATTATGGGCCTCAATCCGGTCGTTCCTGTGGATGGCATCTGCGTGCGTGTGGGTACCATGCGCTGCCATAGTCAAGGCTTATGCATTAAATTAAAGAAAGACGTGCCGCTGGCAGAGATCGAGCAGATGCTGGCCGGCGCTCATCCTTGGGTGCGCGTCATCCCCAACAATAAAGAAGCCACCACGCGCTGCCTGACTCCGACGTCGGTTTCAGGCACGTTGAATGTGCCCATCGGCCGCATTCACAAATTGAAACTGGGGCCGCAGTATTTAGGCGCGTTCACCGTGGGCGATCAGCTCCTTTGGGGCGCCGCGGAGCCCCTGCGCCGCATGCTCGGCATTTTGCGCGAACACCTGGACGCGTAAGGGGTGACCGGAATTAACACAGAGGACACGGAGACAGACACACAGAAAACGCAATTGCTCCTGTCTCGCCGGAAGGCGACATGAAGAACAAACTAGCTAGGATTGGCCTCGTCATACTGGCTATAGTTTTGGCAAGCAGTTACGACTTGTGGCGCGGCTACCACGAAGAGGGATCGATCGGGGCTGGTATCGGCTTTGCGGTACTTGGTTGGATCACTTTCGGTGTAATTTTCGGCGTTTGGGCATTGGTCAGCTACATGTTCGGGTACCGCGACGGGAAATCGGACGGGAGTACATACTAGCAATTGATCTCGGCACCAGATGAAAAAATCGGGTGTCATTCCGAGCAGAGCGAGGAATCTGCTTTTGTAATGTGCGGCTATTGACACGGTGCAGGCACGCTTATATGCTAGGGCGCAGTTTGAGATTTTCTCAGATGAGTCTGATTCGATATTATCGGTTCGCCTTTACGGGCCGCTTCCTCTGGCGGAGGAGCGGCAAAGTAGAGGCGCGATTGCGGGTGGTCGCCTGAATATCTAGGACCAAAAAAGCCGCA
>Ga0210394_10002836_pt1 | contig 22981 bp, 22 predicted proteins | sample IncBWC12MmetaG_FD_160121 | JGI IMG/M metagenome (GOLD analysis project Ga0210394, IMG submission 160121) | Forest soil microbial communities from Barre Woods Harvard Forest LTER site, Petersham, Massachusetts, United States - Inc-BW-C-12-M | ecosystem: Environmental > Terrestrial > Soil >... | reverse complement strand
TCCCAGCCGGCATGCCGCTCGATCAATTTCGGGAGCTGAACCGCTCGCGGCGCTGGAGCGCATATTTTCTGTGGAACCAAAGCAAAGCCGTGGCCGGGCACATTGCCCGATGCCCGGCCACCGCGCGGGCACTCGAGGCGCTGCCACGCTGCCGGGTGGAGGGCCGAGCACCCACAGCGTTCTTCTCGATTCTCGATGCCAATACGCGCATCCCCCCGCACACCGGTATTACCAACACGCGCTGTACCGTACACCTGCCGCTGATCGTGCCGCCCAACTGCGGATTTCGAGTGGGCGCCACGACGCGCGAATGGGTCCCGGGCCAAGCGTGGGTGTTCGATGACACCATCGAACACGAGGCCTGGAATCTGTCGGATACGCCGCGCGCCATCCTGATTTTTGACATTTGGAATCCGCTCTTGAGCGCCGCCGAGCGCGACATGATCCAGACCGCAACCGAGATCTACCAACAATATTACGCGCTGCCCCGGGACAACGCGCTGTGAACCCCCTGCCTTGCGCGGTGCGCCTCGCGCACATTGCTATATTGCTGCTCGGTGTTTCGCTCTCCGCGAGGTCGGCCACCCCGCCCACGGCCAGCGACTTGGCGCGCTGCGCCGCGATACCTACACCCGACGCCCGACTCGCGTGCTACGACAATCTATCCGCCCCGGCAACTCCCGCGCCGGCCACAGCGCCAAGTAGCGGCGCAGCCGCGAAAGGTACATCCGCAACGCCCGTGGTGCCTACGGTTGCCGCGCCCGCGTCTAGCGTGCCCGCGCCCGCCTCTACGGCCGCGCCTAGCGTGCCCGCGCCGGCCAGTACGCCGCTGCCAGCGCCCAAACAAGCGTCTGCGCCCGCGACGACACCGCCCGCAGCGCCCGCGGATTTGAACGATCCGCGCAATTTCGGGTTAAACGCTGCCCAGCTGCACGCGCCCGCGCCAGGTCCGCAGTCCATTCAGGCGCGAGTCGAGAAAATCTCCAGGAACCGGACCGGGACCGCCTATGTCGCGCTCGACAATGGGCAGACCTGGACGTACACGGACGAGGACAGCCGCTTGGGTCCGGGCGACCTTGTCACCATCAAGCGCGCGATGCTCGGCGCGTTCTTGATGACGACGCCCTCAAAGCGCTCTTATCACGTGCAGCGTGTGCAATAGTCCTGCGCGTAGGCTACGCCGGATATCCTAGGCGTTCGACCCAACCATTGAGCGTCGGCAGAATTGGCGCCAGCTGCGCACCATAGTTGCGCCACTGTTCGATACCGGATCGATCGAGGCCGCGCGCCAGCTGCGCGGTGCTCGGAGTCGCATGCTCCCGCGCCTGCACGCGGGCCGCAAAATCGCCCATCTGGGGGACCCACTTAAGCCCCAAGAATTCGCAGATGCCTTTGGTCTCTTGCGCAAGATCGGCCACCAGGGACTCGTAACGCACCTCGCGCCAGGCGAGCCCTAACTTCGGGCGCACTTGATCCGCGAAGCGCATGACCGCATCGTAGAACGCTGCCGCGCCCGGCAAGCTCAGCAGCTCGTACATCGCCGGATTCATCTTGAAGCGGCGCCGGAAACAGCTGAGTACGACGTCGCGCGGATCGCGGCTCGCGAACAGCACTTTCGCGTGCGGGAACAGGCGTGCGATCAGCGGCAGCTTGAGCGTGTTCAAAGGATGCTTATCGACAAACATCTTGCCGGCCACTTCAGTCCCGGTTTTGCGGACGCCTTCCCAATAGGCCGCGCGCAGCGCTCGCAGCTCGTTCTCGTTCGCTCGCGCCAGAGGCTCGAAATTCAGGGGTTCACGCATGAACTTGAGCACGGCGTCGGTCAGCAGTTCATGCTCCTCGATGCTCGCGACCTGCGGGTGCCCGTCGAGCACAACCTCGAGCAGCGTCGTGCCGGATCGCGGAAAGCCGAGTAGAAAGACGTGTCCGAGCGCGGCGGCGGAATCTGCTGCCGCCCCGTGGTGGCTCGCCGGCAGCTGCTCGCCGATGCTCGCCACCGCCGCACACAACGCCTGCGTATAGGCGAGCATGCTGGTGCCGCTCGCGAAGCGGCGATGAATCTGCCGCAGAGCCTCGTTGCAGGTCGAATAGGCATCGAACGCTTCGGCGTAGCGGCCGAGGGCATCGAGCACGTCCCCCAGCAGTCCGGACGCGCGCGCTTTGTCGGACGCTCCAGCGCGTGAATCGAGGATCAGCTGCTGCAGCAGCGTCTCGGCGCGAGCAGCAGCTCCGCTCGACAGCTCGGCGGCCGCGAGGCTCAAGACCGCGTCGGGAAAACCGGGTGCCAATTTAAGTGCCTGCTCGGCCCAGCGTCGTGCCTCGTCGTGCTCGCCGCGATGCGTGGCAATGGAGGCGAGCGCACCCGTTGCGGCCAAGTTGCCGGGCTCCAATTCCAACGCTCGCAAGTGGCTTTCTTTGGCGCGGCCCAGCCATCCGAGACTGATCAGCGCGTTGCCCTTGTTGGCATGTGCGAACCCCAATTCGGGGTGCTTTTTCAGGAGTTCATCAACGTGGTACAAAGCCTCGGCCGGCCGATCGAGGCGCTGCAGGCACAGGCCCAAGGCGTTGCGCGCGCCCACATCCCCGGGTGCGATGGCAACCGCTCGCTGCAGCAAGCGCAGCGAGTCCTCGAATTTGCCCTCCTGCTCCAGCCGCGTGGCAAGGACGTTGAGCAGCAGGGGATGTTCGAACCCGCTCGCCAGAGTCTGTTCGGCCAATGCTCCGGCGCGTTGGAAATCACGATTCTGGGCGTAGCCCAGAACCGTGCGGAGCGTCTCCATGTCAGCCTCGAGATTGCGGGCCATCCCCTCAAGCCTACCGGATTTCTCGCGGCACCGCAGATGTGGGAAAATCCGCGCGGGCGTTCCGCTCACCGAGGTAACCTTGACGGCAGTTCCTGAGGCGATGTTGCGCGAGGCAACGCAACTGCAGCGCCAGAACCGCGTCCCAGAGGCTATCGAAGCTTACCAAGGGATACTTAAGCGCTGGCCGGGGCTGGCCGAGTGCTGGTTCAATCTGGCCGTGCTGCAGCGGCAGGCGCGCCGCCTCACCGAGGCCCTTGATTCCTATCAGAAGGCACTGAACGCCGGAGTCTCCCGCCCGGAGGAAGTCCACCTCAATCGCAGCGTGATCTACACCGATTATCTGGGACAGCATGCGGCCGCGGAACGCGAACTGCAGTCCGCGCTCGCAATCAATCCGGCCTTTACGCCGGCACTGCTCAATCTTGCGAACCTCTACGAGGACCTCGGGCGCCGCTCGGAGGCGCAGAGTATTTACGCGCGCATCCTCGCGCTCGATCCCCGCTGCTTCGAGGCGTTGGCGCGTTTTGCCAACCTGCAGCAAGCGTCGGCTGCGGATCCCGCATTGGTCGCGCAGCTCCGCCAAGGTCTTGCGGATCCGGCGGCGTCGGCTGCCGAGCGCGCGAGTCTCGGCTTCGCGCTTGGCCGGATATTGGATGCGTCGGGCGAGTACGCGGCGGCATTCGGCGCTATCCGCGCTGCGAACCAGGCCAGCCGGACGAGCGCCGCGCCGCATGTGGTGCGCTATGACCGCGTGCAGCAGCACGCGTTCGTGGAACGACTGATCGCCCACGGCACGCCGCGCGCGGGGCGCGTGAGCCCCATGCGGCCGCGCCCGATATTCATTTGCGGCATGTTCCGCTCGGGATCGACATTGACCGAACAACTGCTCGCCGCAATCCCGGGTGTCGCGGCCGGCGGCGAGCTCGACTTTCTGCCGCGCCTCGCGGCCAGTGAACTGGTGCCGTTTCCAGAATCGCTGCCGGCGTTGTCCGCGCAACGCCTGGAAGAGATCGCGCAGCGCTATCGCGCGGAACTGGAGCGAGTGTCCGCCACGGCCGCCCTTGTGATCGATAAGCGGCCCGATAATTTTCTATACATCGGGCTCATCAAAAGCCTTTTTCCGGACGCCCGGATCGTGCACACGACTCGCGATCCGCTCGACAATTGCCTGTCGATCTATTTCCTGCATCTCGATCAACAAATGAGCTACGCCCTCGACCTGATGGATATCGGCCACTATTTCCGCGAGTATCGCCGGCTCATGGCACACTGGAGGAACAAATTCGCGTCGGATATCTTCGACTTCGACTACGATGCGCTGGTGCGCGACCCGCAGCCCGCGCTTCAGCGGCTGTGCGCGTTTCTCGGGCTGGAAGCGCCCCGCGAGGTGCCGCAGGTTGCGGCCGCGGGACGCGCTGTTAAAACCGCGAGCGTCTGGCAGGTCAGAGAACCGCTGTATCGCTCATCGTCGGGCCGCGCGAAGCATTACGCCGTACAGCTCAAGGAATTGCACGACTACCTCGCGGATCTTCTATGAACGCCACAGCGCCGATCGTAGTGCCGATTCTCGCGACGCCATTCGGTGTCGTACCGCTTCCAGAGGCGAGCCCGCTCAACTCGGCGCTTAGCAGCCTGTTCGCGGCACGCATGGCCGCCGACGCATCGCGCCCTGCGAATCCGCTGTGTTACCGCAGCCGCGATGACCTGCTCGAGTGGCCGGAGGAGCCGGTGCGGCTGCTGGCCGCTGCGATTATCCGCGGTGTGTACGCGGTGGTCGAAAGCGTCAACGACTTCAGCGGCGCGCAGTTGCGCGAATTCCAACTCGAGGCGCGTGCTTGGTTCACCATTGTCAAGCCGGACGGCTGCGTGCCGGCCGCCAGCTTGCCGAACACCGCGTGGTGCGGAATTTATTGCGTGGCTGCGCCGGCGGCTTCCTCGACCCGGGCCGACAGCGGTGTGCTGCGGCTCTACGAATCGCGGCTCGGCACGATGTTCCATGATCCCACCCATTCGGTGATGCGGATGCCGTTCAAGCCGAACCACTGCAGCTGGCGGCCGGTGCCCGGGCAGCTGGCAGTCTTTCCGGCCTCGCTCACGCACGAAATCGCTTTGTTGCGCTCCGCCGGGGAGCTGGTGCTGGTCACGGTCCGCGTGCGTTTCGCGGCTCCCGGGCAGCAGGGCATTCCTCGATGGTAAGCCCGGGCATCACGCTGAGTCCCATGTTTGCGGTGCCGTTCGGCGAGACCACGCTAGCGCACTGCGAGCGCCTGAACCGCGAACTCGAGACGCTGTTTCTGCAGCGCGAGAACGACGAGCACAGAAATCCCATGCCAAGCCATATACCGCAGCAGGAGACCTTCGAAAGCCGCTTCAATTTATTTCTCTGGCCCGAGGCCTGTGTTCAGGAGTTGCGTACTTTCATGCTGGACGCGATTGCGCAAATGGTGCTCGAATCCACGGCACTGCGTCCCGAGGACCTCGCGCGCCTCAAATTCCACAACCACACCTGGTTCCACGTGACTCGTTACGCGGGCTCCTTCATCGCCCACAACCACCCGCTGGCGTCCTGGTCGGCAGTGTACTGCGTGCGCACCGGAGAACCCGTGCCGGACCAGCCGGACAGCGGCGTACTGCGCTTCCTCGACACGCGGCAAGGTGCCGCCGCCTACATCGACCCGGCAAACGCCCCGCTGCACCGCGCATATGCGCTCAGGCCGCTCGAATTTCATCTTAGCGCCGGGCAGCTGGTGATGTTTCCCTCCTATGTGTTTCACGAAGTCGCACCCTTTTACGGCCGGGATACCCGCATCACCGTTGCGACCAACTGTTGGTTCGCTTGAGCGGACCGGTTGAAACCCAGAATCGCGCCAAGCTCGCGCAAGCGCAGAGCCTGGATGCCCTCGGGCGCTTGGCCGAGGCTGCCGCCCTCTATCGCGAAGTGCTGGCAAGTGATCCGCGAAACGGCGATGTGCTGCATTCTTTGGGCATCATCATGGCAAGGATGGGCCGCCCGCAAGATGCGGCCGGTCTCATCGCCGCAGCCGTTGAGATCCACCCTGCCAACGCCGGCATGCAGGCCAATCTCGGCAATGTCCTCTGCGAACTTGGCCGCTACGCCGAGGCGATCGCGCACTACGACCGCGCCGTGGCGCTGCAGTCCAATCTCGCCGCTGCCTTTCGCGGCCGCGGCAAGGCGCTCTTGGCCTTGAACCAGCTTGATCCGGCGCTGGCGAACTTGGGAAAGGCAGTGCGGCTCGCACCGAACGACGCTCAGGCGCACAACGACCTCGGCGTCGCCCTGGAGCGCGCCAACCGCCAAGCGGATGCGCTGCATTTCTTCGATAACGCGATAGCGCTCCAACCCGACAACGCGGAAGCACACCATAACCGCGGTCTGGTCGAGATGACGATGGGCCGGTATCCGCAGGCACTCGCCAGCATCGAGCGGGCGCTCAAGCTGCAACCGCAGCAACCCGCGCTGCACGTCAATCGCGCCCTGGTGTTGATGACGCTCGGCCGGCCGGCCGACGCCCTTGCCAGCATCGATCGTGCACTCGCGATCCAGCCTGGCGACGCCAGTCACTACCATGCCCGCGGCATGGCGCTCGTAAATCTCGAGCGTCACGCTGAGGCGCTCGAAAGTTTCGATCAGGCGCTGAAGCTGGCGCCCGGCACCGCACCGACACATCTCTGGCGCGGCAGGGCGTACGCTCAGCTGGGCCGGCTCACGGACGCGCTCGCAAGCTTCGACCGCGCCCTGGCACTCAGCCCTTTGGAATTTGAAACCCATCTACAGCGCGGCATCGCGCTCGCGCGGCTCGAGCGCAACGAGGAATCCCTGGCGAGCTTCAATGAGGCCGCGCGGCTCGATGGGAACTCCGCAGAAGCGCTCAACAACCGCGGCGCGGTGCTGGTGCGTCTGTCCCGCCCGGCAGAGGCGCTCGAGGATTTCGTCAATGCCGTGCGCTACAAGCCAGACTATGCGGATGCGTACACCAACCTCGGCAACACCCAGAAGGGTTTGGGACGCTATCACGAGGCGCTGCAGAGCCTCGATCAAGCGTTGTCGCTGAAGCCGGATGATCCCATGGCCATCTGGAGCAAGGCCGTACTCAAGCTGGCGCTGGGGGCATTCCGGGACGGCTGGCCCCTGTATGAAGCGCGCTTGAGGCTCGACTCGAATCGGCCTGCGCAGCGCGGCCCCGACACGCGCTGGTCGGGAGGGCCGCTCGAGGGCAGAACGCTGCTCGTGTATGCCGAGCAGGGACTCGGAGACACGCTGCAGTTTTGCCGCTACATCCTGCCGCTCGAAGCCATGGGTGCCAGGGTGGTATTCGAAGTTCAGCCGGTGCTGAAGAAACTGCTGGGCTCCCTTCCCATGCGTGGCGCACTGGTCGGGCGCGGCGAGCCATTGCCGGCGTTCGATCTGCACACGCCGCTGGGCAGCCTACCGCTGGCTTTCCGTACCGAGATTGGCAGCATTCCCGGCGGCGTGCCCTACTTGACCGTCAATCCGGCGGCGGTGAGCCGCTGGCGGGAGCGGTTGGCCGCCGTGCCAGGGTTCAAGGTGGGGCTGAACTGGCACGGCAACCCCGAGGCCGAGAAGCGCGCTGCGCTGCAGGCTCGTTCGTTCCCCTTGGCCGCCGCGGCGCCGCTGGCGCGGCTGAGGAAGTTGAGCCTGGTCTCGCTGCAGAAAGGGGCCGGCGCCGAACAACTCGGTTCGGTCGACTTTGGCGGCGAGATTACTCAACTGACCGATCCAACATTCATGGGGCCCGATGAGATCGCCGAAGAAACCGCCGCAATCATGATGGGCCTTGACCTCGTCATCACGGCGGATACGGCCATCGCGCATCTCGCCGGCTCATTGGGTATTCCCGTCTGGGTCGTTCTTCAGGCTGTGCCTGACTGGCGCTGGCTCATCGACCGTACCGACAGCCCCTGGTATCCCACCATGCGGCTGTTCCGCCAGCGCAACCCAGGCGATTGGCCGGAGCTTTTCGAGCGCGTCGCGAGTGAACTGGATGCGCTGCGCGCCGGCCACGATCGCCCCGATGCCACTTAGGTGTGGGGCCCTACCCTTCGCGCCAGCCGGGTGATTGGATGCAGCGTTGTACCCTCATTGCGACAAATTTGATTACGAATTCGTCATCTATCTGCCCCGCGGGCAGCAACAGACATGAGCTTAGACAATTGAGTAATAATGACGCCGTTGGCCGGGTCTTTTACTAGAGCAGCAATACCGCTGCGTTGCAAATCTAACGAGGAATAAAACATGCAGATCAATAAACTGTCGAGCGCGACAATGGCTGCCGCAGCCGCCATGTTGTTCACTTCCGGAATCAGCACTGCCACATTCGCGGCAGATGCGCCCACCATGCACTGCACGGGTGTGAATTCCTGTAAGGGAACCTCCGAGTGCAAGTCGGCAAAGAACAGCTGCAAGGGCCAGAACAGCTGCAAGGGTCAGGGTTTTGTGTCGATGACGAAGGCCGCATGCGCGGATGCCCAGGCAAAAGCCAAGGCCGCCGCTCCTGCGAAGTAAGCGACGCTGTTGATGAGGGGCCGGGCGCGCGAAATCGCCCGGCCCCGATTTCGATGAACCTTTCCGGTTTCGGTCTTGGCCTGCGAACACCCCACTATGAGGCCATTCTAAGCGAGCCTCATGCCATTGATTGGCTCGAGGTGATCACCGAAAACTACTTGGTTCCGGGCGGCAAGCCGCTGCACTACCTGGAGCGAATTCGTGAGCGCTTCCCCATGGTCATGCATGGTGTGTCGCTCTCGATCGGCAGCACCGACCCCATCGACTTGGAGTATTTGCGGATGGTGCGGGTGCTGGCCGCACGCATCGAACCGCACTGGATTTCCGACCACTTGTGCTGGACGGGAGTCGACGGACGGAATTTGCACGATTTACTGCCGCTGCCCTACACCGAGGAGGCCCTGCGCTCCGTGGTGGCGCGGGTCGGGCAAGTCCAGGACGCCTTGGGCCGGCAAATCTTGCTGGAAAACGTCTCGAGCTATCTCACTTTTCATGCCTCTGAAATGACCGAGTGGGAATTCCTGCGCGAGGTCGCATTGCGCGCCGACTGCAATATTTTGCTCGACATCAACAACATCTATGTGAGCAGCGTCAATCATGGCTTTGACGCGCTGAAATACCTACAGGCCATGCCGAAGTCTCGGGTGCGCCAGTTTCACCTTGCCGGACACAGCGATATGGGCGGCCACCTGATCGACACGCATGACCATCCCATTATTCCCCCGGTGTGGGATCTTTATGCGCAGGCAGTGGCGCAATTTGGCGTGGTGCCGACCATGATCGAGCGCGACGACAACATTCCCGAGTTGGGCGAACTGGTGGCGGAGCTTGCCGTGGCGCGCGATCTTGCCGCCCGGCACGCGCGGCAGGCGGCGTGATGCAGCTGCGCAAACTGCAGCACGACATGCAGCGCCACTTGCTGGGTGAGGAAAGCGGCGTCCTCTCAGGCATCGTCGATGCGCCACCGCTGCCGGCGGCGGATCGCTTGGCCATTTATCGAAATGCCTATCAAATTCGGCTCATTGACGCGTTGGACGATACTTACCCCATCCTGCATGCGCTGCTCGGCGACGAGATGTTTGTCGCAATGGGCGAGGCATTCGTGGCCGCGCACCCGTCCGTGCACCGCTCGATTCGCTGGTATGGAAGGGAACTCAAGGATTTTTTGGCGCGCTGCCCACCCTATGCGGAACAGCCCATTTTGGCGGAGGTCGCGCTGCTCGAATGGACCCTGGCTGAAGTATTCGACGCGATGGACGCGGAGCCCAAGTCACGCGCGGCGCTGTCCGACATCGACCCCTCGGCGTGGGCCGCTCTGCGGTTCGAGTTTCACCCATCCTTGAGGCGCCTTGAGTTCACATGGAACACGGCGGCAGTTTGGAAAGCAATGAGCGCCGCTACGACTCCGCCCGCGCCCGAACTGGCTGCGGCCCCGGTGCCGTGGCTGTTATGGCGGAAGGACTTACAGAATTATTTTCGCTCGATGACCGCCGTCGAAGCGGCTGCACTCGATGCGGCGTTGCGCGGCCGAAATTTCGCGCAAGTTTGCGAAGATCTGCGTGCGTGGCTGCCCGATGATGAGATCCCGCCGGCCGCCGCAACCCTGGTGGGGAATTGGGCGGATAGCGGGATCATTGTCGGAACCTAGGGGCGATCGCGTTTCGAGCGGCGCTGCACCGCGTCGTCGAAGTCTACGAGAAGTTCAGACATGGCCGCCGCGGTTGCGAATTCGCGGATCCATTGGCGTACCGTGTCAAAATTTGCTGCGGGATGCACCGCCAAAAGCGCGTCGACATCGAGCATGTCCTGAGGCCGATGTGCCACTGCTTTCATGATCAACAGATCTTCAACACGGGGCAGATTTACTCGCACACCGCCGACATAGTGAACTTGTGCTTGCGTGACTGCGCGATGCTCAAAAGACAGTCCGCCAAAAATAACATCAATGTCGATCGCGCTTACCGAATGCTTAAGCAGCAGAACGCGCGCGCGTCGCGCAAAATCGAGCGCATCTTCGATGCCATTTCCCCAAATCGGCCAGCGGTGCCAGCAGATTTGAGGGAATGGGTTCAGACATCGAGTGCTTTGCGAATTCGTGCCCAGCGTTCACGGACTTCCTCGACCCTACGCTCGCGATCGGGATCGACATCGAACAGCTGGCGGGAACGCACAGAATCCTCAAAGCAGGCTACCGCCCTCTCCCAGCATTTCCTTGCGCACCAAGGGGATCGGCGGTCCCCCGTACGATAAGAACTTGTCATGGAACTCATGCCAACGCCCCGTCTCGTCCGCCGAGGCAGGCGCCGAACCTGCCGGCGCCGTCTTGGCCAGCCAGTCGGCCCGCAGTTTGCGAATCATGAGCTTGCCCAGTGTGTAATTGAGGTACGCCGGGTCAAACGTGCCGCGCGCGGCCTGCTGGCGCGCATTGCCGGGATCCTGAAAGGCTTGCTCCTTGAACATCTTTTCGGACTGCGCGACCGTCATGCCGTGCGTGTGCAGTCCGATGGTCGACAGCAAGCGTACGTCGCGCAGCAGCGCGTCGTTGATCTGGCCTATGTGCTTCTCCGAATCGCCCTTGCCCAAACCCATCTCGTACATCATCTCTTCGCAGTAGTGGGCCCATCCTTCCGCGTAGGCATACCCGACCCACAATGCCTCGAGCTTCGAAGGATTCGCGTTCGCGTGCAGAAACTGCAGGAAATGTCCCGGCCACACTTCGTGGGCCGAAGTAAACAACAGCGCTGCTTCGCTGGGAATATAGGCGGCTTGCTCGTCTTTGCTCCACTTGGGATCGGGCGGTGCGATGTTATAGGTTGACGCCACACCGTGATCGTAGGGTCCGGGAATATTGATGAAAGCGGCGTTGGAACGATTGTAGGGCGGTGCTTCGGCAACCAATATTTCGTCGTTGCTCGGGATCGAAGCCACGTTGTTCTTGACGACGAAATCCTTGAGCATCGTCAACTGCGTTCGCGCTTCTTCGATGACTCCGGCTTTCGGCTTATTGGCCGCCATTTTCGCGACACATTGCGACAGCGAGGCGTGCGGCGCATAGGTATTGCATTCCGCTTTGAGTGCCGCGGTGTTGCGCTCGAGATCGGCCCGTCCCAAGGCTTCGATCTTTTCGACCGGAATATCCACTTGCTCGGTCTGCTTGAGCATCTGCGCGAACAACTCCGGGCCGAAAGCAAACTTATCGTTGGCCTTGCTGCGCTCGGCTACCATATAGTCCTTAAGAGTATTCATCGCCAGCGCTGCCGCGGTATCTGCCTCGGTCAGCTGCTTTTGCAGGTCCGGGTCGCTCACCGCAGCGAACGCCGCCGGCGCGTTTTTTATATAAAAATCGGCGAGCCCGCCGAATTGCGCGATGCCCAATTCGATGTAGGTCCTGGGTAAGGGCGACTTCAGGTTTTCCCTAATCTGGCTCGCAAGCTTGGGTATGGCGCGCGCGTACTTGGTGTAAGCCTTCATGCGCACCGCCAGCGGTGCATAATTTCGGCTGAAGTACATGTCCGGATCGAGTTGTCCTATGTACCAACCCGGATTGGTGAATGGAAACTTGGTTTTTTCTATCCAGAAGAGTTCCTTATCGGTAACCGCCAGCAAGTACTCGCGATCGAAGCGCTCGCGCGGCTCCAAAGTAGCCGGATCGACGCCGGCGATTTGATCGCGTGCTTCGTGCAGTCGCGCAATTTCGCGCTTGATTCCATGCGCGCTCAAGTCCGGGAGCTGACCGTCGAATTCGTGGCGACCGGACTGGGCGGCGAATGCGGGTTGCGCAAGCATGTAATCTTCAATAAAGCCCTTCGTGAGTTTGTCCCATGCCAGGCTGGCCGGTGATGGGCCCTTCACCCTGGGCGGCGGCGGCGCCTGATTACAGGCGGTAACGGCGAACAGCAGGACCACCGACAATGCGGCGCCCATCTTTAGCGACTTCCACATGACAACTCCCCTTGTTAGTCTTCCGACCTTTCTGGTTTTTCAAATCCCTCAGGTGTAATTCCCGAGCAATTAACACGCAGCGGCGTCGGTCGTCTCGCCCCTAAAAGTCGTACTTGCCGCCACGTTCCAGCGCGCGCTTGTAGGCGTCGCGCGCATGGATGCGATCGAGAAAAGCGACTAATTTGGGGCGGCTGGAATTCAGACCGGCCCGCGAGGCCGCGGCCTCCAAGGGAAAGCTCATTTGCACATCGGCCGCCGTGAAGAGTTCGCCGGCAAACCAGGTGTGCGCGCCGAGCTCAGCCTCCATATAGTCCAAATGCCGCTTCAGGTTTGGTGCGATAAAGGAATTCTGCACGGTGGCGGCAATTCTGCGAGCGATCGCGCTGACGGGCCAGGGCGCTGGATTGGCGGCGATCCTATCGAACACCAACTTCATGAGCAGCGGCGGCATGGCCGACCCTTCCGCATAGTGCAGCCAATAGGTATAGCGCAGGCGCTGCGGGCTGCCAACCGGAGGCACCAGGCGGCCGCCGCCATATTTTTCCACCAAGTATTCGACGATCGCTCCCGATTCGGCCACCGTTACGGCGCCATCCACGATCACCGGGGACTTTCCCAGGGGGTGCACCGCCAGCAGCGCCGGCGGAGCCAGCATCGATTTGGCGTCCCGCTCGTAGCGCTTGACCTCATACGGCACGCCCAATTCCTCGAGCAGCCACAACACTCGCTGCGACCGGGAGTTGTTGAGGTGGTGAACAACGACCATGCGCACATTGTAGCTCACCGGACCCCTATTGATCGTTCGGGGCGAACCATGCGGCTTTGACGCTGCCGAATTCCGGCATGGCCTCGCAGCGCGCGGCGAGCGCGCCCAATCCTGGATATGCAACCGCATCCCGATTGATGGCCAACGCGTCGCTCAAGAAGGTATAGACACAGGTCGAGGTGATATCGGCCTGGGACATTCGGTTGCCGATCAACCATTCACCGGCGCGACCCTGGCACAACCGATCGAGTTCTGCGAGCCCCGCATGCATCTGCGTGTGACAGCGCTCCACCCAGGGCCGGTAGCGTTTCTCGGGCGGCCGAAACGCGGTCTCGTAGACCTGAATCACGCCTTTTTCCGCGGCGCCTACCGCGATGGCGATGACGCGCAAAGCTTCGCGCCGGGCTTCTCCGGCGCGCGGCAGCAATGCGCGTTCCACCCCTACGCTCTCGTCGAGAAAATCCAATATCGCGGCCGATTCGATTAATGTAGCGCCGTCCGCCTGCACCAATGTGGGCACGCGGCCCAAGGGATTGAATTGCCGAATCAGCTCAAAGTCCTTACCCACGGACCAGTTGCGGTGATCGAACGGCACTCCCAGCAGATTCATGCTGACAGCGACGCGGCGTACGAATGGCGAATCGAACATGCCTATCAGAATCACGTCAGTGGCCTCCCTTCACCAGCAATCCCGCCGCAGCCAGTTCTGCGGCGAGTTGCGCTTCGATACGCACCGCCTCGGCGCGCTTGATGTACTGCAAATGCAAGGTGGGCCCGGTCAGCACTTCGAGGCCCCGTTTCAATACGCTGCCCGCCGCACGGATGCCCGCCTTGTGCTGATCGAATCGTTGCGCTGGACTGTACTTACTCATACCCACATACACGCCGTAGGACCCATGCCGGTCGCTGAAATCAAGCAGCACCAAGTAGATGTTCGATCGCCCTTTGGCGGGGGAATGGAACCGCAGTGCGATCTCGTACACCGCGGGCAACCAGTCGATGTAGCGCATCGGCAGCCATTCAGGAATGGATGCCGCCGCGCATGCCCACAGTCGTTCGAGCGCGCGTTCAATAGTAGCGGACATTTCCCCGCGCATCCACAGTTCGTGAACACAGTGAGCTCCGATGACGCCGTCTGATTTATCCAGCGCGCGCCGGAGGTGAGCTGCAATTTCGTCGTGGGCCAGGCCCTGCAGCGGGCGGCTGCCGGGCGAAGTCTTGGCGACAATGGGATTCAACTGTTGCCCACTCATCGTCCACATCATCGACCATGCTGGTCGTTAGGCGGCCACTTCCTCGTACGAAAAATGCGGGGCGCCGGCCCGTAGCGAAGCGTGCTCAATCGTGATGGAGCAAATGTTACCCTGGGCGTCAACGTCAAGAATGGTACTGTCATCGAGATCGCGAGTCTCGGCAACTGGAGCGTCCCGAAACTCAATAAGCAAAGTATCGGTATCGGCAAAGTAGCGAACTTTCATGGAACAAACCTACGGTCGAAAAAAGCGTTGTGGACGGTTTCTCCGTCCGGCAACAGGATAACCCGAAGGTACCGACTTTCCATCTCTGGTATGCAAACCCAGCGCCGAATTCGCCCGTCGGGCTGGCGATTCTCCCGTAAAGGTGCCTGAATGGCGCGCTCAATCCACTGATCCTCGATGAAGCGGCGATCCAATCGTTGACGGATTGCGCCGAAATATGCGGTTGTTTTCACGGCCTGCGGTGCGCATCTCCCGCCTTCCAGCGGATTTCCCCCGTGCATGGGTCGAGCAGCCTCTGGACCCCTGGTATCAGACCCAGGGTTCTCAGCAGCGCGAACGCGCGAATTTCCGCTTCCGGAAATGCTTCCTGCAAGCGAGCGGCGGCGGCGAGAAGGGTTCGCCCCTTGGTAACCACATCGTCGATTAGCACAATACTCACCGGTGCGATGGGCGGGCGTTCCAGCCCGAAGGACTCGTAGTGCAGCGCGACGCTCGGGCGCGCGCCGGGAACTGAGGTCGCGGACTTGCGCACGGCGCAGATGCGATGCAGGCCACGCCATGCCAGGCTGCCCACGCCTTCGCGCACCAGAGCATCCGCAAGATCCGCCGCCACCCATGTGCCTGCGGCGCTCTTGGGAGCGCTTCCGGGCACCGGCACCAAAATGTCCGTGCTCCGAAAGAAACCATGCAGCTGCGACGATTCTTCTGTTTGCTGGTGAACACGCAAGGCGTACTTGACCATGAAGTGCGCGTCTCCTGCTTTCAACAAGGCACGCAGCAGCCGGGAGCGTTCGCAAACGGCGCCTGCTCCGGCGGGCGAATAAACGTAGCAAGAAGCATATGCGATCTTGAGGATCATTCAGCGCGCGAGATCGTCATCCTTGGCGCGCTCCAGCGGGTCGCGAGACGCCGCTTCCGCCTGGCCTCGCCGAATCTGCAGCCAGTTTTCGCGGGCCTGGCGGCGAATTTCCTCGAGGCTCTGTGGTTTCGCGGGAACTGCATCCCGCGCCGACGATCGTTGCAGCCGCGCCTCCAGCCTCGCCGCATACTCGTTACGCATGCGCTCGGCCACGACGCTGCGGTATCCATGCCGTTCCAATTCGAATGCAGCCTTAGGGATTTGTGGTCGCGGCTCGCGGTCAATGCCTTGCGCCCGCAGCGTGCGATGATCGATGCGAACCTCGAGGTGCGCTTCGCGCAACACCTCGTTCGTTGCCGTCGCCCACCGCTGGCGCACGTGCAGCAGCTCGTAAATCGCTGGCCTCAGTCCAATCTCTCGACGGCTGCGATCATTCCACTCCAGAGTGGTTTTGGCGCCGAGACCTTCGGTCGTGACCTCGCGGGTGGTGGCGAGCAGGTGGGCGTGGAAATTGCGCGGATCGCTGCCGGGAAAATCCCGCGGCGCGTGAATGACGCAGTCGACGGCGAACCGGTACCGATCCGCAAGCTCCTGCGAAAATCCTTTGACCAGCCCGATGCGCTGGGCAGGCGATAATTCCACCGGCAACGCGACCAGATACTCCCGGGCCACGCGCGCATTCGCGCGCGTCTCGGCGCTTTCGGCCGTGTTCCACAGATTGGCGCGATCTTCCGCCCAGCTCATCTCGTCGCAGGCAAATTGGCTAGGCAGGATTATTTCTTTGTGCATGACATCTTGGCGATCGGAGTGATCATAGGTCTTGCCGCTGCGCTCATCGCGGATGCGCTCGCCGGCGCGATAGGCGGCAGCGCTCACGGCGCTGCTGCCGCTGGAGCGACCAAAGGTCCTTAAATTCAGAAAGTAGACGGCCACCGGTCTTTAAATCTTGCGCATGAACTCGAAGAACTCGGGTTCCAGCGCGTAGCCCGCCGCCGCGGCTTCGAACGCATCGTCGACGCGAAAAAGCCGAATGCGCGCCGCTTCGGCTTCGCTGGAGGGCATGAAGCCGCCGTCCGGCTCACAATGCAGTTCGTGATCGCCCAGCAACGCGCCGCAATGCACGCAGTGATTTGCCCAGTAGGAATTCGCTGTGGCTGCGCTGTGCGCCATGCGAAATGTGGGACAGAGCTGCGAGACTCGAGCTTGCACCGCGTGCGGCAGGTACACCACATAAAACACAATTGCACTGGCGCTCACCGACTGCCACTCGTTCAGCCCGTCGGCCGTCTCGGCGTCCAGCGCTTCGTGCTCTTCGGGCAGCACCAGCGCGAGAACAGGGGTCGACCGGCCGCAGTGCCCACACCGAGTGTCGGTGTGGGCGATATAGTAGTTCGATGCGCGAACATTGGCTGCGTCGGGCTGTTGATCGATCATGACAACTCCGGGATCGTTACTTGATTCTCGGTAGGCCTCGCCGCGCGAAGACGCCGTTGGGCCGGCGCTTGGCGAATGCGACTTTCAGCCACACAGCGGATGAGGCGCTTTTCAAGTAGCCGCAAAGATCAGGTAACTGCTCGAGCTCCGACGGCATGACAGCGGTTTCCGTCACGTGCTGATCGGTGACGCTGCGGGAGCGTCGCGCGCTGCGCGCCGACAGGGTGCCATCGCGATCTCTGCCGCGGGAGATTTGCCGCCTGAGAATTTCGCGCTCGCCGATCAACCGCGAGGCAAACTGCGACGTTCCGCCGTTTTCACTGCCCGAACAGCGCAGAATCAGCGTGTTGGCGCAGTTTTCCACTATGGTCTGTGCCTCGCCGTGACCGTACGTGCTGGAGACCTGTGCGATCGATTGAAACCCGAGGACGCAGCGGCAGCCGAATTTGCGCAACCGGGCCAGCGCGTCTTTTAGGCCGTCGATTGCAACTAACGCATCCAGCTCGTCGACCACAAACCAGAGCCGCTGATCCTGGTCGTGAGATTGATTCATCGCCTCGAATATCGCGAGCCGCATCCATGCGGCAATCATAGACCGCAGCGCCGCGATCTGAGCAGCCCGATACGGAATGAACAGCATGCTCGGGCAGGTGCGAGTTCTCACCCACTTGCGCACCGAAAAAGCAACCGCTCGCTGGCTTTGAATGTATTCGAATGCCGCGATCGCCGATCCGGTCACCGACCGTATCGAGCCGAACATTCGGGCGTTGTCGGGGTCGAGAAAGGGTTGCGCCGGCGTGCCCGCGACAAATGGCCGCAGCTCGTCCGCCGACGCCACCGTCAGCAAGCGCCACAAATCCGCGACATCGCGCCTTCCTGACGTATAACAACGGCGCACCACCGCGGCGAGAAAGGTGCGCGCATAGCCGCGCCACTCGCGGGCCGCCGGGTCATCGCAGTATGGGATGAGCCCGCTCGCCAATTGCTCCACGTCGTAACTGTTGTGAATCTCGGCGAACAAGTCCCATTTGACGGAATCCCGCTCAAATGGATTGAGCACGATGTCGCCGCGGTAGCGGTCGTAGAAATGCGCCAAGTAGCCTGCGTCGGGATCCGCGAATACGGCTCTGTCGCCGCGCCCAATGGCGCAGCCAAGGAGCTCGCGAATTGCGGTCGACTTGCCGGTCCCGGTTGTTCCGATGAGCTTGAAGTGCTTGGTTTCATCGGCGGCGGCGATGGCGATACCAGCGACGGTGAGCAAGTCGGATACCGCTTTCTTGCGCCGGGCGCCGCGGCGCTGCAGCGACGCACCGTCGGCCAGCAAAACCCCGCGCTTGTGCGTCTCGGGCGATTGGCGCCGCAAGATCCTCGAGCACCCGCCGGCGAAGAGCACCAGCGCGACAGCCAGCCACACCGCGTTGCGGTTTTGCAGCCCGTCGACGATGAGCGGCCAATGCATGAAATCAGTAGCCATCGATCACGTAGTATTCGCCCATCTCGCCATAGGTGGGCGCCTTGCGGTTCACGCGAACACACAGGCGCCGGGTGTCGCCGCAGTGCCGCCAATCGATGCGTCCTCCCAGCTGTTCCAGCTTCGACACGTTCAAGCTCAGCTCGTCGCGCCGCGTACGCAGCGCCGACACTTCAGCCGCCGACGGCAGCAACCAGCTCGCAACGGCGAGCGGCGCCAGCGCGCAGATCAACGCGAACATGAAGCTCCACAAGGCTCCGCGCAGGCTGGCGCTGCGTCTCACCGTCTGCAACGCGCGAGTTGCGCGAGCGGTTTCCGCGGTCAACATCTGCAGCTCCTCGACCAGCGTGCGCCGTATTTCATCTCGTACCACGCTGTCCAAGTCCTGGGTGTGCGCGCGCAGTTTGTCGAGCTGGCTCTCGGCGAGCCGTTGATGCGCTTGCGCACTCTCCATAAGAAGACCGAATTTCATCGTTGCATCGTCGACCGCTGCGGCACGATCAGTCATGATCCCTATCCCAGAGCTTTTGTATGCGCCGGCCGCCGTGCGCGCATTCGACATCGCTGTTGGCGGCTCGACGCCGCTGCCATGCACTGATCGCATCGAGACGCACGCGTTGCCAGGCCGGGTTCGAAGCGTATTTCAGATAGCCAATGAGGTCGGGAAGCTGCTCGACCTGCGAGGGAAGAACGGCGGATTCCACACTGAGATGCTGATTGTGCGTGATGGAACCCAGCACTTCCGTGACACGGCGGCTTTTTGACACCGTGGTCCGCAATACTTCGCGTTCACCGATGAGCTGCGACGCAAATCGCGCCGTACCCCCTCCCTCGCTGGCCGAACAACGCAGAATCAGCGTGTTGCCGCAGTTTTCCACTATCGTGTGGGCATCGCCATGACCATAGGTGCTCGAGACTTGGGCGATCGATTGAAATCCCAGAATGCAGCGCGCGCCGAATTTACGCAGCCGCGCGAGGGCGTCCCTCAATCCGTCAATTTGCCCCAGCGCATCCAATTCATCGATGACGAACCAGAGCGGCCGATTATTGTTTCCGCCGCGGTCTTGCCGCGCTTCCTCCTGGTTCATGGCCTCGAAAATGGCGAGACGCATCCAACCCGAGATTGTCGAACGCAAGGCCGCGATCTGGCCGGCTTTGTATGGAACGAACAAAACGCCAGGAGTCTTCTCGTTGACCCACCGGCGTATCGAGAAACCTGAGGCTTTCTGTTGCGCGATGTAATCGAGGGCCCCAACCGCCGAGCTCGTCACCGATCGGATCGAATCGAACATCCGCGCGTTATGTTCGTCCAAAAATGGCTGCGCCGGCGTGCCGCGCACCAGAGTGCGCAGCTCATTGGTGTCCGCCGCCATCAGCAACCGGTAAAGCTCCCCCACATCGCCAATTCCCGCTTCATGCGCTTGCCGTGTGACCGACGTAAAGAATGTCCGGGCATATTCGCGCCAACTTCGATCCGGACCGTCGTGATCCGGGATTAACGAGCGCGCCAATTGCTCGACGTCATACGCGCTGTTGATCTCCGCAAATAAATCCCACTTGACCGAACGCTCGTCGAATGGATTGAGGACGACGTCGCCGCGGTCTTTCTGGTAAAAGCTCTGCAAATAACCGCCGTCCGGATCCGCGATCACCGCCCGGTCACCGCGCGCGAGTGCCCGAGTCATGATTTCGTGAATCGCGGTGCTCTTTCCCGTGCCGGTGGTGCCAATCAACTTAAAGTGCTTGGTCTCATCCTGCGCGGGGACGGGAAGACCCGCCAGGGTCAGGCCCGAGTCCCGCGCCCCCTGCTTGGCCCGCTGGCTCGTGAGCGGCAATCCTTCGGCAACGATGGAGCCGCGTTGATGAGTCTTATCCACCAAGTTGCCTCGCGCGAGCACGTGGCCGCCCGCAAACCCAAGTACGGCGCTGATGCCGGCGGAAACCGTAAGTTGAACGGGACCATGAGAGGCAAAGCCCAGCAGCGCGATGCAGGAACTCGACGCCGCGGCGGCGGCCGCCGCGGCCGCCGTCAATGGCAACGCAGCGATCGGGGACAGCAGGTAGTGACGCAAATTCGCGCGCGCGCGAATCAGTCCGGCGATCATTGGGGCGTGAACCGCCGTGTACGCTATGGCGATTCCCGACCATCCTTGCAATGCGCCGCCCATCATCGCCGCTTGCGCTCCGGGTCGTACCAGATTTCTTTGATGAACCGTTCATGGCGCTCGACGCCGAATTGGATGACGACGTCGATCAGTAAGTACAAGAGGCTCTTGATGTCGCTGCGTGCAAGCTCGCGGCCGCTCGGATTCTGCTTCACCAACAGTACCAATTGTTCGAAGGCCAACTCGGCGCTGGTTGCATGCACGCTGGTGATGGATCCTGGATGGCCGGAGTTGACGTTGCGCAGATAGTCGAAGGCCTCATCCGCACGCAACTCCGCGAGCAATATCCGGTCAGGTTTCATCCGTAGGCATGACTCCAGCAGCTGTTTAGGGCTAACACGCGCCACGCCTTGATCGTCTTTGGAATAGAACAGGCGCACATGATTTGGGTGACGGTCCAGCACCAACTCTTGCGCATCTTCGATGGTGACGAGTCTCTCGTCGCTTGGAATTTCGCGAATCAGCGCCTTGGTCCAAGTGGTCTTGCCGGATCCGGTCGGCCCCGACACCACGATGTTTTTACGGCTGCGCACGGCAAGGCGCATGAATGCCTCGAATTCGGACGCCGCCAAGAGGCGCAGCAGCTGGTCCTCCGTGTCATCGAGCATTGGACCGGCATGCCGGGCACGGCGAAAGATTCCCTGGCTTGCCAACTCGTCGATGCTCCACACCTGTTCGGCCGGCCGCCGGATGGCGATCGCCACGCAACCTGCCGTCGTCGCGGGCGGTATGACGATTTGCACGCGCTCGCCGCTGGGAAGAGATGCCGATAGCAATGGCGATGTCGCGTCAATGCGCTGTTGAGTGGAGTTTGCGACCAACTTCGCCAAGCGACTGCACCACTCGAAATCCGCAAAAGCCAGCTGCTCGCGACGCCAGCCGTCACGAGTTTCGAGGAAAGCCTCGTTGGGCCGATTGATGCAAAGCTCCATGACGCCGCTGCTTGCCAGAAGCGGGCGCAACGCACGCAGCGTGAGAGCAAGCGCAGACGCGTCAGAGGCGCGCTCAACGGTCGGCGGCGACGGATCTGAGCTCATAAACCGACCTGAAATCCAAATCGCGCGCCACCAGCACTTGAATGCGATCGCCTTGGCGCTTTACGACGGTAGGCGGGATATTGATGGTGCTCTTCAGCACCTCCGTCATGACATCCTGAGTCGCGGACGGATTTACGATGACCGTGCCGCTGCCGCCGCGGCTCGACTGAACCGCGCTCTGAACGGCGCCGTCGATCACGGAGACCAGCATGGCGGCGCCGAAGCGCTCCCAAAAATGACGATCAACCGTCCCGGGAAGCCCGGACCGCCCGAGTTCGTCAGCGCCGGGCGAGGCGAGCGGAACGATTACGCCCGCGGGTGTGCGCGCTTCGTTCCACAACACGAAGACGCGTGCGGAGCCCTGCTGCACTTGCCCGCGGGTCTCGCCCACGAGTTTCGTGCCACGCTCCAGCAGCACCACCTGCCCGTCCACGCCAAAGGTGTCGGTTGCCAGTACACAGGTGGTCATTCCCGGCAGCGTGGAATCGATGGCTGTTTCCAACGTGCAATCAAGGAACGCGCCTTTGGCAAGCAACAGCCGCTGCGTCGGCAGCACTTGAGCGCGAACTGCGGTAGTTACCGTGGGCCGCAGCAGCGTGGTCAACTCGGCGGATTCCCGCGACTCCGGCGCGGGCGGCGGCACCATGCCGGCCGACACGGCATTCGATGCCGCGCTCTGCGGTGCGAATGCAACGCCTGACAATTGCCGCTCCAAGGCCAACTGCGCCGGCGTTTTCTCCGGTGGGGGACCATACGCGGCGCTCGGCTGACTGACCTGCAGCGGAATCTCGCGAAGCGGCGTCGCGCGCAGAGGCGCCGGTTGCGCGGGCAAGTCTTGAGGCGGCGCAGCCGCGGCCGCGGGCGGCGGCGGATCGATCCTGCCTATGCTCGGAAGGGGCATGTCGCCCTGAACTTGTTTGGTCGACTGTGTTTGCGCGCCTTGGTGCGCGCGATTTTGGCGCGTCACTGCATTCGCGTAGTACCATGTGAGCATTCCCAGTCCCAGCGCGCTCATGAGCCCGATCGCCAAAATGTTGCTGGCTCGCGACTGAAGGGAAGGCCCTTGACTGACCGTTTCGCTGCGTTCGCCGCGCACCGCGCCCAAATCCGGCTCCTGCTCGATCATGGCATGCTCCCCTGCACGCGCCGCTCCACCTCCGGCGCCATCGTGCCCGAATCCAATCGCCTCCCGCCGCCCGAATATCCTTGATTGACGATGCATCCCGTTAGCCTGCCGCGCCGCAGGATGAACCGCTGCGCGACGCGGTGAAGGATTACATCGCCCGCATCCATGCTGAAATTCAGCAGCGACTCGCTGTCGTCTTCGTTGCGCACGAAGATCGCGGGCAAGTCGGAGTTGGCGGAAAACTTAAGTCGCGTGTGCACGCCATCGTCGGAAGCGGCGACGGGCCGCAGGGCCGCCTGACCGCAATACCAGTAATCCGTGTTGCGGGGCCGATTTGCCGCTGCGCTCTCGAGT
>Ga0210394_10002835_pt1 | contig 22984 bp, 16 predicted proteins | sample IncBWC12MmetaG_FD_160121 | JGI IMG/M metagenome (GOLD analysis project Ga0210394, IMG submission 160121) | Forest soil microbial communities from Barre Woods Harvard Forest LTER site, Petersham, Massachusetts, United States - Inc-BW-C-12-M | ecosystem: Environmental > Terrestrial > Soil >... | reverse complement strand
CCAAAAATGGGAGGGGTAAACTGGTCGCTCTCGTCGACTGGCCTCACTTGCACTGGGACTGGCCCAACCCCGTGCGGAAGTCTTTCGGCGGCAACAAGTGCCAATGGAACAGCCATCACGTACACCGCGCCAGCTTCGGCCGCCGCGACGTTTACGGTCACGCTTACGGCAACGTCGGTGTCGGACACAACCGCTTCCGGAACGGCCACAATTACCGTCACTCCGCCAATCGCCGTGAACGTAACTCCACCGGTGGCGAGCGCGACGGCGGGAAGCCCTGTGACGTTCCCATTCACGGCAACGGTTAGCAACGACGGGAACAATGGCGGGGTAGCCTGGACTCTCACAATGCCTGGCGGTGCGTGTACAATCGCTTCCTGCGGAACTCTTTCCGCGACATCGAGTGCGTCTGGAACAGCCATCACGTACACCGCGCCAGCTTCGGCTGCCGCGACGTTTATGGTCACGATTACGGCAACGTCGGTGTCCGATGGAAGCAAATCCGGCGCGGCCGTCTTCACCGTCAACTCTGCCCAGTTTTTGCGCTATGTCTTCGAGGTTGCCACGTCGATAGACACCGCGCCCGCAATCTCGACGTATGCCGTTTGGCCTTCCACAGGGCAACTGCGTGCGCTCAATTACTTCATTCCTTCTGGACTGGGCAACGGCGGAACTACCGGCCTGCCACCTTCGGCGGCCATCCATCCAAATGGAGTTGTGCTGTATGTTATGGCGCCATCTATTTCCAATGGGCAACTGTGGACTCTGAATCTAGGGCCGAATGGAGAGCTGCAGCAAACCGCCTCAAGTCCGATGACAGTCAACAGCCCATATCAGAATCTGACAGTGGACCCGCTTGGGCAGTTTCTCTACGCCACGGACCTGTTTGGAGGAACCGTTGCAGTGTTTGGGCTAGACCAGAATGGAAATCCGGGCACTCCGGCAACGGTCGGGAGTATCTCTAATCCGATTCAATTGATGATTGATCCAACCGGAACCTTTTTGTTCGCTACGAGTGGCGTAGGCACAACTTCGCAGGTCGCGATGTACGCGATCAACCGAAGCAGCGCCTCTGGAGTGCTTGGCGGCTTAACGGCGGTCGGCTCGTCTGTGCCGGGGGGTACGGACGACACAAGTATGGCCTTGACGCAGAACGGGCCATCTCTTTATGTCCTGTCAGATAGCTCGATCTATGTATTCAACGTAAGCGCCGCTGGATTAAGCGCAGTAACAGGTTCGCCCTTCAAGAATCTACTAGGAACAAGTCAACTCAGTGGGCAGCTGACGGTGGATCCTACGGGGGAATTCCTTTACGTGACCGGCCAAAGCCCAGATGCACTTTACGGTTTTTCGATCGGCGCATCAGGAGCGCTCACGGCCCTCTCGCCAGCAAGCTATCCGACCGGGAGCTTCCCGAATCAAGTAAACGTAGACCCCTCTGGAAATTTCGTTTATGTCGCCAATCGCGAGGACGCCTGGGTCTATGGGCGTAACCTTTCCGTCGGTCAGCTGTTCCCGTTCAGTCAGATCAGGACGAGAGGATTTGGCGTCACCAACCAGCTCTTGAGCGCAGGGTCCAGTGCGCTGACGTTCACACCCACGTCACTCTATGTGACAAACACCGCGAGCAACACGGTATCGCAATTCATGATCGACCCCGCTACTGGAAAACTGACGAGCTTGGGAGCTCCGATTGCGACGGGGAGCAAGCCCATGGGGATGGCGGTATTGCCTGACGGACAGTTTGCTTACGTTGCTGATTCCGCGAATCCCACGGGAGTGGAAGACATTTCGGAATACAGCATTTCCGGCGGAGTGCTGAGCCCGTTCGGGAGCGGCATTCCTACGGGGAACACTCCGACGTGGATGACGCCGGACCTTTCGGGATCGTTCCTGTACGTCGTCAACGACCTCGGTTCCAATATTTCGACGTACACGGTCAGCTCAGGAAAGTTGACACCCGAATCACCAGCTACGTCGACGGGGACTAACCCTGTGTTCGTGACCACGGATCCGACCGGTCAGTACCTGTACACGGCGAACAGCGGAGCGGGAACGATCAGCGAGTACTCGATCCTGTTGCCGCAGGGATCGCTGACCGTAATCAATCCAGGTTTAGGTGCGCAGGGTTCGGGAACTTCGTCGATCGCCGTAGATCCCAGCGGGCGCTACGCCTATGCGGGAAATTTGAACAGTCCCTCCTCTGGCGGCACCGTTGGTGAATTTACGATCACCGAAGGTACCGGCACTTTGGTGCTGAACGGCGCGCAACCGTTTCTGCCGGTTGGGAATGGAGTCAGTTCGCTAGTTGTCGAGCCCTCGGGACAGTTTTTGTTCATCACCGATTTCGTTTCTAACAAAATATATTCCTACACGATCGTGGCATCGACGGGAGAGTTGATGTTCAACTCCGTAATGGAGCCCGTGGCTTCGACCGGAACGGGACCCGTCGCGCTCGCGGTGGATATCTCTGGCCAGTATCTCTATTGCGTGAACTCCGGCTCAAATGACATCAGCATCTTCAAAATTGGTTTGACCGACGGAACCCTGACGCCAGTCGGGACGGCGACTGTTCCGACGGGCGGCACAACGCCGGCGGGGATTGCGCTCACTGGGACCGTCAACTAAAGGCCGAGGCGAGCTGGCGGCAACGCGATTGCGAGATCGATGGATGGATGATCCGGTCTCGCTACTCCGCGCTAACAAACGAATTCGTGCCCAGAAGTTTTTAGGTGCCCCAGCGCCCGACCGACAGACTCTCCATTCCCGGAGGTGTAAGGGGATGCGGCATGCCACTTCCATCGCGGCAAAAAGATGACTGAAACCGCCATGTCAAAGTTGAGGGCTCTTTTCCCGGGAGGAAAAGGGCAAGTTCAATTTGCGCTTGCCACGCTCTCGGGATGCCTGTGGTTTCTGGCGTCCCCACCCTTTGATTTTTCGGCTCTAGCCTGGATCGCTATGGTTCCGGCAATGTTCGTGATCGATGGCGCGAAGACAAGAAGAAGCGCCGCATTGCTTTGCTGGTGGACTGGCGCAGTTGTGCACGGCGGCGGCTTTCACTGGCTCATCGATCTGCTCAGGCGGTTCACGGAGTTGCCTGGGTGGGTTTGTTTTCTGCTGTTCGTTTTGTTCTCAGCCTATCAGGGCACGGTCTTCCTGCTATTTGGCTGGGCTGTGCGAACGCTGCGCGCTCGGAGCGATTTGCCGATGGTGTTGATCGCGCCGCTCGCCATGGTCTCATTCGAGTTTCTTGTTCCCTTCTTGTTTCCCTGTCCCCTTGCGATTTCGCAAGCATGGCACCCGTACGTGATTCAAATTGCAGACCTGACTGGACGGTTAGGTGTAACGGCATTGCTATTTGTTGTTAACGGCGCCATCTATGATGTGCTGACACTGCGGGACCGGGCACTGGTGCCAACGCTGGCAGGTGCGAGCGTGCTTCTCGCCGCGCTGTTCTATGGCGGCGTTCGCATCGCACAGATCGACCGGCAAGCTGCCGCATCACCGAAATTGACGGTCGGCGTCGTCCAGCCAAACGTGGCCTATGACATGAAAGGGGTGCTGCATCCCGAGCAGGCACAAGAACAGCTCGCGGCACTCCACCAGCGAACCAGTGAACTCTACAAGCGAGGCGCCCAACTCGTTGTCTGGAGCGAAGCTAGCTATCCTTATTATTTGACCGGGAGTCCCACTGGCGGTTTTTCTCCAAATGACTTGCGCGCCATTCAGGGTGGCGTTCCGATACCGCTTGTTGTCGGGGTTAATGCCGGTTCTCCTTACGAGACCGGTGGCTACAACTCAGCGCTATCGCTACATGCCGGCGGAGAAGTCTTGGGGCGGTATGACAAGATGCGGCTTCTTGCCTTTGGGGAGCACATTCCAGGAATCGGATTCTTTCCCTGGCTGCACAAACTGGTGCCTAAGGGGTTTGGCGACATGATTCCGGGCCGCGAGGTCCGGACACTGCCATTCAAAGATTCGGACGGCCATGTTTGGCAAATGGGAGTCGCGATTTGCTACGAAGATATTGTGCCGGAGCACTTGCGACAGACAGGCGTTCTACACCCGCAGCTTCTCGTGAATCTTACCAACGACACCTGGTTCGGGGCGAAGACGGAACCGTGGCAGCATCTGGCGCTCGCCGTGTTTGGGAGTGTGGAGCAGCGCACCAGCCTGGTGCGCGCGGTCAATTCAGGCGTATCTGGCTTCATCGATCCGAGCGGAAGAGTGCTGCGAAGAACCTACGCAGTGGATCCCTATTTCCATCCGGCGCCAGCCGATACGGCTCTCGATACGATCCCCTTGCTGGAGAGCGGGCACACGGTCTACGCAAGCTTGGGAAATTCATTCGCCTATGTTTGTGTGTGTGCGACGGCCTTACTCTTAGGGTTCAAGTTCAGAGCCGCTGGAGCAAGGGAAGTGAAATCCTACGTCAAGCCGGATGCGTTCGCAGCGACAGCTCTGAAAAACATGCACGCCATCGAGGGCGCCTGTGGAAAAGGGAAACTGGGAATCAACCCATCATGATGCCTCTCGTCCATCTTGGACCGCTTTGGCTCCCTGCGTATGGCTTCATGATGTCCATTGCCGTATTGGCCGGAGTGAAATTTGCGGTGTATCGAGCTGGGAAGCACGGCCTGGATTCTCAGTTCGTTTATTACGCGGGATCGCTGGCGGCGCTCACGGCGCTCGTGATGGCCAAGCTTCTGAATGTAGCCATTCATCCGGTTGACTCGTGGAGATCGCCGGGCGTGTTGGTAACCGGAGCCGGGACCTTCTTATTTGGTTTTCTAAGCGCTCTCTGTTTGATCTGCATTATCGCCGTGCGTCGCGGGGTGTCCTTGTGGGCGATCGCGGATTGTTTTGCGCCATCGCTGGCCTTGGGCGTCTGCCTTGTGCGTATAGGCTGCTTTATGTCCGGCTGTAACTACGGCAAACCGACGGATTTACCGTGGGGAGTGGTTTTCACGAATCCACTCGCCGCTCAGCTTGCAAGCACGCCGCTCGGCGTTCGCCTGCACCCTTCGCAACTCTATGAATCCTTGCTTGGACTGAGCACATTTTTTGTTCTGGTTTGCTTGACCCGCCGGAAACGTCAGCGTGGCGCACTGATTCTGACATTCATTTCGTGCTATGCCGTCGGGCGCTTTTTTATTGAATTCACTCGAGGCGATGTGGATCGCCTTTTTTGGGGTCCATTTTCCACCTCGCAATGGCTTTCGGGAGTGCTGTTACTTTTGGTGCTTTTCTTCTATCAGTTACCGGCCACGCACGGTACGTCCGCAGGGTCGATCGCCCGCTGATCTGACTGGTGTTCTGGTTCGGGCAGAAATGGGAAAGACCTTCCTCTGAGAGAGCAATGGCATACCCACAAAAAAAACGATCCAACACGGATAGTGATTCTAAGCAAGAATCCTCTTCAGGACATCTGAAATACCATCGGCATCCGCGTTGCGATAAAGAGCGAGGAGTTCTATGAGGGCGATACGCTGGGCGAGGTCTGGTCCAAGCAAAAAACCGCAGGTCCATTCTGGTGGTCGAAGGAAAATCCCTAACGTACGCATTCAGCGCTGGTTCGAGGAACAGAAATGTATAAAAGCGATTTTAAGGCGACAAACTCTGATCAGAGCGTGATATACAGCGACGAGCTAACTCGTTGAAGGAAATCGAACAGGAGCGCGATGCATTTACTCTTGGTTTTAGGCATGGCAATGATTTTGGTAAGTCTGGCCCCGCCTGCCAGCGAAGCGCAGAGCTACGCCGATATGGTTCTGGTGCATGGAAAAATCTGGACGGAAAATCCGCTACAGCCGGAAGCACAAGCGATAGCCATCGAAGGCAACCGCATCATGGCTGTTGGCGATAGCGATGCGATCCTCAAGCTCGCAGGCCCGAAAACAAAAGTGGTCGAACTCAATGGGCGGCGGGTGGTTCCGGGTTTCAATGACGCTCACGTGCACTTCTACATGGGCGGAGACGGGCTTGCTAGTGTGCATCTCCACGAAGCATCAAGCGCTGAAGAATTTCGGCAGGAAATAGCGACCTTTGCGCGCACCCAGAAGAAAGGTGAATGGATCCTCAATGGGAATTGGGACCACGAAAGGTGGACTCCTGCTCAGCTGCCCACTCATCAACTGATCGACGACGTGACGCCCGACAATCCGGTGTTTGTGAATCGCTCCGATGGTCATATGTGCCTGGCAAATGCGCTGGCGATGAAACTTGCCGGCGTGGATAAGAATACGAAGGATGTTCCCGGGGGCGTGGTGGTGCGGGACGCGGATGGAAACCCCACGGGCATTTTCAAAGATGCGGCCAAGGGATTGATTGAGCAAGTGCAGCCGCACCCCAGCATGGACCATATCTTTTCCGCAATCCTGGCGGCGCAGAAGCTTGCCGCCGAAAATGGAGTGACCAGCGTGCAGGACATGGGCGTGTTTACCGCCCTGGGCGTGCTCACGACGGTCGATGTAATCCGGGCGTATCAACTTCTGCAGAAGCGCGGAGAATTAAAGATTCGCATTTCCACGCACGTTCCGCTGCCGGAGTGGCAACGGGACGCTTCTGCCGGTGTGACGGCGAACTTTGGGAACGAGCAGGTTCGCGTTGGAGCGCTGAAGAGTTTCGCGGACGGATCTTTGGGGTCGACGACGGCATGGTTTTTTGAGCCGTACACCGACGCGCCGGACACCAGCGGGATTCCCAGTCCAGAGTTGTTGCATCCGGACGAAATGTACGCGCACATGCGCGATGCCGATAGCGCCGGACTGCAGATCGCTGTGCATGCCATCGGCGATCGCGCGATCAAAAGCATTCTTGATTTGTTCGAGAGGCTCGAAAAAGAAAATCCCTCCTGGGATCGCCGGCTGCGCATCGAGCACGCGCAGCATTTGCGTCCTGCGGATATCCCGCGATTTGCGCAACTGCACGTGACCGCCTCTATGCAGCCATATCATGCGATTGACGATGGGCGATGGGCCGATAAACGGATCGGTCCCGAGAGAGTGAAGACCACCTACGCGTTTCGATCGTTGCTCGATGCGCATGTGGTTTTGGCGTTCGGCTCGGACTGGTTCGTCGCGCCATTGGATCCGCTTATGGGGATCTATGCGGCGACTACCCGGCGTACGCTGGACGGTAAACATCCCGACGGGTGGGTGCCTGAGCAGAAAATCTCGGTGGCGGAAGCGATGCACGCATACACGGTGGGTTCCGCGTACGCAGCCATGGAGGACGATATCAAAGGATCGCTTGAGCCGGGGAAACTCGCGGACATTGCCGTCTTGTCGAAGGATATTTTTCACATCGACGCCATCGAGATTCAAAACACAAAAGTGGATACGACCATTTTCGACGGCAAGATAATTTTTGAGCGGAAGTGACACGGAAATACGGCAACGGAAGCTATTGGAATTTGTCGCCTTCGGTCACGTTCTGCCAGGCAATCACCGAATCGCGAGGATGCGGCAACCAGGGGTAAAGGGCGATTATCCTGCCGCTGAGGCTCTTTTGAAAGATGCGACTGCGTCTTCTGGCTTGTCGAATATCTCGAACACTGTCACGAGCCGCGTAATCCGGAGGGCCTCTCTTATGTGATTGTCGAGGTTGGCGAGTTTGATGTCACCACCGACCTTGCGGGCCGATACGAAGAGAGCCACAAGAGTGCCCAAGCCGCTGCTATCGATGCGAGTGACATTGCCTAAATCCAGTACGATCTGGGGCGATTTGCCCAAGAGGTCCTTCACATGAACGCGCAGAGATGATGAGTCCTGGTCAAAGAATATTGCGCCGCTGAGATGGACAACGGAAACACCATCTATCTGGTCGCGAGTGATGTTAAGTGCCATGATGCCCTTCGCCAGCCGGCAGCCAAACTAGAGGTCCTGCTTTACCTTTGGCTTATAAGGGTAGCCCCAAGCCTTCGGCGCGTGAGAGGTACGGTACTCGTTCAGGTCTGTCTCGCTGATACGGTAATGTGCTTTGGGAGGACAGTTTCCGAAAACAGCAAGCTCGCGATGGAGCCTAAGCGAGCAAATCTCGGGAGCGTCTTGAAAGCGCACGCCCCGGGAATCAAATGCCTCGTTCCCAATTGTCAGCGTAAATTTGCTGGTTTCGTCCAAGGCTCGCCGCACAATGAAGCTATATTCACGCACGAGGGCTTTTGCTTCGAAACCAACATACTGGACGTTCAGATTTTCAATCATAAGTGTTCCAATCAATGCGACTTAACTTAGAGCGACTCTATTGAGGAGACGAGGGCTCAGACAGACCAAACACCGCAATTCGAAGCCGAGATGCTCATACCGTCCCTGGGGTGTTGTTACCCAATGCCGATTCGTCCAAGGGGGATTGTGCCGGACATGCTGCTGATGCCCACACTCAAGATCGGCAATCCAGTCGAAACATTCGTCCAAATGATAATCCACGATCCTGCTAGGTGCACCTGCTTGCATTTGAGAAACCATATGTGAGCTATACCCATCTTACGCTCATTGCTCTCCCAGATGCAGAATCCCTTGCCTTTGACGGGCATTCGGATTTGCACCGGCGCCTTGACAGCCCATGCTACTGGCATGTTTCAAATCGTACAGCTTTCCGACAGCTTTTATCGCAGTCTATCTAGATGAGAGTAAGGGCTTTGAAGCCAAAACTACTATTGGGCGTATCTTGCCCTACGTGTGGTGTCGAGGCCGGCAGGCGCTGTCTGCTGCATTCGGGCGGTCTTCGCTCAGCTCCGCACTTAAATCGGAAGCTTTCTGAGGCTGAGGCCATTGAAACGAGAAGAGTTGCTCGGGCTTGATCCCGAGAACTCCAGTGTCGGGTAAGGCTAATAGTTTCTTATGGGGGCGAAGTCAAATCCACGGGCTGAAATCCGCTGAGATGCGGTGCTCGGCCGGACAACCGATCCCGTGCAGTAAGTGACAGACAGAGGGAGACAAAAGAAGGAAGATAGATTGGTACTGAACAGCGAGGTAGCCAATGCCAGGTTTATGGTGGGCGGCACCGCTTACCGACGATCAGGCAAGAAATGTTCTTCTTTCCCTGAACCCGAACGCGGATGCAGTCAACATTCATTCGACACTCGAACGGTGTAAGAAGGAAGCGTGGAAAGTCGGCGTCTGTCTAAATGAATTCTTTCTTCGAAATGGCGCACAAGCCGCAAATGATGCTCGCGCCGCCTGGTCGGAAATCGTGACGCACAATTCCGGCGCTAATCCGAACGTGAACTACGAACTTGATAGGAAGTCGTTTGATTTGCTCGCCTTCGATGTCCGCGCCGCTTGCTTAAAGCAACTTTTTTCGTATGCCCGCATGGCGCACGGAAACGGGCGTATTTTGAGAATGGGAGTTGCAGCAACGTTTTAACCGCGTTGGAGTGAGTCACCAATCTTCGTAGATATGAGCAAAGCTATCGGCCGGGGCCCGGCTCGGTGGGATTTGTGCGTTCCAACGACGAGCACAGAATCAAGAATGCTCGCGCGACGCCAGCAACTTTTTGTCGTGGAAATCGGGCCTGGCGTTGATGCGTGAGGCCGCGGCCCTTGGATTTCAGAGACTCAGTTTTCATGCCTTGCAACGGTTTTTATTGCTCTTGGGCATCCGTCTTCAGCTTTATCCACAAATTGCGTGTCATGGACGGGCACTATGCAGGAGGTCGGTATGATGCCACAGCCTGCTATTCGTGCGGCAGCCCTCCACGGGGTCATGAGTTTCGCACACTACAAACTGTACGGCGGGGTGCCAAACTGTAAGAATTGAAGATAATACTCAGCGAAACTTAACGAATTGGAAGCGCCAGTTTTCGACCACTGGAGTTTATTGGAGCGCCGGTTGGTCTACGTCATCAAAAACCGAGCTAGTGCATTGCCTAAAGGCAGAGTCGGGAGTAAATTTTGGGTTGGCCAAGAAATCAAAATAGAAGTTCTGGTCGAAGAGGGGGCTTGATGAAACGCCGGGATTTCCTGCGCTCTGCAGGGATGGTGTCAGCAGCAATGGCGTTCCCGAAAGCGGGTCGAATGTTTGCACAGGGAATAGCGCCGGAGGCTTGGCGTACGTTCGACGTGACGACGAGCGTGCAAGTCCTGAAGGCTGCCGGAACGACTCGGATATGGATGCCGGCGGCGCTCGTCAGTCCAACCCCATTCCAGAAGACGCTTGCGAATGACTTCAAAGCCGAAGGGGGTACTGTAAGACTGATCGAGAACAGCTCCGACTCGATGGGAATCATCGCAGCGGAATTTCCCGCGGGCGTGATCCCGGTGCTCACGGTGACCAGCCGGGTCACGACCAAGAATTATGCGGTGGACCTCTCCGCACCAGGCAAGACGCCAAAAGAGGACGACACGGAATTGAAACATTTTCTGCGGGCGACAAAGCTGATGCCCACCGACGGCATTGTGAGAGCGACGGCGATGGAGATTACCGAGGACTCGAAGACGGACGTCGAGAAGGCGCGCGCGCTCTACGAATGGATCGTGGAGAACACTTTTCGGAATCCGAAAACGAGGGGATGCGGACTGGGCGACATCCGCTTCATGCTGGAGACGCGGGATTTGGGCGGGAAGTGCGCGGACCTGAATGCGCTGGTTGTGGGGCTGGCGCGCGCGGCGGGACTTCCAGCACGAGATGTGTACGGCATTCGCGTGGCAAAGTCTGACCTGGGATACAAGAGCCTGGGGCCTTCGACAGAGATTGTGACGAAAGCGCAGCACTGCCGCGCGGAAGTGTACTTGAGCGGCTACGGCTGGGTGCCGGTGGACCCGGCGGACGTACGCAAAGTAGTACTCGAAGAGCCGCCAGGAAATCGTCCGCTGGATGATGAGATGGTGAAGAAGGCTCGAGCGCGGCTGTTCGGGTCGTGGGAAATGAACTGGATGGCGTATAACTTTGCGCACGATGTGGCGCTGCCGGGATCGAACGGAGCGCCGGTCGGATTCTTGATGTATCCGCAGGCGGAAACGGCCGACGGGCGGCTCGACTGCCTTGATGCGGACAGCTTTAAGTACGAAATCAAGTCGAGGGAGACCACCTCTGCAAACGGGTAACGCAACCTGTGACACAAGATTGGAGCTTGTTGCGGGTGGCGGCTTGGAACTTTCAATTTACAAAAACGTGCAACTCGATTTCTGCTCGCGCACAAGCACTCTAATCCTTCTGGTTTACGCCTTGGTTCTAACCAGCGACTGGATTGGGGGGACGACCTCGCTTGAGGGTCGCATGAACAAAGGCATCAACTTAGCCCAAGCTCAATAGATTCCACCTGCGACTTAGGGCGCAATCTTAGACTATCTGACCCGTCTGTGGCAAAGATGGATGCCCACGGAATGGCTTAGTCAAAGTCAAACCCAGCCGTAAAACGATTGTGAAAACGAACGCGTGTCGGGTGCGCACCGCTTAATAATTTATGTGATTTTACTCCCTTGTCTTTCATGGCGTTCCAGGTGACTTAACGTACTGCGGTCACTTGCCGCAGTTTCCGCAGATGGTAGCAGGCGTGGTAGCAATACCTGCTTCAATCACGGATTTCTCAGTTTTATTTGGGAAAATTGCAGGTTTCTTAAAACTGGCGGAGAGGGGGGGATTCGAACCCCCGTTAGGGTGTTTAGTCCCTAAAACGGTTTAGCAAACCGCCGCATTCAGCCGCTCTGCCACCTCTCCGCGGCTCTGGGTAGAATCTTCCCTGAACGGACTGTCCTTCCAGAGATGACTACCCCTCGAATTACGAAAGTATAGCATCAAAGTAGTTTGGACAAAGGGCCAAAATGCCACGAAAGCTGGGGCTTACCGTTAACAAAAGGCGAGGTGGCGCGTCATAAAGGGGTAGGTCGGTTTGTCGCGAGGGCGTTGAGGAACTCTTTAGAGGAGTTCTTTCCTTTAGGCTGTTTTGAATCTAGAATACAGGGGAGATCGGGGCCTAACTTGCTGGAGTTAGGCCGAGTTGCCCCGTCGGTCGGCCCCAGGTGGTCCCGGCGGAGAGCCTAAACCGCGCAGTACGCAGCAACCTCTTGCGAAACATTTCGACCCACACGGGCGTATGTAATGTAGAGGACGGGCGAGTTATCAACGGAATCGTGTCTCCGTTCGGGTGGCCTGCCCGGGGACAGTAAGAGTGACCCTTCCAGGGTGGATTGAAGAGGAATCACATGAAGACGTGGAAAAAGGTAGTGATCGGGGTGGTCGTCGCCGGGGTGCTGATAGGGATTGTGGGTTTCAGCGTTAACCAAGCGAATAAGGGCGTGGTGACGGTTCAGACGGCCAAGGTGGCGACGTCGGACGATTTGGTTTCGCTCGTGACGGCTTCCGGAGAGATCAAACCCACGACTTATACAAACGTGACGGCCCAGGGGTTCGGGCGAATCACCGAGATTCTCGTGAAAGAAGGCGACCATATTAAGAGGGGCGACCGGCTGTTGCTCCAGGAAAACGTTCAGGCCAGCGCTGACGTGCAGGCACAATCGGCTGCCATCCACTCCGCGGAATCCGGCGTACAGGCGGCTGACGCAAGTTTCGACGCGGCGAAAGCAGACCTGGTATCCCAGCAGGCAAATATGGAAAAGGCCAAGCTAGATTGGGAGCGCGGGCAAGGACTGTACAAGGATGGGTTGATCCCGAAACAGGATTTTGACCAACGAAAAAGCACCTATGACGGCGCAGTTGCTGCGGTAGACTCCGCGCGGGCAAAGGTACAGTCGCTGAAAGCGCAGCTGGATCAGACGCGTTCGCAGGTCAATCAGAACGAGGCGATGCTGGTGCGAACGAAGGACGTTCTATCGAAGACCACGTACACATCGCCGATCAACGGAATCGTCAGCTACTTGCCGGAACGCGTAGGCGACTATGTTGTACCCGGCATTCAGAATTCCAACGGCAGTTTTTTGATGACGCTTTCGGATATGTCCATCGTAACCGCGGAAGTTAAGGTCGACGAGACGGATATTGTTAACGTGAGGCTCGGACAAGATGCCGATGTGACTATCGACGCCGTGCCGGGAAAAGTGTTCAAGGGAAAAGTGACGGAGATTGGTTCGCAGGCGACGTTGAGGAGTTCCGGTCTGGCGACAACGCAATCCACGACGAGTACGCAAGAAGCCAAGGATTTTAAGGTAGTTGTGAGGCTCGACAGTCCGCCAGACAATTTGCGTCCCGGGCTTTCGACCACGGCAAAGATCAAAACGGCTGAGAAGAAGAGCGTAATTGCTATCCCGATTCAGGCGCTGGCAGTGCGCACGCGCAAGGATCTTGAGGAAGCGGCTAAGACTGCCAAGGGCCAGGGAAACTCGGGAGTTACACTTGCGGCGCCTCCCCCAGCTGCGGCTGGCGATCCGAAGAAGGACGAAATTCAGGGCGTCTTCGTCATTAATGGGAAAAAGGCATTCTTCCGGCAAGTGGAGACGGGAATCACGGGCGTTACTGATATTGAAGTCACCAAAGGCTTGCAAGTCGGAGACGAGATTGTTGTGGGCAGCTACAAAGCGCTGCGGACACTGAAGCCGGAAGCGAGCGTGAAGATAGATAACTCCGCGCCGAAGAAACAGGACGATCAACAGAGCTAGAGCTGACGAAGCTGCAGTAGCGAGGGAAACTCGAATGCCTGTGGAGACTACAGCAACGGATTCGTACCGCGAGGATTTGGTCAGCTCCGGTATTGTGATCAAGACGGAAGCCCTTACAAAAGTGTACGAAATGGGCTCGGAGCAGGTGCATGCGCTCAGCGGCATTGACCTGCAAATTCGCAAGGGTGAGTACGTGGCCATCATGGGGCCTTCCGGTTCGGGAAAATCCACGCTGATGAACCTCATTGGTTGCTTGGATTCTCCCAGCGCGGGGAAATACTGGCTTGCGGGACGTTTGGTAAGCGATTTGGACGACGACGAGTTAGCGTACATCCGAAATAAAGAGATTGGGTTCGTCTTTCAAACTTTCAATTTGCTCCCGCGCGCTACAGCTCTGCACAACGTGGAACTTCCGCTGATCTACAACGGCACGCCAGCCGAGGAACGTATCGAGAAAGCCAAAAAGGCGCTGGAGCGCGTGGACCTCGTGGACCGCATGGGGCATAAACCAAACGAACTTTCCGGCGGCCAGAGACAGCGCGTAGCCATTGCAAGAGCCCTGGTCAACTCTCCGTCGATTGTGCTGGCGGATGAGCCAACTGGCAACCTTGACTCAAAGACCGGAGAAGAGATCATGGCGCTCTTCGAGAATCTCTACCAGCAAGGAAACACGATCATTCTCGTTACCCATGAAAATGATATCGCGCAGCATGCGCACCGAATTATTTTCATCCGCGATGGCAAGATCGCTTCCGACGAAGCCGTCATCAAGAAGTAGCGGACAATTCGGCTCTTTCCTTCCCTTTTCAAACCGTTAGTCTGAACTCCTGTGCGACAAGATCGGCGCTGCCACCGCCGTACCGGTGGGGGTGTTGCTTCTCTTAAACACAGCCTCGTGGAAAGGTGCCGAATGACGATGGAACAAAATTCCGAGCAATCAACCGAGCGAAATGACCTTTTGAAGCGCGCGGCAGAGAGAGCGCGCAAGTATGTCGAGGGAATCGGGGAACGGCGGGTCGCACCAACTGAAATAGATTTGGTTGGACTGACAAAGTTTCGCGAGCCATTTCCGAACGCGCCAAGCGATCCCATGCAAGTCCTCAATAAGCTGGATGAAATCGGTTCTCCAGCGACGGTTGCGACAACGGGCGGCCGGTACTTTGGCTTCGTAAACGGCGGAACATTGCCCGCGTCTCTCGCTGCGAATTGGTTGGCGGGAGCGTGGGACCAGAATGCGGCTTTACGGGTGATGTCGCCGGTGGCCGCAGAACTGGAAGAGGTGGCACTGCGCTGGGTGTGCGAGGCGCTGGGTCTTCCGCTGGAATGCGAAGGCGGACTGGTGACTTGCGCGACGACAGCGAATTTTACAGCACTGGCGGCTGCGCGGCATGCCCTTCTTGCGCGGGCAGGCTGGAACGTCGCGGATGACGGCATGTTTGGCGCGCCGCCCATCGAGGTCGTGGTTGGTGACGAAGTGCATGCTTCGCTTCTCAAAGCGGTGAGTCTTGTGGGCTTCGGGAAAAAGCGTCTAACGCGCGTGGGAGTGGATGGACAAGGAAGAATGCGCGCGGAGAGATTGCCGCGCATAAGTGAGCGCAGCATTCTATGTATCCAGGCTGGCAACGTGAATAGTGGAGCGTTCGATCCGGCTGCGGAAATCTGCGCGCGCGCGCACGAACAGGGAGCCTGGGTCCACGTGGACGGAGCATTTGGATTGTGGGCTGGCGTCTCGCCGAAGTACCGCCACCTCACCGAAGGATTCGAGCAAGCGGATTCGTGGGCCACTGATGCGCACAAATGGCCAAACATCAATTACGACAGCGGGATTGTCTTGGTAAAAGACGGAACGGCATTGCGCGCAGCCATGACAATGACGGCCGCTTACCTTGAGGCGGGTGCGCGGCGCGAACCGATGCACCACACGCCTGAGGCATCGCGAAGGGCGCGCGGCGTGGAATTGTGGGCGGGGCTTAAGTCCATGGGGCGTGAAGGTCTTTGTTCTTTAGTCGAACGAACTTGCGCATTCGCGCAACGATTTGCTGATGGCTTTCGCGACGCGGGATTCGAAGTGCTCAACGATGTCGTCATCAACCAAGTGCTTGTTTCCTTCGGCGCAGCGGAAATCACGGAAAAGGTGATTCGCGCTATTCAAGATGACGGGACATGCTGGTGCGGCGGAACGGTATGGCAGGGAAGGTCCGCAATGCGCGTTAGCGTATCTTCCTGGGCGACCACGGAAGCTGATGTGGAACTCAGCCTGCAAAAAATCCTGAGCATCGCGAAAACAATTCGCATGTAATTAGACTGAGTCGCAATCTATGCAACTTTCGTCCGCTTCAACGGCTATGGGCAGGGTGAGTGGCGTCCATGTCGGCAAATGTCGGTGCTGGACAAAGATAAGTGTGTGACAAACGATCGTGCCAGGTGAGGGCATCTTCGTCCCACATGGCCCACAGAAAACCCATAAAAAAAGTGCCGGCGGAAAGCATGTAGCCCACGCTGCGCCACAGCATTTGCCTCGGCGCTGGAGTCTCGCCGGAAAAGCTGACGACGTGCAAGCCTCGCAGCATCATGCCGGGAGTTGTGCCGCCGAAAACAGTGAAGAGAGCAAAATATTGTAAGTACACGATGATAAATGTCGTGACGCACACAGCTGCGCTTAGTTTGCTGAATGTAAATTGCCCGCCAAGCGATCCGAAGAGTGTAAGGAAGGCGCCATACGCGAAGAGCAGGCAGCCGGCGTCAATCAATCCAGCGATGCGGCGCTCGTCGATGGAAGCCACTGGATACAATCCGGCCTCCTCTGAACGCGCGTCCCTCGAGGTCGTTTGTTCAAAGGCCTGCTCCGCCACTGAAGGCAGGGATACATCAATGACCATTCGTGCGTCTTCGCGAGTTGCTGCGTTTCGACCGATCGCAATCGTGAAGGCAAAATCCTCATCTGCTGTAGGGGGATGTTCAGCGACACCAACGGAAGAATGCACTGGTGGTTCTGCCGCGGGTTCCTCGAATGGAAGCGCTGACTGCGCAAGGTTAGGGGCAACCCTTCGCCTCCGCACCCGATAGGTCTGGAGTCGCTGTGCAAGCTCACCACGCCAGGCCGGATCCGAATCATGGCCTGATGCAGCCTGGGCGTAATTCCGCCCAATCTGTGGTCCAGATTTTTCCTGTACACCAAACGTGGAAATTCCTGTTTCGGAAGAAAAATCTAGCGTAATGGGTGAATCGCAAAAATTGCAGACACGTACGCTCGTTGGCAGTACGGCACTACATTGCAGACATGTTTTAGTCACCGGTTGTTTTTGCGCTGCGGACGCGTCCACTCCGGTGAGGAGAGAACCACACGAGATTACCACGTGCCTGGGAAAGTCAAGGAGAGATTGAGGTGTGTATGTGGCTAATCAGATAGCAGCCGGGGTCGTCAGAAAATACTTGCTTGCCGGCCGTCGTTACGTTTCGAGTTGCTGGGCGAACATGTCTCTGCTGAACGCGATGCGGCGCTCGAGGGTCACCGCCGCAAAATAAGTACACTGCCCGCGCTCGGTTTCTGTCCAGGCGAGTAGCGAAGGAACAAGCCGCGCTATGCTGGCGCGAACAAATCCCAAGAGCCCGAAGTAGGCGCCGATGGCCTGAATTCCACTGCGGTCTTCCGGGCGGTCCGGGCAGAGATGAAGCAGTTGGACGACGCGTGCAAAATCGTCGCCGGTCGCGGAGCTCTTAATTCCTGTGACGTCCTGCACCTCTGCAGAAAGAGGGTGCTTGATGGAAGCCGCGATCAGGGAGCGGCAATAGGAAACGAAAAACTGAAGCAAGAACACCACGGAACAAACGAGAATGATTGCGGCCATCATCGGGGGATCACCGCAAGGCGCGCAGGCACCAGCCGGGCTTCTTCAGGCAAGCGCCAAAAGGCGTAAGCCCAAGCCAGGGGTAGAAAGGTCCCGACAAGCTGGGCGAGCGGCGCGATCATGTTGCCGAGTTGGGGATACAAATTTCGAATGGCGTAATTAGCAGCCAAGAGGCTGAAATAGATACCCAACGACAGAACCAACTGAATAAGACGTGTGCGCGTCTCCCGGAGTTTTAAGATGGCAGCCCAAAGAACGTATGTGAGAACCACTCCGACGAAGTACAAGTTCTGAGAGAGCTCGAAAGCAAAATGGCTCAAAATCTTTGCTGAAGACTGCAAAACGACGGCACCCGAAAAGGCCGCCGTCCCCGCGAGAAGCAAGAGCGCGCCCATTTTCACGTAGCGTTCGGCCCTCATCTCACTGAAAACGTGCGAGTAGAGAGTGCAAAGGGCGAAGTAAAGGCAGATCGTCAGGAGGGCATCAGAATAATAGTAGAAATACGCGTATTGATTGGAGCTCTGACCGAACTGGCTAATTATCCTGTAGCGCCCCAGCTCAACAATAATCATGCCGGCCATGTACAAATTGAGGAGAAGATACCGGCGGAAGGCTCCCTTTTTCAGCGCGCACACCAATACGGCGGCTTCGCAAAGGATGCCAATGAACCAAATAACAAGCGTTAAGGGACCAGGCACGTTTTAACCTATCTACGCCCCAATCCCGCTCCGCAGAAGAACTAGGTCAAAATCTGCGGTATTATGCGGCAATCAATGGGACGTGTTCCACGGCGTTATCGGCACAGGCGATGCGCCGTTCTTCCATGGCGTTATCGGTACCGGCGATGCACCATTCTTCCATGGCGTTATCGGCACAGGTGATGCGCCGTTCGCCATAATCGTCGAGCCATCGGTGTGCGCCGCGACAACCGTTTTCAAGCCCATAGCTCCCACCAAAACGAGCATGGCGAGAAATACAACCGCGAGTTTCCTGGACATGTTGCCTCCGGGGATGAATGACACCCAGAGACACTCTATCCCTATCTATAGGGATGTCAAGTAGCTCGCGCTACGGACCTGTTCCGTATTGGTACACACCTATCCGTCCCGCCCTTTCGCTAAGCTTTCGCCTAGCGAGACGGGACCGTTAGTTCACTACTCGCTCAGAATAGGTAATGGGACTTGTATGGTCAACGGTACGGTAGTACTAGACATCATGGGACTCCATGAGAGGGCTGCCCGCCGGAATGACGCGCGAAAAACTTCTATTAGACACTTCCAATAAAAGCCGCAATCCAACGAGACACGTGGCTGGTATCTTCGCGAATGCTTGACAGCTTTGCGACCGACTCCGTAGCATTAGGAATCGTCTTTATGCCGGCGTAGCTCAGTGGTAGAGCGAGGGTCTCATAATCCCTAGGCCGTGGGTTCGATTCCCTCCGCCGGCACCATGCTTTCCGCAAGGCTTTTCAGAACATTCATCCAAGCCCATTTTGCAGGGAGCCGCAGCCGCAAGGGCCCAGGCGGATAAGGTATACTCTGCGCGTTCGGCGTGACCCGGTCTTACCTGGGACGTCGAATTCCATAATCTTTGATTTGCCGGAGGATCTCGTGGCGCTCATCCGAAGCGGAAAGGTCTGCCTCGCCCTGATGATGGCTTTGTGTTGCGTCTCCGCGGCGTACGCACAACAAGCCGACTCGGATGCGGATGAAGATGGCCAATTTCGATTTCGGTTTGTCGGTCCGCGCGTTGGAAACCGTATCGCCTCCGTGGCTGGCGTGCCCGGCGATCCGAGCACGTATTACGCTGGAGCAGCTTCCGGCGGCGTATGGAAATCGACGGACGGCGGCAATCGTTGGGCACCGATTTTCGATAAGCAGCCTGTTGCTGCGATTGGCGCACTTGCCGTCGCGCCAACGGACCCAAGTGTTGTGTGGGCGGGGACTGGCGAGGCTTGGGTTATCCGCGACAGCGATGTGATCGGCAATGGAATCTATAAGTCCACTGACGCCGGAAGGACCTGGACGAATATGGGTTTGCAAGAGACCGGCCGTATAGGCCGAATCATCGTGCACCCCACAAATCCCGACATTGTTTTCGCCTGCGCACTCGGACGCGCGACTGGTCCCCAGCAGGAACGCGGCGTTTTCCGCACAGTGGACGGCGGCCAGCACTGGGAGCGCGTGCTTTTTGCCGGAGAGAACATCGGCTGCTCCGGACTTTCCATGGATCCCCACAACCCGCGAGTGCTATTCGCCGGGATGTGGCAACTGGAGATGCACACCTATGTTGAACTTAGCGGCGGTCCTGGAAGCGGAGTATATGTGTCGCGCGATGGCGGAACGAAGTGGACGCGCATCGAAGAGCACGGCTTGCCTCATTCGCCGCTCGGCAAAATTGATGTGGCTGTTGCTCCAACCAACTCAAACCGCGTTTTCGCATTGATTCAAACCAAAGACCAAGGCTCCGTTTGGAGATCGGATGACGCCGGCTCGCGTTGGAAGGCCGTGAATTACCAGAGAGCTTTGATTGGGCGGGCCGGTTACTACATCCGAATCGCTGTCTCGCCTGGAAATGACAACGAAGTCTTGGTCGCAAACAGTTCGTTCCACCAATCGTTGGATGGCGGCCAAAATTTTCAAGAAGTGCGCTGGGGCGGAGACACCCACGATATTTGGATCGATCCTGTAAATCCGGATCGGTTTGTGATCACGGATGACGCTGGATTGATTATTACGACTGTACACGGCCGAGGTTTTCACCGCGTCACTCTTCCCATTGGACAGATGTACCACGTCGCCGTGGACAACCAGACTCCCTACTATTTCTACAGCAACATGCAAGATGACGGAAACATGCGTGGCCCCAGTGTGCCCATCGATTCGCAAGAAACGGGGTGGGATCGTCACATGGGCGGCTGTGAATCTGGCTTTACTGTTCCCGACCTCGCGGATCCCAACATCGTCTGGGCCACCTGCTATGGCGATGAGGTTACGCGGTGGGATGCGCGAATCAAAACGGCGCGCTCCGTGAGTCCTTATCTTCATACGCTTGATGCACCCCCGACAGATATCAAATATAGGTGCCACTGGACCTCGCCGCTTGCCATCGATCCCTTTGATCACAACGTCGTCTACTACGGCTGCCAAGTTATTTTCAAGACGACGAATAGCGGTCAAAGTTGGATAGTAGCCAGCCCCGATCTCTCGACACAGGACCCAAGCCGCATCGTTTCGTCGGGAGGAATCGTCGGGGACAACCTCGGACAATTTTACGGAGAAGTTGTTTTCGCGATCGCTCCTTCCAAAATTCAAAAAGGACTGATCTGGGCGGGCACGAACGACGGTCAAGTCTGGTATACCAAAGACGGCGCTGCCAACTGGACAAACGTTACCAAAAATATTTCCGGATTGCCTGCCTGGGGAACCATCAGCAGCATTGCTCCTTCCACTTTCGATGCCGGCACCGCTTATGTCGCCGTCGATTTTCACTTGATGGATAACAGGGATCCTTTCATTTATAAGACCACCGACTTTGGCAAGACCTGGAAACCGATCAGCGGGAATTTGCCAAAGCATCCCTTGGCCTACGTGCGCACCATCGCCGAAGATCCTAACTGCGCCGGTTTGCTTTTCGCAGGTACGGGGAACGGTCTGTATTACTCGCTGGATGATGGGGGACATTGGACGGCGTTGCAGGCAGGTCTTCCTCACGCTCCAGTAACTTGGGCAGTCGTGCAGAAAGAGTTTCACGACCTGGTGATTTCCACTTACGGGCGCGGGCTCTACATTTTTGATGATATTACACCCCTCGAACAGCTTGCGAGGAACCGCTCGGATGCTCCTACGGTTCTTTTCGAACCTCGCCCGGCCCATCGGTTTGTCCAGGGCGGTATCGCACTGCTTAATTTTTCGCTAAAAGCAGCGCCAAAAGATCCGGTGGAAATCGAAATCCTGGGTCCAGAAGGCAAAGTGATTCGCAAACTCAAGGAGAAGGCCCACGCTGGAATCAATCGCGTGAAGTGGGATATGCACTACGAGTCCCCGCGATTGATCGCGCTTCGCACGGCGACTTCCGACAATCCGCACATTTGGCAGGAGCCCCGCTTTCGTGATGCCGACTCTCGGCCGATCACGCACTGGGGAATTAGCTCAGCGGAAGTCGGCCCGATGGTCGCTCCCGGAAAGTATTCCGTTCGCCTGACCGTAGCAGGACAATCCTTCAGTCAGCCACTGACGGTGCTACCTGATCCACGCATTCCAACTTCGCAAGCGGACATTGAGTCGTCGGTGAAAACACAGCTTCGAATCCGCGACGACATTACCCGAGCCTCCGATACCTTTAATCAGATCGAGTGGTTACGGAAGCAAATCGAGGTTATTGAAACGATGCTTCGTCCGCCAAAGAAAAAAGAAAAGGAAAAACCGCCATCTGCCGAACCGGACGATTTCGACGAACCGGAGCCAGCGCCGGCGGAGGATGAAGCTCAGTCCAAACGTAAGACCGAGTTGCTGAAGACCGTTGAGGAAATGGACAAAAAGCTGCAGGCCATCGAGTTCAAGCTTGTTACGCCATCGCAAATAAACAGCGACGACAAATATTTCGTTGAAGCTGACAAAGTCTATCTAAACTTGATTTGGCTCAACGCGGAAGTCGGCACCGGAGGCGGAGACGTCGCTGGAGGAGCAGACTTTGCCCCGACCGATACGGCTCTAGACTTGCTTCAGACCATAGAAAATGAACTTAACGGAGCGGTCGTGGACTTCCAGAAACTTGTCGAACAAGACCTTCCCGCGTTTAACCATGCTCTTGCCGAAAACAATCTCGCCGGTGTAACAACGGTGGCGACTCCAGGTAAGACGGAGAAATAAAAGCCAGGTCGATTCGTCCAGACCTTTCAGATCGAGTCCCGACTGGGAGAGTACTCCCGAACAGATTTCGTATTCGCGAGTGCTTCCTAGCCTGCCAGGTACCTTTTGATTGACAGGTCCCCAACTCGTTGTGCAGGATGGCAACCAAGTGGCCGACTCCAGTCCTATTTCCTCATTGCCACCGGCGGTGGTCTATGTGAACCCCGCTGCGGGCGGCGGACGTGCTCTCGCTTGTCTTCCGAAAATTCGAAAAATATTCGAGGAGGTCTACGATTCGGCAGAATTTGTCACCGTTCGTAGCCCCGCAGACCTCGAGTCAAACGCGCACGCCGCGATAGCTGGCGGCAAACGTTTATTGTTTGCCTTTGGCGGCGATGGCACATTCCAAGCGTTAGTGAATGCGGCTTACGGCTCTGAAGTTATTTTGGGTGTTCTGCCGGCGGGCGGCGGAAATGACTTTGCTGCAGCCCTACAGATACCGGGGGATCCGGTTGAGGCAGCCGTGGCAATTTTGCGGGCGCAACCAAAGCGGGTGGATCTGGTTAGGGCGCGAACTGGGGACGGTCGAGTGCGCCTCTATTTGGGAGGAGGAGGACTGGGAATAGATGCGGAAGCAGCGCGGCATGCCAACGGAGCCTTCGGCCATTTGCCCGGCAGGTCGCGCTACATTGCGTCAGCGCTGCGAGCATTCTGTACGCATCGCGCCATTGGT
>Ga0210394_10002834_pt1 | contig 22985 bp, 30 predicted proteins | sample IncBWC12MmetaG_FD_160121 | JGI IMG/M metagenome (GOLD analysis project Ga0210394, IMG submission 160121) | Forest soil microbial communities from Barre Woods Harvard Forest LTER site, Petersham, Massachusetts, United States - Inc-BW-C-12-M | ecosystem: Environmental > Terrestrial > Soil >... | reverse complement strand
ATCGACCTTGGACGTGCTCTCGCTGGCCACCTCGGTCGTGGCAGGCTTGGAAAGATCGTAGCCGACGGCGCGGATCGCGAGCGTGTAGTGGCCCGGCTCCAGGCGATTTTCCGGGAAGGCGTAGCGGCCCGTGGCGTCGGTAGTGACGCTCACCGCGACGATCGAGCCGTCCTTGTGCGCGGTGACGACGACGCCTTCCATTGGGCCATCGGCGTCGGAAGCGACCTGGCCGATAAGTGCGGCCGGCGTCTGATCCTTGGCGCTCGCGGTGGACAGGCCTGCCTGGAACAGCACAGCCGCCAGCGCGGCCATGCAGAGCATGGAAATTGATTTCATCGCTCGCTCCCTGGGAACCGCCTTTATTCTTACGAATTGCGCTATTTTGCGCCTGGCGACCCTCGCCAACAAGCAAAATCCGGTCGACGCAAGGCTGCGGGAAGCAGGGCTGCGGGAAGCAGGGCTGCGGGAACGGGTGATCAGGCGAGGTGAGGCAGCGCCGCATCGAGCAGGAGGCCGGCGAACAGGATCAGCCCGGCGTCGCGATCGGACTTGAACACCGCAAGGCAATTCTCCGGATCGGCAATGTCGAGGCGTACGATCTGCCAGACGAGATGGGCGGCAAAAGCGATCAGCCCGATCGCGAAAACGAGGCCGGCGCCCGCTGCAAAGCCGGCCGCGCCGAGAAGAATGACGGCAACGGTGTAGAATACAGCCAGCATCGGCTTGGTGCGGGGGCCGAACAACAGCGCGGTCGATTTGATGCCGATGAGCGCGTCGTCCTCGCGATCCTGGTGGGCGTAGATCGTGTCGTAGCCGATCACCCAGGAAATCGATCCGGCATAGAGCAGGAGCGCCGGCAGATTGAGCCTGCCGAAGGCGCCCGCCCAGCCCATCAGCGCGCCCCAGGAAAAGGCCAGGCCGAGCACGATTTGCGGCCAATAGGTGATCCGTTTCATGAACGGATAGACGGCGACGATGGCGAGCGAGGCGATGCCGAGCCCGATGGTGAAGCTGTTGAAGCTCAGCAGCACCGCGAGCCCGACGAGCGCTTGCAGGACGAGAAACAATGCGGCTTGCGCGACGCTGACCTGGCCCGATGGGATCGGGCGCGAGGCGGTCCGCTCGACGGCGCCGTCAAGATCGCGGTCGACGATGTCGTTCCAGGTGCAGCCGGCGCCGCGCATGGCGAAGGCGCCGACGAAGAACAGCGCGATGTGCAAAAGGCTCGGCGCCTCGGCATGCGCGGCGACCGCGGCGAGCGCCGACGACCACCAGCACGGCAACAGCAAGAGCCAGGAGCCGATCGGGCGGTCGAGCCGGGACAGCCGCAGATAAGGTCGCGTCCAGGCGGGGGCGGTGGTGTCGACCCAATTGCCGGTCGCGTCGGCGACCGAACCGGCCGCAGGCGTCATCTGCCCGGCCTCATCTTGCCGGGCTCATTTGCCCAGCGGGTTGCCGGTCAGCGTTTCGAAGGTGCCGCCGCGGTCGGCCTTGGTATTGGTCGCCGAATCGACATCCGGCGTTTTGATGGCGTCGCTGAGCGTCGGCGCTTTCGGACTGGGGCCTTCGGTGCAGGCCGCGTCGCGGAATTTTACCGACCGTTCATGACTGGTCTTGGCGGCGGCGAGTGCCTGATCGGGCACGCCGCACCACGTCTTGTTTTCGATCAGGAATTTGACCACCGAGTCTTCGGAGGTCACGAAGGCGGTCATCAGGCGGCAAATCTCCTTACGATCGGCCTTGGCCTTCATGGCGGCCGACACGGCGTTCGCCTTCTCCTGCGTCGCCTGGCTCATCGCCGGGAACTTCGTGCATTGCGACGGCGCCCCGACCTGCGCCCGCGCGGTTCCCGTGCCGAGCGCAAGTACCGCCAAACAGAGTACAATGGTGAGGCCGCGGTTCATCGATTAAGCCCCTATCCCAGTTCCCATTTAAGTCTGCCCGAAATCTCGCGCCAACTAAAGACAAGCTGAATTCGGCGACAACGGGGCAAAGCCCCTCCCAGCCCTCTTTTCCGCATCATGCTTTAGGGGCTAAACGAGGCCAAGTCAGCCCCTATGAGGCATTCCCGCCAAACTCGGTACCCAAATCCGGTACCCAAATCCGTTCCGCCATGCCCGGCTACGACTTCCGCAGTCCCAGGCTTTTCGTCGACGCGCCGCTGGAAGCGGGCAGGGCGGTCGCGCTCGACCGTGCCCAGGCGCACTATCTCAGCCACGTGCTGCGCCTGAAGGCCGGCGACCGGGTCCTGGTTTTTAACGGCCGGGATGGCGAGTGGAGCGCCACGCTCGAAGCGGCAAAGCGCACCGCGGGACTCGCCGTCGGCGCCCAAACGCGGCAACAGACCGCGGCGGCGGACCTGCACTATCTGTTCGCCCCGCTGAAGGCGGTGCGGCTCGATTACATGGTGCAGAAGGCCGTGGAGATGGGCGTGTCGCGGCTCGAGCCCGTCCTCACCCGCCACGGTCAGGTGACGCGGGTCAAGCTCGAGCGGATGCGCGCGAATGCCATCGAAGCGGCAGAGCAATGCGGCATTCTTGCCGTGCCGGAGATCGCGCCGGTGGTGGCGCTTGACCGCTACATTGCGCAACGCGACCCGGCGCGGTGGCTGATATTCTGCGATGAAGATGCCGACGCCATCAATCCGGCGGCGGCGCTTGGCGGCGTGCGGCCGCAGTCGCCGCTTGCGGTCCTGGTCGGGCCGGAGGGCGGATTTGCCGAAGACGAGCGCGCGGCGCTGCTTAAGCAGCCGAATGTAGTGCGGCTTTCGCTCGGCCCGCGCATTCTGCGTGCCGACACCGCGGCGGTGGCGGTGCTCGCTTTGGTGCAGACCGTGCTTGGCGACTGGCGGTAACGCGGTCTATCACTGGATCACGCCACGGCGATCGTAGCAGACGAAGCTGACGTAATCGCCGTAGATGCGATGAACGCTGGTGACCTTCGCCAGGCGGCCGTAGCGCGCGCAATGGCCGTCGGCGATTTGCTGATAGATGCCCTCGACGCCCGGCGAGTAGGGGAAAATGCCGCCGGTATCGTTGCCGGTGACGCCGGGACCCGGTCCGGTGAACTCCGCTCCGCTCGCCATGGCGGTCGTATCGACGCCGGTCGTGACGGCGGCGGCGCCGGCCAAGGCGACAGCGAGTGCCATCAAAAGCTTCCGATTCATCGCCGCGCCTCCCGCCTCACACAGGCCGGCAAGCTTAGAGCATGATCCCGAGAAGTGAAACCCGGTTTTCGGAAAAGATCGCGCTTAAACAGAAGATCGCGACCCCGATCCGATTCCGACGAAACGGATCAAGGTCTAAACCCTCAGGGGCGGATTGAAGGCGGCGCGGCGGGGGTTGGCGCGCAGCTGGGGGAAAATTCACATCATCGAATAGGCGCTCGCCACCATGCCGACCGGCCGCCGGTCGGCGGCATTGAGCAGCATGACGCGGCCGAAACTGGTATTGCGGCCGATACGCACGACGCGGGCGTCGGCGACGATATCGAAATTCACCGGCCGCAGAAAATGGGTGGTCTGGTCGATCGTGCTCATCGGCCGGTAGCCGTTCCAGGCCGCCGAACAGGCGATGACCATGGCGGTGTCGGCGAGCGCCATCAGCGCCTGGCTGCACACCACCGCGCCGTCGGAACAGATCTTCTTGGCGAACGGCAGCCGCACTGTGGCGCCCGGCTGCCAATCCGGCAGCGCGCCCGGCGGACGAACCGCCTCGACGCTTTCGACGAGCAGCGCCAGATCCTGCACCCAGGACGGAAATACCTCGGTCATCAGGCGCCCTGCCGCCTGCAAACCGAATGAAGCCTGCGACTTTAAAAGCCGGTGCACTTCGCCCATGTCAAAGCTCCCCGAATCCGTTCCCCGCTGGTCCGCCTTATTCCGGCGGAACATGCCAAGCCTCTTCGCACTCAGATTGAATAAGGCGCCGCAAATGCGCGGCTATGCTCCTACGAGCACGCTGACAAACGAATCAAATGCAACGACTGAGGATTGGTAGCACAACCCAAGCGGAACCCAAGTGGAACCCAAGTGGAACCCAAGTAGGATAGAAGTGAAGTAGCGCGCCAGCGCCTTGGTGCGTTCGTGCAGCTCTTGGTCGGCGCGCTTGGCTGGCACTCTTGGCCGGCAATCCCTGACCGGCGACCTCCGACCAGCGGCCCTTGACCAGGGACCCTTGACCGGGGACCCTTGACCAGAGACCCCTGGCGCGGCACGCTGATCCGGTTCAGCCGGGGAACGGGGAAGGGGTATGTTGCGATCAAAGTTGCGGGTCGGTCCCGGGCTAATTGCGTGCGCCGCACTCTCTGTCGCGCTCGCCATTGCGCTCACCGTCATTTCCTTTGCGCAAGCTCGCGCCGCGACTTGGCTCGAGAAGAATTTCTGGATGTCCGGTCCGGACTATAGTCGCGACCTGCCGAACTGCGACTACCACCCGGCGCTCGATCGCATCATCGACAATTTCCGCACCAAGGAATTCCGCTTTTGGAATTCGGAATTGCGGATCGTCGGCTTCGAGAATATCCACGAGATCGCGACCATGCCCTGGGCGGCACAGTCCATTCCGCACCGGTATTGCGGCGGTACCGCCGTTATCAATAATTCCACCAAACACGAGATCTATTATTCGATCGCCGAAGATACCGGCTTGATGGGGATGGATTGGGGCGTCAATTTCTGCGTCGCCGGGATCGACCGCAACTGGGCTTACCAGCCGGAATGCCGGGGGGCGGGGCCCTGAGCGGGTGCTCAAGCGCCTTCGGAGCCGATTTGCCGTTAATCGCGTAGCGCCTGCAAGACGCCGTCGCGCAGCCGGACGCGCACGAAAACGATCCCCGTTGTTCGCGACATCGCCGTAAAGCTGCATCAGTCCAGCCACGACCCAAACGCTGTTCTTGCTTTGTTCGTATCGCCGCGCTAGTGTCAGTTGTCCGGCCGGGAGGGGCGAGCATGGTGCAGTCTGTCATCCGCGTAGCGTTGGTTGCGTTGTTTCTCGCCCCCCTGCCGGCGGCGGCGCAAAATGCGCCTCACGATTCTGGTCACAATTCGCCGGGCCAGTTCGACTTCTATGTGCTTTCGCTGTCGTGGTCGCCGTCGTTTTGTACGCAGGCGGCCGCGCGGCGCGAGGGCCGTTCGGCGTCGCTGCAATGCGGCGCGCGGCCCTATTCCTTCGTCGTGCATGGACTGTGGCCGCAATACGACAGGGGTTTTCCGCAATACTGCCAAGACCCGGCGCCGCGGCTCTACCGCGGCATCGTTTCCGCAATGCTCGATCTGATGCCGGCGCCGCATCTCATCTATAACGAATGGGACAAGCACGGCACCTGCTCCGGCCTTTCGCCCGGCGCTTATTTCGACACCGTGCGCAAGGCGCGCGCGGCGGTGAAAATCCCACCAGAATATAGCGATCTGAAAGAGCCGCTTGCGGTCACGCCGGGCGCGGTGGAAGACGCCTTCATCAAGGCCAATCCCGGCCTGTCGCCAAAGGCCATCGCGGTCGGCTGCGACAAGAAGCGGTTGACCGAGGTTCGGCTCTGCCTGGCCAAGGATTTGTCCAAGGACGTGCAGTTTCACGATTGCGCCGAGGTCACCAAGCGGAGCTGCCAGCGCGATCAATTGGTCATGCCGCCGCTGCGCGGCGGCTAAAGCATCCGCGCCGCGCCCACGGCCCTGCGCTACAGACGACCCTGCGCTACAAATGAATAGATGAACTATCAGCACGCTTTTCATGCCGGCAATTTCGCCGACGTGCACAAGCATGTCGTGCTGACGCGAATCCTCGAATATTTGCGGGCAAAGCCCGCGGCCTTCCGCGTCATCGACAGCCATGCCGGCGCGGGCCGCTACGATCTTTTGGGACCGGAGGCGACGCGCTCGGGGGAGTGGCACGCAGGTATCGAGCGGGTCAAGCGTGCGTCGCAAGCTCCGCGGGAGAGCGATGCCTTCGCGCTCCTCAAACCCTACCTCGACGTCGTCGCGGCGCTCAACGCGGGCGGCGATCTGCGGCTCTATCCGGGTTCGCCGCTCATTGCCAAAGCCCTGTTGCGGCGCCACGACCGTCTGCTCGCTTGCGAGATCGAGCCGCAGGCGGCGGCTTTGCTCAAAATTGCCTTGCGTGGCGATCCGCGCGCCAAGGTGCTGGCGATCGACGGCTGGATGGCGGTCAACGCCAATGTCCCGCCCAAGGAGCGTCGCGGCCTCGTCCTCATCGACCCGCCATACGAGGACGCTGACGATTTCATCCGGTTGTCCGGCGCGCTTGGCGAGGCCCATCGCAAGTGGCCGACCGGCATTTACATGCTGTGGTATCCGATCAAGGAACGCGATGCTCCGGACGCGCTGGCGCGGCGGCTGCGCCGGCTTGGTGTGCCCAACGTCCTGCGTTGCGAAATCACGCTCGGGCCGGCGCGTCCGGATGCCGGCCTGATCGGTTCCGGTCTGGTCGTGGTCAATTCGCCATACCCGCTGGAGCAGGAGCTGCGCATCGTGATCCCCGCGCTTATACGGGTGTTTTCGCCGAATGCCGCCCACCGGCTCGATTGGCTCGCCGGGGAAGGGCAGCGGCGCCCTCGCCGGGGGGTAGCGAAAACATAATCGCAGCCCGGCCGAACGTAGCGAAAATGCCGGCTTGCCACTTTTCCACACGGGCAAATTGGTCTAATTGAATCGGTACTGGCTTAGACGTTCCGCCTCCTGTGGGGGGCCGGCGGAGTGACTGAGACCGTCTGGGGCTCAAGCTCTTTGCTCGTGTGGATGTCCGGCTAGCCGTCACACCGTGGGGGTGGCGGCGAAGGAACTGCGGGGAAGGAGCTGCTCGATGGCAATGACCGGTACGGTCAAATTTTTCAACGGTGAACGCGGCTACGGCTTCATCAAGCCCGACGACGGGGGCCGCGATGTGTTCGTGCACATTACCGCCGTTGAACGCGCGGGGTTGAAATCGCTGGTGGAGGGACAGCGGATCAGCTTCGACGTCGAACCCGACAAGAAGGGTAAAGGCCCAAAGGCCGTCAATCTCGTCGTCACCGGCTAAGACGGCGTCGCCGCGACTTTATTGAGCATGATCTTTTCGGAAAACCGGTTTCCACCCCGGATCGAGTCCGCGGCAGGTTTTTTCCGGGTCATGCGCTAGCGGCGCGGATCTATTGCGCGGTCGGTTTCGCCGCCGGCCGCAGTGCAGGCTTTAGTGTTGCAACGCGGTTGAGGGTTGCAACGATCTTTGGATCACGGTGCCACGATGATGATACTGCGTTCGTCGCCGTCCTCGCCATTCGGGCGCAAGGTGCGGATTGCGCTGTCGGTGCTTGGGCTCGACGACGATGTGAAGATCGAACCGGCCGATACCACCGACCTCAATGACAGCGTGCGGCGGCAAAATCCGCTGGGCAAAATTCCAGTGCTGATCGCCGAGGACGGCGCCGCCTATTTCGACTCCCGCGTGATCCTCGATTATCTCGATCATCGCGCCGGCGGCGGCAAGATCGTGCCGCGCGAAGCCAAGGAGCGCCTCGCCGCGCTACGCCTGCAGGCACTGTGCGATGGCATCCTCGATGCGTCGATCTTGACCATCTACGAAACGCGCTGGCGAAAGGCTGAGAGCCGTGAACCGAAATGGCTCGAGCACCAGGCCGGCAAGGTGACGCGCGCGCTCGCTGCGCTCGAAACCACGCCGCCGGCGCTCGAACCGCAGCTGCTGCCGCATGTCGGTCAGATCACGCTCGCCTGCGTGCTCGGCTATCGCGATTTCCGTTTCGGCGGCGGCTGGCGCGACGATCATCCTCGACTCGTTGCCTGGCTCGACAATTTCGCGGCGCGCGTGCCGGCATACGCGGCGACCAAGCCGGCGGGGTGATCTGCGCGGCGCGGCGTCTGCCGACTTCGAATTTCTAAGGCGCATTCAGTGCTACATTCGCCGGCTTCCTCCCGCCGTCACATAGCGACGACGAAAGGGCCGAACATGCCGCTCTTCACCTTGGACGAGCTTGCGGCCGCCACGACGATCGTTCGCAGCTTCGTGCCGCCAACGCCCGCTTATGCGTGGCCGCTCTTGGCCAAAACGGCCGGAGCCGAGGTCATCGTCAAGCACGAGAACCACACGCCGACCGGATCGTTCAAGGCTCGCGGCGGGCTTGTCTATGTCGATGCGCTCGTTCGCGCCGGCCCGAGGCCCGAGGGACTCGTCACCGCCACCCGCGGCAATCATGGCCAGTCGGTCGCCGTTGCCGCCGCGCGCAACGGCATTGCCGCGGCGATCGTCGTTCCCGAGGGCAATTCGAGCGAGAAGAATGCCGCGATGGCGGCCTTCGGCGGCGAACTCGTGACCGGGGGCAAGGACTTCGATGAGAGCCGCGGCGTTGCCGCGGAGATTCAGCGCCGGCGCGGCTATCATTTCGTCCCGTCGTTCCACCGCGAACTGGTGAAGGGCGTTGCGACCTACGCTCATGAATTGTTTGAAAGTCATGACGATCTCGATGTGGTTTACGTTCCGATCGGCATGGGTTCGGGAATTTGCGGACTGATCACGGTGCGCGATCTGCTCGGGCGAAAAACCGAGATCGTCGGAGTAGTCGCGGAGAACGCGCCGGCATTCGCCTTGTCGTTTGGGGCAGGGCACCCGGTGCAGACCAACTCGGCGCAAACGTTTGCCGATGGCGTGGCGTGCCGCGATCCGCCGGCCGAAGCCCTTAAGATCGTCATGACGGGGGCGTCACGCGTCGTTCGCGTCAGCGAGGACGAGATCGCGGAGGCGATCCGCATCTACTACACGACAACGCATAATCTCGCCGAAGGCGCTGGCGCCGCGCCGCTTGCCGCTCTGATGAAGGAAAAGGCCCGCTATGCCGGCAAGCGCGTGGGACTGATCCTCTCCGGCGGCAATATCGACCTGCCGGTGTTGGCACAAATATTGCGCGGCGGGACGCCTTCCGTTTAACAGGAATCGAGATGCCCGCGGCGGTTGGCAATAACAAATGGTCTTGTGAAGCAGGCTTGCGGTGCAGGTTTTGGGGAGAAAGGCATGGCGACATTCGTTCTCGTTCATGGCGCATGGCACGGCGCCTGGTGCTGGCGCCGCCTGGCGCGGCTCATCACCCATAGTGGACATGAAGTGTTTACGCCGACGCTGACGGGACTTGCCGAGCGGTCGCACTTGCGCACGCCAGACACCGATCTCGACACTCACATTCTCGACGTCGTCAACGAAATGAAGTGGCAGGAGCTGAACGACGTGGTGCTGGTCGGCCATTCCTACGCCGGCATGGTGATTTCCGGCGTCGCCGAGAAAATGGAAAAATCGATCTCGTCGTTTGTACTGCTCGACGCGTTCTTCCCGGAATCCGGGCAAGCCCTCATCGATCTCGCGCCGCCGCCGGTCCGTGATACTTTTTTGGCAGCGGAGCGCAATGGCGCGGCGAGCATACCGCCACGCTCCGCCGCGATGTTCAATGTCAACGAACGGGATCGCGCATGGGTCGATGCGCAATGCACGCCGCAGCCGCTCAAATGCGGCTTGCAGAAATTGGCCCTCACGGGAGCGCGCGAGCGCATCGCGAAAAAGGCCTATATCAGAGCGACAGGCTACCCGAGCCAGCCGTTCGATCTCGCGCTTGAGAAAGCCCGCGCCAGGGGCTGGCGCAGCCATGAGGTGGCGTGCGGACACGACGTCATGCTGGACGCACCGGGACGACTAGCGGAGATATTGCAAGGCGAGTTGGCGCTTTCGGGACGATAGCCCTTGGTTTAGGAAACGGCATGAGCCGGTTGCCCATTACAATTGCAACTTGGGACTACGATCGGGTGCGCGCACTCGTGGATGGACGCGTGCGCGTTGAAGGCTGTGACGTCAACTACCTGACAATGCCGGTCGAAGAGTGTTTCGAACGCGCATATTTTCACGGTGAGTTCGACGTTGCCGAGATCGGCTTCAGTCCGTACCTGATCGCGCTGTCGCGAGGGATTTGCCCGTATGTGGCGATTCCCGCTTTTCTGTCGCGGATGTTCCGACACTCGGTGGCTTATATCCGCACCGATCGCGGCATCGAGGGCCCCGCCGATCTGCGCGGCAAGCGGATCGGCGTGCCTGAATATCAGATGTCCGCCGTGCTGTGGTTTCGAGGGCTTCTACAGGACGAATACGGCATCGCGGCAAAGGACATCAATTGGATCCAGGCCGGACTCGAAAATCCGGGCCGCCGCGACAAGTTTCCGCTCAACCTGCCTGATAACTTTCCGCTGGTTTCGCGCAACGACGCAACGCTGACCGGGCTGCTCGCCGATGGCGAGCTCGACGCCGTCATGTCGGCCCGCCGCCCGCCGTGTTTCATCGACGGCCATCCCAAGGTGCGGCGGCTGTTCCCCGATTATCGGGCGGCCGAGCGAGAATACTATCGGAAATCGGGACTTTTCCCAATCATGCACGCAGTCGGAGTAAAGCGTGAGCTTCTGGACAGGCATCGCTGGCTCGCGGCGAGCCTCTACAAAGCGTTTCTTCAGGCAAAGCGGCTCGCCGATGCCGAATTTGCCGAGACAACCGCACTCAAAATCGGACTACCCTGGCTGAACGCCGAGTACGAGGCGACCCAAGCGGTCATGGGGGAGGATTTTTGGTCCTATGGCGTGGCGGAAAACCGCAAGGCGCTTTCCACCATGGCCCGCTATTCTTATGAGCAAGGGCTTGCGGTGCGAATGGTCGAAGTCGAAGAGATGTTTGCCGACGGTAATATGAGCGAGACGCGGGTCTAGGGGGAGCAAAACATGGCCGTCCAACTGATCTGCTGCTCGCACAGCCCGTTGATGGTCACTGGTATCGAAGAGTCCGAGCAAAACGTTCAGGCGCAATTTTTCAACGAGCTGAACGAAGCGTCGTCCGCCTTGCACGCTTTCCATCCCGATCTCGTCGTCGTGTTCGGGCCGGATCATTTCAACGGTTTCTTCTACGAACTCATGCCGGCATTCTGCATCGGCACCGCCGCCGAAGGATCGAAGGATTGGCATTTGGAGGGCGGGCCGCTGCGCGTGCCGCGCGAACTCGCGACCTCATGCGTGCGGTTTCTCCAATCCCGCGATTTCGACGTCGCGATCTCGCACCAAATGAAAGTCGATCACGGCATCACCATTCCGCTGTTCAAGCTGACCGGCGCGCTCGCCCGCTACGACGTGCTTCCGGTCTTTGTGAACTGCGCCGCAGATCCGCGGCCGTCGTTTCGGCGCGTGCGCCGCTTTGGCGAGACGATCGGCGAGTTTCTCGCCGACAAGGATTTGCGCGTGACGATCATCGGTTCTGGCGGGTTATCCCACGACCCGCCGACGCCGAGGTTGGCGATGAGCTCGCCGGACGTGGCGCGGCGGTTGATCGTCCGGCAGACGCCGACGCAGGAGGAGCTGGATGCGCGCGAAAATCGCGTCATCCGGGCGGCCCGCGATCTGTTGATCGGCCAGGGCCCCTGCCTGCCGCCAAACGAGCAATGGGACCGCGATTTCCTCCACACGTTCCTCGGCTACAAGCTCGAGGACTTCGACCGGATGACCGACGAAGAGATCGATCGTGTGGCGGGATTTGGCGCGCATGAGGTCCGGACTTGGGTCGCGGCCGCCGCGGCGGCGCGCAAGATCGGCAATCCGCAGCCCGAATTGCGCTACTACCATCTGGTTCCGGAGTGGATCACCGGAATGGCGATCGTCGTCGCGCAGTGATCGCGCGGCGAATATGGGGCGTGGGGAATTCGATGAATGTGCCGAGGCAAACTACAGGCGAGGTCCGGCCTGTAGACGCGGTTCGCGCTGGAATCGAAAGTCTTTCCGCCGATTCGGCGCGGACACCGCGACAGCAAAGGCCGCCGATGGTCGAAGCGCGTAGCGAGATTCTGACGGTGCGAAACCTCGGCCAGGTCTTCGGGCCGCTTCGCGCCTTCGAGGGCATTGAATTTACGGTCCGCGAGCGCGAGTTTCTCTGCATCATCGGGCCGAGCGGTTGCGGCAAGTCGAGCCTGCTCATGTCGATCGCCGGCCACAATCGGCCGACCGAGGGCGAGATTCTTTTCGGCGGCGCGCCGGTGCGCGGTCCGGACGTCGAACGCGGCCTGGTGTTCCAGGAATATGCGCTGTTTTTGTGGATGAACGTCTTCGACAATGTCGGCTTTGGGCTGCGGATGCTGCGCTCGGCGAGCGGCGCCGAGTATCGGCGCCAGGTCGAAGAGCATCTGGCGCTCGTCGGCCTGACCGAGTTTGCCCATTATTGGCCGCATCAGCTGAGCGGCGGCATGCGCCAGCGCGTCGCGATCGCGCGCGCTCTCGCCGTCAATCCGAGAGTCCTGCTCATGGACGAGCCATTCGGGGCGCTCGATGCCTTGACGCGGCGTGCGCTTCAACAGGAGCTGGTGCGTATCTGGCAACTGACGAAGATGACCATCATCTTTGTTACCCACAATCTGCAGGAGGCGCTCTATCTCGGCGACCGGGTCCTGTGCATGACGCGACGCCCCGGGCACATCAAAAAGGAGATTGCGATCTCCCTGCCGCGGCCGCGCGACGTCGAGGATCCCAATGACGAAATGAAACAAATCATCAGGGAGATGCAAGATGCCGTTTATTCGGAAGTGGATCCGCCGGGCGCGGCAACAGCCTAAGCCGCACCGCGTCGGAAGCACGATGGCGCGCCGTGCCGCGGCGGTCGTGGTCGCGCTTTGCGCGCTCGTCCCACTTCACGCCGCGGCGCAAGGGGCGCCTGACGTGGTGCGTTACGTCGATGTGCCGCTGCAGGACTGGCTGCCGTTCTGGGTCGCGCAGCAGGAAGACTTCGGCAAGCGCTACAACATCGAGCTCAAGGCCGTACCGATCACGGGCGGTACGCAGACGGCGGAGTTCGCGGCCTCGGGGAACGCCGATATCGCGACCGTCGCGGCGTCGCTTTGCCTGCTCGCGGTGAAACAAGAGCTCATCCCGAACCGGATCGTGCTGGTCGCGCCGGTCGGCTCGTCGGCCGATCCGCAGCACCCGTTCGCCGGCATCATCGCCAGCGACGCGATCACGTCGTGGAAGGATCTCGAGGGCAAGACGGTCGCGGTGCACAGCACGCGGAGCCTTTTCTATACGGCGCTCGTGACCCGGCTCGGCCGCGAGGGGGTCGACGTGAAGAAGGTCAACTTCGTCGAGATCCCGCTGCCGCAGCAGGTCGCAGCGCTGAAGGCCGGACGCGTGGATGCGATCATGGTCGGAACCGATTTCGCCGCCCGCGCCGTCGCCGACCACGTCGGACACCTGCTCGACTGGGTGATAGGCAAGCCGCCGTTCGACCGTTACAATCTCGCGATGCTCGTGGCCAATCGCGCCTTCGCCGACGGCAAGCCGGCCGTGCTTGAGAACTTTCTCAAGACCTACATGACCGCCGTGAAATGGATCGTCGACAATCCGCAACGGGCCAAGGAGACAGCGGCGACGAAGCTCGGCTTTAAGGATCCGGTGATCGCGACGGGCTTCCTGCTTGAGAATTGGGATCCCACTTTGACGCCCAACGAGGGATCGCAGGCGCTCGACGTCGAGGTGATGACGGGCCAGGGGCTCATCAGCGAGCCGATCGATCTCGGCAAATACCTGACGCGGATGAACATGGTTGCCGATGCGCGGCATGCGGTTTTTGGCAAATAACGCGCCCGAGGGGGAGCGCCGGCTACGCCCGGCGCATCCGCTGGCACGCGTTTTACGGCGTGCGGCGGTGCCGGTGTTGCTGCTCGTGCTCTGGGAGGTCGTGAGCGACACCGGGCTCGTCGATTCCTACTTCCTTCCGCCGCCGCATCGCGTGCTCGAAGCCGGCTGGGAGCTGCTGCTTGCGGGAACGCTGATCACCGACGTTGGGGTGAGCCTTTACCGGCTTTTGTCGGGCTATTTCATCGGCGCGATCGCCGGCGTCGCCGTCGGCGTTCTCATCGGGTGGAGCAGCCTGATGAACGATCTGCTCGACTCGTTGATCCAGGCGCTCCGTCCGGTATCGCCGATCGCGCTTTTGCCGCTGGCAATCGTCTATCTCGGCATCGGCGATTTCGAGAAGATTGTGCTGATCGCCTACTCGACGTTCTTTCCCGTCGTCATCAACACCTATTTCGGCGTTCGCGGCGTCGATCCCGTGGTGATCATGGCGGCGAAGACGCTCGGCGCAAAGCGGCGGCGCGACATGCTGCGCGAGATCATCGTGCCGGCTGCCATGCCGCACATCTTTTCCGGCCTGCGCGTGAGCCTCGGCATAAGTTTTATCGTCATCATCGCCGCCGAGATGGTCGCCGCGCAAAGCGGAATTGGCTTCCGGATTCTCGATGCCGAGCGGATTTTCGAACTGGACGTTGTCTATGTGGGCATCGTGGTCATAAGCCTGCTTGGGCTTTTTTTCGACGCGATATTCATGCGCATCCGGCAGCGGTTCTTGCCGTGGTATCGCGAGACGTAATCGCCGCCTGCTTCCGAGCCCCAGCAGAAGCGGTTTTCCAGGCTGACGTCCTAATTAAAACTCCGGGGCGCACCGGCCCCGGGGTCTTTGGCACAAGTAAAATCTCCGAAGATCAGAACTTGTAATTCACGCCGGCGCGCAGCAGGTTGGCATGGAACGAGACGTTGTCGGTGGTCAGCCCCGCGCCGCAATTGAGCCCGCAATTGAAGCTGCCGAGATCGACGTAGAGATATTCGACTTTGGCCGTCCAATTTCCGGCGAGCGCGGCTTCCAGGCCGCCGCCCACCGTCCAACCGGTTTTGTCGGCGCCGCCTTGCGGGAAGCCGGGCGTCGAAGCGCGGACATCGCCGAATGCGGCGCCGCCGGTGACGAAGGGCATAAATCGGTCAGCCGCGTAGCCGATCCGGCCGCGCACCGTCGCCAGCCAGGTGTCGCTGGTCTTGCAGCCGGCCGGGCAGGCGTTGGTGGTGGTGCCGTCGATGTCGGCCCAATCGATGTCGCCTTCGACGCCGAGGACAGCTTGGCCGGCCTGGTAATTGTAGCCGAACGTCGAACCGATCATCCCGCCGCTGATATTGCGGCTACCTGTACTATCCCAGGACGAGCTGCCGAAGCCGCCGCCGCCGTTGATGCCGAAATAGAACCCAGTCCAGCTGTAGGGCGGCGGCACAAAGACTGGAGCCTTCGGGTAATAGGGCTCAGGCGCGGGCCGCGCCAAGTCGGCCGCTGCGGCGGCTCCGGCGAGCGCCACCAGACCGATCGAAGCCAGGCACAGACGCTTCATCTTAGATCTCCACTAGGTCGTCTTACAGGTCGTTGTATAGTATTCGAAATGGTATTTTCAGATAGTGCATAAAAGGCACAGTGATTCTATATTTTGTGCCTGTATTGTGGCGAAAATATACAGGCCATCGCCATGGTTATAGTTACATAAGTATTGATTGAGAGAATATATAGTAAATGTATTATTAACAATACTTTTGAATTACTTTTTCAGTTCCCGTGTCGTGGCCGATCAGAAACGATAATTGACGCCCAGCCGCAACAGATTGGCGGCAAGACCGTTATTGGTTCCGGTCACCGAATAGGAGTGGTTGGCGAAGTCGAGGTAGAGCCACTCGGCTTTTGCCGACCACTGCGGCGTCAGCCCGACTTCGGCGCCACCGCCGGCGACCCAGCCGAGGCTGGTATGGCTCTCCGACAAATTTCCCGCCGTGTCGGCGACGAGGTTGCCATAGGCGAGACCGGCCGTGCCATAGACGAGCACGTTGCCGAGGGCGACGCCGGCGCGGCCGCGTAGCGTGCCGAACCATGGATTGGAGAACTGCCAAGGCGCGAACGTGTCTTCGGCTCCGGACAAGCTGAAATCGGTCTCGGCGCCATAAACAAAATTGCCGTGCTGCCAGTTGAAACCGGCTTCGATGCCGCCGGCCACGCCGGACGGGTGGGTCGGATTGTTACTGACCTCGCCCCATTCATAGCCGAGCGTGCCGCCGAGATAGGGGCCGACCCAGCTATAGGCCGAATATGAGGCAGGCGCTGTGTAGTAATTCGGGTAATTCGAGGCAGGCAAATCCGCGGCGTTCGCCGCGCCTGCTATCGCGGTCAAGAAAGCCGCGCCAAAAGCGATCGCGCCAAGTTTTGTTCTCATATTAGGCTCCCAATTGGATGCGGGCGAAGAGTCATGACGCCGCGTTGGCACGCGTTGCTTCTGCAGCGTCAAAACAAGCTTGCAGGCCGTCGTCCGATCGAGAGAATTTATCGCGATGTTTAAGTTAAACAGTGCTGAATCGCTAAGTAATCCAAGTTGATATCGTTAAGAGAACCTATATCTCACGCAAGCGTAGCCGGATGAGCGACCCGCCTTCGCTCGCTCGGCGAGCTACGTTGGGTTATGAGTCTGCCGAAGCGCGGAGCACGCAGGCGCAAGCGACAAGCGACATCCGGAGAGCTGCGTTTTATTCAATCGCTCGCTACCGGGATTTCGCTGGCACATTTCCAGCATGAGCACCCCGAAACCAGAGATCGCGCCCGAGACCGAGATCGTCGAGGAAGACGACGAGCAGTCGCTGCCGCAGCCCGATGCGACCGAAGCCAAGCCGTCCTTCGATGAGGAGCGGGGTTCGCTCGCCGCCGGCCGGGCCGCCATCGTTCACTGTGCCAAGCTCGCGCCGTCGCGGCCCGGCGTTTACCGCATGATCGATGGCCACGGCGACGTGCTCTACGTCGGCAAGGCCAAAAACGTCAAAAAGCGCATCCAGGCCTACGCGCGTCCGACCGGGCTCGATAGCCGCATCGAGCGCATGATCGCCGCCACCCGCACGCTCGAATTCGTCGTCACCCGCACCGAGACCGAGGCGCTGCTGCTTGAAGCCAATCTCATCAAACGGTTGCGGCCGCGCTTCAATGTGGTGCTGCGCGACGATAAATCGTTCCCCTACATTCTGATCACATCCGATCATTGGGCGCCGCAAATCCTCAAGCATCGTGGCGCGCGCACGCGGCCGGGCCATTATTACGGCCCGTTCGCGTCGGTGTGGGCGGTCAATCGCACCGTCAATGCGCTGCAGCGCGCCTTCCTGTTGCGCTCGTGCAGCGACCCATTCTTCGAGAGCCGGACGCGGCCGTGCCTGCTCTATCAGATCAAACGCTGTTCGGCGCCGTGCACCAAGGAGATCGATTTTCGCGATTACTCGGTGCTGGTGCGCGAAGCGAACGAGTTTCTGTCCGGCCGCAGCAAGACGGTCAAGGACGAGCTTGCCGAAGAAATGGAAAAGGCCTCCGCCGCGCTCGACTTCGAGCGCGCCGCCATCTACCGCGACCGTTTGGCCGCGCTGTCGGCGATCCAATCGCACCAGGGCGTCAATCCGCGCGGGGTCGAGGAGGCCGACGTGTTCGTGGTGCATCAGCAGGGCGGCTATTCCTGCGTCGAGGTGTTCTTCTTCCGCACCGGGCAAAATTGGGGCAATCGCGCTTACTTTCCCAAGGCCGACCGTTCGCTTTCGTCCGGCGACGTGCTTACCGCGTTTCTGGCGCAGTTTTACGACGACAAGCCGCCGCCGCGCCTCGTTCTGATCTCGCACGCGATCGCCGACCATGCGCTCCTCGCGCAAGCGCTGTCGACAAAGAGCGGCCGCAAGGTCGAGGTCGTCCTGCCGCAGCGCGGCGAGAAGAAGGATTTGATCGAACACGCGCTCGCCAATGCCCGTGAGGCGCTCGGCCGCAAGCTTGCCGAGACCTCGTCGCAGCAGAAACTCCTGCGCCAGCTCGCCGAAACCTTCGAGTTGTCGCGCGTGCCGCGCCGGATCGAAGTTTACGACAACAGCCATATCCAGGGCTCCAACGCGGTCGGCGCCATGATCGTTGCCGGGGCCGAGGGCTTTCGCAAAAGCCAATACCGCAAATTCAATATCCGCTCGGCCGATCTTACGCCCGGCGACGATTTCGCCATGATGCGCGAAGTGTTGGAGCGTCGCTTCAAGCGGCTTCTTGCCGAAGCGCCGCGCATTGCTTTGCCGGCCCGTGAAGGGGGAGGAAATGGTGCGGAGCTGACAGAGCAAGACGAATCGCCCTGGCCGGATCTCGTCCTGATCGATGGCGGGCAGGGCCAGCTGACGGCGGCGCGCGAGGCGCTAAGCGCGCTTGGCGTCGACGTGCCGCTCATTGCCATCGCCAAGGGGCCGGAGCGCGATGCCGGGCGCGAAACCTTCTTTCTTCCCGGCCGCGACTCGTTCAAGCTGCCGCCGCGCGACCCGGTTCTCTATTTCGTCGAGCGGCTGCGCGACGAGGCGCATCGTTTCGCCGTCGGTTCGCACCGGGCGCGCCGCAAGCGCGATCTACGGGAGGCCGGCCTGCAGGAGATCGCCGGCATCGGGCCGACCCGCAAGCGCGCATTGCTGCACTATTTCGGTACGCTGAAATCGATCGAGCGCGCCTCGGTCACCGACCTGATGCAGGTCGACGGTATCAGTGCGGAGACCGCGCGGCGGATTTACGAGTTCTTCCATGATGGATCGGCATGAGCATGATCCGGAAAAGTGGCACCCGGCTTCCCGTCTTCGCGACGCCCGCTTCAGCGGGCGGAAGGAAGGTCCGATAAGAACATGCGGCAGCGAATAATAAGCATGATCCGGGAAAGTTATGCGGGGCGGGTCTGTCGGTTGTCGCACGACAACGCTATGTTGACGCCATGAACTCCACGACCACGAGCACGCCAGGACGGCTACGCGCTCACCCGCTGGCGCTTCCCAATATCCTGACCTATGGCCGTATTGCCGCGGTGCCGCTCGTCGTCGGCTGCATGTTCTGGCAGAACATCTTGCACGGCGGTCTCTGGCTGCGCTGGGTCGCGCTCGCCATCTTCATCGCCGCCGGCGTCTCCGACTTCCTCGACGGCTATTTCGCCCGTATCTGGGCGCAGCAATCCTCGCTTGGCCGCATGCTCGACCCGATAGCCGACAAGCTTTTGGTGGCGTCGTGCCTGTTGATGCTGGCCGCCGAGAGCACCATTCACGGCTGGGCGTTGTGCGCCGCCGTCGTCATTCTCTGCCGCGAAATCCTGGTTTCGGGCTTGCGCGAATATCTCGCGGAATTGCGCGTCAGCGTGCCGGTGACGCGGCTCGCCAAATGGAAGACGACGCTGCAACTCGTCGCCGTCGGTTTCTTGATCTGCGGCGAGGCCGGCGATGCCATCGTGCCGGCGGTCACGCGGATCGGGATCACGCTATTGTGGCTGTCCGCGCTGCTGACGCTTTACACCGGCTGGGATTACTTGCAGGCCGGGCTGCATCATCTCACTCAGGAGGATGCGTGAAGCTTCGCTATTTCGCCTGGGTGCGTGAGCGTATCGGCCTGGCGGAAGAAGACATCGAGCCACCCGCCGGGATTGCGACGGTCGGCGAATTGGTGGCCTGGCTCGCGCAACGGGGCGACGGCTACGCCTACGCTTTCGAAAATCCCAAAGTGGTCCGGGCCGCGATCGATAAAAGTCACGTGAAGCCCGATGCGCGGATCGAAGGAGCCGGCGAGATCGCATTCTTTCCGCCGATGACGGGCGGGTGAAATGACCACGACCATCCGCCTGCAACGAGAAATGTTCGACGCCGCCGCCGAAGCGGCGCTGGTCACGCGCTCCCGCACCGATATCGGCGCCGTGGTCACTTTCACCGGCGTCTGCCGCGCCGACGAAAACGGCGAGGCGATTGCGGCGCTCAATCTCGAACACTATCCGGGCATGGCGGAAGCCGAGATCGCGCGCCATGTCGATGCTGCGTACACCCGCTGGCCGCTTCTTGGCGTGACGGTGATCCACCGCTACGGCCGGATCGTGCCGGGCGAGCCCATCGTGCTCGTCGTCGCTGCCTCGAGCCACCGCCAAGCCGCGTTCACCGCGGCCGAATTTCTCATGGATTATTTGAAAACGCGCGCGCCGTTCTGGAAGCAGGTCGAAAAGCCGACCGGCGCGGCGTGGGTCGAGACCAAGGCGGCCGACGATTCCGCCGCCGAGCGCTGGACCACGCCGCCCCCAAGCCGCGAAGCGGCAAAGTAAGCCAAGCCGCGAAGCGGCAAAGTAAGCCAAGCCGCGAAGCGGCAAAGCAAACCAAGCCGCGAAGCGGCAAAGCAAACCAAGCCGCGAAGCGGCAAAGCAAACCAAGCCGCGAAGCGGCAAAATAGTGCGCGGCAGCTAGGGGTTGGACTTATAAACGCCCGGGGGGAAAGGCAGACATCGCCCGCCATGCCCGCCAGTGACCCGGCCGACGCCAATTGCCAATAAGGGCAACAATCCATCTATTCATTCTCAGCGTGCGGAAGTATTATTGACGCCGACCGGCAGGCGTCTCGGTGTCTGGCAATGGCGCCAATTTACTGGGAGTAGATAATGGCCGTAGGTACCGTGAAGTGGTTCAATTCGCAAAAAGGCTATGGGTTTATCCAGCCGCAGGCTGGCGGCAAGGATGTTTTCGTCCACATCTCGGCGGTCGAGAGGGCCGGCCTCAGCGGTCTCAATGAGGGCCAGGTGGTCGAATACGAAGAAGTCGCGAACAAGGGCAAAACGTCAGCGGAAAACCTCAAGGTTCAGCGTTAGTTTTCGCTGGGCGCCCGCCAACCAACGACCGTGGCTTCGATGCGGTCGTTAGTATCCAAGCTTTGCCAAGCGCCATTGTGCCATCGACACAGGAACGGAATGACATAGGTACCGACGTGATCCTCGCAAAGGAGCTCAAGCGGCTGGTCCGTCGGTGGCGTTCCGTCATGAGTATAAGCATCGATGCGCTGTTGTCGTGTCGCCATAGGTTGCCTCTCGCGAGCCGCGGCCGCTGCAATAGTCTCTGCCGTATCACGGCTCGTTAACTGCTGGCCTCCATCCTGCCAGCGGAGTGATTCGGGAGTGACGAGTGAGCGCCGAAATACTGAGTTTCAGCGACTATCGCATGGACGATGGCGCCGATGGTGAGATCGACCTGGTTACCGCAGTAGATGTCGCCATCCGGGACTTACGTGAAATTCTGTTGTGCTGGGGCTCTGAGGTAGCACGGCAACGCGCGGAAGAGTGCGAATTGATGCTGCGCCGTGCATTTTCCGGATTTGTCGTTGAGCAGCCAGAATCTCGATAACGCGAATGGAAAAGGCCCCATCTTTCAACCCCTTTGATTACACTCTCGCCATCAGGAACAAAGGGCGTCCGCCCAAATCCTGGCGCTGGGAGATTTACGCGGCGGGCAAGAGCAAGCCGGTGCGGCAATCCGATTTCTTTGAAACGATGTCCGAAGCCACCCGAGCGGGCAAGACGGCATTGGCGGAAATCCGGGCCAACCGAGCGGCTTGACGCTCATCGCCCGAAGCGGACATGCCGCTCGTTCTGGCGAATGTCCGTTTTCGAAGGGATTATGTTGCAAAACTCAAAAATGACATGCTGGCAAAATTTCTGTTGGTCGAACTCAGTGGGCCGTCACGCCGCCGCTGCCGCACTTTCTTGAAAGCCTGTCGCCGGCGGGGCTCGATTTTGCCGTGCCGATCGGCTTTTTCGCTACGCTAAAGGGTTCAGTTGCCGTTTAGCGGCCGAAAATAGGGGTCCGGAGGCGAAGCATTGTTACCGTTGCCCTGAAAGCCAGTGAAGGGGGTCAACGGGCCCTGGTGAACGCCGAACTGCACCACCGGACCATTCGGGCCGAACGGTTGCGCGCCCTGGCCGGAGTTCGTGAACTGATTGTCCGGATCAGTAAACGTCGAGTTGCCGTCCCCGCCGGGCCGGAGGGTTTCCTGAGTGAACGCCCATGCGGAGGCAGCGGTCAACGAGACTACGGCCGCTGCAAACAAGGCAACCGCCACAAACCGAAGCTGCATCAATCGAAGCATCACGATCCCCATCTCGGCACCCCCGAAGCACCAATTGCAAGTTACGGGCGCAACCCACACGACGTCAAGCCAATCCTTGCGGTTTGAAAAATGCGCTGCCCGGCAGGCGGGCCAGCTAAAAGCCGCGCACTGTTTGACGAAAACCCAAACGAATTGCTTAAACGCCCAAAAATATCCGCCACGCAGAATCACGTAGTCAGCACGGAGGAGCTACTGGCATGATCAAACTTGCATTGCGTTTTCTGCAGGATGACACGGGCGCAACCGCAATCGAATACGGCCTCATCGCTGCCGGCATCTCGGTTGCGATAATCGCCGTCGTCCAAGGCCTCGGCACCAAGCTGAACACCACGTTCAGCACCGTTTCGAGCGCCCTCAAATAATCTTGGTCCGCACAGCGTACTCAAAGCCCCGGACTTCGGCCGGGGCTCTCTTTTTGCGATACTGGTCATGAGGCTTCATCAGGCGAAAAAAAGCCCCGACTTATGCCGGGGCCAAGCTGTTGCCTCCAAATCCATCCGACTGGAGCGCGTGTAGCAGGACAAGACCCTGGGGGACCGCGTCAGTCCGAGGGATGAACAGCCTTATCAGAGTCGCGGCTTGCTTGGTGTGACGTTATCGTGAAGTTTTGGAATGGCGCCGGCGTGGGGATCGGATACGACGGGAAAATCGGTTCATCCGGGGAGCCCCCATCGCAATGCAATCGCAACGGAGGAGATCGTCATGGCGTTCTACCTGTTTCAAGTCGTCTATAAGGATACGGCCGCTAAGTCACTGATCAGCCATCCGCAAACGCGGGAAGACGCTATCGGCAAGACCTGTAAGTCGCTCGGGGGAAAGCTACATTCATTCTTCTTCGCGTTCGGCGAATATGACGTCGTGGCCATCGCCGAACTGCCCGACAACGCTGCCGCTGCCGCGTTCGCGCTCGGGATCGCGTCGAAGGGCGCCGCCGCAAAATTCCATACCACGGTCCTGCTGACCGCTGCCGAAGGCATGGCGGCGATGCGGAAGGCGCAGCAGATCGATTACGCGCCGCCGGTACTGGGCTGAACCGTAAGATGGAATGGCGCATCACTTGGCGAAACGTAATGATATGTCCGGTTTGGGTGACGAGCGCAGGTCGCTGGAGCACGCTCGAAACGATGCGTTTGGCCGATTGTGTTGCAAAACTCAAAAATAACATGCCTGCAAAAT
>Ga0210394_10002833_pt1 | contig 22993 bp, 20 predicted proteins | sample IncBWC12MmetaG_FD_160121 | JGI IMG/M metagenome (GOLD analysis project Ga0210394, IMG submission 160121) | Forest soil microbial communities from Barre Woods Harvard Forest LTER site, Petersham, Massachusetts, United States - Inc-BW-C-12-M | ecosystem: Environmental > Terrestrial > Soil >... | reverse complement strand
GCCGGAGGATTGCGCGCGGGTGATTCTGGAAGCGGTGGAGGATTCGCATCCCAGGGCGCGGTACCTGGTGACTTCGCTGGCGAGGTGGGTGGCGGTTGCGAAGAGAGCGCTTCCGGATACGTTTCTGGATTCGTTTTTGCGTAAGAAGTTTGGGATTGCGAGAGAAGAGCCGGAAGAGTAGAGGGCGTGGCAGAAGGGTGTCGCAGAGAAAACCGGATGAGGCTGTGGGTGCCGCGCCGAACTTCAACAGCTAATCTGCAAGCGAGGTTCTCTCCGTTGCCACAACCAAAGTCATATTGGCACTCGCTCTTCTTTCAATAGGCGTATAGGCTCCCCAAAGCAATCCCAATCGTTAGTGCACAAGAGGAGACCACCGATGAAACTCGAAACTCTTGCCGTGCACGCGGGCGGTTCCCCCGACCAAACAACTGGGAGTATCGCTCCCGCCATTCATCTTTCCACTACATTCCTACACGGACCCGCAAGCGAAGAGACCTTTAGTTACACCTACATTCGAGACAAGAATCCGACACAGGATCGCCTTGAAACAGCGATGAGCGCGCTGGAAGGCGGCGAAGATGCACTGGTGTTTTCTTCAGGCATGGGCGCATCCTCGGCTTTTCTCCAGAGCATCGCGCCTCGATCCCACGTGATCATCCCGGAGGACGTTTACGTTCACTTGCGCGTGATGGCGGCCAACTACTTCGCGAACTGGCAACTTGAATATACAGCTGTGGATGCGCGGTCTCTGGATGCGGTGGCGGCTGCGGTCCGCCCGAATACCAAGGTGATCTGGACCGAAACGCCATCGAATCCACAAATGCAAATCGTGGACATCGCCGGCGTGGCGAAGATCGCGCAGAAAGCTGGCGCTTGCCTGGTGGTGGACAATACCTTCGCCACACCTATATTGCAGCGCCCCATTGAGCTGGGCGCGGACGTGGTGCTGCATTCCACAACGAAATATTGTGGTGGGCACAGCGACGTGCAGGGCGGCTGCCTGGTGTTGAAGAGCCGCGCACCGTTCTATGACCGGCTGTTCCACACGCGGATGGTTTTGGGCGCGGTCTGTTCACCGTTCAACTCCTGGCTGATTCTGCGGGGACTTCGCTCGTTGCCATGCCGGATGGAGCGTCACAGCGCGAACGCAATGGCGGTGGCAAAAGCGCTCAGCCACGCGAAGGAAGTGGAGCATGTTTTCTATCCTGGATTGCCCTCCCATCCGGGCCACAAAATTGCTGCCGCGCAGATGAAGCAATTTGGCGGAATGATGTCCATTCTGGTTAGAGGCGGATGGGATGCGGCTGTCCGGGTGGTTTCACGAGTAAAATTATTTCAGGCAGCCACAAGCCTTGGAGGAGTGGAAAGCTTGGTCGAACATCGCGCTTCCGCCGAAGGAGAAGGCTCGACATCGCCGAAGAACTTGTTGCGACTTTCGATTGGCCTGGAACACCCGGACGACCTGATCGCCGATCTCCTGCAAGCGCTCTCTGCCTGACGAATCGACGGAGCGGCAACGAAGTTTTAGACGAGGAAGAACGGTTCAGTTGGAGATTTGGAAGGAGAGGCTGCTCTCGCGAAGTTGCTCCCATTTTTTGCGCCAGGTTTCGTGGACGGGACTTTCGGCGTAATCGGCGGCGGCTTCGGGGCTGGCAAATTCGATGGCGTAGACTCCACTGAAAGTGCTGATCTGGGTGCGTTCTGTTTTCAGCCAGATATTGCGGATGCCGGGAATTTTGGCGGCCATGTCCTTGATGCCAGCGATGGCTAGATCCTGATCGTTCTGCGAAGTGGCGTCGCGAAATTTGTAGGCGACCACGTGAAGCACGGTTTTCGGCTGGCCGAATTTGTTCACTGCGGAGACGTTTCGGGTGACAATGCTGCCGGCGGCCATGCCAGCGAGGAAAAGAGCCGTAGCCGACAGGAATTTTACCGTGACAGGTCGCGAGAGAATCATGAATGGCCTCCAGAAGATGAGTTTCGAGTTTATTCGAGACGTTTCCCGACGGCAACCGGAGTCTCCTTGGGGCTGAGAGTTACGGTAAGCAGTGTGCTTTCCCATGAAGAATGGAAATATGAAGTTTGACGCGGCCTATTGGCGTGAATTTACGACGCGCTACACTGCCGCCTGGTGCAGCAATGATCCGGCGAAGGTGGCGGCGTGCTACTCGCCGAATGGTTCGTTGCGCGTGAACGACGCAGCCCCCGCAATGAGGCGAAGCGCGATTCGGGAGGTTGCACAGGGATTCATGGCTATGTTTCCCGATATGGTGTTGACCATGGACGATCTGAGGGCTGATGGGGACCGCGCCGTTTACCACTGGACGCTCGCAGGAACGAACACTGGCCCAGGGGGAAGCGGGAAGAAAGTGCGCATCGGCGGATATGAGGAATGGACGATTGGCGCCGATGGGTTGATCGCAGAATCGCTGGGCCATTTCGACGACGGAGATTTTCAGCGCCAGTTGAAAAGCGGATACGAGCAACCTTAGGCAGACGCAAGCTATCGGCAATGCCTCGACACGAGCGAAGGACTTTCTTCAGGGGCTAAAGCCCGATTGAGGATCGGTGCGTTACGCTGGGGCTGAAGCCCCAGCCTCCTAAAGAAAAGACTCTGTCCGCAGTATCTGAAGTGTGAACTAGCTGTTACACACTTTTCCTCTTCAGGGTCGGAGCGTCGGAGTCAAAGAGAAAGGCGCCCCTCAGAAGGTGGCCACTAGACAGACTACTTGAGGCATTGTTTTAGTTCAGTCCAAAAGACTTCGACGGATTGTGGGCGGTCGTCTTCCAGGTGTGCGAAGGCGCGGGCGAAAAATTCCTGCCAGGTTGAGGGAGCTTCTGGTACGAGCGTGGCAACTTCGGGGAAGTTGATGCCCATGATAGCGCTTTGCAATGTCGCGAAGTCCATGCCGGCAAATGGCGCGCTGCCGGACAGAGCTTCGTAGGCAATCACGCTGAGCGCCCAGATGTCCCAGCGCGGAGAGATAGACTTGCCGCGTAATTGTTCCGGAGACATGTAGCGGATCGTGCCGACTAATACTCCGGTTACCGTGTCGCTGGTTTGGCTGGTGAATTCTGGCAAAACCTTGGCAATTCCGAAATCGGTGATCTTCACCACCTCGCGGAGACTGGTGCGCGCCAGGAATATGTTTTCCGGCTTTAGATCGCGATGCACCAGTCCTCTGGCGTGGGCGGCGGCGACGCCCTCGCAGATGCCGTGAAACACTTCCAGCGTGCGCTCCGGGGTCATGCGCCGCTTGCCGCGGAATTCCTCACGGAGCGTGAGCCCTTCCAACAATTCCATTACTAGAAACACGCGTTGGTTGGTGTCGACTCCGAAATCGTGAACGGTCACTACGTTGGGATGAGCGAGGCCACCGGTGACCCGCGACTCCTGGCGAAATTTTTCGATGGTGAGCTGATTGGCGAAGAATTCGTCGCGAATCATCTTCACTGCAACGGCGCGGTTCAGAGAGAGATCGGTGGCGCGATACACTTTTCCCATTCCGCCTTGGCCGAGCCGTTGTTCCAGACGGTAGCGTTGACTGAGCAATCGCGGGGTAGCGACCAGAGTCAGCAAGGAGTCATCTTTTTCGCAGTTGGTCGTTCCGGTGTCATAGCACAAGCCACACGCCGGGCACTCTTCGATCGATCGTCCCAGGATGGATGGCGCGCCGCGCATCAGCAATAGTCCCAGCGCACTGGCGACATTTTCAAGGAGGGCGGTATCTTCGCTGCTGTAGGGTTCCTCGGAGCGCTTTGCACCCAGGACGAGTAGCGCCTCGGTGCTGCCTTCCGCGAGGGCCACGGGCACGAGCAAATCGATGCGTGCGTTGTGTAGAAAATCCTTGTCCACCTGCGGCAATTGCTGCCCGAGCCAGCCGCTTTCCGCGAGGGTGATGGGCACCGAACGGTCCAGCATGCGTACCAGTGGAATTAACTTGTTGGTGGCGGGCAAATCCGCGGCTAGCGAGCCGAGTGGCGCTGCCGCGACCACGTGATACAGAGATTCGGCTGGTTTGCGCAGGAGCAGCGCGCAAAATTCCGAATGCAGCGCCTCAGCCACGCGTGCCACGACTACTGGCGACACTTGTTCGACACTGGCCGCATGGCGAATCTCTTCGACAATCTCCCGGAATAAACTCTGCGCATCATATTTGTCGCGGAAAAATCTCCGGTCTAGGCCGGAGAGCCAACTTTGCCGCTGAGCGAACGCCAGACCCGCCAGTGCGGCGATGGCGACGTAGATTGCACCGCGCGCTTCTAACACCCGGAAGAGGGGTTGGCTTCCATGAACGAGCAGGTCTACGGCCAGCAATCCCGCCGCTGTCACGGGTATCGCGAGGAGAAAATTGCGTGCCAATGCGTACTGTAAACCTCTGCGGACAATGACTCGTAGATCGAACAAGCGCTGACGCAAAATTGCATAGGCAAAAGAGAGCGGGAATACCAGCAGACCGACGCTGCAGATAAGATCGCTTGTCGGCGAGGCAAAATATCGTTCGAAAGTGGGGTTCATTTCGAGCGCGGTTCCGGCGACGCGAGGCAAATAGAAGACCATGCCCAGGAGCGCTCCGTAAGACACCACGCGAAAGCGCCTCCGGTCGGTTACGGATTCCAAGCGCCAGTAATTGAGCGGGATAACCACGAGGGCCACCAGCATGTACAAAATGCTTTGCGAGCCCAATACTGCAAGGGCCCATGGCGGAGCGGCGTCGCTTAAGTGCCCCGGGTCATACACGGTGCGGGCGATCAAATAAAACGAGTAGATGGTTGCGAGCAATGGCCCGGTGATGAATACGGTCCACAGCCAGCGGTTGGAGAAAAGTTTCCTGGGAAATAAGCAGAAAAATCCAGCGAGGAGTGGGGTGCGGATAGCGGCGCTGACGAACACCAACATCACTGCTATGGCCACCAGCACTGGCAACTGGCGCACCGATGCCGCCATTCCCCATTGAAAGGCTTCGTAGACGGTGGCCATGGTGACCAGCACCCAGCCACCAAGCCGCGAGACCACGTCTCTCGGCCGGCTGAACACCACAAACAAACCGATCACCAGGGTGATGAATTTGTTGCCGAGAAAAATAACCTCGGAGGCTTTTGTGGAGGGATTGGTGTCTTCCCAAAGCGTACCGTGGATGATCATTTGCAGATCCAGCGTGTGGCCGGCACGCTGTACGCGGATGGAGATGGGCTTGTCGGCCTGGAAATTCATGCGGTGAGAGAGCCAATCGACGACGTTACGAATGGGCTGGCCGTTTACTTCAACGGGCACGTCACCTACCCGCATTCCGGCATGTTCCGCGGGAGAGTCTTCCCAAACTTTCGTAACCATCGCTTGCCCGGAACGGCTGACTACGTCGACGCCGTCACTGGCCAAGCCGAAGAGCAAGTAGTAGCCCAGATAAAAATTTCCAATGACGCTGATGACAGCGACGGCTACGATTTGCCAGGGATACGGTCTCTTGGACATGTTTGCGACGTCACTCAGCCTGCGGGAGTGGCGCGATTATAGGTGCATTCGTTACGCGTTTCTACAAAGGAAAGCGTGCTGAGGCGACAACGGGGGAGTTTGACGCGGCGGCTGGGTGCGATTAGGCTGAATTGTTTTCGGGAGAAGAGAATGTCAAAGAGGGTTGGAATAGTGGCGCTGGTTGTTTGTGCGGAGATTTGCGGACCGGGGGTACGCGCGCAAGATCGCGCGAAGAGCGACCAGGAAGCCCGCGCCGTTTTCCAGCAACTGATCGAGATCAATACCACGGACTCGGTTGGTAACGTGACGACTGCGGCGGAAGCCATGGCGCAGCGGGTGCTGGCGGCGGGATTCCCTGAAAAAGATGTAGTGGTGGCAGGGCCGAATGAGCGGAAGAAAAACCTGGTGGTGAGATTCCGCGGTACCGGCGAGAAAAAACCTATTTTGTTTATTGGCCATTTGGATGTGGTGGAGGCGCGGCGGGAGGATTGGACTACCGACCCGTTCAAGTTCGTGGAGCAGGATGGGTATTTTTATGGACGCGGCACGGAGGATATGAAAGAAGGCGATGCGATCCTGGTGATGGCGTTTATGAGGCTGAAGCGAGAAGGATTTGTGCCGGACCGGGATTTGATACTGGCGCTGACGGCGGATGAAGAGGGCGGATCGTCGAATGGAGTGGATTGGCTGTTGAAGGAGCATAAGGATTGGATTGACGCGGAATATTGCATCAATCTGGACGGCGGAGAGTTCGAGAAGATAAAAGGGAAGAGGGTGCTGGCGGGGATGCAGGCCAGCGAAAAGGTGTACGCGGATTTTCAATTTGAAGCGACGAATCCGGGCGGGCACAGCTCGGTGCCGGGGGCGGAGAATGCGATTTATGAGCTGGCCGCGGCGTTGCTTCGCGTGCAGAGTTTTTCGTTTCCAGTGCAAATCAGCGAGATCACGCGAAATTATTTTGCCAAATCGGCGAAGCTGACGAGCGGCGCTTTGTCCGAGGATTTGCGCGGAGCAGCGAAGGAGCCGGCGGATCAAGATGCGGTCCGGAGATTGTCGGCGATTCCGTATTACAACTCGCTGCTGCGGACGACTTGCGTGGCCACGATGCTTTCCGGGGGACACGCCACGAATGCACTGCCGCAGACCGCGCGCGCCAATGTAAATTGCCGGATTTTTCCCGGCGACGATCCGGAAGAGGTGCGCAGGGCGCTGGAGAAAGTGGCAGCGGACCCGAAGCTGAAGATTACCGCGGTGCCGGAGAAGACTTCCGATGGCAAGGAGGTGCCGATTGTGGCGGTGCCACCTTCGCCGCTGTTGCCAGAAGTGACGAGCACGTTTGAGCGAGTGCTGCAGGGCATGTGGCCGGGGCTGCCGGTGGTGCCGACGATGTCGACCGGAGCGTCAGATGGGCATTATTTGCGGACGGCTGGGATTCCAACGTTCGGGATTTCCTGCATGTTTTTTGACATGGAAGATCAGAGGGCGCATGGAAAGGATGAACGTGTGGGAGTGCAGGAATTTTATGACGGCGTGGAATTTGGGTATAGGTTTATGAAGGCGTTGGGGACGAAGTAGGGAGTGAGTCCGATGCAGCGGGACGAGTTTTCTTCAGGGGCTAAACCAAGCAACCAGATTCCTTTCTGTAGTGGCCGGCTTCGTTGGATTTGCCGACAGACCAGTCACCGATGATCCGGTCGGATGCCAGGTAACTGAAGATCTCGCAAGCAGAAAGTGGAGCGGCGATGAAAACGGAATTGCTGCGATTCGACGGCGCCGTCCAGCGCGATCCCGCCATCGATGCGTGGATGCAAGAGCATACCAGTGAATTAGGAGCCATCGCGCATCGGTGGTTTGCGGTGATGCGAAAGTGCGGGGACGAAGTTCGGGAGCTTTTGCATGACGGCTGTCCGGTTGCCTGTTTGGGTGATGCGCCCTTCGGTTACGTCAATGTATTCACTTCGCACGTAAACGTGGGATTCTTTCACGGCGCGGCGCTGCCGGATCCCTTTCACTTGTTGCTAGGCACCGGCAAGTTCATGCGTCATGTGAAGCTGCAACCGGGAACGCCCACAAACGCCGCAGCGGTAAGCAGCCTCATCGACGCGGCGTACTCGGATATAAAGGCGCGCGTCGAAAACGGCTAACGCACACCAGTACCATGGCAAATGAAACGCGAGAAGCCTCAGTGGTGGCCTACCCTTTCGAAGTCGGAAAGAGCGGGGCCTTCCCTCCCCGAGCTTTCTTGCGCGTGTGGCGCGTGGCTTGAGCCACGAACCGCATTTCTCCCCTGTAGTGGCCAGCCTTCAGGCTGGTCGCTCTTGGCTCACCTTGCGTCACTCTTTCCTACGAACACTAGGCAGTCGCCGTCTCGCGCGTAAAGGATCCGCGGTCGCCACTCACTTGCCCCGAGCAGCCCCTCGAAGGGGTTCATTCCAACGCTAGGCGTGCAGCCACTTCTTCCACTAGAATTCAATCCCATGACACCCAGTCCCCGCTTCCTTCCCAAATTTCTGTGCTTAGTGCTGCTTACCGCTTTCCTGCTCGCGCTGACCGGATCGCCCGCCGCCGCGCAGCATTGGAATCTCGAGAACACTTTGGTCATCACCGACGTCAACGTGGTGGACGTGCGCACCGGCGACATTCGTCGCGACCAAATCGTGATTCTCGAAGGCAATCGCATCACCACTGTCGGCCCGCGCAAGAGCACCCGCTATCCCCGCAACGCGCCCAGCGTCAACGCCAAGGGCGGCTACCTGATCCCCGGGCTTTGGGACATGCACGTGCACCTGAAATTTGGCGAATGGTTTCCGCTGGCGCAGGAAATCTCTTTGCCGCTCTTTGTGGCCAATGGCATCACCGGCGTGCGCGACATGGGCAGCGACCTGGAACCCATTCAAGCCTGGCGCAACGAAATCGAGGGCAATCGCATGCTCGGCCCGCGTATCTACACCTCCGGCCCGATGCTCGATGGACCGAAGCCACGCTTTCCCAGTTCCATTGCCATCGCCACGCCGGAAGACGGTCGTCGCGCCGTCGACGATCTGAAACGCAGTGGCTCGGACTTCATCAAGCTGCAATCGCTGATTCCGCGCGACGCGGTTTTCGCCATCGCCGAAGAAGCCAAAAAGGAAGACATCTCCTTTGAAGGCCACGTCCCCGATTCCGTGCGCGCCAGCGAAATGTCCGCCGCAGGCATGCGCAGCTTCGAGCACCTCATCGGGATTTTCGAGGGCAGCTCGCCGCTGGAAGACGAATTCCTCAAAGGCGACAAAAGCGAGAGCAAGTTTCTTGCCACTTACGATCCCGCGCGCGCAGCCACCTTGGCCGCGCTGCTGGCGAAAAACCAAACCTGGCAATGCCCCACGCTGGTCTGGGAGCGCGGCGGAAACCTTATCGATGTCACCGATTTCAGTAAGGACACCCGCGCAAAATATGTTCCCGCAGCCTGGAAAGACGTCACCTGGAAAACCTTCACTCATCAGGTGGAAACCGAATTCAACACCGACGATCTGGCAACCCGCAAGAAATTCCTGGATAAAGAGCTGGAAGTCGTTCAGCTACTCCACAAAGCGGGCGTTCCATTTCTTGCCGGCACGGACACCCCGCCCGGCGTCTACATTTTTCCAGGCTTCAGTCTGCATGAGGAGTTACAGCGTTTTGTCGCGGCCGGATTCACGCCGCTCGAAGCGCTGCAGACCGCTACATTGAATCCCGCAAAATTCATGCACATGGAAGACAATCTCGGCGCCATCGAACAAGGGAAATTCGCGGACCTCGTTCTGCTCGACGAAAATCCCCTCGACAAAATCGAAAACACCCAGAAAATCGCCGCGGTCATTTTGAACGGCCGCTACCTCTCCCGCAAAGATCTCCAGAAAATCCTGCAAGGAGTAGAAGACTCCGCCAAAAAAGAAGCTCCAAAACCCGGAGCCGCCAATCCACCAACCAACACGCTGTTCTAGCAGCTCGACCCTTTTTCGCACCGCGCTGTTTCTCGCTGCGCTGCACCGCGAGACCGCGTTGCAATTGGTCACCGACCGAGGCCTTGGTCACCGCGGCCCGCATCAACAATTGCGTTTCTGAGACACAACTTTTTCGATTCGTCGCTCCCAAAGTTTGCATCCGAAAGTTCTTGACGCCGCGCCATTCGCGCAGATACTTGTTTGCATCGTTGGCATCACAACGCGATCGCGTTGCACGCAGCAGCGAACCGCAACAAGCAAAGCTAGCGGCAGCAAACGGAGCGATCAGGAGCGCGCATGAGCGACCAAGTTGAGCGCAGAGCATTTCGCGTCGGCATCGCTGGACCAGTTGGTTCCGGCAAAACCGCGCTGGTCGATCGCCTCAGCAAAAAGCTGTTCCCCAAACTCAACCTCGCTGTAGTCACCAACGATATTTACACCAAAGAAGACGCGGAATTCCTGCTGCGGCAAGGAACACTTCCCGCCGAACGAGTCAAGGGCGTGGAAACCGGAGGTTGTCCCCACGCTGCAATCCGCGAAGACGCGTCGATGAACCTGCAAGCCATCGCGGAACTGGAAGACAGTCTTCCAGGATTGGAGCTGATCTTCGTGGAAAGCGGAGGAGACAATCTTGCGGCCGCGTTCAGCCCGGAATTGGTGGACGTTTGGATTTACGTGATCGATGTCGCGGAAGGAGACAAGATTCCACGCAAGGGCGGACCGGGAATTACGCGTTCCGATTTGCTGGTGATTAATAAAGTGGATCTCGCTCCCTACGTTGGCGCGTCGCTGGAAGTGATGGATCGCGATTCGCGTAAAATGCGCGGCGATCGCCCGTTCGTGTTCACCAATCTGCGCGAAGATGTTGGCTTGGATATCGTGATCGAATGGCTGGAAGAAAAGCTGAAGCAGCCGGCCACATCGCGACGCGGATTGATTGACGCGCACTTGCCTTACACCGGAAAGCCGCACACTCATGAACACGGGCATTCTCATGATCATGCGCACAACCGCGCAATTGGGCATAGCCACTAAGATTTCGCACAAGCTCTTCCGCCAAAGGACGTGCGCATGGAATCAGGTTCGAAGGAAAGCAAATCTTCCGCGCACGACGATATTGGCTATTTGCGATTGCTGCATCTTGCCGATAGCGCGTTGCCGATCGGCGCTCTTTCTCATTCTTTTGGGCTCGAAACATTAGTTGCGGCGGAAATCCTGAACGCCACGACCCTGCCTGCTTTCCTGCGCGGTTTTCTGCAGGAAGCGGGGGCGCTCGAAGCTGTGGCTTGCCGCGAGGCTTTCCGGCTTGGGGCAATCGAGGATATAAATCTTCGCTCCGATCGCTGGATCGAGATCAATGATTATTTGAGCGCGCTCAAGCCTGCGCGGGAAAGCCGTGCCGCGAGCGCGGTTTTGGGGCGCAATTTCTTGCAGGCTGCTTTGCGGCTTGGCGATTTTCCGGTTCTTCGGGAAGCGCGGGACGCTTCGTTCCAATCCGGGAGCTTGATCCACCACGGCGCGGCGTTTGGATTGGTGAGCGCGGTACTGGAGTTGGAAGAAAGCCGAGTCGTGCTCGCGTATCTGCACCAGATGACGGCCAGCCTGGTTTCTGCGTGCCAGCGATTGCTGCCGATTGGGCAGAACGAAGCTACGCGCCTGCTGTGGGATCTCAAGCCGGCAATTTTGGAAGCTGCGAAAGTGAGCGCGGGTTACTCGCTTGAAGAAGTGAATTGCTTTATGCCGCTGCTAGATTGGGGAGCGATGGAGCATCCCACGCTGGCGACGCGCTTGTTCATTAGTTGAAGCTTGGATTTGAGATGACCGCGACCGCTAGAGAGTCACTCCTGGAAATCCAGCGGCAGAGTTTTTCGGCGAGCCGCGTTCGTGCGTCTCTGCGTCTGGGGTTTTCGCGCGATTCCGGCACTGGGAATACCATTTTGATCGAAAGCCTTCAAGAGCCTCCCCTGAAGGTGGTGCGCGCGTTCACTTTGGAGGATGGAACCGCGCTGGCGCATCTGCACAATGTTTCGGGTGGTTTGCTTGGCGGCGACCAACTTTCATCGAAGATAAGTCTTGAGCGCGGAACGAGCGTGCAATTGACGACCACCGGTGCTACGCGTATCTACCGTGGCCGCGAGAAGCTTTTGCCTACGACGCAATGTAACGAGGTTATTGTTAGCGAAGATGCGTTGCTGGAATATGTTCCTGACGCTACGATTCCGTTTGCCGGAGCGCGTTTTATTCAGCGGACATCGATTGCGCTTGCGGCTGACGCCGGGTTGTTCTGGTGGGAAATTCTGGCGCCCGGAAGAGAAGCGAGCGGCGAGGTCTTTGAATATGAACATTTCGAGATGCGAACGCGAGTGCGGGCTCCCGGACGGCTGATCGCGGTGGAAAATATTTGCTTGCGGCCTGCGAATCGCGACGTTACTTCTCTTGCGAGGCTAGGTACGCACCGTTACAGCGCGAGTTTCTACATTTGTCGTGTTGGTCTGGATAGTAGTTACTGGCGCGCAGCAGAGGAGCATGTCCGCGAATTGACAAGCGGCCTCAACCGTTCCGGCGAAATTCTTTGGGGAGTGAGTTCGCTGGTCGCGCATGGTTTGCTGGTCAGGTGCCTTGCACGCGGTGGGCGTGAAATATTGCCGGGATTGCAGGCGATCTGGCGTGGCGCGAAGCTTTATTTATACGGTAAGGAAGCGATTCCGCCGCGTAAGGTGAACTAAAGTTCGCGCTGCTGAAGGAAGGCATTTGAAGCGGCAGCGAAACGGAACAGGAGGCGTCGTGCATCTAACTCCCCGCGAACAAGAGAAACTGATGATCGTGGTTGCCGCCGACCTGGCGCGTAAACGGCAGGCGCGCGGATTGAAACTGAATCATGTGGAAGCCGTGGCGATTCTGACCGCGGAAGTGATGGAGGCCGCGCGTGACGGCAAAACGGTAGTGGAAGTGATGAGCTTCGGGGGACACATACTTACTCGCGACCAGGTAATGGACGGGATTCCGGAAATGATTCACGAAGTGCAGGTGGAGGCGACATTTCCGGACGGCACGAAGCTGGTGACCATTCACGATCCGATCAAATAAGGATGCGCGTTAAACAGTCTTTCGGCAATCGAGTACGTACGGAGTTCAAGGTGATGGAATGAAGCCCGGAGAATATCTGTTGGACATGGCGGCCGGACCGATTGAAGCAAATGTCGGGCGGAAGATTGTAAAGGTGCTGGTGAGAAATACCGGCGACCGTCCCGTGCAGGTTGGCAGCCACTTTCATTTCTTCGAGACCAATGCGTCGCTTTCATTCGATCGCGCAGCTGCATATGGCATGCGGCTCAACATTGCTTCCGGCACCGCGGTGCGGTTTGAGCCAGGGGAAGAAAAAGAAGTGCAGCTTACGGAATTCGGAGGCCGGAGAATTATTCACGGGCTAAGCGGTTTGGTTGGCGGAAGCCTCGATGAGGCTCGAAGGCGCGAGGAGTCCATCGAGCGCGCGCGAAAAGCCGGATTTATTGTTCCTAGTGATGGCGAAAAGCGATGAGCCTGCTGATTCCTCGCCGGACGTACGCCGACCTGTATGGACCCACGAAGGGCGACCGCATTCGCCTTGCGGACACCGATTTAATTATCGAAATTGAGAAGGATTTCACGCATTACGGCGACGAGATTACTTTCGGCGGAGGAAAGGTGATCCGCGACGGCATGGGACAGAGCAGCACCGCGGTTCGCGAAACGACATCCGGCGCGCTGGACCTGGTGATTACCAATGCGGTGATCCTGGATCACTGGGGAATCGTGAAGGGCGATATTGGAATCAAGGACGGTCGCATCGTGAAAGTGGGAAAAGCGGGGAATCCCGACACGATGAACGGCGTCGACCCCGAGCTGGTGGTTGGCGCGGCGACGGAAGTTGTCGCAGGAGAAAATCTGATCGTCACCGCCGGCGGAGTGGACAGCCACATCCATTTTATTTCGCCGCAGCAGGTATACGCGGCGATATCCAATGGAATCACCACGATGATCGGCGGTGGAACCGGGCCCGCTACCGGAACCGCAGCAACTACGTGCACGCCCGGTGCATGGAATCTGGCTCGCATGTTGCAAGCCGCCGAAGCGTGGCCGATGAATTTCGGTTTTCTTGGTAAAGGAAATTCGGCAGCGAAGGCGCCACTGGCGGAGCAGATTGAAGCGGGTGCGTGTGGACTGAAGCTGCACGAAGATTGGGGAACGACGCCGGCGGCCATCGATGCGTGCCTGCGGGTGGCCGATGATTCTGACGTGCAAGTGGCGATTCATACCGACACGATCAACGAGGCGGGATTTCTAGAAGCGACGGTCGCGGCCATCGGTGGCCGCGCGATTCACACGTATCACACGGAAGGTGCTGGTGGCGGGCACGCGCCGGACATCATTCGCATCGCTTCGCTCCCGAACGTGCTTCCGTCGTCGACGAATCCGACGCGTCCGTTCACGATCAACACCATTGCCGAACATCTGGACATGCTGATGGTTTGCCATCACTTGAATCCGAATGTGCCGGAAGATGTGGCGTTCGCGGAGAGCCGCATTCGGCCGGAAACGATTGCCGCGGAAGATATTTTGCACGACCTGGGCGTGATTAGCATGATTTCCAGCGACTCTCAGGCGATGGGACGCGCCGGAGAAGTGGTGCTGCGTACCTGGCAGACGGCGCACAAAATGAAAGCGCAGCGCGGGGCGTTGAGCGAAGATTCGGCGCGCAACGATAATGTGCGCGCGAAACGGTATGTGGCGAAGTACACCATCAATCCGGCGATTACGCATGGGATGGATTCGGAGATTGGCTCGATTGAGCCGGACAAGGTTGCGGATCTGGTGCTTTGGAAGCCGGAGTTTTTTGGAGCGAAGCCGGAGATGGTGATCAAAGGCGGGTTTATTGCGTGGAGCGTGATGGGCGATCCGAATTCGTCGATACCTACGCCGCAGCCGGTGATTTACCGGCCGATGTTCGGGAGTTTTGGCGGAGCGATTGCGGCTACGGCGATTACGTTTATGTCTCAGGCGGCGGTTGCTACTGGATTGCGAGAAACGCTTGGGCTCAAGAAAATCGTGAGAGCGGTGAAAAAGTGCCGGAGTATCGGGAAAAAGGATATGGTTCACAATGATGCGACTCCCGATATTCAGGTTGATCCGGAGACGTATGAGGTGCGCGTGGACGGTAGCGTGATTACCTGCGAACCCGCGAGTGTGCTTCCGCTGGCGCAGCGGTATTTCTTGTTTTGATGGTTGAGTAGGCGCCAGGAATCGCTTAAAACCATTTCCTCAGGGGCTAAAGCCCATTGCGAGCCAAGCTCTTGGTGTCGAGCTAAAGCTCCGACACCAGGTGCCTTAACATCATTGGAGCTTCTAGTCTTAAGATTGAACGGTTCCCGTGGTTCAAGAATTGGAGAATTACGTGAAAAGGTCGCTTGCTTCGGAATCGCTTCAGCGAATTACTGCGCCGCTTCGCAAGGCGCATCGGGCGTTTGAATCGCTGTATCCGGGGCCGCGCGGGAACCGGCAGCCGGTGCACACGGTTTATGGCGGGGCGCATTTGTTTCGCGCGAATACTGCCCGGCGGCTTGGCGACAAAGCCCTGGAGGCGATGGATGAGTACGCCGGTGACTTTGTGACTTTTGCGAAAGCCATTGGCCTGCCGGGCGCCGAGGCCTTCGCCGAATCGCGCGACTCCGTCGATTCGCTTGCGAAACTTGTAGAAACAGAGCCGGATCGGGCGCGAAAGGAAAATCGCGCCGCGTGGTTTGCACATACGGTTTACCGGCGGGTCCGCGAGAAACTGCAACGCGAGCCGGTGGAAGATTTTCGGATTGATTTTGAAGATGGATTCGGAAACCGGCCGGATGAGGAGGAAGATCGTTACGCCGCGGCGGCTGCGGGCGAAGTGGCGGCGGGGATAGGCAGTGGAAGTTTGCCGCCTTTCGTGGGGATTCGTATCAAGCCGTTCACGGAAGAACTGCGGGAGCGCAGCGTTCGCACGCTAGATATTGTTTTGACGGAACTGGTAGCAAAGACCGACGGCGGCTTGCCGGAGAACTTTTTCATCACGCTGCCGAAGGTCACGCTACCGGAAGAATGCGCGGCGCTGGCCACGATCTGCTCGAGGCTGGAGTCCACGCTGGGACTGAAGACGAATGCGCTGCTGGTGGAGTTGATGATCGAGACGCCGCAATCTATTTTTAACGAATGCGGGCAGGTGAATCTGTTGCCGCTGGCTATGGCGACGCAGGGGCGTTGCGTCGGGGCGCATTTCGGAACTTACGATTACACCGCGGGACGCGGGATTACCGCCGCGCATCAGCACATGCTACATCCGGCATGCGATTTCGCGCGCGAGGTGATGCAGGTTGCGCTGGCCGGGACGGGGATTTGGCTGTCCGATGGAGCGACGAACATTTTGCCGGTGCCTTTGCATCATGTTGCGAACGATGGTGGTGCGCAACTGAGCGCCGGGCAGATTACCGAGAATCGGCACGCGGTTCACCAGGCGTGGCGACTTCATTTTCAACATATTCAGCATTCGCTGGTGAACGGTTTCTATCAGGGATGGGATCTGCATCCGGCGCAACTGGTGACACGGTACGCGGCGGTGTATTCGTTTTTCCTGGAGAGTCTGGACGCGGCTTCGGAACGTCTGCGCAATTTTATTACGAAGGCCGCGCAGGCGACGCTGGTCGGAGAAGTGTTCGACGATGCGGCTACCGGGCAGGGACTGTTGAATTATTTCTTGCGAGCTATTAATTGCGGAGCGATTAGCCCGGAAGAAGCGCGGGAGCTGACTAGTTTGACTTCGGAGGAGTTGCGCAGCGCATCGTTTGTGAAGATTCTGGATGGAAGGAAAACGCATGGCGCTGATTAGTCATTGCGGACGGTGGCTTCGATAAGTCCGTGAGGCTCATCGGTTGGAAGAAAAACCACGCCTGGATTATCCAATTGGAAGGGCGACAAATCCACGAGATTGTAATGCCTGTTGGGCAGAGAGAGATGGATCTCGCGTACGCTGGCGAAATTTTGCAGGATGGCCTGGCCCATGGCGTAGAGAGTGTGCTGCAGGGACTCGCTCTCGTGATCGGCGAAAGTTTCCAGCATGGTTTGCCGCACACCATTCCAGGTGGTGTCGAACGGCGGGGAGTCTTCGCGATAGCGCCATTCCGCGCTGATGATCGTGGAAAGAATGCGATTGCGGGCTTCTTTTAGGGTGGTGAATTCGTCGCGGAGAAAACCTTCAAACGCGGATTGCGTTGCCTTCAGAACGACCAGACCTTCGATTCCGGCTTGAATTGTCTTTTCGGTGCGCGTTGTGCTGACGGATGCGGTGCGTTTTTCGTTGTTGGCGCACGTGAAGGTGTGAGCGTGTAGCCTTCCGCCGACCGCGAGGCGTTCCCAGAGAGTTTCGGCTGCGTCAACGTGGATGCGCGAGGCTTGCGGATTCTTGGCGCGAAAATGTTCGGCCAAGTGCAAGCAGAAGGATTCCGTGGTGTCGATGGGATGCTGGCGCGCCAGCGCGTACACGGTATTTTTCATGGTATCGGTTGGGAGAATGTTGCGGTTATCGCCCTTGGTGTGGGCGACATCGAAGTCGCCTTCGAAGCGGATGCCGATGGTGAGTTCCTTAACGTCTTGGCGGGCGTCGCGATGTGGGTTGGGGCGCGCGAGTCGCAGCAGGCGGACTCGCTGTTTGCCATAATTATTTTCGGCGAGATGAATCGGCATCGGTCAACTCCCGCGATAGGTGGAATAGCCATACGGGCTGAGAAGCAAAGGAATGTGATAGTGCTCCCGTGCGTTCTTTACCGCAAAAATGATGGTCACTTGCGGATAGAGGCTTTCGATTTTACGCGCGGAGAAATAGGCGCCAGTGTCGAATGTCAGCCGATAGGTTCCGGCTTGCAGCGATTTGTCCGCCAACAAATCTTTGCAACGGCCGTCGGCATTGGTGGAACCACGGCCTGCTTCGGTCCAGACACCGGCGGCTGTTTGGAAATCCAGGACCACTGGGACATTCGCGGCCGGGCGGCCTAGAGATGTATCGAGGATGTGCGTGGTAATTTGCGTCATGGCGCCAGTAATTTCTCCAAGCGCAGCCGGGTGATCTTGCTTTGTTCTCCGGCGGCGATTTGTAATTCGGATTCGGGGCTATTGGAAATTCGTTGGCGCAGGGCCTGCAGAATTTCTTCGCTGGTTTTTCCCGTGGCGCAGATGAGGAAGACGTAACCGAATTTCTGCGCGTAGGCGTTATTTTCGGCGAGGAGCGCGGCGAGGACTTCGCGCGGTGCGGTTTGGGCTGTGGACTGTTCGTTCGCGGACCAGTGCGTGGCGGTTGCCGATTGTTTTGCGTTTGCGCGGGTTGCGCCAATTGCCGGATGGTGACGGAAGGCTTCCAGGCAATCCTCGCGCGGCAGGGCGGACCAAATGCTTGTTGCGGCTTCGAAGAGAGCGGCGGGAGTGGAAAAAGGTCTTTGTTCCGCCATTTTTCTTGCCCATTCTGTGGAGCCGCAACAATCGAGGAGGTGCTTCACCGCCTTCTTGTTTGGGAGGCGATTAAAGCGTTCGAGTGCCGCCGCGGGATTCGCGGCGATTTCCGCTCGGCCGAAGAGACGCAGCCGACTTACGCCCCCGTCGGGGTAGATGTGAAATCGCGCGTGCGTTGCTACGTTTTTGGTGGAGAATTCGTTGAAGACGTGACGGTGATTCGGCTTTAGTTTTGTTTTTTGGAGGAGTTCACACCAGGAGAGCGAGTCGATGGTGGTTGCGTCGACTGTGGCGTTTTTCGCATTACAAACTTCCAACGAACAGCTGTCCGGGAAATTCCCCTTGTAGTGCGCGGTGTTTACTTCGATTCGCTGTATCGTGCCGGGCACGCCGAGTTTTAGGACGACCCAATCGTGGCCGGGACCTCGCCTGCGCTTGGTCTCCCAGCCATCGCCCATGTTTTTTGCGGCGTAGGGCATCAGGAGATTGCGAGGAGCACCGTAGAATTGATCGCTGGAGAGGACCACGCGGCCGCCATTTTCTACCGCGGCCAGATCGATTTCCGCACGCGAGATGCGCTTTCCATCGGGAACGGCTTCACCATGGACGCGCAGGCGGGCGACGCCGCCGTCGGGATAAATTCTCAGACGCAGGTGGGTGAACCTGTCTTTGTTCGCAACCGGGAATAGATTTTGCGAATCGCCTTTGAGCTGGGTTTCCGGGAAGATCCGCGTCCAGCTTGATTTTGGCGAAGCGAGTTTCTTTTTCTCACTTTTGTAAGCGTGTTGGGCGCCGAGGTCGCAGCCTTCGAGAGAAAAACGTTCGGGATAATTGCCGGTGAAAAAACTGGTGTCGACGACGATGCCGCGGATAATTCCTGGCAGGCCGAGACGGATGATGCACCAATCGTGGCCGGGCGTGCGGCGGCGGCGGGTTTCCCAGCCATCCATCCATTTGCCGCGTGTTGTGTATTTTCCTTCGATGAAGATGGGCTTGGACTCTTTCAGCAGATTTTCTTTAGGGGCAAAGAAGTCGTCGTTGGCGTCGATGACTCGACCCCCGAGCCGTTGCGACGCAAGATCCGCGAGTTGCAGAAAATCATTCATAGTGTGTGCCGAAGAAGAAGGTGGCCTGCCGGCGCGGAGGAGAATTCGCCGCTTTCGAAAATCTTTGTGCCGCGAAGAAAAGTTGTTTCGATGGTGCCCATCAGATTGCGTCCCGCGTACGGAGTCAGTTTATGGCGATGATGAAGCTGCTCCGGGTCGACGCGAAAGGTGACGTCGGGATTCCAGATTACCAGGTCGGCGTCGCGGCCTATGGCTATGGCTCCTTTCTTGTTTTCGAGGCCAGCCAAACGCGCTGGACCCTCGCACATCCATTTGGCGATGTGGGTAAGAGAATAACCACGAGCGCGTGCTTGCGTCCAGACTGCGGCGAGGCTGAGTTGCAGCGAGGCGATGCCACCCCATGCGGTGAGGAAATCGCCGGTAGGCCGCTGCTTCATTTGTGGTGGGCAGGGAGAGTGGTCGGTGGCGATCATGTCGATGGTGCCGTCGGCGAGAGCGGCCCATAGTTTGTCCTGGTTTTCACGTTCGCGGATGGGCGGCGCACATTTGAACTGCGTTGCGCCGTCGGGAATTTCTTCGGATACGAAGGTGAGGTAGTGAGGGCAAGTTTCGACGGTTACACGGATTCCATTTGCCTTGGCTTGGCGGATTTGGGCGAGCGAATCGGAGGAAGACAAGTGCACGATGTGAGTGCGTGCTTCGTATTCAGCGGCGAGACGGAGAAGGAGAACGATGGCCTGGTCCTCCGCTGCGCGCGGGCGTGACGCCAGCCAGGTTTTGTATGCGCGAGGTGACGCATGCGAGGCGCGATGCTTAATGGCCTGAGCGATGGGTTCTGGCAACTCTGCGTGGGCCAATAGTGGTGCACCTAGTTTTGCGAGTTCGGTGAGACCCTCGCGGAGATCCGATTCACGGACGGCCGCGAATTCTTGCACACCGCTGTCGACCAGGAAACATTTGAAGCCGAAGCATCCGGCTTCCCAGATTGCGCGCAGTTGGGTGGCGTTTCCTGGAACCAAGCCGCCCCAAAACCCGGTGTCCACTGAGAGCTTAGTTGTTGTGGCGCCAAGTTTCTCGCGGAATGCGGTTGCATTGATTGTTGCGGGAATACTGTTCAGCGGCATTTCGATTAGCGTCGTGATGCCACCGGCAGCGGCGGCGCGTGTTGCGGTCGTAAAACCTTCCCATTCGGTGCGGCCGGGTTCGTTGATGTGCACATGGGTATCAACCAGGCCGGGCATTACGACTAACTCTGCGGCCTCGTGTATCGCGCATCCGGCGGGAATGTCTTCGTAGGAAGAAATTCCCGCGATTACGCCGGCGTGAATGTGAATAGAGACGGCGCGTTCGCCTTCCGGTGTGACGACTCGCTTGCCGCGGACAATAAGGTCCAGGTTGCCGTTTGCGCTGGCCAGGTTTTGCGAAGGGACCGGCATGGCTGGCTAGGCTGCAATTCTCTCGCAGAATTCCGCGAGAAGATTTTGGGCGATACGAAGCCGGTAGCGGGCCGTAGAACGCATGTCGTCAATTGGCGTGATTTCGAGAGCTAAAGTTTCCTGCGCCCGCTGGACGACTGCGGCCGTGGGTTTGTCTCCGCGGAGGATTTTTTCGGTCTCGATGGCGCGCAGAACCATTGGCGCGACACTGCCCAAGGCGATGCGAACCTCCGCAACGCGTCCCGCTTCCAGGAGAGCCGCGCCCGCAAAGCACACCTTTGAAATTGCTTGCGCGCGGCGGGTGCCTACCTTGCGGTAAAAGTGCGACCAGATATTGTTCCGCCGTGGGAGACGGATTGCGCGGATCAGTTCGTCGTCTCGCAGCGCAATTTGTTTATAGCCGCTCCAGAATCCTTGATAGGGCAACCATCTTGTGCCGCTGGTGGAGACCAATTCGAGTTCGGCATCATAGACGAGCAGAGCCGGCGGCGAATCGGCCGCCGGGGACGCGTTGGCAATATTGCCGCCGAGCGTACCGCGGTTTTGTGTTGCGATGCTGCCGGTTTCGGCTGCCGCGCGCGACAACAGCGGGAATTCGCGCGCGAGCAATTCGTGGCGCCTCACGTCGGAATAGGTGGTGAGGGCTGCGATGGTCACGTGCTCGGGGGTTACCGCGATCCCTCGCAATTCCCGGAGATTCCAGATATTCAGGAATTTTCTGTGCGGCAGTTTTCCGGCTTCGAGGAGCACCATCAAATCCGTGCCGCCCGCGAGGGGTTTCCAATCGCCGGGCTCGCGCGCCATAAGGTGCACCGCGTTCGAAAGATCGCGAGGGGTCTCCATCTCGTACGCCGGGACATAGGACCTCACGCGGCATTCCTGTTCGCACGGCAGGCTTCGATGACGGATTCGAAAATCTTGGTATAGCCGGTGCAGCGGCACAGGTTTCCCGAGAGGCCTTCGCGAATTTGCGTTTCGGTAGGCTGCGGATTTCGAGCAAGGAGATTGACCGCTGCGAGGATCATTCCCGGCGTGCAGATTCCGCACTGTGCGCCACCGTGAGTGAGAAAGGCCTGTTGCACGGCATGCAGGCAGCCTTGATCTGCGATTCCCTCGATGGTGCGAATCCGCGCACCGTTCGCTTGCGCCGCCGGCACGAGGCAACTGTTGACGAGGGCACCGTTCAATTCGATTGCGCAGGCGCCGCATTCGCCTTCGCCGCAGCCTTCTTTCGTTCCAGTGAGGCCAGGCTGCTCGCGGATCACGTCGAGCAATCGCGCCATCGGATACGCGTCGAGCGTTGCGGGGCGCCCGTTGATCTCGCATTGCACCTGGATCTTGCGAGTGGCTTCAGACATGCACACTCTCCAGGATGTCCGATAACTTTTCCGGGGTAATGGGGATTTCGCGAATGTCCACACCGGTTGCGTTGGCGATGGCATTTGCGATTGCCGGAGCGGTTCCGTCCAGCGGGAGTTCACCGATACCTTTTGCGCCCGCCGGGCCCGTGCCATAGGGAATTTCCTCGAAGAAAACGCGGATGGGCGGAACGTCCATGGATGTGGGCATGATGTAGTTGGTCATTTGGCCGTTAATCATGCGGCCTTCCTGCCAAACTACATTTTCAGAGAGGGCAAAGCCGATTCCCTGAGCGACGCCGCCTTCGATTTGCCCGGCGGCGAGAACTGGATTGATTACTTTTCCGACTTCCTGGACGGCGACAAAATCTTCCACGCGAACTTCCGCGGTGCGAGTATCGACGGAAACTTCGGCGACGTAGACAGCCCATGCGTAGGCGCCGTAAGCGTCGCCTTGGTAAGTTGCATCGTCCCAATGCAGGTCTTTGGGATGCTGATATTTCACCAGCGATTCCAGCGCGCCGAATTTATCGAGGTATTGGCGGCAGGCGACAGCGAATTGCGCGGCGTCATAGCCCGCTTTTAGGAATCCACTCTCCATCAGCGATTTCTGTATCGCGAGCGCCGCGGTTTCCACCAATTTTCCGACGATCATGGTGGTTCGTGAAGCTACGGTCGGCCCGCTGTTGGGCACTTGCGCGGTGTCCGGTTGCAGGATTTCAATTTGTTCGCAGTCCAGTGCAAGCGCTTCGGCGGCGATCTGTGCGAAAACGGTGTTGGTTCCCTGACCCATTTCCGTGCTGCCGGCCAGGACGCGCACCTTGCCATCGCGGCTGACCCGCACGAGTGCTTCCGAGGCCAGATATTCTTCACCCGAGCCAGTGAATCCGGCGCCGTGCAGGAAGGAGGCAAAGCCAATGCCCTTTTTGATCGGGCTGCGCGAGTTTTCTAGTGGAAAGCGTTTTTTCTTTTCGTGATAGCCGCTCAGCTCCAGGGCGCGCTCCAGCAATTGATGCATGTCGACTTTTTCGCGAACGACTTGGCCGAAGGCGAGGGTCTGGCCTTCGCGGATAAAATTTCGCCGGCGCAATTCTTCTGGCGAGATTCCGACCGTTGCCGCCACGCGATCCAGGTGACGCTCGAGTGCGAATACGCTTTGCGGCGCACCAAAACCGCGGAAAGCGCCGTGGGG
>Ga0210394_10002832_pt1 | contig 22997 bp, 18 predicted proteins | sample IncBWC12MmetaG_FD_160121 | JGI IMG/M metagenome (GOLD analysis project Ga0210394, IMG submission 160121) | Forest soil microbial communities from Barre Woods Harvard Forest LTER site, Petersham, Massachusetts, United States - Inc-BW-C-12-M | ecosystem: Environmental > Terrestrial > Soil >... | reverse complement strand
AGGACCAGGACCCGCAGCCGCCGCCGAAGTGAGCGGCGGGTCGGCGCGGCTTCAGGTTCGCACCAGCCCGCGCAACGCCCGGACCCGCTCGCTGTCCGGAAACACCGTGGTGTCGAGCGCGCGCGCCGGAACCGCGAGATGCTCTTCGAGCACGCCCTTCAGCACGCAGCGCAGGTCGAGCGTCGGCATGAGATCGCGCCCCTGGTAGAGCGCGCGCCCGGAGAGTCCCGGCCAGTCGGCCACCACGCGCCCGCCGGCGACCGCACCGCCGACGAGCAATGACATCGTCCCGGTGCCGTGATCGGTGCCGCGCGTGCCGTTGATCGCCGCGGTACGCCCGAACTCCGTGACGAGCAGCACCGCAGTGTCCTTCCATGTGGCGCCGAGCTCGGTCTTGAGGGTCGCGAGTCCCTTGTCGAGCGCCGCGAGCCGCCCGGCGAGCTGGCCTTCGGCGCCGCCCTCGTTGGCGTGCGTATCCCAGCCCGTGGTGTCGAATACCGCAACCTGCGGGCCGTCCTGCTGGCGCAGGAACCCCGCAGCCGCGCGCACGATCTCGGCGTACTGCGGCGGCGCCTGAGGGGACGGCGCCTGGGCGCCCTGCACCGTGGCCGCCGCTGCCGGCGCGGCCATCGTCGGTGCGGCGGGCTCCGCCATCGCAGCACCGCTCCCGGCGACGATCGAGTCCGCCATGAGCGCATCCGCGAGACGCACCGACAGCACCGGATCCTTCGAGTAAAGATCGGTGATGCGCGAGAGCGTGTCGTCGTCGAGGCCGGAGAGCTTCGACGGCGACCACGAGGCGACCTCAGCCGGGCCACGCATCACCAGCGGTACGTTCTGGCCCAGCGCCACGCCCGCCTCGCGCCGCCGCTCGCCCGGCACCTGCGCCAGCGCGCGGTTGAGCCAGCCGCTCTGCGAGGCGTGCGCGGTCGGCGTGCCGTTCTCGAGCACGTCCTGGCCGTCGAAGTGCGAGCGCTCGCGGTAGGGGCTCGCCGCGGCGTGGAACACCACGAGCTCGCGCGCCGCGTACGACTGTCCGAGGAAGGTGAGGGAGGGATGAAGGCCAAAGAAACCATCGAGCGGCAGCGCGCCTTTCGGCTCGCCCGGGGCGCGCAGCGCGAACTCGCCGCGCAGATGCGCGTAGTCGCGGTCGCCGCAGGGCGGCACGGCGGCCAGCCCGTCCAATGCGCCGCGCAGGATCACCAGCACGAAGCGGGCGCGCGGGGCGCTCGCAGCGCGCGCCAGGCACAGCCGCGAGGTCACGAGTGTGCCGCCGGCGGCGAGCGCTCCGAGATGCAGGAATTCGCGACGCTTCATGACTGACATGACTTGATCACCTCATTGCGGCTAGCGGCGCATGAACTCGGGCGCGGCGAGCAGCAGCGTCACCGCCTGAGCGCCCGTGGCCGCACGCCGCAGCGCCGTGCCGGTGGCATCGGACAGGTTCGCGCCGAGCAGCTGCGGGGCGAGCTCGGCGGCGTCGCGGCGGCTGCCGAGCCGGCCACCGACCGCATCCGCCCACTCGAGGCGCTTGAGGAGTGCCGAGGCACCGTCCCAGTCAGCGCTCGCGTCGGGCCAGCCGGCCGGCGATCCCGGCTGCCAGGTGCGCTGGCCGAGGAGCTCGAAGGGGGCGAGCGGCCCCTTGCCCGCATCCACCGGGAGCGACAGTCCGCGGTAGCTCGAGACGATGAAATCGCTCGGCGTCTTGTATTTGCCGAGCGGCTGTTCCCACGCCTCGGGGCTGTCGATCAGCACGCGGTACACCGCCGACAGATTGCCGCCGTACTCGGTGAAGGCGCGCGCGAGACGCTCGACGAGCGCCGGCGGCGGATCGTCGGCGACGAAATGCCGCGCCAGCTTCACCGCGATGTGGTGGGCGGTGGAGGGGTGCTGCGCCAGATCGTTGAGCACCATCATGCCCTGCTCGTAGCCCGTGTCCCGGTACTGCCGGCCGAGCACGGTCGCCGTGCCGGGCTCGTGATTGTCGGGACGGAACACGAAGCGGCCCGGCGGGCCGCTGGCGAAGAGTCCGTTGCCCCCGCCCACCGACCAGCCGGTGATCACGGTGGCGAACGAGGTGACGTCGGCCTGGGTGTAGCCGCCGCCGACGCCGAGCGTGTGGAGCTCGAGGATCTCGCGGCCGAGATTCTCGTTGAGGCCCACACGCTGCGCGCTGCGCCGCCGGAGGTTGGCGCGCAGTGCCGCCGTCGAATGCGGCCCCACCGACAGGTGGTTGTCGAGGTACACGAGCATCGCCGGATGCATCTCGGCGGCGACCAGCAGGTCGCCGAAATAGCCGAACACGTACGGCCGGATCGCCTCGCGCTCGAAGCTGCCGGCGAGCCCCGCCATGTACTGCTTATCCGTCGAGACCGCGAAATGGTTGCTCCAGAACTGCGTCAGGCGCTCGACGAACGGGCGGTCGGTGGTCACGGCCTGCTGAAAGCGCGCAGTCGCTTCCGCGGTGTAGATGGGTTTCAGGAACTGCGGCAGCTTCTGCTGCACGTCGGCGCCCGAGCGGCGCTCCGCCTGGATCTCACGCTGCAGCGCAAAGGCCTGACCGAGCAGCTGCGCCGTGGTCGCGAGCGAGCCCGCGCCGACGGCCGGCGCCGCGTGCGTCAGCTGCGCGCGCAGCCAGTCACGCCCATCGCCGCCGATCGAGGCGAGCTCGCCCGGGCGAGCGCCGAGGCCGAAGCGATTGAGCGCAATAGTGGAGCCGAGCTGCTGCATACCTCGAGCCGCTTAAGCACGCGATGCCTGTATAGCGCGCCAGGCGGGCGGACGGTTGACCGGCCTCCACGGACTGTGACCGGATGCCGTCCGTTATACTCGCGGCCCGCTTCCCGCAGCACCCCCTTCATGACGTCCCCCGACCTGGTCCTCGTCGACGGCTCCTCTTATGTCTACCGGGCGTTCCACGCCCTGCCGCCGCTCACCAGCTCGCGCGGCGAGCCGACCGGGGCGCTGCTCGGCGTGCTCAACATGCTGCAGAAGTTCCTCAAGGACTATCACCCCGAGCATGTCGCCGTGGTGTTCGACGCGCCGGGACGCACCTTCCGGGACGAGCTCTTCACCGAGTACAAGGCGCAGCGCCCGGCGATGCCGGACGACCTGCGCTCGCAGGTCGCACCGCTCCTCGAGATCATCGCCGCGCAGGGGCTGCCGCTGCTGCGCGTGCCGGGGGTCGAGGCGGACGACGTGATCGGGACGCTGGCGCGGCGTGCCGCGGCCGCCGGACACCGCGTGCTCATTTCGACCGGCGACAAGGACATGGCGCAGCTGGTCGACGGCTCGACCACGCTCATCAACACCATGACCAACACGGTGCTCGATCGCGAGGGCGTCAAGCTCAAGTTCGACGTCTACCCCGAGCAGATCATCGACTACCTCGCCCTGGTCGGCGACAGCTCCGACAATATCCCCGGGATCGACAAGGTGGGGCCTAAGACCGGCGCGAAGCTGCTGGCGCAGTACGGCAGCGTCGACAACCTCATCGAGCACCGCGCCGAGGTACCGGGCAAGGTGGGCGAGAACCTGCGCCTCGGGCTCGCAACGCTCGAGCTGTCGCGCCGCCTCGCGACCATCCGCACCGACCTGGATCTGCCGCTGTCGCTCGCCGAGCTCAAGCCCGGCGCCGCCGATACGGCGAAACTGCGCGAGCTCTACACGCGCTTCGAGCTGCGTGCGCAGCTGCGCGCGCTCGAGGGGAGCGAGGGGAGCGCGCCCGAGGCACGCAGCTCCGCCGCCCTCCCCACGACTCCGCCATCGGCCGACGCGGCCGCCGGCGCAGTGCCGGCGAGCGCGCCGGACAGAATCGAGCGCCGCTACGAGACCGTCACCCGCTGGGAGGATCTCGAGCGCTGGCTCGCCGCGCTCACCGACGCGGAGCTGTTCGCCTTCGACACCGAGACCACGAGTCTTGATTACATGCGCGCCGAGATCGTCGGCGTGTCCTTCGCCGTCGAGGCGGGGAGCGCCGCCTACGTGCCGCTCGGCCACGTCTACCCCGGCGCGCCCGAGCAGCTCGACCGCGGCCAGGTGCTCGCGGCACTCAAGCCGCTGCTCGAGAGCGCGGCGCACGGCAAGGTCGGGCACAACCTGAAGTACGACGCGCACGTGCTGCTCAACGCCGGCATCACACTCGCGGGCATGCGCTTCGACACCATGCTCGAGTCCTACGTGTGGAACAGCGTCGCCACCAACCACGACATGGACTCCGACGCCAAGCGCTATCTCGGGCTCGACACCATCCACTTCGAGGACGTGGCCGGCAAGGGCGCCAGGCAGATCTCCTTCGACCAGGTGCCGGTGGACAAGGCCGCCGAGTACGCCGCCGAGGACGCCGACCTGACGCTGCGGCTGCATCAGGCGCTGTGGCCGCAGCTCGAGACGGTGCCGCAGCTGGCGCAGCTCTACCGCGAGTGCGAGCAGCCGCTCGTGCCGGTGCTGCTCGCCATGGAGCACCACGGCGTGCTCGTCGATCGCGAGCGGCTGCGCACCCAGAGCCGCGAGTTTGCCCGGCAGCTGCAGGAGCTGCTGCTCGCGGCCCACCGCGAGGCCGGCCACGAATTCAACATCGAGTCGCCGAAGCAGCTGCAGCAGATCCTGTTCGAGCGGCTGCAGCTGCCGGTGCGGCGCAAGACGCCCACCGGTCAGCCCTCGACCGCCGAGGATGTGCTGGAGGAACTGGCCGCGGACTACCCGCTGCCGCGCATCGTGCTCGAGTACCGGGCGCTCGCCAAACTCAAATCCACCTACACCGACAAGCTCCCCGAACAGGTGAACGAGCGCACCGGCCGCATCCACACCAACTACGCGCAGGCGGTCGCCGCCACCGGGCGGCTGTCCTCGGTGGATCCGAACCTGCAGAACATCCCGATCCGCCGGCCCGAGGGGCGGCGCATCCGCCAGGCGTTCATCGCGCCTGCGGGCTGTGTGCTGCTCGCGGCCGACTACTCGCAGATCGAGCTGCGCATCATGGCGCACCTCTCGGGCGATGAGAGCCTGCGCGCCGCGTTCGCCGAGGACCGCGACGTGCACCAGGCGACCGCCGCCGAGGTGTTCGGCGTCGAGCTCGAGGCGGTCTCGCCCGACCAGCGCCGCACCGCCAAGGTGATCAACTTCGGGCTCATCTACGGCATGTCGCCCTTCGGCCTGGCGCGCAACCTCGGCATCGAGCGCGGCGCGGCGCAGAGCTACGTCGAGCGCTATTTCCAGCGCTACCCCGGCGTCAAACGTTTCATGGACCAGACGCGCGTTCAGGCGCGCGAGCGCGGCTACGTCGAGACGGTGTTCGGCCGCAGGCTGTATCTCCCGGACATCCGCTCCGGCAATGCGCAGATGCGCCAGTACGCCGAGCGCAGCGCCATCAACGCGCCGATGCAAGGCACCGCGGCCGACATCATCAAGCGCGCGATGATTGAAGTGGACGCCTGGTGCCGGCGCGCGGATGCCCCGGCGCGGCTCATCATGCAGGTGCACGACGAGCTGGTGCTGGAGGTGCAAAGCGAGGCGGTCGAGGAAGTGACCCGCGCGGTGCGCGAGCGCATGGTCAATGCTGCGACCCTCACGGTGCCGCTGCGGGCGGATGTGGGCACGGGCGTCAACTGGGACGAGGCACACTGAACGGAACTTCTGCGAGCCTGTCGCCGCGCGGCAACAGACACCGCGCGCGCGGGGCAGGCGATACACTGCACCCTCGCGGAGCGCGCTGCGGCGCTCCACCACACCGACGAGGATCCATATGCGAAAACTTCTGCTCGCACTCGCACTGACGCTCGCCGCCGGCGCGGCCTACGCTGACAACGGCCTCCTTTACATCGGCGCCGGCCTCGCCAACGACGACCTGCGCGACATCGCCGCGACCAACTCCAACTTGAGCAGCACGAACTGGAAGGTCTGGGCCGGCGTGCGGCCGATCAGCCTGTTCGCCGTCGAGGCCGATTACATGGATCTCGGCAGCCAGAACGTCACCACGACAACGGTACCCGCGAACACCACGCACCTCAGTTACAAAGCCTTCGCCGGATACGCGGTCGGCTACGTGCCGATCCCGATCCCGTATCTGGACGTGTTCGGGAAAGCGGGGCTTGCGCGCTGGACGTCGAGCGGCAACACCACCCCGCCGTACCCGGGCCCGTTGTTTTCATTGTCCGACAACGGCACGCAGTTCGCCTGGGGCGTCGGCGCCCAGCTGCACTTCGGCAATGTGGGAGCCCGGCTCGAGTACGAGAACTTCAGCATCCGCAACACCGGCGGCGTCAACCTCGTCTCGCTCAGCGTGTTCCTGAATCTGCTTTAAGAGCTGTGGCGTGGACGATACAAGTCGTTACGCAAATTGATGATCTGAAACGAGATTTTTTTCGGGTCGCGCTGGAACTCGGACGGACAGGCCGCATCTAATCCATCGAGTGCTAGTCACTCCCCGCTTCCCTCCCTGAGCGGGTATATGACCCGGTTCATAGAGACCTGTGCCGGGTTAGTCTGCCCCGGCGGCCCCAAAGCCGCCGGGGCTTTTTATTTGCGCTCCAGCCAGGCGAGCAGCGTGTCCTGCGCTTCCCGCATCCCGGTCCCGTCGTGGGCCGAGAACAGCTGCACTGTGGCCCGGCCCGCGAGCGCGGCGACGGCGGCCCGCAGTGCGCGCGCCCCCTCGGCGCGGCTGAGCTTGTCGGCCTTCGCGAGCAGCACGTGCACACGCTGCGCCGGGGCCGCCCAGGCGAGCAGCCCCTCGTCGCCCTCGGTGAAGCCGCGCCGCACGTCCACGATGAGAAAGAGCCCGGTGAGACTCGCGCGCTCCTTGAGTGCATCGATCAGCGGCCCCCAGGTGCGGCGCTCGCTCTCCGGGCCGCTCGCGTAGCCGTAGCCCGGCAGATCCACCAGGCGGCGTTGCGGCCCGAGCTCGAAGAAATTCAGCAGCCGAGTGCGGCCCGGTGTTTTGCTGGTGCGCGCGAGGCCGTGCCGCTGGATGATGGCGTTGATGGCGCTCGACTTGCCGGCATTGGAGCGCCCGGCGAACGCCACCTCGACGCCCGTGTCGGGCGGAAACTGCGCCGGCGCGGCGGCGCTGATCAGAAAGTCTGCCTGCTGAAAACGGCTCATTTTCCGGGGATAATCATCGCGCCTGGGCTCGAAGGACCGAGCGGGACGGTAGTGTACAATCCCGCCGCCTCGCATCGCTGGACCGGACCGGAATGAGAAAAATGCCGAACACCCACAGAGTCGGTTGGCTGGGCCTCGCCAGCGCGGCGCTGCTGCTCGCCCCGGCGCTCGCCGCCGCGCAGACCGCCGCCGCGCCCGCGCCCTCCTCGCCCTTCACCACCGGCAAGGCAGCGAGCGGCGAGGCCAAAGCGGCGCTCTGCAGCGCCTGCCACGGCCCGCAGGGCAACAGCGTGAATCCCGAATGGCCGCGTCTCGCCGGCCAGAGTGCGGTGTACATCGCCGAGCAGCTGAAACTCTTCCGCTCGGGCGTGCGCGACAATCCGATAATGAAGCCGCTCGCGGCGGCGTTGAGCGACCAGGACATCAGTGATCTCGCCGTGTACTACGAGGCGCAGACGCCGAGCGGCCTCGAGGCCGATCCCTCCTACTGGAAGGCGGGCGCAGCGCTCTATGTCAGCGGCGATGCGGCGCGCAACGTGCCGGCGTGCGTCGCTTGCCACGGTCCGGTCGGGCGCGGCAATCTCGCCGCGGGCTACCCGGCGCTGCGCGCGCAGCAGTCGGTGTACGTCATCAAGCAGCTCAACGACTACGCGAGCGGTGCGCGCTACACGGGAGCCGATGCCGCGCATTCAGACCCCAACAGCGCGATGATGCTGACGCTCGCCAAGCGCCTGACGCCGGAGGAGATCCGCGACGTGGCTTCCTACGTGCAGGGCATGCGTTGATCCGATGAGGCGGCTCCCTGGGCTGACAGCGCTCCTGGTCCTCGGGCTTTTGTCCTGCACTTCCTGCTCGCGCCACGCGGCGCCGACTACACCCGCGGCTCCCGCCCCCGCGAGTGCGCCCGGCCCCGCCGCCGCACCCTCGACACCGCCTCCCGCCGCTGCCACTGCGCAGAGCGAGACCGAGCAGGCCATCAGTGCGCAGGAATCCGGCGACGGCGCCGTCAACGAGAAGCCCGAGAGCAGCGACCTCTCACTCGAGCGCATGGCCACCCTGCCGGCGGACGCGCAGCTGCCCGGCGGCCGCTGGAAGCCCGGCGTCAACTACGATCCCGTCGTGCCGGAGCAGCCGACGAGTGTCGAGCCGGGCAAGGTGGAGGTGATCGAGTTCATGTGGCTCGGCTGCCCCCACTGCTACGCGCTCGAGCCCAGCATCCTGGCATGGCTGAAGGGCAAGCCCGCGTACATCGTGTTCGCTCGCGTGCCGGTCGTGTGGGATCTCCCGCACCGCGCTCACGCGCGGCTCTTCTACACGCTCACCGCGCTCGGGCCGGAGCTCGTCGAAAAGGCCTTCGACACCATCCAGCTGCAGCGCAATCCGCTGATTGGCGCGAGCGACGCAGAGTCGCTGCGCATCGGGCAGGCATGGGCGGTGCAGCAGGGCGTCAGCGCCGCCGACTTTGCCGGCGCCTGGAACTCGGAAGCCGTGAATGCGCAGCTGCAGCGCGCCGAGGACCTGGTGCTGCGCTATCGCGTCCAGACCGTTCCGTCGGTCGTCATCAACGGCAAGTACAAGACCGACGCGATCAAGGCGGGCAGTGCCGCCAACCTCATCCAGCTGATCGACGATCTGGCGGCATCCGAACACCGGCACTGAGACGGCGGACTCGCTGTCACCGATGTCTCGAGAATGGCGCGCCCGACTGGATTCGAACCAGCGACCTGCAGCTTCGGAGGCTGCCACTCTATCCAACTGAGCTACGGGCGCGTTCGGGCGGGCGATCATACGCGCCCGCCCGACAGGCCGTCTATTTGCGCGCCGGCCCCGCGCGCCCGACCGCCTGAGCGGCGGCCATTTACGAAGCGGGGACCCCTGCGGCTATACTGCGCGGCCGGTTCGGCGCGTCCGCGACGGAAATACACGTGAGCAAGCAGGACACCCATTTCTTCAACGTTTTCAGCATGGTGATCGGCCTCCTGGTCACCATCACCATCGTGTTGTTCGCGCTGGCGCGCGTGGTGGCGAGCCACACCCAGGAAGCGAACGTGCTCACCGAGCCTGACTACAGCAAGAACGTCGCCGCGCGGATCGGCGACCCGACGCGCGAGGCGGTCGCGGGGCAGGACAATTCCGCGCTCGCCATCAAGACCGAGACGGCGGCCGGGGCGGGCTCGGCGGCTCCCGCGATGCCGAAGAACGGCACCGAGCTCTTCGAGCAGACCTGCAGCGTCTGCCACGGCCAGGGAATCGCGGGCGCGCCCAAGGCGGGCGACAAGGCGGCCTGGGCGCCGCGCCTCGCCGAGGGTAAGGCGATGCTGTACCAGCATGCGTTGCAGGGCTTCCAGGGCAAGACCGGCGTCATGCCGCCGAAGGGCGGCCGCACCGACCTGCCCGACGACCTGGTGAAGCAGGCCGTCGATCACATGATGCAGATGGCGCAGTAATCAGCCGCCCGGCGCTGCCCGATCGAGGCAGCGGAGCATCACCGCTTCCCCCACCTGCGCCGCCCCGATCACGGGGCGCTCCTCGAGATCGGCGATCGTGCGTGCCACCTTCAGCACGCGCGAGCGCGCGCGCCCCGAGAGCTTCAGGCGCCGCATCGCGGTCTCGAGCACGCGCCGGCCGGCCGCATCCGGCACGCACCAGCGCCCGACCTGCGCCTCGTCGAGGCGCGCGTTGCAGAGCCCGGCGCGCGCGAGCTGCCGCGCGCGGGCGCGGCCGGCGAGCTGCGCACCCGTGGCGCTGTCCATGACCTCTCCCGGCGGCGCATCGAAGTCCGCGCCCGCGAGCCGTGGCACCTCGACCTGCAGGTCGAGACGGTCGAGCAGCGGACCGGAGAGGCGCGCGTGATAGCGCCGCACCACCGCCGGCGTGCAGCGGCAGCCGCGCGCAGGGTCGCCGCGGTTGCCGCAGGGACAGGGGTTCATGGCGGCGATCAGCTGGAATTCGGCCGGGTACTGCGTTTGCAGCGCCGCGCGCGCCACCTGAATCACGCCCGTCTCGAGCGGCTCGCGCAGCGCCTCGAGCACGCCCCGCCCGAACTCCGGCAGCTCGTCGAGAAACAGCACGCCGCGATGCGCGAGACTCACCTCGCCCGGCCGCGCGCGTGCGCCGCCGCCGACCAGCGCCGCCACCGTGGTGCTGTGGTGGGGTGCGCGGAACGGCCGCGCGGCGCATGGCACGCCGCCAAACCCCGCGGCGCTCACCGAGGCGATCGCTGCGACCTCGAGCGCCTCGGACCCGGTGAGCGGCGGCAGAAGGCCGGGCAGGCGCTGCGCCAGCATGCTCTTGCCGCAGCCCGGCGGCCCGATGAAGAGCAGGCTGTGCGCGCCCGCGGCGGCGATCAGCAGCGCACGCTTGGCGTGCGCCTGGCCGCGCACGTCGGCGAGATCGAGCCGTGCAACACTCGCCGCGCCGCGCGCGCTCGTCCCGGGCGCCGCGTCCGCCCCGAGTAAACGCCCGCCGCTCAGGTGTGCGCACACATCGAGCAGGTGATCGGCGGCGCGCACCCGCTGCGGGGCGGCGGCGCTCGCCTCGGCGGCATTGGCACGCGGCACGATGAGCTCGTGGCCCGCAGCGCGGGCCTGTGCGGCCGCGGGCAACAGGCCCGGTACGGATTTCAGCTCGCCCGTGAGACCGAGCTCGCCATAGAACTCGCACCCCGCCGCGCCCGCGTCCGCTCGCTCGCCATCGAGCTGCCGCGAGGCGAGCAGCACTCCGATGGCGATCGGCAGATCGAAGCGGCCGCCTTCCTTCGGCAGATCCGCCGGCGCGAGATTCACCGTGATGCGGCCGGCGGGGAACTCGAAGCGGGAGTTGAGGAGCGCCGCGCGCACGCGCTCCTTGGCCTCGCGCACCACCATGGCAGGAAGTCCGACGATGCAGAAAGCCGGGAGCCCGGGTGCGAGGCTCACCTCGACGTGCACCAGTGGGGCGGCGAGGCCCACCTGCGCCCGGCAAGCCACGCGCGCAAAGGCCATGAGCGCGGCGACGTCAGCCGCCCGGCGCGCCCCCGGAACCGGCTTCGAACGCGGCGAGCTTCGCCTCGAGCGCCTCGAGCCGCGCGCGCGTGCGCTCGAGCACGCGGGCCTGCGCGTCGAACTCATCGCGCGTGACGAGATCGAGCTTCGCGAGGCGCTCGCGCAGCACCGCGCGGAAGGTCGTCTCGAGCTCGTCCTGCATGGCGCGCAGCGCAGGCGGCAGCCGCTCGATCAGCCGGCGTGCCAGATCGTCGATCCGCAGTGTTTCCATGACGGCTCCCGCCTCCGTTTCCTGAGTCCTGCCCCGGATTGACGCACCGCCGAGGCGCCGAGCCCCAAAACAGTGCAGCGTCGCGCCACCGGCGCGCGCAAAACGCGGAAAACACGCCCCATCGCCAGATGGCACGGAAGCTGCACCGCCGCCTTGCGGGGCTCAAAGCTTACGCGTCCCGCTGCGCGCGTGCAGAACGTATTTGCCCCGTGATCGATTCGAAATGCGGAGAAGCCATGCCGAATAGAGCGAACACGACCCGCCTCCCGTCACTGCTCGGCGCGGCGCTCGCGCTCGCGCCGGCGCTCGCCTTCGCCGATGCGCCGGTGCCGAACAAGGGCGACACGGCATGGATGCTCACCTCGACCGCGCTCGTGCTGCTGATGTCGGTGCCCGCGCTCGCGCTCTTCTACGGCGGCCTGGTGCGCACCAAGAACATGCTCTCAGTGCTGATGCAGGTGTTCGTCGGCTTCTCGCTGATCACGGTGCTGTGGTGCGTGTACGGCTACTCGCTCGCCTTCACCGAGGGTAATGCCATCATCGGCGGCTTCAGCCGGCTGTTCCTCGCGGGCACCTTCGACCCGAGAACCGGCGCCTTCTCGATGGCCGCGACCTTCAGCCGCAACACGCCGCTCTACGAGCTGGTGTACGTCGCCTTCCAGGCGACCTTCGCCGCCATCACCTGCTGCCTCATCCTCGGCTCGCTCGTCGAGCGCATCAAATTCTCGGCGGTGCTGGTGTTCCTGGTGCTGTGGTTCACCTTCAGCTATCTGCCGATCGCGCACATGGTGTGGTACTGGCCGGGACCGGATGCCTACACCTCGAGTACCACCGCGGCAGCGGTGAGCGCCACCGGCGGTCTCATCTGGCAATGGGGCGCGCTCGATTTCGCGGGCGGCACCGTGGTGCACATCAATGCCGGCGTGGCCGGACTGGTCGGCGCCTTTGTGCTCGGCAAGCGCATCGGCTACGGCCGCGAGCCGATGGCGCCGCACAACCTCACCCTCACCATGGTGGGAGCCTCGCTCCTGTGGTTCGGGTGGTTCGGGTTCAACGCGGGCTCGGCGCTCGAGGCCAACGGCTCGGCGGCGCTGGCCTTCATGAACACCTACCTCGCGACCGCCTGCGCGGTGCTCTCGTGGATCAGCGCCGAGTGGTGGCTGAAGGGCAAACCCTCGATGCTGGGCGCGGCCTCGGGCGCGGTCGCGGGGCTGGTCGCGATCACGCCGGCCGCGGGCAACGTCGGGATCCCGGGCGCTTTCGCGATCGGCCTCGGCGTCGGCGTCGTGTGCCTGTGGGGCGTGACGGGACTGAAGCGCCTCATCAGGACCGACGACTCCCTCGATGTCTTCGGCGTGCACGCAGTGGGCGGCGTCTTCGGCGCGCTCATGACCGGGATCTTCAACGCACCCGCGCTCGGCGGGCCCGGCTCCACCGTCGACTGGGTCAAGGGCACGAGCGGGTATCCGGGCATCGCAGCGCAGTTCCTCATTCAGCTCAAGGCCGTGAGCCTGGTGCTGGTGTGGACCGCGGCGGTCGCCTTCGCGGCCTTCTACCTGGTGAAGTTCCTCATGGGCCTGCGCGTGCCGGAAGAGGAAGAGCGTGAAGGTCTCGACGTCACCTCCCACGGCGAGCGGGCTTACGACCTCTAGCGGATCTGCGGCGGGGTGAGGCTCGAGCGTGGCCGTCCGCCCCCCGATCCGCCCCCCGATCCGCCCCCCATTGGAACCCATGAGCTGGCGCACCGGGCCCGCCCTTTGTATGGTGTGACCGGCAGCGGCACCCTCCCGGTCAGCGTGTGACGGAGTTCAAGGGTTTGCAGGGGGTGGTGCCGCCATACTGCCCCGGCGGAGGCCCATTTTATGTTGCGACTCGTATCGATCACCGCCCTCGTCCTGGCCGGAGCGTGCACGCTGGCACGCGCCGACGTATTCCGCTGGGTCGATGAGCAGGGTGTCGTCCATTACAGCGACGAGTGGGTACCGGGCTCGGTCGTCGTCAAGACCACCATGCGCCCGCACGGCGACTCCGGGGCTGCGCCCTCGAGCGCCGCCAACACGCGCGTGGGCGATCAGGTCACCGATCAGGCCAACTCGCGCGCCGTGCAGCAGGACGTGGCGAAGGCGCGCGACTCGCAGTGCAGCTGGGCCAAGGATCGCTACATGAAGGCGATCGCCTCGAGGCGCGTCTACAAGGAAGGCAAGGACGGCGAGCGCCAGTACATGACCGACGCCGAGGCCGACGTCTACCGCGAGCAGGCTCGCAAGGACGTACAGCAGGCCTGCGGCAGCGTGCCCGAGTGGAAACCGGACCAGCCGATCCCTGAGCCGCAGCCGATCCCTGAGCCGAAGGTGAATCCGGCGCTGGCGACCTCGCAGTAACCGCGGCCGCGATTCCGCGCGCCCGCGCTTTCGCACTATAGTGTCGCTTCGCGGCCGCTCGTAAGCCGCTCGAGGTGCGTTGAAATGCGCGCAGGCTTCGTCGGACTCGGCGCCATGGGTGTAGGGATGGCGCGCAACCTTCACAAGAAGGGCATGCTCGCCGCGGTCTGGAACCGCACCGCGTCCAAAGCCGCCGCGCTCGCCGCCGAGCTCGGCGTCGCCGCTCCCGCCACCCTCGCCGAGCTCGCCGCCCAGGTGGACGTCGTCGTCTCCTGCGTTTCGGCGGACGCCGACGTGCTCGAAGTGACGCAGGCGCTCGCGCCGGCACTCAAGTCCGGGGCGCTGATGCTCGACTGCTCCACGGTGAGCTCCGAGACCGCACGCCAGGCGGCGGAGCTCCTCGTGCCCCGCGGTGTCGAATTCCTCGACTGCCCGGTGTCGGGCGGCGTCGAGGGCGCCCGCGACGGCACGCTCGCCATCATGGTGGGCGGCTCGCCGGCGGCGTTCGAGCGTGCCCGGCCGGTGCTCGAGGCACTCGGGCGCACCATCGCCCATTTCGGTCCGGTCGGCAGCGGCGAGGCCGCCAAGGCCACCAACCAGATCATGTGCGCCGGCATCATCGATGCGGTCGCCGAGGCGATGGCGTTCGCGCGTGCCCAGGGGCTGCCGCTGCCGATCCTGATCGACACCCTCGGCAAGGGTGCGGGCTCCTCCTGGTACTTCGTGCATCGGGCGCCCAACATGGCGCGCGGCGCCTACCCGGCGGGCTTCCGCGTGCGCCTGCACGCCAAGGATCTGCGTATCTGCCACGACATGGCGGCGCGCTTCGGCGTGCAGCTGCCGGTGGTCGAACGCATGCTCGCCGAGTACGCGGAGCTGGTGGCGCGCGGCTACGGCGATGAGGACATCTCGGCGACCTTCCGCCTCAAGGAGGAGCTGTTCGAGCGCACCAACATCATGGGCGCGCCGGCACTACGCCCGCCGCCGCCGCGCGCGCCATGAACGCCGACGCAGCTCGCGAACGCTCGCTCTATCTCCCGAACTTCTGCACCTCGCGCACCACGCTCGCCATCGTGCTGATCGTGGAGCTCACCGCCTTCGTGCTGACGCTGGCGCGGCAGAGCGCGCCGGTCGACTTCTGGACCGACCTGGTGCGCACCTCGCTGTTCCTGCTGTGGATCGGACTGACCGCGGCGGCGCTGCTGTGCCTGCTGCGCCACGTGCTGGGGCGCCTGAGCGTCGCGGCCGGCTCGGCCGCGGTCATGGCGCTCATCGCGGGCCTGGTGGCGACGATCTCGGCGTGCGCATATCTCATCGGCCGCACGCACCTGGTGGTCGATACCGGCGGTAGCTCGCTCTTCCCGCTCCATCCGTGGAGCTTCGCGCTGCGCAACGCGTGCATCGGACTCGTGGTGTGCGGACTCGTGCTGCGCTACTTCTACGTGGCGCACGAGTGGCGCGTGAGCGTCGAGCTGCGCGCCGCGGCGCGCGTGCACGCACTGCAGGCGCGCATCCGCCCGCACTTCCTCTTCAACAGCATGAACACCATCGCCTCGCTCACGCGCAGCGACCCGCCGCGCGCCGAGAGCGCGGTACAGGACCTCGCGGATCTGTTCCGCGCCACATTGAGCGAGAAATACAACACCATCACGCTCGCCGAGGAGCTCGAGGTGGCGCGCACCTACCAGCGCATGGAGCAGCTGCGCCTCGGGGCGCGCCTCGAGGTGCTGTGGAAGACCGAATCGCTCCCCGGCACGGCGCTGGTCCCGGGCCTCATGATCCAGCCGCTGCTCGAGAACGCCATCTATCACGGCATCGAGCCGCGCCCCGAGGGCGGCCGCGTCACCATCACCGGCGAGCTCAGCGCCGGGCTCATCACCATCGTGGTGCGCAATCCGCTCGGCGGCGGCCCGCAGCAGCGCGACGGCAACCGCCTGGCGCTCGCCAATATCCGCGAACGCCTGGAGCTCATGTACGGCGAGCGCGCGCTGATGAAATCCGGCACCTTCGACGGCGAATACATCGTCACGCTGCGCTTCCCGCTGATCGAGAAGCAGCCGGCCACGGTGGCGGCGCCGCCCGCGACCGCCTGAGGCTCCGATGCACGCGGCGGTGCGCCTCAAGGTGCTGATCGTCGACGACGAGCCGCCGGCGCGCGAGCGGCTGCGGAGCCTGCTCGCCGAGCTCGCCGACGTCGAGGTCGTGGGCGAGGCGGTGAGCGGCGCCGAAGCGCTCAGCCAGTCCCACGACCTCGCCCCCGACGTGGTGCTGCTCGACGTGCGCATGCCGGGCATGGACGGGCTGGAAGCCGCGCGCCACCTGAACGTGCTGGACGAGCCGCCGGCGGTCATCTTCACCACCGCGTTCGATGAGTACGCCGTCGAGGCCTTCGAGGCGCATGCCGTGGGGTATCTGCTCAAGCCCGTGCGCAAGGAGCAGCTCGCGGCCGCGCTCACGCGCGCCGGACGCCTGACGCGCGCACAGCTGCAGAAGCTCGCCGCCGCCGGCGCCGAGGCACGCCGCAGCCACATCGCGGCGCGCGCCCGCGAGGGATTGAAGCTCATCCCCATCGAGGACGTGCGCTACTTTCTCGCCGACCGCAAGTACACCACCGTTGCACACGTCAACGGCGAGGATCTCATCGAGGATTCGCTGCGGCTGCTCGAGAGCGAGTTCGGCGGCGCGTTCGTGCGCATCCACCGCAACGCCCTGGTCGCGGTGCGCCACCTCGAGCGCATCGAGCGCGGTGGCGACGGTCAGTGGTTGGTGCGGCTGCGGGGCGCCGCGGCGCCGCTCGCGGTGAGCCGCCGCATGGCGGGCGAGCTCAAGGAACGCTTCAGGATCTAATGCGGACTTCAGCGCGCGTCCGGCAGCAGCCCCTTCTCGACCAGCACCGGTGGGTGACGGTGGTGCGTGCCCTGCTCCCAGGCGTAGGCGAACCCTAGGAGATCGCCGTCCTTGAACGGACGACCCGAGAACTCCATGCCGAACGGCAGCCCGCTCGGGTAGAAGCCGCCGACGACGACCACGGCGGGGACGCCCAGCATGTTCACCCAGCTGGTCGCCGAGTGCGGCCCGTCGGTGATCTGCCCGTACTGCGGCATGGTCTCATCGACCGGCGGCATCTGACTCGAGGGATAGAGGTAGCCGTCGAGGTGCAGCCGCTCCATGGTGTCGAGGTATTCCTTGAGCACGCGGCGGCGCGGGCCCCAGTAGTTGCGCTCCGCCTCCGGATCCGTCTCGAGCGCGCGCTGGCGGATCCTGATGTCGCCCGACTCGAACTCCGCCTTGGTCGGCTCGGTGCCGATCATGGGCGCCCCGAGCGGCGCGCCCATGACGCGCTCGTAGTCGGCGGCCGAGTGATATTGCGCAGGCCCGAAGTTCTTGAGGAAGAGGTCGGTGCCCTCGCGACCGTAGGGATAGGTGGCGATGCGGTTGGCGCTGCGCGCGAAGCTCTCCGGTAGCACCGTATCGTCGATGACGATGGTGGCGCCGAGCGCGCGCAGCTCATCCAGCGCCTTCATAAAAGCCGCGCGCGTGCGCGGATCGAGCGTCCAGGCCTCCGCGTCCGCGTGCTTCTCCGCCGCCATGTCGGGAACCACGGCGGGCGTGCCGCGGAACGCAACGCCGATGCCGGCGAGGATGAAGGCGGGGACGCCGAAGCGCTTGCCCTTGAGCGCGTCGGTCTTGAGGTACTGCGTGTAAGGCCCGGGCTGCGCCCTGGCCGCCGATCCCTGCGTGACCGGATCGAGCGGATCCTCGCCCGCCATGACTCCCAGAGCGATCGCCGCATCGGTGACGTTGCGGGCGATGGGGCCGGTGTCATCGAGCATCCAATCCAGTGGCGCGATGCCGGCGATGCTCACCAGGCCGCGCGTGGGAAAGACGCCGATCAGAGCGCTGGTGCCCGCGGGCATGCGGATGGAGTTGCCGGTGTCGGTGCCGTTGCCGAACTCGGCCATGTTGCCGGTGACCGCGGTCACCGTGCCGCCCGAGGAGCCGCCGGGCGAGAAGCGCACGTCGTAGGCGTTGCCGGTGCGGCCGAAGGAGCTGCTGCGCGTGGTATCGGAGTTGGCGAAGTCCGGCATGTTGGAATGCCCGAGAATGATCGCCCCGGCGGCGCGCAGCCGCGCGACGATCGTGGCATCGCGCGGCGCGGTCAGCTCGTGCCCCGGTACGGTGAAGCCATCCCAGCCATTGGTCGTGACCTTGCCCTGGATGCTGGTATTGGCCTTGATGACGATCGGCACTCCCCAGAGGGCCCCGTGCGGCGCGCCGCTCTCCTGGTCCTCGCGCGCCGCGGTGGCGCGGGCCTCGGCCTCGAACACCTGCTCGAGCGGCCGATAGACGCCGTTGTAGCGGGCGATACGCGCCAGATACCAGTCGACCACCTGGGTGACGGTGTACTTGCGCTGCTCGTAGTAGCGGTGCAGCTGCGGGATGGTGACCTCCATCAGGTCACGATCCATGGCGGTGCCCGGAGCTGGTGCAGGCGCGGCGCCGGATGCGCCTTGCACCACCGCCAAACCACACAGGCCGATCGCAAGGGCTGATAAGCGGGATTTCAGTTTCATGATCGCTCCGACTGCGGACGTGGGCAGCGTGTCGCGAATGTACAACGGCCGTGACGGACGTTCTTCGCGCTGCATCTGAACGTATAATAAGGCAATAATGTCGGCGTCCCTCGAGCCGCACACATTCAAACGACAGTTGCCCGGGAAGGGGAGCAGCATCATGACTTCGAGCACAGCAAGACGCGCGGTCGCCTCAGCGATCGCCATAGCACTGGGACTGGCCCTCGCGCCGAGAGCATTCGCCCAGGTCCAGGCGCAGGCCCAGGCGAGCGGCGCCTCCGGGGACCAGGTTCAAGAAGTGGTGATCACCGCCACCAAGCGCGACTCGACTGTGCAGAACACCCCCATCAGCGTCACGGCGATCTCGGCGAGCGATATCGCCAACAAGGGATTGACTGATTTCAACAGTCTCGCGCAAACGGTGCCCGGCATTTCCATGCGCACCGCCGGTCCCGGCCAGACGGAATTTGAGATGCGGGGACTGAGCTCCGCAGGTGGCAACACTTCCGTGGTGGGTTTCTACCTGGACGAGACTGCGCTGTCGTCGCCGGCCTCCGCCCAGCTGGGCAAGGTCGTCATCGATCCCAACCTCTACGACCTGAACCGCGTGGAAATCCTGCGCGGCCCGCAGGGGACGTTGTACGGTTCCAGCTCCATGGGGGGCACGGTGAAGGTCGTGCCGAATGCCCCGCAGCCGGGTGAGTTCGCCATGAGCGGCGAAACCGTGGTGTCCGAAACCAACTCGGGTGGTGGCACCAACTTCACGCAGAACGGCATGTTGAACCTGCCGCTGGGGACGGATGCGGCGCTGCGCTTTGTGGGCTCGTCGGACTCGCAGAGCGGCTGGATCAATCGCTACGTGTTCGCCGATGGTGCGGTGCTGACCGACGGGGCGACCGGCGCCCGGCCAGCCAACTTCTACACCGCTCCGCTGGCGGAGACAGTGAGCCGGGCCAATGCCTCGACGCTCGACTCGTTCCGCGCCTCACTCCTGTGGCGTGCCGCTGACGGAGTTTCCATTACCCCGGCATTCATGTGGCAGCATACGCACCAGGATGCACCGAGTGCCGTGGACGTCGACGGCACCCCCAACCACCCGTCGTTGCCTTCGGCAATGGGGCACTTTGAGATCTACGACACGGCCGAGCCGCAGGATGACGTGTTCACCCTGGGCAGCCTCAAAATTGAATGGCAGACCGAACACTTCCTTGTCACTTCGGCCACGGCGAGCTGGAACCGCATCACAGTGGTCTCGCAGGACGGTACCGAGGAAAACGCCGGGCCCTCGGGGCTCGGGTCTCTCGGCAGGGCCGATCCGTACTCTGACTACGGCCCGACCGGCCCCGGACCCACCGGACCGGGGGTCCAGGAGCGCGATGGCACCTCACAGCTGAGCGAAGAGTTGCGCCTGACCTCCACCGACAGGGGACCCTTCCAGTGGCTGGTGGGCTATTACTACCAGCGCCTCAAGTCCGAGTGGTCAATGTGGTCTATCAACCCGCAGCTTATATCGGCGGGCGTCGGCAACGTCTACGTTGACGACATGCCCCAGACCATCACGCAGAACGCTCTGTTTGGCGACGCCTCGATGGAGTTCGCCGAAGGCTGGAAGGCGACCTTGGGACTGCGCGGCTACAAGTACAAGTACGACCAGACCAACACGGAATACGGTGATTTCACGCCGTTCGGCTTCAATAATCTTTTCGCGAGCCCTCCGACACTGGCGGGCAACATCGCTCCGTTTAACACGTCGGCCTCCGACAGCGCGAACGGCGTCAACCCGAAGTTCGATCTGTCGTGGCAGGTTAATTCAGATCTGCTCCTGTATGGCACGGCGGCCAAAGGCTTTCGTTTGGGCGGCACCGATCAGCCATTCACAGGCTATCTGACCACCGTGACGCCGGCTAACTGCGCGGGTCTGACGATCCCGACTCTGGCAATCCTCCTGCAGTGCGGCCTGCAGACCAAGCTGTCGGCGACGGCCACCAACCCCGGAGGTTACTACGCTCCCAACGTGCAGTTCCCCAATGCCAACGCGCAGGGTGTGCCGGCGTTCAACTCCGATTCGGTATGGAACTACGAGGTGGGCGAGAAGGGGCAGTTCTTCGATCGCCAGCTCACGCTCAACGTGGATGCGTACTACGAACGTTGGACCAGCCCACAGCTTGCCACCAACATCGGCGGCTTCGGGTACACCGTCAACGGAGCGGACGCCAGAATCATCGGAGCGGAGGTTGAAGCGTGGCTGAAGCTGCCAGCGGGTTTCTCGTTCTCCGGGAACCTCGGCTACGCGGACAGTAAGTTCCTGGCTGACAGCGCCATCACCGGCTATCTGTCGGGCACGGCCATACCCGATTCCCCGAAGGTCACCAGCTCCCTGACGCTGCGCAATGTGCAGCCGCTGTCAGCCGGGCTGGAGCTGACCAGTTTGCTGTCCTATAACTACATTGGCGAGCGCACCAATGCTCCGTACGGGGAGACCATCACGCTCAACAACATGAACCAGCTGCTGGTGCATCTGCCTTCGTATGGCCTGGCGAATCTGCGGGTGGCAATCAAGTCTGACACCTGGACCGCCGGTCTGTTTGTGAACAATCTGTTCAACAAGCAGACCCTGCTCGACACCCAGCCGCAGATCAATCTTCAGAGTGCGGCCTTTACTCGCTATATCGTCAATCAGCCGCTCACCTACGGTCTGGACGTGAGTTACAGATTCGGGCGCTGAGGGTCGCCATAACGTGCCGTGGACGGAGGAGGGGCTCTTGCCCCTCCTCGACGCGCTCACAGGATGTAGCGGCTCAGATCCTCGTCCTGGACGAGTTTGCCCAGGTGATCGTCGACGTACTTCGCATCCACGGTCACGATGGCGGACGCGCCATTGGCCGTGTCGCCCTGCTCTGAGGCTTCGTAGGAGACGGTTTCCAGCAGCCGCTCCATGACGGTATGCAGGCGTCGCGCGCCGATGTTCTCGGTGCGCTCGTTGACCTGGAAGGCGATCTCGGCGATGCGCCGCAAGCCATCGGCTGCGAACTTCACCGTGACACCCTCGGTCGCCATCAGCGCCGCGTACTGCGCGGTAAGGGAGGCGTCGGGCTCGGTGAGGATGCGCACGAAGTCGCCCACGGCCAGCGAGCTGAGCTCGACGCGGATCGGCAACCGCCCCTGCAGCTCGGGAATCAGGTCCGAGGGTTTGGAGAGGCTGAACGCGCCGGAGGCGATGAACAGCACGTGATCAGTCTTCATCTGTCCGTACTTGGTCGCGACGGTGGAGCCCTCGATCAGCGGCAGAAGATCGCGCTGCACACCCTCGCGCGAGACGTCGGCGCCGAGGGTTTCCTGGCGGCGGGTCACCTTGTCGATTTCGTCGATGAACACGATGCCGTTCTGCTCGGCGTTGGCGAGCGCCTGGATCTTCAGCTCGTCTTCGTTGATGAGCTTGCCGGCTTCCTCGTCGGTGAGCAGCCGCAGCGCTTCGACCACTTTCACCTTGCGGGTACGCGTGCGGTTGCCACCGAGGTTCTGGAACATCGACTGCAGTTGTTGCTGCATCTCTTCCATGCCCGGCGGCGCCATGATGTCCACCCCCGTCGGGATGCTGCGCAGCTCGATCTCGATCTCGCGGTCGTCGAGCTCGTGCTCGCGCAGCATCTTGCGGAATTTCTGGCGCGTCTCACCGTCGCGCGCATGCGCCGGCTCGTCGGTGGAGAAGCCCATCATGCGCGGCTTGGGCAGCAGGCTATCGAGTACGCGCTCCTCGGCCGCATCCAGCGCCCGCTCGCGCACCCCGGCCACCGCCTGCTCGCGGGTCATTTTCACCGCCACGTCGGCGAGTTCCTTGACGATCGAGTCGACATCGCGCCCAACGTAGCCAACCTCGGTGAACTTGGTGGCCTCGACCTTCACGAACGGCGCGTTGGCGAGCTTCGCCAGGCGCCGCGCAATCTCGGTCTTGCCGACTCCGGTCGGCCCGATCATGAGGATGTTCTTGGGCGTGATCTCCTGGCGCAGCGGTTCTTTAACCTGCATGCGGCGCCAGCGGTTGCGCAGCGCCACGGCCACGGCGCGCTTGGCGGCGTCCTGGCCGATGATGTGCTTGTCGAGTTCCTGGACGATCTGCCGGGGAGTCAGGTCAGACATGCCGCATTTCCTCGATCACCAGGTTGCGGTTGGTGTAAATGCAGATGTCGGCGGCGATGTTGAGCGAACGCTCGACGATGCTGCGGGCATCGAGCGTCGAGCCCTCGACCAGCGCGCGGGCGGCGGCCAGCGCGAACTGCCCGCCGGAGCCGATGGCGGCCACGTCGTAGTCGGGCTCGATCACATCGCCGTTGCCGGAGATCACGAACAGCTTCTCAGGATCGCCGACCAGCAGCAGCGCCTCCAGGCGCCGCAGGTAGCGGTCCGAGCGCCAGTCCTTGGCGAGCTCGATGGCGGCGCGGGTGAGATTGCCGTACTTCTCAAGCTTGCCCTCGAAGCGCTCGAACAGCGTGAAGGCATCCGCCGTGCCGCCGGCAAAACCGGCGATGACCTTGTCGTTGGCGAGGCGGCGCACCTTGCGCGCGTTGCCCTTCATGACCGTGTTGCCGAGGGTGACCTGGCCGTCGCCCCCCAAAGCGATCACGCCGTTGCGGCGCACGCCGAGGATGGTGGTGCCATGGGGATTGAAAGTGGACTCTGCGCTCATGTGATT
>Ga0210394_10002831_pt1 | contig 22999 bp, 23 predicted proteins | sample IncBWC12MmetaG_FD_160121 | JGI IMG/M metagenome (GOLD analysis project Ga0210394, IMG submission 160121) | Forest soil microbial communities from Barre Woods Harvard Forest LTER site, Petersham, Massachusetts, United States - Inc-BW-C-12-M | ecosystem: Environmental > Terrestrial > Soil >... | reverse complement strand
TTGTGACTTCGGGCGAGAACATCGGAGGCGGGTGGCTGATGTTTGATAACTTCGAGCTGCATTTTGTGGACTCTTCGTCTTCGGGGACCTATACAACCAAAACTGCAACGTCTGCCGCCATTACGACCGCTAACAAAGTGGCGAAGATCTATTACATCGGGGAACCCAAGATCACGCTCATTACGGCAGGGGACAAAATCGGGACAGCCACGGCGGCCCAGGGCGCGATCCAGGCGATGGTCTTAGAAACGCGCATTCGGGCGGTAGGCTATGACAACGTGGCCTTAGACCCCACGAAGCACGATAACTTGATCTTACCGACGGTGAACGGGGTGTCTCCGGCGATTTACGCCGACATCATGTTCACGCAGAGCTTTTTGGGTACGCACTAATAGACGCAACTGGCGAAGGCCAGAATCTTTAAGGAGGAAACACTGTGTATACATCAGCGAACTGGCCGGATCTCTTGGAGCCGGGTCTTCGGAAGGTATTCTCCGATGCCTGGTGGCTGGAGCAGTTGCAAGCTATAGCGCCTATTCTTTTCAATATCGAAGACTCGATGAAGGCCGTCGAGCATGACCTGGAAGACGGGGACATCCTGGATTTTGCCCCGTTCTCTGGCCAAGTCGCTTATGATGACACGGGAGAAGGATACAAGACCAACTACACCCATGCCCAGTTCGCGCGTGGGATGAAGATTGAAAGGACGTTGGTGGATGACGATCTCTATCGCGTCATTAGTCGGCGTCCTCAGAAGTTGGGACTGGCGGCTTTCCGTAAGCGCGAGACCGATGCGGCGAGCGTTTTCAATAACGCTTTCAATTCGGGATTTACGGGCGGGGACGGACAGTCGTTGGGTTCTTCGGCGCATCCATCGAACAACGGTGGACCGTCGCAGTCGAATCTAGGCACTACGTCCCTGTCGCCTACGGAAGTGGACAACGCACGGATCAAGATGAAGGGGTTCCTGACCAACCGTGGGAACTTCCAGACGATCCAGCCGGACTTGCTCTTGGTGCCGATGGCTCTGGAATCCTATGCGTTTGAAATCATCAATTCCAACGGCAAAGTGGATACGGCCAACAACAACCCTAACTTCCACAGGGGGCGCTATAAGCTCGTGGTGTGGGACAACTACTTGACGAGCGGCACCCACTGGTACTTGATTGATTCCAAGTTGATGAAAGAGTTCCTGTTGTGGTTTGACCGGATTAAACCGGAGTTCTACAAGGACAGTGAGTTTGATACCTTAGTCGCAAAATTCGCCGGTTATATGCGCTATTCCTATGGATGGAGCGACTGGCGTTGGCTCTACGCCGAGAACAGCTAGTAAAATAAATATGTTTTTTACTAGAACTTTAGGTCTTGTTAAGTTGTGTATTTCGAGTAATGGGGCAACAGTTAGACAGCGGGACGATAACTCTGGAGTATATTATGGATATTTCTAATCAGTATTGGGCTGGGTTTTTTGACGGAGAAGGAAATATCTACTTCGCCAAAGACCTTGTTCATATGAAGGTTGGTATATCTCAAAAGGAAACTGAAACCCTGTATCTTCTAAAGATGAGATTCGGAGGTTATCTTAGTCGTACAGGAGGGAAATATCCGTGTGCGCGATGGGAGGTTGGTGGTAAGAAGGAGATTGTCTCTTTCCTGGAAGCTGTTTGTCCATATCTTATCGTTAAGCGTGTAGAGGCTGAGATTGCTCTTGAGGCTTTAAAAGGATGGAGAGAAAGCCGCAACTATAAGAGTGGTCTTAATGGTCCATTGCCACAAGAAGAGATTGATAGAAGGCGTAATTTGAAAAAAAAGTTTGACGAAGACCGAAATGATCCAAAGATAAATCCTACTTCTACTGAAGGAGTTCAACATGCCTAAGCGTTCTTTAGCATCATTATCTGGTACCACGCAAGAAAGGCCTGACCCGACGAAGTCTTCTCCTGAAAAACAGGTGGAGAAGGTGGACCGGAAGATGACCTTTCAGGAGCGCGAGATGTTGCGTCATGAAATCGAGATGACGGAACGCTCCATGAATCAGGACATCAAACAGGCGGATGACCCCAGGGCCAAAAAGGAGCTCTACCGCAAGAAGATGCTACTCGCGCACGATGATGAGTTGACCTTTCAGGGGAACGATAAGGAACTGGCCTATCACGAACTGAAAGAGATTGAGAAGGTCATTGTCCCTGAGATGCCGACTAAAAACGAAATGTGGCCGAAGAATGACATTTCGTTAAAAGCCCAGGCGCTCCGTCATCAGCAGGCTTTTGAAAAGAAGTTTAATGATCCCAATTCGGGGAGTGAGACGGGTGGGCTTGTTTTGAGATGGCAGGAACTCAAAAGACGTTTGGAGCCGGATAATCCTCATGCACAAAATCTGGATAACATCCGGCCCGACTAAATTATTGGGAGGCTTTCGATGAAGAAGTTATTGTCTGTTGTTCTGGCCTATGCTTTGGTTCTTTTGCCTCTCACGTCTTATGCCACCTGTTTAACCCCTTTGGCCAACAAGAACGTGGAGGGGCCTCCATATCTGGTGGACTACACCACTGGGGCGAACCAGTCCTGTATTGAGTATTACCTGGACACGAGCGGCAACGGCGCTTATTTCGGGAATCTTTCGGTTACCGGGAACACCGCCACGACGGGCTCAACAACCAATTCGGGGATTACGGTCTATCCTCCCTTGGGTGCGCCAGTCGTTTCTACGGGGACCAATAGCAGCACCGTCTATCTTTCGACTTGTTCTACCATCAACCCGACAGCAACGGTTTTGGTTGTCGTGTCTACGGGTGCCAACATCAACATGGCCGGGTGCCAACAGGTGGTTCCGGCACCTGTGATTGCCACCGCCACAGCGACGGCTGGTCAATGGCTTGTGTTGGAGTCCACGTCGGAGTTGAACGTCGGAGGGTCGGTGATTATTTCATCGTCTGCGGTCAATGGTATCCATTTGGGATCAGCGACTCGCTCTATATCACAGAACTCGGTGCTAACGTTGATCTTTGATGGTGTGCAACACATCTGGAAAGAAGTCAGCTATACCGGAGAATGACCGAACGTTTAAATGCGTGAGAAAACTTCTTTTATCCCTCGCCCTAGCCCTCGCCGTCCGGGTTCCCTGTTGGGGAACCCTGGCGGCGTCCGATTTAATCAGCCGAACAAGAACCCTTCTTAAAGACGCCTCCCTTACGGCCAATCGCCAGCAATTCTCGGACGCTCAATATCTCGCCTGGGCTTCGGATGGCCAACGGGAAGCCAATGCCCTGAACTGGCTTCTCCAATCATCCGTCACAATTACTTTAACCAACAACGTTCAAGAGTACGCCATGCCCGCCGATTTCATGTTTGCCAATCGCGTGTGGGCGAATATCCCCGCGTCGCAGCCCTGGCAGAAGATTCCGGCCTCTTCCATGAATGACCTGGATGCGCGGTATCCGGGATGGTTCAATGTGACGGGCGGTCCTCCTATTGCCTACTTTTCGGATATGTCTGAAGGAACCGTTTTCCTTGGTTTTTATCCGATCCCCGTGAATCCTTCCACAGGGACCGTCCTCATTTACTACGTCCAAAACACAGTGGACCTTTCGGCCTCCAATGAATCCGCCATCCCCTTTAACGGATGGGTTGTTCTTCAGCCCTACGTATCGGCGCTCACCTACTACATGGCCTACCGCGCGTATATCACTTTAGAAGAAACGGAACTGGCGCAGGTCTACTACAAAGAGTGGATCAATTTTCTGATGGTGATGAGGCAAGGCCTCAATCGTCAGCCTGATTTTAATCCGGCGGCAGGAGCCTTACGGAGCGGTTCCCCGAACAGCCAGAGTGGACTGGGAGGGCCGTAAATGTGTGGAAAGTTTACATACACCCTTTCGCTATGTATAGTTTTAGGCGTTTCCTTTACATACGGGTCTCCCCTTAAAGAGGGGAAGCACTACGACTATTCTAAGGGCCTAGACACCTACCACTCTTCACTATCTCTCCCGGACGGGTTTGTTCAGAAGTCCCTAAACGTTCTCTTTGATGCCCAGGCTCCTGTCACCAAGCGGCAAGGATATTCTGTGGCCTTTTCAAGCAAAGGGTATTCCTACCAGCAGGCGTGGACGTATGTCGACCCCACTAACACGTCCTGGATCATTGTTCGGGCATCTGATTCCGTTATTGCCAACAGTTTGTCGGGCGGTTTAAGTGTCCTGGTCGCCACCGTGTCCGCCAATAATTTGGTCGGAGAAGCCAATGCGTTTGGGGACGCTTTCTTTACCGATCAAACCCAGGGGGTCTATTTCTGGAACGGGACTTCCACCACCTATGTATCGGGGAGCCCGAAAGGGTCCTTAATGGCCCAGTGGCATGGACGCGTGTGGGTGGCGGGTTTGGCTGTGCCAAGTGGAAATCAACTGTGGGGTTCTAGGCAATATGATGCGATCTCAGGAACCGCCTGGGGGACAGGGGTCAACCCGAACGACCCCGTGACGCTCGTGGTGGGTCTCCAGGATAACTTTGACAATATCTCAGCGCTTTATCCTTTCCTCGATACACTCTACACGTTCCGCCACTTCTCGACCTATGCCGTCTATGGGTTTGACCAGACCTCTTTCCAACTGTCCTTTATTACCGCCGAGTGCGGATGCGTGGATCAGAACTCTATTCAGACCTATAACCATGCTCTGGTGTTCGTTTCAGAGCGCGGGGTAGAGTCTTTTAACGGGTATACCTGTACCCGCATTTCGGATGCGGTGAAGAACATGGTGGATGCTTCGATTCAGGCCCAAGGGGGTGTGAATCAGCAATCCTGGGTCCAGGCGTCGCCAGCCGATTGGAATGCGGGGACCTTCACGCCTTCTGCCAATCTCAATACAGTCATTGCGTCCCCTGCGTTGGTTCTTTCGACTTTTAGTGTGACGGAAAACTCAAATACACAGTGGTCTCTAGGAAGTACGAGCAATGTCGTTGTCGGCGTGAGTTCTATTTCTTTGGTGATTAATAATTTAGGGAATCTTACGAACCCGAGTTTCGAGAGTTCGATCTCTGGGAATTGGACCGCGAATGGTGGCCTTCCTACATTCCAGCGCGTTTCGAGTATTGGGGGCCTTAATTGCGGGACGATTAATCCTCAAAGTGGTTCGTCGTTAATGCAATATTCAGACTCCCCGCTTGATTATGTTTCTGGTGACACGGTTGAATTTGATGCGACGAATGATACTGCGGTAAACCCCACCATTCTTCAGCAAGTGTTTGCGACCGTTACCTTTGATTGTACATGGAGACAATACACGCTAACGCCTTCTGCGGCTAATTTTGGAACTCGCGTGAGGTTTCAATTCCGATTTCGTACAGGGTCAACCGGGGAGACGTTACAGACCTCCGATTCTTATATATGGGGAGGCCCTATTACATTTTATGCAGCTATGGGGGACGTTAATGCAGTTCCTACCAATGGAATTCCATATTACGGTTTTGATAATGTCCAGAATGGATCAGATACGATTACCTCTGGGTCATTCACATCTCAGGTATATAACACGGGCATTGCGTCTAATTCCTATTCCATCACGAACTTTTCTTGGACTCCAAATATTACTACCCCGACTTTCAATTTACAGACTTCCGGAGGAGCCAGCGGTCCTTGGACATCAATCTTGGCGTCAAGCGCCACAAATGCCTTTGGATTTCAATACTTCCAGTACACGAGCACCATCACGGCAGAGCCGGGAGACAACGTTTTTGCAGCCATTAATTCCGCTACGGTCCAAGCCACGGCCTCCACGGGAACGATCAAATCCCAGATTCATAATTTGGGAACGATCAACTCCTTCGGGAACTTTGCTGTGACGGATGTCTTAAATTCCGGAAACATTAATTTCTCTATTTGCACATCGAGCAATCCGACGATGAATGGCGGTGCGGGAAACACCGCCTCTTGCGCGAATCAAACGGTCAATTCACAGATTACCGTCTCAACAGGAGTCACAGGGGCCTCTACCTATGTCCAGTGGTATGCCACCTTTAGCGTCACTGCCGCCACCCAGACGCCAACGCTGAACTCGGGAGTCGTCCAGTGGTTCTCAGGAAACAACTCTCCGCCGATGGCTTCAACGGTCTGGGATAACCGCTACTGGTTGTCTTTGACCACGACGACAGCCGACACCGCTGACGATGCGGTTTTGGTTTTAGGTATCTCGGGGGCCTGGGCGCTTTTGGATCTCCATGCCGGTGGATTCGTCCAGTATAAGAATAGCCTCTACCATTCTGATTCCTTGGCCTCCGGAAATGTATACCTGGACAATCAGGGCTATCGGGACAATAATAAAGCTATCAATGCCTTTATCCAGACGAAGGATCTATGCGGGGAGGACCTCGATACAGAGGACTATTACGAATCCCTTTATACGTCCATGGACAATCTTGGGAGTTTCAATATGACCATCCAATATGCCATGGACCGCTTAAACACGTCCCCTTATACGCTTTCATCCATTAACCAGACGGAGTTTTCGGGAAATACGGCCATTAAGATCCCATTTATTCAAAGTGTCAATAACCAGAACTTTTCCAAATGCATCAATTTCACTTTTACAGAACCGGATTTGGATAGTCCATGGCTTTGGTATGGTTTCACGACCTATTCTCACCCCAGGGAGGTCCAATGAGGATTCGGGATTGGAGGATTCCTTTTGGTGTTCTTCTTCTCTGCGCTTTGGCAGAGTTTTCCTGGGGCGCGTCGCCTACGTCCAGTTCAGTTTTATTGCCTGTCCCAGACCCCGCCACCTACCGGGACCTTCAGAATCTTCAGCAGGCGATCATCAATCCGACGATTTCAACGGGAACGGCTAAGGGATTTATGGTCTCTTCTTTTACGGCCACAAACTTTACGGCTACCAATGGCACGATCACGACAAAACTGACCGTTCCGAATGGTGTTGCGGCAACAGACGCAGCGGCATTCGGCCAACTCCCAGTTTTCACCAACATGACGACTTACGCGGGCGGGGTCAATGGGAATGGTTCTATTTCAGGTGGGGTATTTGAATATAGACAGATGGGTGATGTGATTGATGTATGGGCTACGTATACCTCAGGGATACCCACAGGAACGGCGTGGAGTATGACCCTTCCTGTCAATATCAATTTAACGTCGCTTCAGAACACGCAGGCCATCTTAGGTGTTTTAGGAGCTTCAGACGCGGGGACATCCAACGGACTTTTGATTTTTACGGACGGGTCGGATGCAACGAAAGTCTATGTTACTTTGCCGACGGCAGGAACCGCCGGAGGTGCCTTTCACAAAGAACTAGGTAATGTCCGCATGAATAATACGGATACCGTAAGCGTTCGATTTACGTATCCAAAATAGGAGGAGTATATGGCCACAGGCGGAATTTTACCGACAGACACAGAGAATACAGGAGGGCCTCTTGGCGGGGATAATAGTGGTGGGACGGGAGGAGCCGATCCCAATCCCATTACAGACCCTACAGGCGGACAACCCAATTTTAATATAGAAGCCATTTTTCAGAGCTTCGGGTATACGCCCTCACAGGCCGAAATCAACGCTTTGTCCCCCGCTTTTGAAGGACGCACGAACGTCCTTCAAACGGGGACTTCGGCAGTAGCGGAATACGTCCAGGCCCACCAAGAATTGGCGGGTGCCCAAAGTCAGATTCAGGGCAATCTCTTGTCTGAACAGGAGGCGGCCAAGAACTCCCAGACCTTAGCCGATGTCTATGCTTCTGGAGGCCAGGCGGCTTACGATGCGGCGGCACAGGTCTTTACACAGGCCCCAAAGCTCTTTGGGTCTTTGACGGCAGATCAGATCACGCAGTATCTCCAGCCCGCTCAGGATGCTTTCAATAAGGCACAAGGGACTACGACGGGAGCGATGTCCGCCAGAGGCTTAGGTGGATCTTCTATTGAATCCCAGGCTTTAAGTCAGAATCTTTCCCAGTTCATGACGCAGACGCTCATGACGGGTCTTGGGATTGGTCAGCAGCAACAAGCAAATCAGGCGGGAGTGCTACAGAACAAGGGGGCTGGGCTCTTTGGTCTTTCGCAGACCGAGACTGGAGTGGGTGCTCAGTACCAGGGTCTTGCCAATGCCTCAGCAGCCAATAACGCAACGCTGGCGGGTCAAAAGACGGGGTTGGCGGGAGGGGCTGTGAATGAGGCGATTGCTCAAGAGGCAGCGATTCGGGCTTTAAATCCTCAGTCACAGAGTTTCGGAGGCCAGATCTTATCGGGCCTAGAAAGTGCGGGAGTGCAAGATATCACGAATCTGGGACAGAACCTGGTTGGAAGCATACCTGGATTGGGGCCTTTGACCAAACCAGGAGGAGGGTTTCCTGGAATGACGCTTGGAGGAGGAAGTTCTGGAGTTTCACCGACAGGAGCTCCGATCTCAACATCCACGGCGGCTCCAGCACTTCCTGATTTCACGTCAGGATTGGCGTAAGGAGGTTTTATGTTAGGCGATACAGATGCCGTTTTAGGAAGCGTCCCTCAGAATGCTTCGATCATTCAAGGGCAACAGGACAGACAACAGAATCTTGGGATAGACAGGGCCAATGTGGCTATGAAGCCGGGGCAAGAGGAGGCTTCCGCTCAGGCGACTGCTCAAGGGACCAATATAGGTAATCAAGTGACGATCTCTCCACAAATAGCGAAGGGATTAGAGAAGATGACGGGGCAAAAATGGGACCAGGCCGTCGGGACCAAATGGAATGCCAATGTCTTTACCGCCATCGTCACGGGCATGACCCAAGCCAAATACCATCAGGATGTTCAGGCCGGGAAGATCGTTGTGGAGGGGATGAAAGTGGGGGAGTCTGAGAAGAAAACGGAAACGACAGAGGCAGGAAAGGATAATCGCCAAAATAAGTCTATTGAAGCTAAGCACGAGGATGTGGCCACCCAAGTCAAAGGGCGAAAGGATGTGGCCACTACTCCAAAACCCAAAGTCGCTACGCCCAAAGACCCCTCCGAGGAGGGTCGTCAACTCTTGGATGGCATCAATAAAGCTTCTAAATCTGGAGATGATGTAGCCAAACAGACGGCGATTACCAACTATAACAACTTCGCCAAAGAGCATGGTTTGGCCACTTATACGCCAGAAGAAGGAGATCTAAAGAAGTTTTCGGAATTTGTAATGAATGGACTTGGAAAGTTAAAGGCCAAATTCGATCAAGCGGGGAAGAATGATGGTTCTGAAAAGGCAAAGGCATGGTTACAGAAGAATCATCCCGAACTTAAAAATCCCACGGATCAGGATATCGAGTGGGCAAAGAAGAAAATGTAATGGCTGACGACGATCTTCCTCCATCCTTAAGAGCTTCGGGTGATGTTCCGCCGTCTATGAGGACACCGGATCAAACGCCTCCTTCCATGCGATCAGGTATGGTCTCTGCGCCCATGCCCTCCCGTCCCGATCCTATGCAGGCCACATTTGAACAGGATAAGAATGTAAAAGCAGGAGAAGAAGTCCCTGCTGAAGGAAAAGCGTTTATGGCTGCTGAATCTGCTGCTGGCGGTTACTATCTTCCTCAGCTTCCAGGGCAGATCATCCGTGGAGCAAAGGCTTTAGGAGAACTTCCGAAGACAGTAGAAGAAGCTATGAATGCCGTAAAGACGGGCGGTGGGGCTGAAGAGTTCCCAAGAGCTTCTATTGAGGGCGATAAAATAGTAAAAGCTCCTTGGGATATGACAAAAGAGGAATTTTCAAAAGAAGAAGCCAAAGGTATGGGTATAAGTTGGCAAAATGCGGTTAAGGATGATAATGGAAATATCCATGTTTCCAATACGGCAGAGCATGGCGACATGGTTCCAAAGCTTAGAGATCAAGGATTAATCGGAGACGAAGACAAACCGCAGTATCGCGGATGGGTTTGGAAAGGCTTGGATAAGGATAAAACATTTATTGATGTTGGTGATCTCCAAAAGTCTGGAGGAGATTTTCATCAAGCGTATCTGAACAAGAAGCCAGAAGATCCAAAGCATGGGAGTATCGCTGATATCTTTAAGTTTGAGAAAGAACCAGGAACGATGTACCACGGCACTGCCCTTCGGTCGCTGGATTCAATTTTGAAACAGGGAGAGATAAGACCGAACATTTCGGCAGATGCCGATAATATTATGAAGGAGCATCCATCAATTTCGTTGAGCCGAGAACCAAAGATCGCAGAATGTTTTGGGAATGTGGTCTTCCACGTAAAGGAAGACAAGGTCCCCGATGCTTATGAGGCTGAAAAGATGTGGGCTCAGTATGGCGATAAATATAAGGGCATTGAACATCGTCTTGATAGGCCAATTCCCTTGAAGGATGTGGATAAGGTCACTATTCAGTTGGGTTCCAAGGAAGGAATGGACTATAAATTCGCCGGTTCTAAAACCGTCCAAGAGTATGTCGATGATCTCAAAAGCAGAGGGATTCAGGTCGATATCCAAAAACCTCAAGACCCAAGAGATGTTTTAAAGCAAGTTGCCAAAGACTCCGTAGAAAAAGTCCTTCCTCAGTCCTCCAAATCTGCCGAGCATCTGGCGATTGATGCGGAAACAGCAGGTTCCCAAGCTCCGAGAGCGCTGGGTGTTCCTTCAGCGATGGTGGATTCTTCTTCCAAGCTCAAGGGAACTGAAACAGCTCCTGCACTTAAACCAGAGATCATCCCAGGCACAAGAGCTTGGTCGACTCAAATTTGGCAACGGCTCGTCACTCCGGCGGCTAAGGCGATTGCCGCGCAAGGGCCATCGGGTCAATCCCTGGCAGCCGATATTATTAAGGTCCGCGATGTTCCGAGCGTCCGATACGGTATGGAATTTGGAGCAGGGTTTGAAGAACTTTATAATCAGCTCCCTAAAAAGTTTGTGGAGCAGGTCGGAAACGAAATCCAGATGTCTCTTGAAAACAAGTCTTTTGAAAGCGACCTTCCTTCCGACGTTAAAATTATTCGTTCTAAATTGGCGGAAGAAGCCAAGAACGGCCTAAAGCGCATCAGTGATTGGGCGCAAATCGCCAACGACGGAAAACCGATTAAGATCCACCGCACCAATGGCGATGTGGTCGATTGGGCACCGCGCGGAGACTATTACCCGCGATGGGTGAAAACCGATATTTTAGAAGACATTGTTCGTGGCCAAGAAGGAAGAATGAAACAATTGGCCCAGCATCTTTTGGATTCTCGCCAAGCACCAAATTCCCAGGCCGCGATGGAGCAGGTGAGAAATTTTAGGAAAGGGCTCTTGGATAGAAAGTTCGGTCACATCGAGCGCTCGCGTGAGATGGACCTCCCTCCCATGTTCTATGAAACCAATGCTTTTAAGGTCATTCCGCAGTATATGAAAACGGCTTATCAGCGTCTTTCGGAAGTGGAGACCTTTGGTCTAAATGATCACAAGGCCATCGGAAAGATCATGAATATTGCCCATGAAGGAGGAGATGAGGATTTGGCCATTCGTTCTTATCGTCGGATTACGGGGCGCGATCCCGTGGACGCTGTGGCCAAAGGCATGTTCTCCGCCCTTCGGAACTGGGCGACCGGGTCCATGATTCAATTCCAGACTACGCTATACCATCTTCCCAGGACGCTTTATCCCGCCCTGGAAGCGGGGTTCCTAAAATCCTTTAAAGGGCTATGGAACGCCATTGGAGAATCGGGCGATCTTGAAGCAACCCGTATGGGAGTGAACTTGTCCAGAGGGATGTCCGAGTTCTTACAAGAGGAATATGGCGGAGGAAAAGGGGTTTCTGGGAAGTTTGCACAAAAGATGCTGACACTTGAGGGGATCAAGCCCTTAGACCGTTTTGACCGGAAGTATTCGGCCATTGTGGGGAAGGACTATATAGAAAATGATTTAGTCAAAACGCTTCTAAAAAAGCCGGGAAATTCGAGAGCTAGAGAGGGTCTTCAATCGCTCGGTATTGATACCGATAAAATCCTTGCCAATAAAAAGATTGATCCTTTGGATTTAAACGTAGGAGCCAAGCGCTTCTCGGACCGCTGGCAGGGAGCTCCCGATCCGACCCGACTCCCGATGTGGGCGACGACCAATCCTATTGTTCACTCCGCCTTTCAGTTCAAGAACTTTATCTATGTCATCAGCCGGGAAATGGGTGGTTCGATTGCTAGGGCCGCCAGGACGGGAGACATGGCCACACTCGCCCGTTTTGGATCTTTGCCGATGGCCGGAGGAGTGGTTTACGGCATTCGCCACGAGATGGGATTGCATGATACGAAGTATGTCGATGACCCGAAGCTCAATCAGGCCTTGAATGTCCTCCGAGACTCCGCTCCACTGCCCATCGGTGTGGATGTGGTCTTTAAAATCCTTCAAGGCCGTCGAGGAGTGAATGACATGATGACTTCTATGTTCCCTTCGATTAACGCTCCGTTGGACCTTTTGGGCGATGTAGGGGAAACGATCAAGAAAGGAAAAATGGATAAGCAGACGAAGAAAGACTTTGAACGCCATATCCCAGGAGTTGGTACTTTCATATCTCATACATGAAGATACTCTACCTCTCAGCGAAAGGCGACTCTTTCCCTCTCGGATGCGAGATGGTCAAAGAGGGCCATGAGGTCAAATTCTACACCAAGTCCCCGAAGGATAAGGACGCGGGCACGGGATTTGTGCCTTTGGTCGATAACTATGTCGATCATTTGAAGTGGGCGGATTTGGTGATTACAGACGACACGATCTGGGGGAAGATCAATGACTCCATTCGGAAAATGGGAATACCGGTTATCGGTGGAACGCCGGTTACGGACAAGCTCGAAGAAGACCGTCAAGCCGGACAAGAGATGTTTAAAGCCCTTGACATGCAGACGCTCGACTCCAAGGACTTCACGGACATGGACGAAGCCATCGCCTATATCGAAGAAAACCCCCGTAAATTCGTGGTCAAAGTATCGGGAAAGGCCCAAGACGACAAGACCCTGACGTATGTGGGCCAAATGGAGGATGGTTCAGATGTGCCTAAAGTCCTAGAACATTATAGGTCCAAGATGGGTTCTGGAATAGCCTCTGTGCAGGTCCAGGATGTGGCCGAAGGGGTGGAAGTGGCCCTGGGCGGGTGGTTTAATGGTTCTGAGTTCTTAGACCCCTTGCTGCTAAACTTCGAGCACAAAAAGTTAATGAGTTGTCGTTACGAGCAGGCCGGAATAGGTCCTGCCACAGGCGAGATGGGTACCATCGGATGCTGGAAGGATAAGGGGTTTGAGTTGTATGAAGAGACTCTGGCTAAATTCATTCCCGTTTTAAAGAAGGAGGGCTATCATGGATACTTTGACATTAACTGCATTGTTCACCCGTATATTGGTCTTGAGCCAAACACTCCTTTTCACGTTCACCCGCTTGAGATGACAAACCGCTTTGGCTGGCCGACTATTCTTATGCAGATGGAGGCCATGAAGATCCAGGATTTGGGAGAGCTATTCTTAGGCATTGCAAACGGGACCGCCACGGATTATAAAGTGAATGGGTACTATTGTGCCTGCGTGGTGATAGGATGCCCGCCACTTCCCTATATCTCTCAGGAGATCGCAGACAAGATGTCCAATGGTCTGCCGATCATTTTTAAGGACGGGGACTGTGAAGGCGTTTATCCAGGGGATGCGATCCTAAAGGGCGAGGATTGGATTTGTCAGGGAGAGAAGGGCTATCCCTGTGTGGCGACCGGATGCGGAGACACTATTCAGGACGCTCAAGCCAAGGCCTACTCCCGTGTCCGTAATATCATCATTCCGAATGCCATGTACCGTGAAGACATCGGAGACCTGATTCCTGGAAAGTTAATGCAGATCCAAAGGCTTTTAGAGCATAATAAAATCATGGCGGAAACCATTTCATGAGCCTCTTCCCGCTCCCTGGACGCATCCACGTCCTGACGCGCCTTCCGATCAACATCGCCTCAAGCGGCGACAACATCATTATTCCCGCCGATACCACGGGCTACCAGATTTTTGTTCACCGGATATGGTTTTTAGTCGCTGCCGCCGTCAATATTACGTTTAAGGACAATTTGGCCAGTCCCGCTGCCGTCCCTTTTGCGGCGAACGAAGGGATCACTTTTGATGCCACAGGAGAGCCTTGGTTTATCACGGCTCCCAATACGGCGTTTATTATAAATTTAAGCGGGAACGTGCAGGTTTCTGGGGAGGTTTTTTATCTCTTATCGAAATAGATTGTTATTTCTTTCTTTTGTGGTGGCGACATCTAGCGCTACCTATACCTCCGAAATGGAACTGGCTTCTTCCATTGGCTTCAATTTAGGAAGCGAGAAGTCGAACATCATTTTTGTTAAACCCTCCGGAGGCGGAGGCGGAGGAGGGGCGTCTCAGACCCCTTGCCAAGTCGGAACTCCGATTGGGCTCACGCTCTTATTTGTGTGTAATGGGATAAGCGGACAATGAAAAAATTACTGGCTTGCCTATTTCTTTCGGTTCCGACCTTTGCTGTTACTAACGGCCAAGTCAACATTTCTTCAGGAACAGGGTTCTATACGGTGGATATCTCTTCCACTTCTGCCGGTAATGCCCGTCAAAACATTACGATTGCCGATCCCACGCTTGTTCCTGGCCTGGCTACGGTCGATCCTTTGACGGGTTTGACAGTTCATCTGGCCACCAGTTCAGCCAACCAGCCCGTCAACTTTAGCGGGATTGCTCAGCCCGTCTTGGCCGCTACAGGAACGGCTACAGTCATCACTACGGGCTCTGTTGTAGTCGGGCCTCTTCCGGCTGGAAATAATAGCCTAGGGAACGTCAATATCGTTTCCAGCGGCCCAGTGACTACCGTCAGTACGGGTTCGGTCGTTGTAGGGCCATTGCCGGCAGGCCAAAATAGCCTTGGTGTTGTGAACATCATCTCCTCACAACCGGTCGTGGTGATAACCACAGGCGTAGCCACGCAACCGGTTACTGGTACGTTCTTTCAAAGCGTTCAGCCTATTTCTTACGGTGCTGGCTCTATAGTCTCTTTAAGCACGACCCAGGTTGTAAATTCCACCTTTGGCCTAAACGGAGTCATCGCGGACTCTTCCCCTTTCACCCTAGGAACGTCTCCTGGTCTTCCGATGATGGGCGTGTTCCTTCCGAGCATGACGCCGCTTTCCAGCACCACCACGGCGGCGGCGCGGATGACTTCTTACCGTTCCATTTACATCACGCCGATGGATGCTAATGGTGTGATCCTGGGAACGGGCACGGCTAACCCGATCTTTGTCATCGATGCTCCTGGATCAAATAGCATAGGCAACGTGAATATCATTTCCAGTGCGCCATTGACCACTGTCAGCACGGGTTCGGTGGTCGTGGGGCCTCTGCCAGCGGGTTCTAATAGTCTCGGAACCGTCAATATCATTTCCAGCGCGCCCGTTAATACCGTTAGCACGGGCTCTGTTGTGGTCGGGCCTTTGCCAGGAGGGGCCAATAGCCTGGGGGTCATCAACATCATTTCATCGCAACCGGTCGTAGTCATCACCACGGGAGTTGCCACGCAGGCCGTCACTGGTACATTCTTCCAAACCGTTCAACCCATCTCTTTTGGTGCGGGCTCGATTGTGTCTTTAAGCTCGACCACGGTGGTCAATTCTACGGCAGGTGCTGTCCAAGTGGGGCCTTGGTATGCGACTTTACTGAGCACTCCACCTGTTACCGTGACCAACTCCACGTCTGCGGTCGTGGGGATGTATTCGGACAACGGGGTGTCTTCGGCCACCAACCGCGTGACGACGCTCCCAGGGGTGTATCAGAATGGGGCGAGCGCACAAACGGCGCGAACTCAAGGCAGGGATGCGGCCTTATCGGTGGGGACTGACGGTCTGCTGTGGACTTCAAATCAACCCGCCATGCGGCCTTATTCCTATTCAGCTTCTACGAATAGTTGGTCGATAGCTACCTCAACGAATGATGTAATGGCTCTCTGCGGGAATCCGACGGACACTGTTCGACTTTACGGGATACGTTTTTCCTGTAATGAGACGACCCCTGGTGCAATTCAAATGGCAATCGTTAAACGGGGCTCGGCTTATTCGGGCGTCTGGTCAACCATGGTAGTGGTTTCGCAATCGTCGAAATATGCAGGTTCTATATCTACCGCCACTTTCTTTACATCGGCTAATCTCGTAGTAGGAACCCTGGTGGGGTATTTGGATTCCTATAAGTTGGGCTGTATGGCGGCTGCGACAGCAGTACCAGGGGACTTATATATTTCCCCCAGGGATTGGTTGTTCCATCCTATTATTTTAAATAGTGCCTCCGAATGTGTGGCTGTTAACGTAAATGGAGCAACCATATCAGGAGGGACCGGAAGCGGTGGCTTTGATTACGATGAAGTATATCCTAATGGGTTTAACCCTTAGGGGTTTTTATTTATGGCTATTATAACATGAGATACGCCCCAGCCCTCCTCCTGGTTTTTACGGCGGTCAAGGGGTGGGGAGCGATTACGGTTACGTCAACAACGTTTCATGGTAATCCAGGAGCCGCTAATCCTCAAACCTTTAGTTTCAATTGTAATGGTGGCGATCTCTTGGTGGTAGCTCCTCTCAATGGCAACAGTGCTCTTGCGACAGCAGTTACTTTTAATAGTCTTGCTTTAACACAAAGTACGCAGACTGTGGACAATGGCGGACCTACGACTGCTGCTATCTGGTATAGGTCTAGCCCTCCAGCCGGTTCTCAAACCGTATCAATAACGTGGGGAACAGCACAATCACAGACGGCGGCGGGGGTAATTTGTTTTTCTGGCACTAACACAACCACGCCGATTGATATACAGAATTGTAGTGTCGCGGGGTCAGGAGGAGGAACGGTCACTGTCAGTCTGACCACGACAGTTAACAATGATACGCTTTACGATTCTCTTTACAATAATAACACCAACGCATTAACTTCTGGATCGGGGACAATCCAATGGAGTGCGGCACAGTCTGGCAATACAGGAACAGCGGGGGCGACTAAAAATTCCGTTGGTATAGGAGCAAATTCTATGACGTACACAGCCACTAGTTTCTCGCAACCTGCCTATTGTGGGATTGCCATAGAATTGGCAGCAGCAGCCGCAGGCGGCGGCTTCAACAAGGCGTCGAGGATGGAACGGTATGAGTGAGTTCCAGGAGCGGCGCACTTACGAGTCTGTTGTCACGCAGATGGCGCGTCTGGAAGAGCGGATTCTGGCCGCCAATGAGGCTCTGAGGTTGGCGCGAGATGAAATTGACAGGCGGCTGGAAGGCATGAACGAATTACGCGACCAGATCGCGCGTGAGCGAGGAGACTATTTGTCCAGGCAAGAATATGCGTCGGAATACAAAGCTCTTATCACTGAACTGGCCAGCATTCAGAAATTTATGTGGATGATCGCAGGGGGTCTTGCCATTGTCGAGGTTGGACTTCATTTCTGGTACGGTGGATAAATGCCCGTCGTGCGGGGCCATGATGGAATCATGGGGGCTAGGGCCTGGATGGTGTCCGAACGGATGCTTAGATGCTGGTGATAGTGACTCGCACCAACAAGACCCAGGATGGGATCTTCGGAAACCTCATCATCGACACCAACCCGTTTAAGTGTCTTACGATGGAGAGGTTGTCGCTTGCTATTCCTGTTGGCGTTTTTCCGATTCGATGGATGCGTTCGATCCACTTCCAGCAAATCATGCCCTTCATCGTGGTGCCAGGTCGCACGGCTTGCGAGCAACACTGGGCCAACTGGCCGAATCAACTGGAAGGATGCCAAGCATTGGGGACTAGCGAAGAATTGGCGAAGGACATGCTCGTAGAATCAAAAGATGCCTGGAATGCCTACATTGATGTTATACTGAATGAACCGAATTTAATGCTAAAGGTCATCGAAGACTTCTAAAGGAGACTCACATGGTTCAACTATCGCCTGCCCTACCCGCCGGATTCCAAGTGTTTCCGCCGGACAATATCTGGAACACGCCTATCGATACGGCCCCCTTACATCCCCTAAATGCGCAGTGGATGGACACGATCAATGGCCACACGGCACATCCTTTTCACCCCAACTTCGGGTACATGTACTTGGGCCTTCCCAACGGGTTTCCTTACAGCCTGGCGAACAATCTTACGCCCCTTGTCAAAGTCGCTTTCCGCACCGATGTCTCCTACCCCACCGAATCCGATCCCATTCCGGCGGCAGGACTCCCGATCCCCGTCGATACCTACACCGACATCACCGAAGGCCACGTCCACGTCATCGACACGGACAACAAAATTCTTCATGAGTTCTACGGCGCACTCCTACAAGCCGACGGCTCCTGGCTCATCACCCAGTACAGCCGATGGGACTTGACCTCCAATGCCCTCCGACCCGACGGCTGGACTTCGACGAACGCGGCGGGGCTTCCGATGTTCGCGGGCCTGACGCGGTGGGACGAGATCGCCAACGGCGTCATCCCTCACGCGCTTGGATTCGGGGTTTCGCTTGTTTATAAGCCTCACATGTGGCCCGCCCGACATGACGCGGTGACAGGAAGCGCGTTAAATCCGGTTCTCGGGATGCGGGTGCGTTTAAAAGCCTCTTTCGACATCTCGACTTTCTCTCCCACAAACCAGATCATCCTAACGGCCTTGAAGAAGTACGGGATGTTTTTGCATGACACCTCTGGCGATTGGTATCTTTCTGGCGCTCCGAACGCCAACTTCAATGATTCCGATCTTCACCTTTTAAGCACCATCACGCCGTCGACGGCCTTTGAAGTCGTGGACACGAGCACCTGGGCGGTTGATCCAACGACTTCCGGTCAAGTGATCCCGTCGGTGGCGGTGATTCCTCCGGTTGTGCCGCCGGTCGTTCCTCCCATAGTCCCGCCCGTAGTCCCACCGGCGGCCTCGCCACTTCTGGCGGACTACATCACCTACAGGAACAATTTGAAGATATTCCATGAGATGCAACAGGCTATCGCTGACGGATGCAAGACATCATCGGATGCGGACTACGTGATCCTGCAAGCTTTGGTCAAGGCGAATTTCAATCCGGCTTTTTTGGAGTTGTTTAAAAAATAAATAGGAGGCCACAAATGAACACAGCCGCTGTTTCAGCCATTGCCGCCATAGGTCAAAAGGTACTTGCCGTTCTACAGGGAGAAGTCATAACCGCTCTTCCGTTATTGGCAGGCCTCGGTGTCGATGTCGCCACCCTGACGACAGATGCCAATAAGTTGTTCGTTGATCTTCAGGCGTTTCTTGCAAAGCTTGGAGATACGGCTGTTGCCGCGGCCAGCGCAAAGCCGCCAACGGCTTAACAATGCCTCTTCTGGAAGTCGTTCTTGTTCTGATTGCCGTAGGGGTTTTGGTATGGCTGTCCCAGAAGTTGCCGTGGATGGATGACACCTTCCGTCAAATCATCAAATGGGTGGCCCTCTTCGGCGTGGTGGTGTGGCTGTGTTCCTTGTTCGGTCTCTTCCACCACTTGTCAGCCATCCACATCGGGAAATGATGCTCCTCCAGCCTGGCGATATATTGGCGTGGTGCGTGACTCCTGACGCTCCTCTGGTTGGCCGCATGATCGGATGGGCCGAAAGACAGCTCGGAGATCAAAAGGGTGACGCGGCTTATTACCATGTGGCCATCGTCTCTCAAAACATCACAGAAATGTACGCCTCCCGTCCCCCTAAGATTGACCTTTACCCTACCCCATTACCTCTTCCGAACTACATCGAATTGCACCGGCTAAGGATCGCACCTGATTCTGACCAACTGAAGGCCGTCTTTTCCTACGCGGAATCCAGACGCGGAAGGCCGTATGATTTCCTGGGCGTCTTGACGGTGGGCAATGTCGAAATGGGTGGTTTAGAGTTTTGCTCGAAGTACGTATTGGACTGCTTCGCGGAGGCTCAGATCGTCTTGGCTCCAAACGTCCAGTTCCCCACACCGGACGACATCGGAGGGTCTGACCTTACTTATGTCGTAGGAAACGTCTGATGCTGTTCCCCGTCATCATCGGAGGGATTATTATTCTTTCGATGATCCTGGCGATTCCAAAATAGCGAACGCCAACCAGAAGAGCACAATCCCCTGGTGGCTCGAATCCAAAAGACAGTCCAGAAGGCAATAACCTACTGCGTTTCCTGCCGCAAAGAGCCACGCGTTGCCATGCTTCTTTTTTAGGAGAAATAGCGTCAGGAGCGACGCGTTAAAGATGGTCAGGAAGAACGACCAATATTCACCTTGGTTTAGAACGATATCCGAACCCCCGATCAAAAGCGTAGCCCCGCGAAAGACCCACCGCCAAGGCGCGAAGGGATGCGCGAACAACACGGCCTCGTACTTGACGTTTAAGATGTGAAGCATCCTCCACTGGTAACGGTGGAACTCTTTCCAGGGATAGCCCCAGATCACGATACCATTAAGTGCTCCGGCTAGAAGAGGGAACGTCCACACCCGCCAGTCCAGCGATTCCGTCCAAGCGATCATGGACAGGCCAAAGAACATGAAGAACCCCGTGGGGTAAATCCAAGTCGCCAGGGCCGAGAGACACGCTACGAGATAGGGCCGCGTCTCCAACAGTTCAAAGCAAGCCACGTTTAAGAGCAGGATATAGCCTTCGGGGTGGATGCGCCATAGGGACTGGATGCCATAGGGGGAAAGCAAGAAGCCCAAATAGAACACAAACAAGGCCCTGGAGCGGTGTCTCAGGGCCAGCCACCCCAGGGCTAAAAATGCCGACAGAAGGTTGGCCAGGATGAGCGCAAGTGGATTGTCCCACACCTTGAGCACCAACCCTGAGATGAACATGAACCCCTGATCGACGGGGTGCCACATCTCAAGAGGCGATTGGAGGTAAGTGACTATGCCTCTGGCGATTTCATAAACCCAAAGGTCATGAAGATGGAACATTCAAGACTCTTATTTAACGGCCACCAAGATAAAGGCAGAACACATGAAATAACCGCGCCAATCGTGCGGACAGCGTTCCAGAACGGCGCTCGATGACTTGAAGGCTTTACGGCCCATCGGTTCATACCGAGGCGGTACGCAATGCCAATGGAAAAACAATTTATCCGTAACCGTTAAGCCGCGGGCCGCATATTCTGAGTCAATGGTTAACGGGTTTTTCCATACCGTTGGCAAATCAAAGAAGTCTTCGGCAATGTCTACGGCTTTGGTTGTGCGAGGAGCCTTCATCCTAAAGTAAAGGGATTTCTGGAGATCCTCCAACGCAAAAGCTTTCAGGGGGGAGTCCGGCATGAGTTTTTGCAAAAACTCTGCGGTATAGTTATTGAAGGTGAATAACGAAAACAACTCGTTCCGCAATTCCACCAACAACAACCCCCCGGGACGCAAAAGAATCCGCAGAGAATCCAATGTTTTATGTTCATCCAATTTATGAGTCAAGGCCCCCATCACGATAATGGCGTCGAAGCTCAAAGGCGCATAACCGCAGGTCGTTTCAATATCGCCCTCTCGAACGCGGGTCGGATCGAACCCCTTCTCGCGCAAACGGTCTTGGGCGAACTGTACGCCCTTCGGAGAATAATCAAAACCCTCGGCGTCAAACCCTCGTTCCAGTAGATCTTGCAGGATAATGCCGTTTCCACATCCGGCATCTAACACTCGGTGGGCTTTGGCTTCCATCAATTTATCAAGCGTTAAGTCCATGCGGTAGCGGTTGGAAGGGTACAAATCATCCAATTCATTGTAGGTCGTATCGTAAAAGGGAAGATGCTTCTCGTAATATTCCTTTACTTTTTCTTTGTCCGTGATCATGTATTTCTCCTTTAGCAAGCTTCGTCAATCGGCGGCTCCGGCGGGATGGGTTTCTTGATGATCCCCTTCCCGCCGCACATCGGGCACACCATTTCTTTGAAGAAGTTGTCGATGTCTTCAGATTTCATCGCTATTCATCGCCTCCATAGTTGCAACTCAACTCGTTGCAGAACACCGATCCCGATCCCAGCCCCGACACCGGCGGCGTCCAGTAGCCATAGCTCCCGTTGACGTTGGAGCAGGTGTGTTGGATGGTGTAGTTGGAACAACTGTCCGGCAGACAGACTTGGTACTTTGACCACGTGGTGACGACAGCACCGTAGGGATAGTTCTGGTAATCGAAATAGCATGTGACGGGGATGCACTTGCACCCCACGAACCTCTGACACGCAGACTCATACCCTACAGGACAACTAATGGCTAATACCGAAGCTGACAACGCCGCCACCAACGACAGACTAATTAACACATGTTTCATTTTTTGTTTCTCCTTTGGTTGTTTGTATTGCTGACATTTACAATCGGGAACGGTGCACCACCTGGGCGGTGTCCTTAACTCGGAGACGCCCTTATGATCTGTTACTCTGTGGCCGCACTCTTCGCAATGCTTAGTCATGATTATGCTCCTTCGTCTACCTGTTTGCGCCAAATGGGAATCCCGTGAAACACCATCCCGATGCGCTTGTACTTGAGATAGTTCAAGAACGCTTCGTACGTCGGGTACGTCGTCGAAATGCTCCAATTCGTCTTGTACCAGTAGTACGGAGACTTTGCGTGAAGGTCAATCCCCACGAACCCCTGCGGGACAAGTAGCCTATCCATCTCAAAAAGCATCCCACGATCTGTGGGTTCCATGATCATGATGACCTTGAAGAACGCCGCGCGGAAGGGGAGCGTGTGGTAGTCCTTGACCTTGAGCCAGTAGGCTTTATAAACATCACGTGTCGTGACCCCGTGCGCGAGCCACCCCTCATTCCGTAGTTGCTGAATCCAGCCGTCGATGTATCCGATGATGAGAATGCGGTCGCCATCCCTGGGGTTCTCTTGCATCAGGAACTTGAACACTTCCAAGTCGTCGCGGTTAAGCGGCGGCTTGGTGAAGAAGGAACTGGGGAGAGCGAGGGCGCAGGCTAAGAAAAGGGCTTTCACGACCCCGACCCCGACCACGACCTCGACCCCAACCTCGACCCCGACCTCGACCCCAACCTCGACCCCGACCACGACCCCGACCTCGACCACGACCTCGACCACGACCACGACCTCGACCTCGACCTCGACCC
>Ga0210394_10002830_pt1 | contig 23001 bp, 17 predicted proteins | sample IncBWC12MmetaG_FD_160121 | JGI IMG/M metagenome (GOLD analysis project Ga0210394, IMG submission 160121) | Forest soil microbial communities from Barre Woods Harvard Forest LTER site, Petersham, Massachusetts, United States - Inc-BW-C-12-M | ecosystem: Environmental > Terrestrial > Soil >... | reverse complement strand
ATCAGCTTCATGCACTACGATCTGGGCTTCTTCGACGATCAGTGCACCCGCGTCGAATGTGCCCCCAATCCCTTCAGTGCTAAGGTGTCAGCGATGTCCCCGGTATAAATCGTCAGCGATGTGACCGGAAAGGACCTTGAGTTCATTGGTCGGGGTGACAGGATTTGAACCTGCGACTCCTACGTCCCGAACGTAGTGCTCTACCAGGCTGAGCTACACCCCGAACTTTGGCGAGACCCCGCGCCTTCTTGCGCGCGGCGAGGGCGGCGGGCCGGGCAGTGTACTGAACCGGCACGCCGCCTTCAACGCCAAACGCCGTCCTGCCGCGGAAATGCCCAAGGCGCCTCAATGGCTTGCGCAGGAAGCCCGGCGCGCCCGGCCACGCCGGGGCGCCCCAAGGGCGTTATGTCCCCGCTCTCTGCAGCACGATGTGCCCGAGATGCATGACGAACACGGGGTGCTCGGTCGCGTGGATGTCGCTGAGCACGTTGCCCGGCACGGCCACGACATCGGCCACCTTGCCGGCCTCGAGCGTGCCCACTTCCGCCTCGATGCCCAGCAGCTTCGCAGACTCGCGCGTGCCTGACTGCAATGCCGCGGCCGGGCTCATTCCGAGATCCGTCATGAGCCCGAATTCCATGGCATTCATCCCGTGGGGGTACACGCCGGCGTCCGTGCCAAAGGCGATGGGCACGCCGATGCGCAGTGCGGCCTTGAACATCGTGCCGTGGGCGGCCGCAGCGGCGCGTGCCTTGTCGGTGATCTTCTGCGGGTACGCGCCCGCGTCCGCCTGCCGGCTGACCCAGTAAACCGCCATGCGCGTGGGGACCAGATACACGCCCTTGGACTTCATGATCTTAAGGGTGTCCTCGGTGAGGAAACTGCCGTGCTCGATCGAGTCCACCCCCGCTTCGATGGCGATGCGCGCTGCGGCGTCTCCGTGGCAGTGTGCCGCGACCTTGCGCCGCCACTTGTGCGCTTCCGCGACGATGGCCGACATTTCCTCCAGCGTGAGTTGCGGCACGTCGACCGGATCGGCTTCCGAGAGCACGCCGCCGCTCGCGGCGATCTTGATGAGGTCGGCGCCCCACTTCATCTGGTAACGCACCGCCTGGCGGCACTCCTCAGGCCCGCTGCAGATGCCCTCCATCGGACCCCACGGCCGCACGCGATCAGGCGGGAAGGAGTAGTCATCGAAATGCCCGCCGGGTGAGCCGAGGCCGTGCACGGCGGTCAGGATACGCGGACCCTCGGTGACGCCGGCGTTGATGGCGTTGCGCAGGCCGACGTCGACGAAGTCGTCCGCGCCGACATTGCGAACGCTGGTGAAACCCGCCGCCAGCGTGCGTCGCGCGTACATCGCGGCGTACATGGCCTGTTCGGCAGGAAAGCGCATCAGCCGGTTGTAGATGAAGTGGTAATAGTCCTTCTGGAACTCGAGCGTGAGATGCGTGTGAGCGTCGATGAAGCCGGGGAGCAGCGTCGCATCACCCAGGTCGATGACCCGCGCGCCCGCAGGCGCCGCCGCCGTCCCGACCGACACGATGCGATCGCCGCGCACCACGACGGTTGCCCCGTCCTTGAGGGCCGTGCCGGTCGAGTCGAACACGTGGGCCGCCTTCAGGACGATAGTTTCGGGCGCCGCCGCCGCTTCCGCGGACCGCACCGGTGGCGAGGCAGCGGCGAACAGGCCGGTGATGACGGCGAGGATTGCCCCTGTGTAATGATTCCCGCGCGCGCTCGCGTTGCTTGCTGTTGTCATGAGTGCACCGTTTCGACTGCGGTGGCGCAGTCTAGGGTGACCGTTGGGGCGGGGCAATTCCCCTCTCACGCGCGGCTGCCGGCCTGAGCTATGCTTGTGCGATCGGGAGGGACGATGCGCGCACTGCTGCTGTTGGTCGCGGTTCTGCTGTGCGCTGCGGCGCGGGCGGATCTGTTCACGGCGCAGCTCGCGTATCAGAAAGCCGACTACGAGCGGGCATTCAAGGACTACCGGGAGCTCGCCGAACTTGGGCAGCCACTGGCCCAGTACAACCTCGCCATCATGTACGCCAAGGGACAGGGCGTGCGCCAGAGCGAACTCAACGCCTATGCCTGGGCGACGCTGGCGGTCGAGGCAGACTATGCGCCCGCAAGGGCTCTGGCGGAGAAGCTGCGCCCGGAGCTCGCGCCCGGTTCGGAGAAGCTCGCGGAAGACATCCGCGCGCCCTACGCCCGCGCGGCGTTGGAGGCGCGAATAATGCCCCAGATGCAGGGCGACCAGGGAGGTCGGGACAGGTGCAAGTTGCTCAAACTGAGCAAGCCTGACTACCCCCCCGAGGCCAATCGCAAAGGCATCCAGGGTCAGGTGTACATCGAATTCGCCGTGATGCCGGACGGTAGTGGCCGCAATCCCCGCATCCTCTATGCTCTGCCGCGGGACATATTCGAACGCGCCGTCCGCCTCTCAATATTGCACACGCGCTATGAGCCGGCGGAGGCGGGCGCCAAAGCGGCTCACTGCGAGGTGATGTATCGCTTCGTGGCGCAGCAACAGAGCGCCGAGGAGTATCCCGGGCTCGAACGGTTCGTGGCGGATACGCGCAAGAAGGCCGAGACCGGTGACACCCAGTCCGAGCTGCTCTATGGCATGTTGCTCGCGGGACTTCCGCAACTGCAGCGCAAACCCGTGGATGCACTGCCATGGTTTCTCAAGGCTGCGCAGTCAGGCTCCCGCGAGGCGCAGTACGAGATCGGCAATGGACTGCTCAACGGATGGGGCTGCCGGTGTGAAGAGAACAAAGGCCTGGAGTGGCTACGCAGGGCTGCCGCCGCGGACCAGCCGAGCGCCCAGGTGACACTCGCGACCTATGCACTGCGCGGCACGCCCGGCGCGGCGAACGTGCAGGTAGCCAGGCTGTGGCTCGAACGTGCGGCAGCGCGCCGCGATCCCGACGGTATGCTCTATCTCTCGGCGCTGCTCGCGGCCACGCCGGAGTCAGAAATGCGCGACCCACCCCGCGCACAGAAGCTGGTCGAGCAAGTACGGCGCCAAATGGACGACGACCCGACGCCTTTTGAGATCCGCGCCGCTGCGCAGGCGGCATCGGGAGCGTTCCAGGATGCGGTGGGCAGCGAGCGTCGGGCGATCGCGATGGCCACCCAGTTGAAATGGGATCTCGCCCCGCTCAACGAGCGGCTCGCACACTACGAGTCGCGTCAACCCTGGTACGGCGACCTGCTGGGCTTGTAGCCGTTCACGTCGTGTGCTCGACCGCAAAGCGGGCGAGGGCGGCGAGCCCGTCCTTATAAGAGGAGTCCGGCAGCGCCTTAAGCGAGCTCAGCGCCCGCTCCAGCTCCTCACGCGCGAGGCGCGCGGTGTAATCGAGGCCGCCGGTGGATTCGATCGCCGCCACCACCAGCTCGAGCTGCTCGAGGCCCCCCTGTTCGATCGCGCGGCGGATGGCCGCGCGTTGTGTTTCGTTGCCGCTCTTGAGCGCGTGGATCAGCGGCAGGGTCGGTTTGCCTTCGGCCAGATCGTCGCCGAGGTTCTTGCCGCGCTCCTGCGGGTTGGAGCGGTAGTCGAGCACGTCATCGACCAGCTGGTACGCGGTGCCGAGGTGGCGGCCGTACGCGGCGAGCGCCCGGCGCACCGGGGGCTGCGCTTGTGCGAGCACCGCGGCCACTTCCGCACCGGCCTCGAAGAGCTTGGCCGTCTTGCGGTAGATCACATCGAGGTAGCGCTGCTCGGTCGTGTCCGGATTGTGGGCGTTCATCAGCTGCAGCACTTCGCCCTCGGCGATGACGTTGGTGGCCTCCGCCATGATTTCCATGACCGGCTGGCAGGCGAGGCCGGCCATCATCTGGAAAGCGCGTGAATAGACGAAGTCACCGACCAGCACGCTCGCCGGGTTGCCGAACACCTCGTTCGCGGTATGGCGCCCGCGGCGGAGCGAGGAGGCGTCGACCACGTCGTCGTGCAACAGCGTGGCCGTATGGATGAACTCGATGAACGCGGCAGCCTCGATGTGGGAGGTGCCCGGGTGCCCGCAGGCGCGCGCCGCGAGCACCACCAGCAGCGGCCGCAGGCGCTTGCCGCCACCGGAGATGATGTGCTCGGCGACCTGGTCTACCAGTGGCACGGCGCTCTTCAGGCGGGCCCGAATGACTTCGTCCACCGAGCGGAGGTCCGCTTGTATCAGCGCTCGAATCTCTTCCAGGGTCATTGCACGAGGGCGGTGTGTTTCCGGGGCCCGCATGGTAGCCGACCGGGGCGGCTTTGGAGAAATGGCTGAGGCGCTACGGAACGCTCGCGGTTTGGGAGCTAAGTCCTCGTCGTGCTTGAGGAAAGGGTCGTTTGACCGCGAGGGGGTCCGCCAGTAGAATGCGCGGCCTTTCGGGTCAAGGCCCATTCCTCACTCAAATACCATGTACGCGGTCATCGCCACGGGCGGCAAGCAATATCGGGTGACGAAGGACGGCGTGTTGCGCGTCGAGAAGCTCGACGCCGAGCCGGGCGCCACCGTCGAGTTCGGCGAAGTGCTGCTGGTGGGTGAGGGCGCGGACGTCAAGGTCGGCAGGCCTACCCTCAAGGGGGGCAAGGTACTCGCCACGGTGGTGCGCCACGGCAAGAGCGCCAAGGTGTCGGTCGTCAAGTTCAAGCGCCGCGCACATTACCTGCGGCAGAAGAACCACCGACAGTTGTTCACCGAGGTCAAGGTCACGGACATCAGCGCAGGAAGCCGCTAGTCATGGCACACAAAAAGGCAGGCGGCAGTACCAAGAACGGCCGCGATTCGCACTCCAAGCGCTTAGGGGTCAAGCGCTTCGGCGGCGAGCAGGTGCTCGCCGGCAACATCCTCGTGCGCCAGCGCGGCACGCCGGTCCGCCCCGGCTCGAACGTCGGTGTGGGCACCGACCATACGCTGTTCGCCAAGGTGACCGGCAAGGTGCACTTCCAGAAGAAGGGCGCCGAGCAGCGCCTCTATGTGAGTGTGCTGCCGGAGAAGACCTGAGCCGGGCTCAGAATCGCAGCGTCGCATCGACTCCGTAGGTGCGCGGCTCGCCGACGAGCGCGTAATCGAAGCCCAGCAAGCCGGTATCCGCATCCTTCTGATTGAGGGCGTAGGCGAGATACTGGCGGTTCGTGAGGTTCTTGACCCACACGCTGACCGCGTACCCGAGCTTGCCCGTGTTCTCGAATGCGATCCGGGCGTTGGCGACGCCGTAGGCGCCCTGCGCGTCCCGCTCCGTATTGAACGCGTCGAAATACTGCTTGCCGTAGAAGTTGCCCTCGACAAAGAGCCGCAGGTCGCCCGCGCCGAAGTGGGCAAAACGCCAGGCGACATCGATGCTCGCGTTGTAGTCCGGGGCCTGGATCAGCTGGTTGCCTACGCAGCAGACGCGTGTAACGGCGCACGGCCCTCCCGGCACCGGACCGTTGACCACACACTCGTTCCTGTGCAGCGTCAGATCGACGTACTTGCTGCTCATGAGCCCGAGGGTCGAACCGACTTCGAGATCCGGCGTTGCCTTTACCCGGAACTCGAACTCGGCACCGTCGACGCGCGACTTCGGCGCATTGACCGTGCGGAAGCCCGTGCCCAGGCCGCCCGGCAGCGTGAACGCATCGAGGAACTGCTGGTTCTTGTAGTCGTAGTGGAAGACCGCGGCGTTGAACACGCCGCGACGCTCCCAGAACCCCATCTTGAGCCCGATCTCGTACGAGGTCAGCTTCTCGGGGCCCGCGAAAGTGAGTTCGGTGGGATCGTTGTAGGCCTGGCCGTTGAAGGCGACGCCGCGATAGCCCTGACTGACACTCGCGTAGGTGAGCAGGTCCTCGCTCGCTTTCCAGTCGGCGCCGATCTTGCCGCTGACGTTGTTGGTGTCCTTGCCGAACTCGGGGACCACTCCGAGTCCCTGCGGCGCAAGTCCTGTCTGGAAGAAGGTTCGCGGAGCGGTGACGCCCGCAGGCAGCGCACCGATGGTCTGCGTCCACCAGGTGGTGCCCCCATCGGGGGCGAAACCAACCGATCCCGGATTCGCAAGCCCGCCCTCGAGCGCGTAGAAGTTGCTGATCGTCACCTTGTCCTTGGTGTAGCGCACGCCGGCACGCAGCGTGAGTTGCGGGGCCACGACGAAGGTGGTGTTCAGGAAGACCGCCCGGCTGTCCTTGAGCTGATCGAAGCTGTTGTATTCGTCGAAACCAAACAGCGGGAGGTCGGCTGGCGAGATGACGGTCGGGGGGAGCGGACTCCAGAAGTTAAGAAAGTAACCATCGAAGAAGTGGAACTGGACGGTCGCGTGCGTGCTCTCGCGCCCGTAGTAGAGCCCGGCGAGCCAGCCGAAGGCGCCGGTGTCGTGCGAGGCGAGACGGATTTCCTGCGAGAACGCGTTGACGCTCGAGAAGTAGGTGTTCGGGTCGTCGAGCCGGGCGGCGATCGGCAGTCCGCCGTCGTCGCTCTTCTCGTACCACCACCCGTAGTCGTAGCCGGTGACCGAGGTCAGAGTCGCATGCGCGCTCACCTGCCAGTCGAGCTTGAATGAGGCGCTGTCGTTATGGATGTCCTTGTGCAGCGCGTATTTGGCGCCGTTGTCGAACCAGCCGATGTTGCCGGTGAACCCGGTCGCGTTGGGGTCGTTGTTGAGGGCGTGCGCCCCGTAGGGCGTGCCGCCGGAGCGACTGAAGGACAACTTGAGTGTGGCCGTGAGCTCATCGTTGGGCTTGCCCATGAGGGTAAAGCGGCCGGCGAGCGCATCGACGCCGTTCAAGGGTTCGACGCCGGGTCTGGGCACGACGTTGCCAAGCGAGTCGACGCCGGGCACGGTGCTACGGACCCAGCCATCGCGCTTTTCGTACAGCAGCGCAACGCGCCAGCCGAGCTCGTTATCGACGATGGGACCGCCGAGCGCGCCGCGCGCTGAATAGTCGCTGTAGTTTCCGCCGCCGACGGTGAGGTAGCCGTCGTAGGCCGTGAGGCTCGGGTTCCTGGAATAGAAGCTGACCGCGCCACCGGTGGCGTTCTTGCCGTACAGCGTGCCCTGCGGGCCCCGCAGCACTTCGACGCGATCGAGGTCGTAGATCTGCAAGGCCTGAACGGCGCCGACGCTCTTGTAGACCTCGTCGACGTACATGGCGACCGGGCTGCTTTGGTTCTCGCTGAAATCCTGGGTCGTCACTCCGCGCAGCGTGAAGGTCGGCTGAGCCTCGGGGCCGTAGGGCGAATTGAGCAGCAGGTTCGGGACCGCCGAGGTGATATCGCCCGCCTGGCGCACGCCGCGCTCGGCCAGCTCGTTCGCCGAGATGGCCGTGACCGCGACCGGCACGTCCTGCAGCCGCTCGCTGACGCGCTGCGCAGTCACCGTGATCTCCGCGAGCGCCTCGTCGGCGCGCACGCTCTGCGGTGAGGCCGCGCTCAACGCCGCGCCGCCTGCCAACGCATGGTTGTATCTCCCCTGGATGCGTGGAGTCGGCAGTTCAGGCGCGGCGTCCATGTCGTCACCGGGCTGCGTGACGCATCGATTATCGATATTATGTTATCGCAACCTTCTCACTCTAGGATGAGTCGGCACGAGCGTCAACCCGCTCAGGCGGATGCGCTACAGTTGCCGGATGAAATTCGTCGACGAGGCGCGCGCCCGGGTGCAGGCCGGCAGCGGCGGGCGCGGCAGCACCAGTTTCCGCCGCGAGAAGTTCGTGCCTTTCGGGGGCCCGGACGGCGGCGACGGCGGCCACGGCGGCAGCGTCTACCTGCGCGCGGCGTCGGGCATCAACACGCTGGCGGATTTCCGCATCGAGAGGACCTTCAAGGCGCCCCACGGGCAGCCCGGCGGCGCCAACGACTGCAGCGGCCGCGGCGGGGCGGATCTGTACGTGCCGGTGCCGATCGGCACGGTGGTGCGCGACGCCGACACGCACGAACAGCTCGGAGACCTCACGCGTGACGGCGACGAGCTCCTGGTCGCGCGGGGCGGCAAGGGCGGCTGGGGGAACCAGCGCTTCAAGTCGAGCACCAATCGCTCACCGCGCCAGTTCGGCCCGGGGCTTCCCGGCGAGAGGCGCCTGCTGGAATTCGAGCTCAAGGTGATCGCCGACGTGGGCCTGCTGGGGCTGCCCAACGCCGGCAAATCCACGCTCATCCGTGCGGTCTCCGCCGCGCGGCCCAAGGTCGCGGACTATCCGTTCACCACCCTGCACCCGAACCTCGGGGTGGTGGACGTGGGGCAGCACCGCAGCTTCGTCATGGCCGATATCCCCGGTCTCATTGAAGGGGCCGCGCAGGGGGCGGGACTCGGGATCCGGTTCCTGAAGCACCTGCAGCGCACGCGGCTGCTGCTGCACCTCGTTGATATCGCGCCGCTCGACCCGCAGGCCGACCCGGTACGCGATGCACGCGCCATCGTTCGGGAGCTGAAGAACTTCAGCAAAGACCTGGCGCTGAAGCCGCGCTGGCTGGTGCTGAACAAGCGCGACCTGCTGCCGGCGGTGGAAGCCGAGCGGCGCGCGCGCACCATCGTGCGCACCTTGCGCCATCGCGGGCCGCAGTTCCTGATCTCAGGGGCGACCGGCGAGGGAGCGAAGGCGCTGTGCGAGGCGGTTATGACGTTTTTGGAGGAGAACGATCGAGCGGCACGCGAGCGCGCATCATCTCCAGGAGATGCTGGCGTCGCGCCGCCGGGCGCAACTTCAGAGGAGTCGGAATGACCGGGACCGGGATGCTGGCCTTCGAGTTCGCTGCGCTCATTACTGCCCTCACTGCATTGCGCGGATACGGGCCGCTAGGCGACTCTTGTGCCGCGCGGCCTTATTGCGATGGATGATCTGCTTGCTTACGAGCGAGTCGATGACCGGAACTGCCAGGGTGTAGCTGGTCTTGGCCGCCTCTTTGTTGCCGGCGGCAACGGCGGTCGTCACGCCGCGCACCGCGGTGCGCATGCGTGAGCGCAGCGCCACATTGCGGGTGCGATGCTTCTCTGCCTGACGGGCAGCTTTTTCGGCGGACGGGGTATTGGCCACGCAATCTCCGTATCGAGGCCGGGGTCGCAAGCGATCGAGGGCCGGTAGTCTGCGCATCGAGCCGGCGCTTGTCAACGCGGCGGCAGGCGGCGACGGTCAACCCCGGGCGCTTCACATAAACTGTAGTTGGCAGGCGCGAAGGCAGCGCTCCCTGAGTTAACTTAGTCTTTTGATATCAATGGTTTAAGCCTTCATGGAGCTCATTCGAGGACTCAGCGGCGGACGGGTGCACGGTAGCGGCTGCGTGCTGACCATCGGCACCTACGATGGCATCCACCTCGGCCACCAGGCGCTGCTGGCACGCCTGAACGAGCGCGCGAAGCAGCGCGGTGCACCCGCGGTGCTGTTGACGTTCGAGCCCATGCCGCGCGAGTTCCTCACCCCGAACGATCCGCCCGCGCGGCTCACCTCGCTGCGCGAGCGCTGGCGGATCCTCTCGGGCACCCGCCTGGATTACCTGTGGCTGCTGCGCTTCGGCGAGGCTTTGCGTAACCTCCCGGGTGAAGCGTTTGCGCAGCTCCTGGCGCGCGAGCTGGCGCCTAAGCTCGTGGTAGTCGGTCACGACTTTCGCTTCGGACATCGCGGCAAGGGGACCGCGGCGGTGCTGGCCGCGGCCGGGACGCGTCTGGGGTTCGAGGTGGACGTGCTGGCCCCGGTGATGCTGGACGGCGAGCGCATCAGCAGCAGCGGGGTGCGCGCGGCGCTGGCGTGCGGGGACTTCGAGCGTGCGCGGCGTTGGCTGGGTCGCCCCTGGTCGATGCGCGGGCGGGTGATGCCGGGCAGGCGCCTGGGACGGGATCTGGGATTTCCGACCGCCAACCTGCCGCTCGAGCGGCGGCGCGCGCCGGTCGCCGGGATTTTCGCGGTGCGCGTGCACGGGGTGGGAAGCGGCCCGCTGCCGGGCGTCGCCAGCCTCGGCACCCGCCCCACGGTCGCCGGAGACGAGGCGCTGCTGGAGGCGCACCTGTTCGATTTTTGCGAAGACCTGTACGGTCGCGAGATTGAAGTCGAGTTCGCGGCGAAGTTGCGCGACGAGGCACGCTTCGCGAGCCTCGAGGCGCTCACGGCGCAGATGCGGCGCGATGCAGCGGATGCGCGCCGCATCCTCAACGGCTGAATGAGTACACATGGCGGACTACAAACACACCATCAATCTGCCGCAGACCGACTTCCCGATGAAGGCGGACCTCGCGCAGCGCGAGCCGGCGATGGTGCGCGCGTGGGAGGAGCGGGGCTGTTACGCGAAGCTGCGGGAGCTCTCGCGCGGGCGGCCGCGCTTCGTGCTGCACGACGGGCCGCCGTACGCCAACGGCGCCATTCACATCGGTCACGCGGTCAACAAGATCCTCAAGGACATCGTGGTCAAGTCGCGCTCGCTCGACGGCTTCGACTCCCCCTACATCCCCGGCTGGGATTGCCACGGGCTGCCGATCGAGCTGCAGGTGGAGAAAAAGTACGGCCGCCCCGGCCAGAAGCTCGACGCGCAGGCCTTTCGGGCCGCCTGCCGCGCCTATGCGCACGAGCAGATCGATCTGCAGCGCGCCGACTTCAAGCGGCTCGGCGTTCTCGGGGACTGGGACCGGCCTTACCTCACCATGGCGCCGCGCTACGAGGCGCAGCAGCTGCGCGCTTTCGGCCACATCATCCGTAACGGACACCTCTACAAGGGCGTGAAGCCGGTGCACTGGTGTCTCGATTGCCGCTCGGCGCTCGCGGAGGCCGAGGTCGAGTACGAGGAGAAGACCTCACCGGCGATCGACGTGGCGTTTCGCGTGACTGACCGCAAGGATCTGGCGGCCCGCATCGGACTCAGCGCCGCGCAGCTGGGCACGGCGCCCGTGGACGTCGTGATCTGGACCACGACGCCCTGGACGCTGCCGGCGAATCAGGCCGTTGCGCTACGGGCGGAGTTCCGCTACGTGCTGGCGCAGTCGGGAACCGGCGCCGACCGGCGGCGCGGGCTGATCGTGGCGGCCGAGCTCCTGGAATCGTCCCTCAAGCGCTTCGGCCTGGAGGGCGCGGCGGTGCTGGCGCAATTCGAGGGCCGCTCGCTCGAGGGACTGAAGCTGCAGCACCCCTTCCAGGACCGGCAGGTGCCGGTGGTACTCGGGGAGCATGTGACCCTCGATGCCGGCACCGGCGCGGTTCACACCGCCCCCGGGCACGGTCACGAGGATTTCGCCGTCGGGCAACGCTACGGGCTGCCGGTGACCAACCCGGTCGGCAATGACGGGCGCTTCCTGCCCGACATCCCGCTCGTGGCCGGCCTCAAGGTGGATGCGGCCAACGCGGTGATCATCGAGGCGCTCGCCAAGGGCGGCCGGCTCCTGCACCAGGAGTCATTGCGCCACAGCTATCCGCATTGCTGGCGTCACAAGACCCCGGTCATCTTCCGCGCCACACCGCAGTGGTTCATCAGCATGGAGCTCGCTCAGCTGCGCGCGCACACCCTGCGCGACATCCCGGGCGTTGCCTGGACGCCCGCGTGGGGCGAGCAGCGCATCACCGGCATGATCGAGAGCCGTCCCGACTGGTGTATCTCCCGGCAACGCACCTGGGGGGTGCCGATTCCGCTGTTCGTGCACAAAGAGACCGGCGAGCGGCATCCGCGCACCCAGGAGCTGATCGAAGCGGCCGCCGCCCGGGTGGAGCAGGGCGGGATCGACGCCTGGTTCGCGCTCGAGCCGCAGGAGCTGCTGGGGGCGGATGCCGCGCATTACGACAAGGTCACCGACGTCATGGACGTGTGGGCCGACTCGGGGCTGTCGTTCGAGTGCGTCGGCGCCGAGCGCCCGGAAGTCGCGGCGCCGGTGGACCTGTACCTCGAGGGCTCGGATCAGCATCGTGGCTGGTTCCACAGCTCGCTGCTGATGTCCGAGGCCCTGTACGAGCGCGCCCCGTACCGTGGGGTGCTCACCCACGGGTTCACGGTCGACGAGAAGGGCCGCAAGATGTCGAAGTCCCTCGGTAACGTCGTGGCGCCGCAGAAGGTCATGAACAGTCTCGGGGCGGACGTGCTGCGTCTGTGGGTCTCGGCCACCGACTACGCCAACGAGATGAGCGTGTCGGACGAGATCCTCAAGCGCATGGCGGATTCCTACCGCCGCATGCGCAACACCCTGCGCTTCCTGCTCGGGAATCTGCACGGCTTCGATCCCGCACGCCAGGGGCTGCCGGTGGCGCGGCTGGTGGCGCTCGATCGCTGGGTGCTCGAGCGCACGCGCACCCTGCAGGCGGAAGTCCTCGAGGCGTATCGCAGGTACACCTTTCATCTGATCTATCAGAAGGTGCACAACTTCTGCAGCGTCGATCTGGGCGGCGTCTATCTCGACGTCATCAAGGACCGCATGTACACGACGCCCGCCGCGGGCAGCGCGCGCCGCTCGGCCCAGACCGTCATGTTTCACATCGCCGAGTGCATGGTGCGCTGGCTCGCGCCCATCTTGAGTTTCACCGCCGAGGAGGCCTGGCGCCATCTTCCGGGCGCGCGCGGCGAATCCGTGTTTCACGAGAACTGGCATACTCTGCCGCAGGCCCACGCGGACGCCATCGACTGGGACGCACTCATGCAGCTACGCACCGACGTCACGCGTGAGCTGGAAAAGCTGCGCGACACCGGCGCGATCGGCGCGCCGCTGGATGCCCGGGTCGAGGTGTACTGCGTGGCGGAGGAGTTCGCGCGCTTCGCTTCTCTGGGTGAGGAGCTGCGCTTCCTGCTGATCACCTCGCACGCGCACGTGCACCAGGCCGCGGTGGCGCCCCCCGGGGCGGTGGCGGCCACCAACACCGGCCGGAGCGGCGTGTGGATCGTGGTGCAGGCGAGTGCCGAGCCCAAGTGCGTGCGCTGCTGGCACCGGCGCGCGGATGTCGGCTCGGACGCGCGCCACCCGCAGCTGTGCGCACGCTGCGTCAGCAATATCGAAGGCCCCGGAGAGCAGAGGAAATTCGTATGAGCGAGGCGGGCAACCAGGGGGTGCCGGCGCCGCAGTCGGGCGTCGCGGGCGCGGCGCGCTCCGTGCCGGCCGCGGCGAGCGGCTGGCGCTGGTTGCCGCTGGCGGCGGCGATTATCATTGCGGACCAGCTCGTCAAGGCCTGGATGGTGCAGCACTTCGCTCCGCTCGAGCGGGTACACGTGCTGCGCGTGCTCGACATCATTCTGACTTACAACACCGGTGCGGCCTTCAGTTTCCTCTCGGATGCCTCGGGCTGGCAGCGCTGGCTGTTCGTGCTGCTCGCGCTCGCCGTGAGCGCGGCCCTCATCGTGTGGATGCGGCGGCTGCGCGCCGCGGTCCACGGCCTGCTCGCCTGCGGGCTGGCGCTCATCGTCGGCGGGGCGCTCGGCAACATGATCGACCGCCTGACGCTCGGCCGGGTGGTCGACTTCATTCATGTGCACTGGCGGCAGGCCTACTTTCCCGCCTTCAACCTGGCCGATTCGGCCATCACCGTGGGAGCGGTGGTGCTGCTGATCGATGCCTGGCGCGAGACCCGCGCGGCCAGACGGGGGCGCGCCTGATGCAGGTGCTGCTCGCCAACCCGCGTGGCTTCTGCGCCGGCGTCGATCGCGCCATCGACATCGTCGAGCGGGCGCTCGAGCTGTTCGGTGCCCCGATCCACGTGCGCCACGAGGTGGTTCACAATGACCACGTGGTGGAGCGCCTGCGAGGACTCGGGGCGGTGTTCGTCGATGAGCTCGCCGAGGTGCCCGCGGGAGGCACGGTGATTTTTTCCGCGCACGGGGTGTCGAACGCGGTGGAGGAGCAGGCCCGGGCCCGGCGTCTCACGGTGTTCGATGCCACCTGTCCGCTGGTGACCAAGGTGCACATGGAGGTACAGCGCTATGCGCGCGAGGGGCGCGACGTGGTCCTGATCGGACACGCCGGACACCCGGAGATCGAGGGCACCATGGGCCGCTTCGATGGTTCCTGGGGTGGCCGCATCCACCTGGTGCAGAACCTCGCTGATGTGGACGCGCTCGCGGTGCGCGACCCCGAGCACCTGGCGTCCGTGACCCAGACCACGCTCTCCGTGGACGACACCGCCGAGATCGTCGCGGCGCTGCGGCGCCGATTTCCGGCGCTCGCCACGCCGCGCCGCGAAGACATCTGCTATGCGACCCAGAACCGCCAGGACGCGGTCAAGAAGCTGCTCGAGCAGTGCGACGTGCTGCTGGTGGTGGGTTCGCGCACCAGCTCCAACTCCAACCGCCTGCGTGAGCTCGCCGACCGTGCCGGCGTGCCCGGCTATCTGATCGACGGCCCGGCGGATCTGCGCGCCGAATGGTTCGCCGGCAAGCGCGCCGTCGGCGTGAGCGCCGGAGCCTCGGCGCCGGAGCTGCTGGTGCAGCAGGTGATCGAGCACCTGCGCCGCTGGGGCGGGGAGGCGCCGCGGGAGATCATCGGTCGCGAGGAGCGCGTGTACTTCGCACTGCCCCGCGAGCTGCGCCGCGAGTCAGAAAAACCCGCGTAGCGGAACCACCCGCCACGCCCAAGCCCCCTGGTTTCCGTTCCCGGCGATTCAATTCGCGTGTTCCGCCTGGAACCGCCGCGTGCGCCACCGACACCCACTGGTAGACGGGCGTACGGGGGATCTTCACATGCGACACATTTCCGCTCTAAAACACACGCGTTCGATACTCTGGTTGCTGACAGGCGCCCTGCCGCTGATTCTCACCTCATGCGGCGGAGGCTACGGTAGCGGTGGCGGTGGCGGAATGGGTCCCACGCCCTGCGGCGGAGCCTACTCGGCCTGCCCGCTGCCGACGATCGCTCTGACGGCTCCGGCTTCGGGAGCCACCGTGAACGGGACCGCCGTTATGCTGACTGCGACCGCGGCGGCGTCGACCATGAACGGTCTGACCGTCACCCGGGTGGACTTCATGATCGATGGCACGATCGTGGGAACGGCGACGACCTCTCCCTACACGGTCAGCTGGAACAGCACGACCGTGGCCAAGGGCAGCCATTCGCTCACCGCCAAGGTGACCGACAGCGTCAACGGTACGGCGACCACGCCGGCCATCATGATCAACACGACGGGTATGGCGGTCGCCGCTGTTGCGATGACTGCAGCGCAGATCTTCCCCGCACCGAGCTCGGGCGCTGCGGGGATGGCGAATATCAGCGTGAAGCTCGACAGCGGCGCGACCCGCGGCAAGGTGATGCTGAGCGGCCTCACCGCAACGGCGGTGACCATCAACGAAGGCTTTGCGGGCGCGACCGGGCCTCGTGTGATCACGCTGGCGAACGGCGACGCCGCCGGTGAATGGGACGTGCCCGCCAGCGCACTGCTGACGGCAGAGCAGGTGACCGCGCTGCAGCAGGGCAGGCTGTATGTGATCGCGACCTCGGTGGCGAATCCGCGCGGCGAGATCCGCGGCCAGATTGTACCTGACAACATCGTGGTGACTTTCTCCAGCCTGGAGCGCACTCAGGCACTGGCCGCGGTCGGCCTCGCTGCCGGCGGAGTTGCCGCCACGACCGTCGATACGAGCGCCAACACGCTCACCATTCATGTCAACTCGACCGGCGTGGATGATGCGATGGCCGCGCAGGTGGCTGACGGCGCCGCGGGTGCCGCCGGCGCGAAGCTGGCCGAACTGACCAAGGACAGTGTCAACATGGGTCACTGGTCGACGGAGCTCGCCGGCATCAGCGCCGCCGACGTCGGTAACTTCAAGGCGGGCAAGTGGTATGTGAGTGTCGCCACGCCCGTAGAACCGGGCGGCGCCATTCGCGCACAGATTAAATTGACTGAATAGACCGCCCCGGGCCGGCCCGCGCTTGGGATGCGCGGGCCGTTTTCTTCAGAAAAACCCGTGTAGCTCGACGAAGTACAGCCGCGTGTGCTCGCTGTCGAGCTGCGGTATGCCATCCGCGTAGCGCACGCCGGCGCGCAGCTGCACGAACTGCACCGGCGTCAGCTCGTACAGCAGGCTCCAGCGAGTCTGCGCATCGTGCGCCACGCGCCGGTTCGGATCCAGGTACTCGCCGGTGATCTTGAGATTGTGGCCGCGGGCGGGCGCCCAGTTGGCTTCCACCAGAGTCGCGAGCATCTTCACGCCGCCGCCCCCCACGCTGCGGTCATCGACGAGGTCGGCCTCGCCGAGCCAGGCGATGGGTCCGGTCTTCAGTCCGCCGAAGACTCCCCAGGCGCTCTTGGCTCCGGCGGCGGCGGCATTGTTGTAGTTGGCGGCCGCGCCGAGCCGCCAGCGGGCATCGACCCACACCAGCTGTGCGCTCGACTGCTTGCCGTTGCTGGTGCCGGCGCCGCCGGCGGTGCCGTTGCTCTCGGCGAACTGCGCATCCCAGTGACCCTTGAGCCAGCCGAACTCCACGCCCTGATCGGGCGTGGTCATGTTGATGCCGGTGACCTGCCTGACCAATGCGGTCTGATCCTGCAGGCGCAGGCCGAAGGGCAGGTACAGCTGCCCGCCCTTGAGATACCAGGAGTGATCGGCGGACCAGAACATCCCCCAGGCTTCGCGGTTGAGCGCCCCTCCCGGCGCCACCTGCTCATCGACATAAACCAGCAGGCGGTCGGGGATCACGCTGGCGTCGAGGTAGACACGCGTCTGCTGCATCTGAAACTGATCGAGTGTCTTGGTGTGCCGCTCCTGCTGGCTGGAAGCGTCGAAGCGCAGATCCCCGCCGAGCGCGATAAAACGCGTGATCTGACCGGCCCAGGTGTCGGCGCCCGTGTCCAGGTGTTGCGCCGGCAGCTGCGTCTGCGCGAATACGTCGCCGAAGGCGTTACGCAGGCCGCCGCCGGTGGGGTTGACGTGGCACTGACTGCACTTGGCTCCCTGGCTGACTGCGAGATAGGGCTCGGCCTCAACCGACCCCGCGCACAGGCACGCGAGCGCGAGGATGAGCGAAGCGAAGCGAACGAGAGGGGTGCTCATGGTGCGCTGTCCACGGTGAATTCCCAGCTGTAGTCGTTGCCGAGCGCGCGCGCGTCCACATCGGCCAGCGCGCCGCCGCCGCTGCCGCGCAGCGTCAGCCGATAGGTTCCGGCGCCGAGCGCGCTGCGCGGAATGATCACGAGGACGCTCGGATTACCCTCGGCGAGCCTCGCGGAGATCGGGCCGCTCGGTGCCGCGGCGCCGGCGGTGAGGCGCTCCAGGCGCATGGTCGTGTCATTGATGAGCGAGGCGTCCACCTCGTGATTGAAGGCCACCACGATCTGCAGCACCGGGCCGACGACCCGCGACTGATCCTCGGGCGAGGTCGCCGCGACGGCGAAGCTCGCTGCGTGCGCGCTCGCCATCACGCCGTTCGCGGCGCCGTTGGTGATCCACTGGCGGATGACGTCGATGGTGGCCTGCGGCAGGGGCGGGCCGCCGAACGGCATCTGCACGCCGACGATTCCGGGGCTGCCCTGGAGTTTGAGTACCAGATAACTGCTGTCGGGAACGCCCGGCTTCACCCGCAGCAGACCCGCATCCTCATTGCTGGAGACGCCGACCAGCAGCGCGTAGCTGTGCGCCGCATCGAGCGCCAGCCCCTCCGGCGCGCCCGCGCCGCTGTGGCAGCGCACGCAGATGGGCGTGAAGACATTGTCCTGAATGGATTGAAAGTCGGCGGTGAGCGGCGGCGGCGGCCCGCTCCCGGAGCCCAGCGGCTGCCCGTTGGCATCCAGCCCCGCACCGTTCCCGGCACAGGCCGCAAGCAGCGCGCTGCTGAGCGGCACCAGCAGGCGCGCGCCTGACACATACGACATCGCATGGCTCCCTCACCGACCCAATGTGCCGTGAGTGCGCGAGCAACCCGATGTTGGTTCCCGTTCCCGCAGATTCATTTTTCGCGCACCGGCCTAAACCGCCGCACGCGCCGCCGACACCTACCAGCGCACAGATTCACAGCGACACGGGAACTCTTCACATGCGACACACTCTCGGTTTCACACATGCGCCTCGAGCGCTCAAGTTGATGGCAGGCGCCGTGGCGCTGATCATCGCGGCATGCGGCGGCGGCTACGGCGGCGGCAGCGGCTCGGTTTCCATGGGCTGCGGCGGCGCCTACGGCAGTCCTTGCGCCGCTCCCAGCATCACCATGACATCCCCGGGCACGACCGTGAATCGCACCGTCAAGCTGAGCGCCACGGCGTCGGCTGCCAGCGGCGCCTCGGTCAAACAGGTCGACGTCATGATCGACGGCACGATCGTGGGAACGGCGACCGCCGCTCCCTACACCGTCAGCTGGGACAGCACCACGGTCAGCGACGGCAGCCACGCGCTCACCGGCAAGGTCACTGACAGCCAGATGGGGACCGCCACCTCGGCGGCCATCACCGTCGCGGTGAAGAACAATCCGGTCTTCAGCGTCAAGATGGCGGCGGCGCAGATCTTCCCTGCGCCGAGTTCGACCGCTACGGGAACGGCGAGTCTGACCGTGAAGCTCGCGAGCGGCGCCACCAGCGGCAAGGTGACGCTGAGCGGCGTCACCGCGACTGCGGTGACCCTGAATGAGGCCTTCGCGGGCGCGCTCGGGGCGAGCGTGATCACGCTCGCGGCGAATGGCGGCACCGCGGGTGAGTGGGACGTGCCCGCGGGCGCACTGCTCACCGCCGACCAGATGAGCGCACTGTTGCAGGGCAAGCTCTACCTGATCGCGACCTCCGCCGCCAATCCCGCCGGCGAGATCCGCGGCCAGATCACCCCCGACAACGTCACGGTGATTTTCTCGGACCTGGCCGGCTCCCAGGAGGTGCCAGCGGTCACGGTCACCGCCTCGGGCGTTGCCGCCACGACGCTGGACTCGGCCGCCAGCACGCTCACCGTGCACCTCAATTCGACCGGCGTCGCTGATGCGACCGCGGCGGAGCTCGATACCGCGGCCGCCGGCGCCATCGGGCCGAAGCTGGTGGCTCTCACCAAGGACAGCGTCAACATGGGGCACTGGTCGGCGGAGCTCGCGGCCATCACCGCCAGCGACGTCGCCAACTTCACTGCCAACAAGCTGTACGTGAATGTCAAGACACCCGCCGATCCCAACGGGGCGATCCGCGGCCAGGTCAACGCCTCGACAACGCCGCCGCCGCCCCCCGCGCCGACTCTCACGCAGCTCAAGTCGACCGCGTTCACCGTCTGCGGCGGCTGCCACACCGGCGGCGGTGCCTCGCTCCCGTCGTCGATGGACCTGACGCCCGGCGGCATCTACGCGTCCATCGTCAACGTGGCGAGCGTGGAGCAGCCGGCGCTCAAGCGCATCAAGCCGGGCGATCCGAACAACAGCTACGTGGTGCAGAAGCTCGAGGGCGCGGCCGGGATCTCCGGCGTCCGCATGCCCTTCGGCGGCCCGTATCTCGACCAGGCGACGATCGACAAGGTGAGGGCGTGGGTCACCGCCGGCGCGCAGAACAACTGACAGACTTCCGGGTTCCCCCTGACCGGCTCGCGCGTTGGATGCGCGGGCCGGTTTTCTTTTGTGCGGCGCGCGCTCACCGTCCGCGGCGCACGACTTCAGGCCTCGGCGCGGCCGCGGTTCTGGTAGAGCGACTTCTTCAGCTTCCAGCGCTTGTGTGACCAGGGCCAGTCGGACGGAGCGCAGCGGATCTGCTCCTCCACCCGGCGCGCGTAACGCTCGGTCAGCGCGCCCGAGGGCAGGGACTGCGCGGCCGTGGCGAGCGGCTCGAATTGCATTTCGTAGTAGCCGCGCGCGGTGCGGCGCATGGCGATGAAGAACACCGGAAAGCGCGTGACACGCGCGATTTCCTCGGGACCTAAGTAGAACGCCGTGTCGCGGTTGAGAAACCGGGTCCAGTACTTTTGCTCGCTGCGGGTGGGCTCCTGGTCGGCGACCATCGCCACCGCGCGCACCAGGCCGCGGCGCTTGATGATGTCGGGCAGCAGGTCCTGTGCCGGCACCAGGCGGCTGCCGAAACGGGTGCGCACCTTCTTCATCTCGCGCTCGGCCCAGTTGTCCACCAGCGGCTTGTAGGCGGCATCGAGCGGATAGCCGAGCTCGAGCGACAGCGCGAGCAGCATCCACTCCCAGTTGCACTGATGCGCGGCCACCAGCAGCACCGACTGGCCCTGCTCGAGGAGTGCGCGCGGCGCCTCGAGGTTCACGATACGCACGCGCCGGCGGATCTGCTGCGCCGGCAGAGCCGCGGACTTGATGATCTCCACCAGCATCTGCGCGAAGCCCAGATAGTAGCCGCGCATGACCGAGCGCAACTGGCGCTCGTCGAAGTCGGGGAATGCCCGGGCCAGGCTCTCGCGCACCAGCCGCTCGCGGTACGGGAACACGCGATACGCCAGCCAGCCGAGAACGCTCGCCAAGCCGTACAGCACGCGCAGCGGAATGTGCGCCGGCAGCCGCACCCACCAGGCGGAACGCGCCGGCGCGACTTCGGGCGGCGCAACCTCGGTCGGCATTCCGCCTTAGTTTACCGGATGCGGTTGCGGCGGGGTCGCGGGCGGTGGCGGCTGCGCGGTGAGCACGCGGCCGAACTTCGGCGCGAGCCACCGCTCGATGTCGTCGACCAGCGTGAAGGCGGCCGGCACGATGACCAGCGTGAGTGCGGTGGAGGTGATCAGGCCCCCGATCACGGCGACCGCCATCGGTTGGCGGAAAGAGGTGTCGCCGCCCAGCCCGATGGCCACCGGCAGCATGCCGGCGATCATGGCGACGGTCGTCATGACGATCGGGCGGGCGCGCTTGTGGCCGGCCTCCAGGATCGCCGTCAGCCGGTCCTTGCCCGCGCGCATTTCCTCGATGGCGAAGTCCACCAGCAGGATCGCGTTCTTGGCGACGATGCCCATCAGCATAAGAAAGCCGATCATGGCGCCGAGCGACAAGGCGTTGCCGGTAATCATGAGTGCCGCGACCGCCCCGCCAAACGACAGCAGCAGCGACCCCAGAATGGTGATCGGCTGCAGTACGCGCGCAAACAACAACACCAGCACGGCAAACACCATGAGGATGCCGGTGACCATGGCGATCATGAAGTTCGTGACCAGCTCGGCCATGTACTTCGCATCCCCGACGTCGACCTGGCGTACGCCGGGCGGCAAGTTCTTGAGTGCCGGCAGCGCCTTGATCTTCTCCATGGCAGGGCCGAATTTGACGCCGTTGAGGTCTGCCACGATGGAAAGTCGCCGCGCCTGGTTGTAGCGCCTGACGCGGGTGGGGCCCTGGCCGAAGGTGATGTCGGCGACCGCCTTGAGCGGCACCGCGCCGCCGCCGGCGGTGGGCACGGGCAGATTCTCGAGGGTCGAGAGGTCGTGGCGGGTGCTTTCGGCGAGACTCACGCGGATCGGCACCTGGCGGTCGGCGAGGGAGAACTTGGCGCTGTTCTGATCGAGCTCGCCAAGCGTCGCGATGCGGATGGTCTCGCTCAAGGAGGCGACCGTGACGCCCAGCTGTGAGGCCAGATCCAGGTGCGGGTGAATGAGGATCTCCGGACGCGGCATGTCGCCGTCGATGCCCGCATCGCGCAGCATCGGCAGCTGGCGCATCTCATCCACCAGCTTGCGCGCGCTGGCCTCGACCAGCTGCGGATTGTCGCCCGTGATATAGAGGTTGACGTCGCGCCCGTTGCCGTTGCGGTTGAAGTGAATGCGGGCGTCGGGGACGCTGGCGAGGTCCTTGATGACCCGGTCCTCCCACTGCCGTTGGGTCACCTTGCGCTGGTTCGGTTTCACGAGCGTGATGTTGAGATTTCCAGTGCGCACCTCGCCGAACTCATCGCCGCCGATGATCTCCACCACCGACTCGACTTCGGGCTGGTGGGCAATGATGCGATAGGCGGCCGCGGACACCGCGGCGGTGTCCTCGAGGCGCGCGCCCGGCGGCAGCTCGACGTTCAGCTGCGTGAAGCTGTCGTCGGAAGCGGGGATGAACTCCGTGGGAACCATCATGAGACCCACGATGGACAGCACAAAGAAAGCCGCACCTGCCGCGAGGGTCTTCCAGCGGTGGCGCGTGCTCCAGCGCAGCACGCGCTGATACCACGTCATGATCGGGCCGTCGGTGTGCCGCGCGATCTTGTCGGATTTGAGCGTGTAGGCGGCCAGCACCGGCGTGATGAGCCGCGCCACCAGCAGCGAGAAAAACACCGCGGCGGCGACCGTGAGACCGAACTGCTTGAAGTACTGCCCGGTGATGCCGCCCATGAAGCTCACCGGCAGGAACACCGCGATGATGGTCGCGGAGCAGGCCACCACCGCGAGTCCGATCTCATCGGCGGCATCGAGCGCCGCCTGGAAGCCGCTCTTGCCCATACGCATATGGCGCACGATGTTCTCGATTTCGACGATCGCGTCATCGACCAGGACGCCGGCGACCAGCGACAGCGCGAGCAGGCTGATGGAGTTCAGCGTGAAGTCCATCCATTGCATGAACGCGAACGTCGGAATCGCCGACAGCGGTATCGCGAGTGCCGAAATCAGCGTCGCGCGCACATCACGCAGGAACAGGAACACCACCAGCACGGCGAGGATGGACCCCTCGAGCAGCGCACTCATGGCGGAGTGATAGGTCGCCTTGGTGTAGTCCACCGACGTGTAGGCCTGCGTAATGGTGACGTGCGGATTTTCTTTCTTGATCTTGGCGAGTTCCACCTCCACCGCGGTCATCACGTTGACATCGGAAGTGCCCTTGGCCTTGAACACGCTGAAGATCGTCGCCGGCCGGCCGTTCAGGCGTGCCCGGGCGCGGATCTCCCCGACGCTGTCCTTGACGTCGGCGAGATCCGAAAGACGCGCAAAGCGACCGCCCGGGAGCATGATCTGCGTGTCGCCGAGGGCCTTCGCGGTGCGCGCTTCCCCGAGTACGCGGATCGCCTGCTCGCCGCCGCCGATCTGTGCACGTCCCCCGGGGGAGTCGAGGTTCAGGGTGCGCAGTTGCAGGTTGACCTGAGCGGCCGTGACGCCGAGGGCCTGCATGCGCGCCGGGTCGAGCTCCACGCGGATCTCGCGGCTGACGCCGCCGCCGCGGGTGACCTGGGACACACCTGGCACGGCGAGCAGGCGCTTGCTCACCGCGTTGTCCACGAACCAG